>Ga0335078_10006798_pt1 | contig 16931 bp, 10 predicted proteins | sample Lox_Sample_32_FD_206711 | JGI IMG/M metagenome (GOLD analysis project Ga0335078, IMG submission 206711) | Soil microbial communities from Loxahatchee National Wildlife Refuge, Florida, United States - Lox_Sample_3.2 | ecosystem: Environmental > Terrestrial > Soil > Wetlands | place: USA... | reverse complement strand
GCGCCGCCCGACTCCTCGGCCAGCTCCCACGCGGCCACCACCCTCGGGTCGAGCCCTGTCAGCTCGGCCAGCCGCCCCGCGAACTTCTCCTGACCGGCGGTGAGTAGTGATGAGCTGACCGAGATCGCGTCGCCGGGCATCGTCGCCGGCGCGATCGCCGCCGCCTGATCGAGCCCGCCGCCGACGGCCGGCTGCTCCGGCGGCGGCGCCGCTGCCGCGCTCGGCTCCTGGATCCCGACGGGGTGGGGCGCGGCGGGAGGAGCCTGTCCGTACAGCGGCGAGCCTGGGCTGGGCTGCACGGCCGGGAGAAACTGCACGGTGAGACGAGGAACCCGCCCGTGCCCAGCGCCGGCCGCTTTGAAGGCCATCGCAGCCGGCTCCGGCGCAGGAGTCGTCCCCGCCACCGGGGCCGCCTGCGCCACCGGAGTCCCTTGCTCTCCCGACGCGGCCGGCATGTCGTCCGGGTCGGGGGACGCCGGCGCCAGCGGAGCTGCCTGCGTCGGCGGCGAGTTCGGCAGGTCGTCCGGGTCGGGGCCGACCCCGGTTGCCTCGGGTTGCGGCGGTCCGCCGTGTCCGAGCGAGCTCAGGAAGTTGCGGAACGACGCGCCCGCCGGCGTCACCTCGCCCTCGCTGTAGCCCGAAGTGGCCTGCGCCAGCGTCCGTTCCCAGTTGGAGGAGGCCCAACCCATCTCGATGCCTGTCCCCGACGCCGCGTAGTGCCCGATCGGCTGTCCCGGCTGCAGAACCTGGCCCACCGAGACCGCGGGAGTGATCTGCTCGGCGATGTAGTAGTTGTGGCCCTTCATCGGACCGTCGAGCAGCTGCAGCGCCACGTACGGCTGACCCCGGTACCAGTTCGGCGTGATGCCGAGCACGCGACTGGTCCCGGGGGCGACGATCGGCTCCCCTGGGTTCAGGTTCGCATCCACACCCATGTCGGTGCGTCCGATCCTTACGTCGGCCGGCAGCATGTTGACGTAGTGGCCGGGCGCATTGCCGGCGCCCGCTCCGGCCGCGGGGGCAACCGCTTCCGCCACTGGCGCTGGGGCAATCGCTTCCGACACCGGTGCCGGAGCGACCGCCTCGCCGGCGGGGTTCGGGGCGACCGCGACATCCGGTGCAGGTGCGGCGGGCGCAACCCCGGCGCCTCCCGACTGGTAGTCGGCCTGCGACACGAACGCGAGGTGCAGCTGGGCCTGCTGCCCAGGATCGCTGAAGAACCCCTGTGCCTGGATCGGCCACGGAGTTCCGATCTCGCTCGGGCGTAGGCTCGGGTCGAGCGCGGCGATCTCGGTAACGAGATCTCGCGCCGCGAAGTTGCCCGGACCGACCGGTTGGCCGTCGACCGAGACGATGCTCACCGCCTGCACATGCACCGGATCGGTCAGTGACGTGATCTGACCCAGGCCGATCGAGTGGTTCGCCAGAGCTGAATTCAGCACCGACACCAACCGCGGATCGGCGCCGCCGCCGGTCAGGAACGCGCGCACGTTGGCCGGTGCCGACAACCGCGGACTGTCGAGCAACGCGGTGAACGCACCGCTGCCGCCCATCCCCGCGGCATCGACGACTCCGCCGCCGCCGCCCACTGCACTGCTCGCGCCACCGCTACCCGCACCGCCCGCGCCACCGCTACCGGCACCGCCCGCGCCACCGCCGGTGCTCTGCTCGTCAGGCCAGGCCGGGACGACTCCGCCCTGAGCGGGCTGCGCCCCCGGCTCCGGAGGCGCGGGCGCGGCCGACGCGGAGCCGGGACGCGCTGGCGCCCCAGACGACGACTGCAGAGCCGCGGGCGCACGAGCCGACGACGCCGGAGCGGACGGACCCCCGGATGACGGCTCCGCGGTCGCCGGTGTTGCCGACGCCGGCGCGGCAGACGACGACCCCGACGACCCCGGCGGCCCAGAACCGGCCGGTCCCGCGGACGCCGGATGCGTGGACGCGGCAGAGCTCAGATGTTGCGCGAGCGACCGCCCGCGCGATCCGCTGAGCTTATGCTCAAGCGCCGCCGGCGAGACGGCACCGTGGACGTGGCCGAGCCGGAGGTGCGACAGCCCGCTGCGCGGAGCTCCGGTCAGCCCATGATGAATCAGCGCCTGCGCCTCCCCGACGCTCATCCCCTCGACCGCCACCGCCATGACGACGCCGGCGAGGCTCGACCTCGACTCACGAACCATCAGCGTGTCCATTGACTTTCCCGAGCCGGTGAACTCGGCGGCGAGTTCCGGCAACCCCGCCGCCGCACACGCGGCCGCCGGATCGCGCCGGAACTCGGCGCGGAACTCCGGATCGACGAGCAGCCGCTCGATCAGCTGTCCGGCGGCCACGTTCTGCTGATCAGCGGATGACACGATTGACCTCGGCGGTGCCGAATCGCGCGCGGCGGAGCAGCGGCGCGCCGAGCGCGACCGCCACCGGCAGCATGAGTAGAGCGAAGAAGCCGATGAAGCCGGCGACCACGAGGTCGTGCGGCGCCAGCGCCGACAGACGGTCGTAGTAGCGCAGCGAGAGCACGAGCACGAAGCCGGCTCCCACCAGCGACCACACCAGACCGGCCACGCCGTAGCGCCCGAGCACCGGCGAGCCTTTACCGTCGAGCGCCCTGCCCGACAACCGGGCCGATAGCTGCGCCCGGGCCCGCTCGCGCAGCCGCGGCTCGCCAAGCCAATCACTCAGGATCTGGTAGCCGTCGCGATCGAGGAATGGGTTGGCATTGAAGAATGCGCCGACGTACGCCGCGAAGGCGAGCTGGAACAGCACGTCGCGGACGTTGCCCTTGGGTGCGAGCGCGCACGCGATCGAGAAGGCTGCGCCGCACGAGAAGTCCGACAACGGCCCAGCGGCGCTGATCACCATCCGGTGCGAGCGCGGCTCGAAGTACGCCTCGCTGGTGTCGACGAACGCGTACGGGAAGATCATCACCAGTCGGAGCCCAGCGCGAATCGCCCGGCGGCCGTAGTGCGCGAGGCCCATGCCGTGCGCCGCCTCATGGAGCAGCACGAGGACGAAACGCCCGGCGATGAACACCAGCCCGCCGAGCACGAGGCGGTGAGCCACCACGAGGGGAGTTCCGTAGCGGGCGCCGATCAGATACGAGAAGGTCACGAGCCCACCCAGTGACAGCAGGATCAGGCCGGTGGCTGCGAGCGGCGAGAACCACCACCGCCCCCAACCTTCATACGCGCGCTGGAACCAATTCCCCACCCATTCGAACGTCCACTCGCGCGGCTCGAGCACCCGACGCAGCACCCTCGGCTCGGCTTTGACCCGCGGGGCGGCGGCGATCCCGTCGAGCATGCCGCGATCGCCGCATTCGGCGACCAGGCGCGCGAGTCGTGCCGGTCCGGTCGATCCAACCAACCGCGACGCCTCCGCCAACAGCTCGCCGATGGTTCTGCGGCCGTCGAGGAGGCGGAGCAACTCCGCATCCTGCTCGTCGATGCGCACGAAGGCGTTGCTGCGCAGGTCACGCAGGACGTATCGCATGTCGGGCCCGTCGTCGGCGACTCGCTTGAGTGCCCAGCCCGAGCGCAGGCGCGGGCGCATGGGCCCATCGGCCGGCAACGGCGCGGCCCGCAACCCGTCTTGGGTGGCGCCGATCGGAACGATGAGCGTCGCGTTCGCGTCCGGCACCGCCTCGATGCCCGGCCGCGATTCCGACGCCACGTGGAGCGTCACCTTCCCCAGCCGGACCTCGGAGCCGGATTGCAGCAATCGCGGCTCGGTCACCGCCTGACCGTCGACGAACACGCCGAAGCGCGATCCGGCGTCTTCGATGACCGGCCCCTCGGGCGCGATAACGATCCGGGCATGCCGGCGCGATACCGTCGGATCGTCGAGGTGCACGGTCGCGTTGTCGGCGCGCCCGATCGTCAGCTCACCGTTGACCGGCACGCGGCCGCCGTCGGGAAGCACGAGCACGAGTTGCCCGGCGCGCGGTGCCGTGTCAGCCACCATTGGCCACCGGTTGCCACTGCGGATGCGCGGCCCGCGTCGCCAGCGTGGTCGGCGTCCGTGGGTTCGACAGGTCGATACCCACCACGGTTCCGGTGGCGGTCGGACCGCACAGACCGTCCGGCTGCATGACCGCGAGCTCCTGGCCGTCTGGGCGCCAGCTCACCTGGCAGGCGCGCACCGGCAACTGCTGAGCCGCCGTCGGCGTGAACAGGCCGGCGCGAACGATGTAGAGGTGGAAGTCGGAGCTACCGATGTTCGACACCAGGGCCATGCGCTTTCCGTCGGGCGAGAACGCGCCCGCGAACACCCCCTGGCCCGCGATCGACGCGTTCGTCTGCAGGTTCCCGTGACCCCAGTCGGCGGCGTGAGTTGAGAACGGGACATTGCTGGTGAAGGCGAGCAGCCCGAAGTTCGCGCCGTGGTTGCGGCTGCCGAGCACGAGGATCGTCGAGCCGTCGGGCGACCAGTCGACCTCGCCGCCCAGATCCCACCCCGGGGCCGCAGTGCAGTCGGAGTTGAGCGCGAACCGGCCAATCGTGGCGAAGCACAGCTGGGCGGTGCCCGCTCGACGCTCGATGAAGGCGATGATCAACGCCTTGGTCGTCGGCGCGAACGATGGGTTGAGGTCCTCTACGCCGGGAGTCGGCGGCGTCAGCGAGAACGGCGCGGCGCCCCGCGCGTTCGGCTGCTCGAGGACGAGCCGCCCGGCCTCGGAGACGACCAGGTGAGTTCCGTCGGGGCTCCACGACGCCTCCACGTCGGGACCCGCGGAGGCGGGCAGTTTCCCTGAGGGCTTGCCGGTCGTCGGATCGATCACGTGAATCGCCTGCCCGTCGTCGTAGGAGAGCTGAGGCGATCCACTCGAGATGAGGAGATCGACCTGAGCGCCGTTCGGCACCTTGGCGCCGGCCGGCGGTACCGTTCCCGCGACCGTGCCGACGGGAACGGTGGCCAGTCGTCTGGTCGGCACCGGGACAAGCCCCAGCTGCGAGAGCTTCCCCGCGGCCGCGGTCGGATCGCCCTGCAGCAAGGGGATGGGGATCGGACCCTTCCCTGCCTGTGCGGCGACCGCCGCCAGCGCGGCCGGGGTCGCGGCTGCGGCGGCCGCCGTGGCGGCGGCGGCGCGACGCGCGCCGACCCCTTTGTTCGCCACCGCAGCCGGGGTAGCCATGAAAACCGCCACCGCGGTCCCGGCCGCGACCTTCGTACCGGCGAGCGGGATCTGCGAACGGATGCGCCCGCTGGGGTCGAGCGGCTGCGGGCTGACTGCGCCGAGGGTCAGCTGCGAGGCCCGCAGCGCCTGGTCGGCCAGCCCCGGGGTTGCGCCCAGCACCGAGGGCACGGCCACCCGGCCCGTGCCGGCGTAGACCGCCACCGCCACCGCCGATCCGCGCTTGGCCTTCGTGCCCGCGCGCGGGCTCTGGTCGGCGATCGAGCCGGGCTTCTTGGTCGGGTCGACGACGGCACTCGTGCGCGGCGCGAGCTGGAAGCCCGCGGCGTTGAGGAGCTTCTGCGCCGCGAACACATTCGCGGCCCCCTTCAGGTTCGGCACGGCGGCCTGCTTGGGCAGCAGCGAGATGATCGCGATCACCACCGCCACCGCCACCGGCGCCACGACAGCCAGCCACCATGGCAACCACGGCTTCTGCCGGAAGGTGCCCGTCGGGGGCAGTGGCGGCGCCGCCGACGCGACGCCGATCGGCGTGGCCAGAACCTGAAAGCGACGCTCGAGCGTTCGTCCGAGCCACAGCTGGCGGGGCGGCAGGCAGGTGAACGGACACTCGAGCGCGTTCCCCGGCTCGATCGTCACGCTCGGCCCCGCAAAGCGAAACTCGCACTCGCCGTCGGTGTCCTCGGCCGCGATGGCGACCTCGGCGCGCGCGTTGGCGCGGTTGCGGACGGTGAGCGCATACCGCGCCTTGAGACGGCCGGATCGTCGCTCCGGGTGCAGTTCGGTGGCGAGCTCGAAGTACGGGCGGACGACGACGCGCGCCGAGGCCGCCGCGGCCTCGACCCCGTGCGCACGCGACACCGCCACCACCTCGAACGGCCACGCACGCGCGTGGGCCTCCGGCGATCTCGGCGGGTGTAGGTGAATCTCGATCTGTTGCTCGTAGGTCCCGCTGGTCCCGTACGGAACCAGATAGGCGGTTGGCGGCGTCACCGTCCACCAGCCCTCCGGCAATCCGTGCACGCTCAGGTCGAAGTTGTCGACCAGCTCGGACTGGTTGCGGATCAGCCCGAGGATCGTCGCCTGCGAACCCGGCTCGACCTCGACCGCCACGGCCGCATCCGGCGCGCCCTCGTCCTCGGGCAGACGGAGGGTCAACGCGGCCGCCCCCTGGCCGCCGGCTCCCGCCCGCACCGGAGCGTCAGGAAGCGCGTTCGGCGCGAGCGTGGCGTTCGGATCCGGCTCCTCGGCGGCCCCAGCCCGATGCGCATCCTCCGCCGTCTGCTCTCGATCGACGAGCGCGGCGGCGCCGGTGCCGGTTGGCGAGACCGCGCGCACGTGGCTGGTCGGCTCCCACCGCAGATACTCACCGCACACGCAGAAATCCGCTTCGTCGGGATTGGTCCTACCACACGTGCCGCAGGTCCTCACACGCCAACTCCCTCGTCGGAGTCAGCAGCGCGGACCCGCAGCCGGTAACCGACATGAGCCGGTTTGGCCTGATCGATCAGGCGCGCGGCCGCCGCAAGCCTGTTCTCCGGTAGTGGCATGTCGCAGTAGATGACGAACGACCCCGGAGCGTCCTTCCCGTCGCCGTCGGGCTCGAGCGCCCACGTCACCCCGCCCGCATCCTCGACCCTGAACGGAACGCCCGGGAAGGCGAGCTCGAGCGCCATCTCGAGACCCGCCTTGGTCCCGCGCAGGCGCATGAGCTCCGGCGCTTGCTGGACGATGCGTCGACGCTCCTCACCCGAGCGCAGCTCGTCGCGTTCGAGCGCGAGCCAGTCGGTAAGCAGCTCGAGCACGTCGCGGGGCGCGTAGGCGGCGTCGAAGTGCTCGGTGAGGTTGTCGAGGATCGCCATCAGCGGGTCGAGCACCGCCTCCAGCGCCGAGATGAGTCGCATCCCGAAGTCGCCGTCGGCGTAGATCGCCGGTAGATGACCGCGCAGGTAGCCGGGTGTCGAGACCGGCCGTGGCGCGAGATCGCTGCCGATCGCCCGCTCGATCTGGATCGTGCCGAAGCCGCCGCCGGCAAAGGTGACGAACGCGCCCGCGCCGGCGCCGCCTGTCCGGGTGTCGTCGGACACGCGCTAGCCCCCCACGACCGCCCGGACGAAATGCCTGCCCGACGCAATCAGCTCGTCGGTGTCGATCGGCATATGACCTTCGGTGGGCTGTGCCGCCTGCTCGCCGGTGCGTACATCGGTCTCGTACATGCGCAGGAGGTTCACCGACTGCACGCCGCTAATTCCGTAGACGATCCCGAACAGCTCGCCCGGGCTCAGGCTGCGCCCGGCCGGCCACCCGTCACCGGGTCCGTCAGGGGATCCCCCGATCAGCGGATTCAGGAAGGTGTAAAGCGCGTGCTCAACGTCCTGGCGTACGCGCTCGACATCGGCCACGGGAGCCGTGGTGACCTCTACGGCGATGCTAATGCCCCGCAGCCGCGCCGGCAGCAGCCGGATGCTCGTCCCTATCAGTCGGCGCTTGTCCAGCTGCTCGGCGAGCAACCGCATCAGCTCCTCGTCCGGGGTGAGTTCCCGGACCGTGAGCAAACGGTCCGGCGAGTCGATCCGCGGGAGCACGTGCACCCGGACCGGACCGCTTCCCTGCGGCGCGCAACAGATGGCGCGCGCCACTCGCGGGGACGCATCGACGGTGAGGCGCTCGAAGTCCCGAACCGTCACCGCCCGCGAGCGACTGCGGAGCTCCAGGGCTGCACGCCGCCGGGCGCCATCGAGCGACTCGGCGTCGGCGCCGCCCGCCGCCGGCTGCGGATTGGTCACGCTCACCACGCCGGCAAGCGGCGAGACCAGCATCGTCAATGCACCCGTCGCGAGGTTGCCGGCGCGCCCGCCGCCGTATCGATAGCGGGTGAAGCGCAGGGCCGAGCCCGCCGGCGGCACGGCTCCGAACTGGCGCCAGCCGCCATCCGGCTGCCGGATCGCCGGGCCGAAGCGAACCTCGCCGAGGACGCGGTCGAGCATGAAGTGCCGATCGGCGCCGGCGCTATGGGCGCAGGAGTCCACCGCCTGCCACGGCACCCACTCGTCGCGCCCAGGCTCGCGTACCTCGAGCGTCTCGCCGGGCTCGAGCGCCAGCACGGGGCGGTGCCGGAGCGGATAGGCCACACCGGGCACGCCCTCGCAGACGCCCAGCGACTCATCAGTCACGGTGGCAGCGTGAATGGCCGGGACGGTGGCGCCGACCACATGGGCGCTGGCGGCGGCCACCGCCGGCCCCCCGGTCATCCGCCAGCGCAGCCAGTGCAGCTGCCGGCCGTCGATGACCGCAGCCCCGGTCTCCTCGGGAACCTCGAGCGTGATCGACCCGCTTCCGAGGAGCAGGTCGTCAGTTTCGTCGCGCACCACGTTCGCCTCTTGCCATCTACCGACCGGCCCCGATGCCTCCCAAACCGGCGAACGGCGCGACACGGTTGCGCCGGCCGGCGCGCCCTCGAGCTTGATGCGGATCACGAGCCCGGACAGCGGGCGGTCGAAGCCGAGCAACAGCCCTTGATCGGGCGCCGGCAGTTCGAGCGCATGCATCGACAGTTCACCTGTATCCAGCGTGAGCGCGTCGGTGGTCTGGAAGACGATCCCGTCCTGACCGGCGGTGCGAGGCGCGGCGACCTCACTGCCCGCCGGGATGGTCACTCCCGCGGCCGGCTGCTCGACCATGAAGCGGACGCGGGTGCGTGCCTGCCGGGGTGGCGCCGGCGTGATGCCGACCAGTTCGAGGAGCGCGAGATGCAGTCGGTCCGGGATGCGGTTGATGCGATACAGCAGAACGTCGGTGAACCAGGCAAACAGCTCGATCAGGGTGATCCCGGGGTCGGAGACGTTGTGCTCGGTCCACTCAGGGGAATGCCGCGTAATCCGGGTCCGGGCTTCGCTCACCAGGTCCTGGAAGCGCAGGTCGTCAAGCACGATGTCACCGAGCACGTCAACCGCCCTGTCGCGACCGGTGACAGTGAAGTTCATTTGCGCGTGCCGTTTTCGGGGGGTACAGTGGCGCGCCATGCCACCGCTGGTCAGCACCGCCGCCACCGTCTCGTGCTCGATGACAGCACCGCCCACCACCGTCCCGCTGGCCACCACGCCCAAGAGCACGCCGGTCAACGCCGGCACGCCCGCGGCAAACGTCGACGATCACGTCCCGTTGACCAACGTACCGTCGTTCGGGGTGTGCTCGGCGCCAGCCAACCCTGCCGTCGCCGCCTCGCCCGCCGGCAAGGCTCCCTGCACACCGGTGATCAACGGTCCCTGGACGCCCGGGGCCGGCAAGGTCAAGATCGGCGGCCGCCCCGCCCTGCACCAGGGCTGTCGGGCGACGTGCGCGTGGGGAGGCGTGATCACGATCTCGGCCCCCGGCAACGAGGGCAAGGTCCAGGTCAGCTGATCGCGGCCCCTTCATGAAAATCACTAGACGAGGTTGGAAGGTCGAACCTTCCAGCGGCGTCTTAGGACGCGATAGCCATGCCGTCCGAGAGCGCTCACGATGCGGCGACGGGCCGGGAGCTTGCGGGCCCCGCGCCGCGCGGGTCCGAGCGCGCACAGCCACCGACCCCCGTGAGCCGGATCGCCGCGGCAATGGGCAACCGCGGCTTCTCGCGGACGATCGCACGAATGCTCGACGGCGAGGGGATCATGCCGGGCGGCGTGGTGCACCCGGACGTAGAAGCCGCCATCGCCGCCGCGCGCGGCACGGGGCATCGCGCCGAGGAGGCGGTGACCACTCGCGTCGGCGCCGCGCTCGGCGATTCCCTGACCGACGTCCGCATCCACGTGGATGCCGGCGCGGCGGCGCTTGCCCGGTCCGTCTCGGCCCGCGCCTTCACCGTCGGCAGCGACATCTTCTTCGCGGCGGGTGAGTACCAGCCGGCCACGCCGGCGGGGCGCGAGCTGCTCACCCACGAGCTCGTCCACGTCGCCCAGCAGCGGGACGCGCCGCGCGCCGGACGGCTGACGGTCTCGCAGCCGGGCGACGCGCTCGAGCGCGAGGCGGAAGATGTCGCCCGCAACATCTAGCGATTACTTCGCGTTCCTGGACGCGCGCCTGCGAGCAGCGGTCCACGCCGCTGTCAGGAGTGGCGCCGATCCGCATGATGCGCTGCGCGGCCTCTACATCTCCGACGAGCATGCCCTCGCGCTCGCGGCCGATGGGGGCGAGCCGCCGGCGCCGCCGGCGCTGAGCTTCGCCGCCGAGCGCCTCGGTCTGTCGCCCATCGACCGCCTCATTCTCGCGCTGTGTGCGGCGCCCGAGCTCGAGCCCCGGTTCGGCCGGCTTTACGCGTACCTCCACGACGACGTCACCCGCAAGCTCGCCAGCCCCCGTCTTGCGGCCGCACTGATCTCCGACGAAACCGTGGCGGGCGCCGAGGTCTTGGCGCGCTTCGCTCCCGGGGCGCCCCTCTCGCGCCGGGGCGCCATCCGCCTGCTGTCAGGCGAGCCGACGATGACGCTCGCCGATCGTCAAGTGAAGGTCGCCGATCGGCTGGCGGCCTTCCTCCTGGGAGCGGTCGACCTGGCCGACGCCGGTGCCGGCAGTGCCTTGCGCATCCTGTCGCCCGACGATTTGACTGGACGCGAGGCCGCCGGTGAGCGCCTCCGGCTGCTGCTGGCGGCCGACACGCGGCTGCCGCTAGTGGCCTGTGGACCGGACGCCGCGGCGGTACTGGCGGCGGCAGCGGGCTCAGCGGTGGTGCTGCTCGGAGCACGCGAGCTCGAGCGGCCCGAATCGCTCGCGGATGCCCGTCTGGCCGCGGCGCTGCACGGCGCGCTGTTCTGCATCGACGGCCTCGAGGACCTGTCCGCAGCCGAGCGCGGCCGCCTGCTCCGCGCAATCGACGAAAGCCCGGAGCGGATCGTCCTCGTCGCGGCTTCGCCGCGCGAGGCGCTCGCGCTCAGCGAGCGCACGGCGCTGACGGTCGAGGTTCCCTCCCCCGCCTTCGCCGAGCGCCGCCGCGCCTGGCGCGAGCTCACCGGGTCTGACGACGCCCGCGAGGTGGCGGCGAAGTTCCGGCTCTCGATCGAGCAGATTCGGGTCGCCGGCGAGGTGAGCGTCCTCGCCGCCCGCTCGCGCGGCGAGCCGGCGCCGGCGGCCGGTGACCTCGACATGGGAGCCAGACATGCTTCCTCCTCGCGCCTCGGGGAGCTCGCCACGCGACTCGAGCCGGCCTACAGCTGGAGCGACCTCGTGCTGGCTGAGCGTCAGCTCGAGGTGCTTCGCTCGATCTCCGCTTACCTCCGTCATCGCGACCGGGTGCTGTCGGAGTGGGGTTATGAGGCCACGGTCTCGCGCACCCAGGGGCTCAAGGTGCTGTTCGCCGGCGAGTCGGGCACTGGGAAGACGATGGCGGCACAGGTGCTGGGTGCCGAGCTCGGACTCGAGATGTTCCGCGTCGATCTCGCGAGCATCGTGTCGAAGTACATCGGCGAGACCGAGAAGAACCTAGAACGGATCTTCACCGCCGCCGACGGCTCGAACGCGATCCTGTTCTTCGACGAGGCCGATGCCCTGTTCGGAAAGCGCTCGCAGGTATCGGACTCCCACGACCGCTACGCGAACATCGAGGTCGCCTACCTCCTTCAGCGGATGGAGGTGTATCCGGGCGCGGTCATTCTCGCCACCAACTTCCGCCGCAACATCGATGACGCCTTCGTCCGCCGGCTCGACTTCGTGATCGACTTCCCGTTCCCCGAGCCAGCGGATCGACGGCGCATCTGGGACCGCGTGCTCCCGTCGGCGGCGCCCGTCGCCGACGATGTCGACCTGGACTTCCTGGCCGAGCGCTTCAAGCTCGCCGGTGGCGCGATCCGCAACTGCTCGCTCGCCGCCGCCTTCAGCGCCGCGGACGAAGGGACGCGGATCGAGATGCGCCACCTGGTGCGTGCTGTGGCGCAGGAATACTCCAAGCAGGGACGGCTCACGCTCGAGGCCGACTTCGAGCGCTTCCACGCCGACGTGCGGGCCGCATAGAAGTCTGAAAGGTTTGCCGGGGTGAACGCGTCTTGCGTTCGCAAGATGAAATTCACCCGACTGACTTTTCTGACCGCAGCCGCTGCCCTCGTGATGGTGACTGCGGTGACACCCGCTGCGTCCGCGGCCACGATCCTCACCGTCAACACGACCACCGATGTCGTCCAGGCGGGTGACGGGGCCTGCTCGCTGCGTGAGGCGACGCTGTTTGCCAACGGCAACACTGCCGAACCGGACTGCGCGCCGGGCATCGCCTCCGGCGCCACCACGATCGTCGTCCCCGCCGGGACCTACAGGCTGAGGGGCCAGCCACTCAGCCTGACCGGAGCGGCTACGCTCATCGGTGCCGGCGCCGGCACCGGCCCAGGCACAACCACCGTCGACGCCGGCGGCGGCTCGCAGGTGTTCTCGATCGGGGTCCAGGCGAACGTCGCCATCAGCGACATGACCGTTACCGGAGGGGTCACCGGTCAGACCTGCTTCGCCGGTTGCGGGATCAACGACCCGGTAAACGGCAACCCCGGCGGCGGCATCGTCAACCTCGGCGGCACGCTCGCCCTCTCGCGTGTGATCGTCACCGGAAACCGCACGGCCCCGGGGGACACCCAGACGATATGCATGCCCCAGATCCAATCCCCCTGCGCGGGCGGGGACGGTGGCGCCGGCGGCGGCATTGCCAACTTCGGCACAACCACGATCGCCGACTCGTCGATCATCGCCAACTCCACCGGGTCCGGTGCGTCCGGCAAGCCCGGAGTGAACAGCAGCGTCTCCTTTGGCGGCGAGGCCGGCGCGTCGGGCAGCGGTGGCAGCGGGGGCGGCATCGTGAACTTCCAGACACTGACGGTCACGAACTCGACGATCGCCGGCAACACGACGGGGGCCGGCGCTCCCGGTGCAAATGGCGGGGCCGGAGTCGGCGGCAACATCCCTGGCGGGAGCTCGAGCAGCGGAGGCGACGGTGGATCAGGGGGCGGGATCGACAACGAATTCGGAGGGCAGCTCATCATCTCGGGGAGCACGATCAGCGGCAACGAGACGGGAAGCGGCGCGACCGGCGGCACCGGCGGGAACGCCGACACTGGCGGCAAAGGCGGCGACGGCTCGCCCGGCGGAGCCGGCGGCGCCGGCGGGGGCACCACCTCGCAAGGGGACCTGACGATCTCCAACTCGACGATCGCCGACAACTCCGTCGGAACCTCCGGCGCGTCCGGGCAGGGCGGCAGCGGCATGCCCAACGGGATCACGCCCAGCCAGGTCGGGGGGGCGAACGGGGGCGGAATCGAGGAGCTCAGGATGGGCAGTTCGCTCACCCACGTCACGGTCGTCTCGAATCGCACACCGGGCTTCGGCGGCGGCATCGACGGAGACGGCGGGACTATCACCGTGGGCAACTCGATCATCGCCTCCAACCAGGCCGCCTTCGACCAGAACTGCGACGGGGTGGTCACCGATCAGGGCGGCAACGTCGAGTTCGGGGACACGTCCTGTCCGTCGGGGTTCCTCCACGCCGATCCCCGCCTGTCGCCGCTGGGAAGCCACGGCGGCCCGACGCAAACGATCGCCCTCCAGTCGGGCAGCGCCGCAATCCACCACGTGCGAACGTGCGTGCTGAGCAGCGACCAGCGCGGCGTCGCTCGGCCGGTGGGTTCTGCATGCGACTCCGGCGCCTACGAGGTCGCGCCGCCGTCGCTGAGTGGGATCTCCGCCGGCGGCCTCACAACGACCAACGGGACGATTGCCGCGGCGGTGAACCCGAACTTCCAAGACGCCACCGTAGTCGTCAACTACGGTCTAACCAAGAGCTACGGCTCGAACAGTGCGCCGCAGGATCTCGGCGCCGGCAACGCCTCGGCTCCGTTCACGGCGACGATCGGTGGGCTCGCGCCTGGCACCACCTACCACTACGACGTCGTGGCGACGAACGCCGACGGGAGCACCACGAGCAGCGACCGCGTTTTCACGACGCTGCCGCCTCTGACCGCGTCGATCGCCCGCGCCACCACCACAGGCTCCGCACTCTCCCTGACGATCGCCTGCGCCGGCGGATCCGGTCCGGGTCAGTGCGCAGGGAAGATCCAGCTCACCGCGCGTGCAGCCACGAGTAAGGCCCACTCTGCGCGGCGCACGCACAAGAAGCATCCCGGAGGGAAGCCGGTGGCGGTGGCCGGCGGCTCGTATGCGGTGGCATCTGGACGCAGTGTCACGGTGGCAGTGAGACTCAACAAGAAGGGCAAGACACTGCTCAATGCTCACTACGTACTTGGCGCGACCCTGTCGCTGCGCGGGACCACGGCCCTGACCCGTGCGGTCACATTCAGATATCGGAAGCTCACGCACAAGTTCACCTACACGTGGTCGTTCCCACCTGGATCGACCTCGGCAGCGGCGACTGAGCTCACGGTAGGTCCTCTCCCGCGCGGTGGCAGCGTGGTCGCGATCTGCCACGGTGGCGGCTGCCCGTTCTCCGCGCGCCGATTTGCCCGGAAGCACGGCCAGGTGGTGCTCGCGCCGATCTTCGGGCACAACCCGCTGCACCCGGGCGCGACCCTCCAGGTCGAAGCGCTGGCCCCTAACCAGGTCGGGGAGGTCGACGTCTTCGGCATCCGCAGCGGTCAGCAAGTCAGCGTGCTTCAGCTGTGCCTCCCGCCCGGAACGACGCGACCGGCCCGCTGTGCCTAGGGCCGTGGCGACAACGCAAGGCCGATCCGTGCCACCGGCCCGGCCTGCGGCAGGCCGACGCTCGGCGACGTCGTCGATGATCGCGCTCCAGCGCAGCGCCGGCAACGCCTCCGCGCTGGCCCTCCTGCGCCGGGCGAGCAACACGACCCTCCAGGCGCCGATCACACTCACCCTCCCCGGCGTCGTGGACGGTGCCGCCGTGTCGACGTGGAGCATCCACCGCGGCTCGCGCGCACCGGTCACGGAAGTGGAGCTCACGCGACCGACTGACTCCGACTCACCACGCCTGGCCAAAGCCCTCATGGAGGACGCACCCGGCGCGACCGCGACGCTGCTCGTGCGCAAGCTGACCCCATTGGGGTGGATTCGCGACCTGGCGGTGACTTTCGAGGAATGCACGGTCACGTCGTTTGAGAGTCACGGGGAGTTCGACTCGCTGTGGCTGAGGTTCACTCGGATGGAGGTCGACCAGTGATTGTCGAGGTCCCGCTCAACACGGCGATCGCCGATCTGGATGAGAGTCTGCGCAGCCTGCTCCGCGCCGATCTGCGCCGGCACGGCTTCGACGGCGTCGAGATCTCGTTCGACGCGCCTTCGCGGGAGTGGTCGGGAAAGCTGACCGGTCCTGCGGTCAACCTGTTTCTCTACGACGTGCGCGAGGCGCGCGACCGCGCGACCTCGAGTCCGGAGCCGCGCGGCGATGTTCTGCTCCCACCGCCGCTCCGGCTGGCGCTCACCTATGCGGTGACCGCCTGGACCAAGGCGGTCGAGGACGAGCACCGCCTCCTCTCGCAGGTCCTCGCGATCCTCTTCTCGCACGCTCGTCTGCCTGAGGACGTCCTGGGGGAGCGGGCGAGCGCAATGCGCGGCCCCATCGAGACCGCAGTGGGGCGGCCGCGTGAGGACAAGGCGGACTTCTGGAACGCCGTCGGAGGTCAGTACAAGGCGTCAATCGACTACGTCGTTCAGATTGTCATCGAGTCGGGGACGAGGTTCGAGCGCGGCCCCGAGGTCCGGACGCGCACTATTCGCATGCGCCGATCCGACGGACGCGCGACGGCCGTGGAGGAGCTGCACGGCCTCGGCGGGACCGTCCACGACGCGCAGGGTGAGCCGGTCACCCAGGCGTGGATCGCCCTGCCAGACGTCGGCGCGTGGGCGGCAAGTGACCACGCGGGCCGCTTCCGGCTTCCCCGCGTCGCGCCGGGCACGCACCGGATGCTCGTGCGCACGATCGGCGGTGAGGAGGTCGAAGCAACCGTCACCGTTCCCGGCGCCGGCGTCGACGTGGTCCTTCCAGGCACCCCCAAGCGCCGCAGGAGCGCCGCGTGAACCCTTCCAACTCAGCCACTGCACCCGAAGGAGCAACATGCCCACATACCTGACCCCCGGCGTGTACGTCGAGGAGGTCTCGAGCGGAAAGAAGCCAATCGAGGGAGTCGGCACGGCCGTCGCGGCGTTCGTCGGACTCGCACCCGGTGGCCCGGTCAACGTGCCCATGCGGGTCTCGAACTGGAGCCAGTTCGCCCGCATCTACGGCGACACCACCAACCCCGACAACGGGCCCTTCATGCCCGGCGCCTATCTAGCTCACTCCGTCTACGGGTACTTCCAGAACGGCGGCAGCCTGTGCTGGGTCGTGCGGGTCGGCGCCGAAGAGAACGGCAAGTCGAGTGCGCGCGCTGCGCTTCCCGCGGCTACGGACCGGAGCGTCGAGGCGCTGCGGGCGATTGCCCTAGACGGCGCCGGTGCGTCGATCGACGTCGAGATCAGCGAGGAGGAGACGCCCCCGGAGGGAGACCCCACCTACAAGATCGTGATCACCGCTGGCCCGCAGCGCGAGGAGTACGGAAGCGTTTCACTACGCAAGGGTCGCACCTACATCGCCACCAAGGTCAACGCCGAGTCGAAGCTGATCAAGATCGAGGACACCGGGGCGGCGCTGCCGGAGGTTCGGTTGGCGCCGGGCAAGTACGCGCTCCAACTGCCCTCGGCCGCCCCCTCTGAGGTCAAGCCGGCCGACTTCGAGGGCGACGTCGCCAAGCGCCGCGGCATGGGCGGCCTTGCCGCGATCGACGAGATCACGATGATCGCGATGCCGGACCTGATGCAGTTCGGGTCGAACGGCGACGGCGCTCGC
>Ga0335078_10006797_pt1 | contig 16931 bp, 15 predicted proteins | sample Lox_Sample_32_FD_206711 | JGI IMG/M metagenome (GOLD analysis project Ga0335078, IMG submission 206711) | Soil microbial communities from Loxahatchee National Wildlife Refuge, Florida, United States - Lox_Sample_3.2 | ecosystem: Environmental > Terrestrial > Soil > Wetlands | place: USA... | reverse complement strand
CTCGCGGACCTACGGGGAGCTGGCCGCGCTGACTGGCGACCTGCCCGCCGGGCTGATCGCGGCCCCGCCGCCGGGCAAGACCGTCCCGGCGCAGGCCAGCCCCCCGGCGAACAAGGGACTCTTGTGGGGTTCGTGGGTGATGGTTCTCCTGGCCATCGGCTTTATGCTGGGCGCCTTTCCCGCCAATCCCATGGGAGCGTTGACCGTCGGGGTGCTCTCCCTGCTTATCGCGGTGCCGGTAGCCGGGACCTTGACGCTCGACGCATGGCGTGAAAAGCGCTCTCCGGGGCCGTCGCCACCAGGGCCAGCGCGAGCTGGCCAAGGGCTTGACGGCGAGCAGCGCAGCGCGACCGGTGATGACCTGATCCGCTGCCGGGCCTTCAGGGATACCCATGCCCGCCGGCGGCTTGGGGACAGCGTCCCTCAGCGCGTCTGGCGGTCAGTACCGGATCGCCGGGCCAGCGCAGGCCTGTGCTCCTGACGCCTGCCGTATAGTCCCAGGGCCAGGCGCCGTTCGCGGACTGCCTGGCCGATGAGGAAATGCCCGGCGGGCTTCGGCGTACCCCTCGCGGTACTCATCGCTGTCGCGGCGCCCGCGGCGAGTTCGCCGTCGTCCACGCCCGCGCCCGGGAGCGGACCCGAGCATCAGCCCGACGGGGCGCCGAGTTGCTGCATCAGGGCAACACCGTCGAACTGCGTCCAGAGGTCGGTCACGCGACCGTCCTTGAGGCGGTAGAAGTTCATGCCCTCGACCCTGATCGTCTGGCCAGAGGCGGGGATCCCCATGAACTCCTGCTGCTGAGAGCCGGTCAGGACCCACCGGGTGGCGACGGTGTCGCCGCTGGCGATAATGTCCTGCAGCTCTTCCTCGAGGTCGGGGAAGATCGCCTTGAAGTACGCCGCCTTCTGCTTGAAGCCGGCCAGCGTCGGATCTGCGTCGGGTGCATTGTGGTCAACCAGGCCCGGGTCGCAGAGCTCGTCGATCGTCGTCTGGTCGGCCGCGCGGAACGAGTGCTCGAAGCGCGTGATGATCTCGATGTTGTCGGGCATGGCCAGCCTTTTCCTTCCGTCGGTGCTTGCGCCGGGTTTAGCCGCGGGCAGCAATGGGTGTCATTGAGCGGATCAGCTGAACGCGAGTACGACGAGCACTGTCAGCAGCATCCAGAACACGGCCAGCATGAGTCCGGCAGTGGCGAGCGCCGCGCCACGCTCACCGGTCCGCCGGATCTGCCAGTGTGCCCCGATGCCCAGGATCAGCGCGCCGAGCGTCGCCGGCAGCACCGGGATGAGCCCGCAGACCAGGGCTGCGGTGGCGAGCGAGTTTGTCGGCCGTGGCGTGGCCGGCCGGTAGGCCGCGGCCGCGCCGGACGGCTGCGTGGGGAGTGCTCCGAGTGGCCCCGCGGGCAGGTCGGCGGACAGTTCCGCGAGTTCGGCATAGGTGCGCGAGCAGTAGGCGCGCCGGACGCGCTCGCCGTGCTCTTCGCTGGTCAGCCGGCCCTCGGCGAATGCGGCCTTGAGCACGTCGATCGCGCGTTCCCGGTCTGCATCCGACGCCCGCGCGCTGAGGCCGCCGTCGCCGGCTAGGCCTGGCTCAGATGTGGCGTTCATGGTGCGCTACCTCCCGGCAGACGCGGCTGACGTCCCGTCAGCATGTCCGGTACTGGCCTGCTCGGCGGCGTGAGGCTGCCGCAGGTCGTGGCGTACATAGTGGCCGCGCAGTGCCGCCGATCAGGACGGCGTGCCTTCATCGATCCATCGTGCGAATGCTTCGATCTGTGCGGCCGGCCATGCGCCGTCGCACGGCATCGTGCCGGCCCGGAGCCGGGCGAGAATGGCTGTTGCGTGAGAGCTGACATCCGCGCATGACCACAGGTCGAACGCGAATGCCATGGAGCGCCGATCACGTTCGCGGAACATGGTCTTGATGTGCCGCGCGAAGCTCGGCGTCTCGCCGTCGCCTGGCAGGACGACCGGCGCATCAGCGGCGGGGGCGGCGCCGAGTGCGGGGATCCGGCTGCCTGGCGGGCCGGCCGCGGTCCGCCAGCTCCAGCTCGGCATCGGCATCTGCTGCGGCGGATGGGAGTCGGTCTGGGAGTTCTCGACGGCCAGCCGTGAGCCCCATTCGATGTAGGAGCCGAATACCGAGCGGAACTCTGGATCGTTCGGCAATCCGGCCTCGGCGGCCGCCGCGGTCAGCAGCTCGACCCACCGGACCCGGTGAGCCTCACCGATGCGCTTGCCAACGTGCTGCGCGAGCATCCGCGGGTACCCGCCGTAGCCGGTGCTGTACCGCTTCGGGCCCCCGAAGACTTCTCCCAGCCAGGCCGCGACCCGCTGCGGATGCTCGGGCGACATGGTCGCGAACAGCGGCCCCAGCAGGTCGTCGGCCGGAACGAACTTCTCATAAAACAGGCGCGTCATCCGCAGCAGGGCGGGAAACCCGCCGGCCCATTCGAAGATTGTCGGATTCTCCGGGGGCGGCGGGTGGTGGAAGCCGACGTACCAGTGCATCCCCGAGCAGAACGGCTTGTTCTGTGAATGTCCGCACCGGCACAGCGCGCCATGCTCCTCCGAGGCCCCCTCCGCCCGCTGGACCGGGCGCAGAGCACCGTCGACAACGTCGATGCCGCCGGTCAGCCGGTACGGGCCGTCAGCCGTGATCGTAATGGTGGCCGGACGGCTCCCATGCCAGTCGACCTGCCGGCGGGCCTCCACTTCGTCGACTCCGTAAGACAAGGCGCCTGAGGGGCAGTCGCGCACCGCCCGCACGATCTCATCCATCCGGCCACCGCTCGGCGTGACGAACGGCTCCGAGTCGGCATGGAAGACGGCGGCCAGCCGGTCGGTGCACAAACCCGAGTGCTGGCAGATCCCCCGGTTGTCGAACACCGTGACCTGCTGCCCGGCATAGGTGTCGCGCCGGTCCGCAGCCCGGTCCGGGCTCTTGGCATCGTCGAAGCCGGTCCGGATGCACGCTGCGTCGCAGGCCGGCTTGGCCGCTGACTGGCCGCACCGGCACAGGGCGGTCTTGCCATCGTGACCGACGTCAACGCCGAGATGGTCGGTGATATCAACCTGGCCGAGCACCAGGTAGGGCCCATTGCAGATCACGACAACGGTCGCTCTCGCCGGTGCTTTCAGCGGGTCGCTACTGAGCAGCGCAATGACGCTGTCCGGCCAGCCCGCGGCCTGACCCGCGGCTGCGAGGTCAGTTGGTGCAGTCACAACGCCGGCTCCCTCCATGATTCACGACAAGTGCTGCGCTCCTCAGCTGACCGCGATTACCGGGCTGCCGCCGCGGCGGCCATCAGGCCGGTGCCGGCCACCGGACGTGCGGGGCCGCCGGGCGCCGCACGACGCCGGAGCCGTTTGCGCTGGTGAGCCGGGGCTTACCGCGGCTAGTCCAGATCGGCTGCTCGCGGACAGGAGGTTCATAGCGGTATCGTGCCTTCGCGCTGGCATCCGCCGCGTCGGCCGGTCCGGTGAATTCAAGGCTCATCCTTAAGGCGGAGACAGACCGGTTATGGCGGGGATGGACCGGGCCGGGCGGCGAAGCGTGCTGCCGCGGCTGGGTCGTCTTTGATCGCCCCGGGGAACTCGTCGGGCGGCATGCCGATCGCCTGCGGGCTGGGCATGGCCCGGTCATCGATCCTCCGTTCGCGCGCGCAATCGGTAGTCCTACCCTGTGATGCCAGCGCCGCCCTGTCCAAGACACGTTTCCCCGGCCATCCATAGGATTTGGTTATGGAAGCAAACGTCCGCCTGCTCCGCTACTTCCTGGCGGTGGCGGATGCCGGGACCTTCACGGCGGCCGCCGAGGTGCTGCACGTCTCGCAGCCCGCGCTGAGCCAGCAGATCAGGAAGCTCGAAGGCGAGCTGGGGTTTGCCCTCTTTCAGCGCGGGGCCCGGCAGGTGACGCTGACGCCGTTCGGAAGAGACCTGATCAGCAGCGCCCGCCAGGTTGTTGGGGCGGCACAGACCTACCGCAGCCATGCCCGCAGCCTCGCTGGGGGCACTCAGAAACTGACTATCGGGTACCGGGCGGCACACGAAGCGCCCCGGGCGGTCATCGATGCGTTCCGCGCCGAACGGCCCGACATCACCGTCGCCATGAGGCAGTACCCGATCGCGGCCACCCACGCCGGGCTCGACACCGGGGAGGTGGATCTCGCGGTGCTGCGTCTGCCGGTCGATCTCGCTGGCCTGCACACGCTGACCCTCTACACCGAACCGCGCGTTGCCCTGCTGCCCGGCGATCACCCTCTTGCCCGCCGCCCCCGTATCCAGCTGGCGGACCTTGCCGGGCTGCCGTGGATAACGACCACGGCGCAGGATCCTGTGTGGCGGGCACACGCGCGGCCACTGGCCGACAGCGGGGACGAGCCGGGCGCCTCCGTGGTCGTGGCCACGCTCGACGAGTTCCTTGAGGCTGTGATAACTGGCCGCGGGGTGGGCCTTGCCCCGGCATCGGCGTCTCGCCTGTACGCGCGTCCCGGCGTGGCGTTCATAGAAGTCGATGACGCGGAGCCTTCCGTCGGCGCGCTCGCCTGGCGCGACGGAGCCCCCGACGCCAACCCCACCGTCGCCGCGTTCATCCGGTCAGCGCGCCAGTTCATCCACCACCAGCGACGAGGGCAGCGGTCAGAGCCGGCCGCCGAATAGCGGCCGCGTCGGCGCGGCGTTCCCGGCTTGTTCGCACGCCGGGCCAACTCCCCGGCCGATTCATGCCGAGTGGTGCTCAGCCATGCGCAGCAGCGATCGCGCCGCCGATCCATGGGCGCGGGCTGGGCGTGTCTGCCCGCGGGTGGTGAGCGTTGCGGAGTGGTTCGCGCTGGAGCGCGATGACGCATTATCCAGCGTTCGCCAGCTGGTCTTTCAGGCCGGTCGAAGCCGCCAGGCCCGGCCCTTCCGGCGCCGTGCCGAAGCGGATGAGGCCCGGCGCCGGGGAGGAAGCGTCACCCGGGAAGCTGACGCTGGCGTTCCTCGAGCTGGTGGAAGATCTCGCTGTAGCTGCCCCGCATATCGTGGGGCACCCGCCACACGTCCACTGTCGCGAAACAGCCGAGTACCCGGACCTGAACGGCTGGCCCATCCGGGCGGCCAGCCTCGCGCCCCCACTCGCGGCGGTGACCGAAGATGGTCAACCCGCTCACCTCGACGCTGACCCCCTCCGGGACATAGATATCGGCGTTACCGAAAGCCACCACAACGGTCACGGTGGTCTGCGGCTGGTCGATGGTGGCTTCACGCAGATCCAGGTCGAGGTCGCCGAGGGCACTGACGGCAACGGTCCAGTTGTGCAGCCGCAGCCGGCCACGCCGTACGGCATGACCGAGCATGGCCGCTGTGAAACGGGCCGGCTTGCGGCGCGGGCCACAGACCCCGGAGGAGATCGCAGGCAGGTCTTCCCCGACACGCGCCAGTTCCCCGCTGACCCGGGCCCCGAGGGCGGCCCCGGCCCGCTCGCAGAATTCCTCCAGCGTCAAGCGGCCCGCCAGCAGATGCTCGCGAAGCACGAGCACAGCCTGTTCACGGTCATCATCCGAGACCCGCATGGACGCGTCATCGCCCATAGCCGCCACGCTAGACCACCCCTGAGCGCGCCCGCTACTGCCCGTCCGCCCGCATCCGGCACGCGTCGCGGCCTCGCTGACCGGCCCGGATGGGCCGCTGAAGCAGCTGGCCAGCCCGGGTGCTGGAGACCGCCTGAACCAGGAGATGTCGTCCAGGCCGCTGCCCTCCCGGTTGACGGCGAAGCCACCACCGCCGGCCTCATCGCCAAGCACCACCTCACCTTCCCGGTTGGCTTCGGCGCCGACGCCCGTTGCCGGCCTGGCGGGCCACCTGCGTGAGCACGCGGTAAGCGGCAGCGGCAGGAGCCGTGCCCCTTCACCTACCGGGCCGCCGCCTCACGGTAAGCCCGTTCCTCAGGCAGCTCCGGGGGGCGCCCCCGCCGGTTGAAATGCCGGAAGAACCAGTAGGTGCCGAGGGTGAACGTCGGGAGCAGCACGATGACGGGGATGGCGGCCCACAGCACGATGACCCAGACCGAGCTCATGATGACATGCCTCCTTGCGGTGCGAGCCAGCCAGGCCAACGGCCAGCACGGGCCCCGCCGCTCGGCGGCGGGATTGTCACAGACAACTATTGTTAGTAACAATACTTGTCAACGGCAATGACGCACCACCGCCCGGTCGGCCCGGCCACCAGGAATGTCATCCGGCCCGGCAACCCGGCGCTGCCGGCCCGGCCGCTTGGGCGTGCCCGGCTGATCGGCCCGGAGGCCGCGCGCTGGAGGTAACCCGCTGGACGGCCGTACGGATGGGCGACGCGACCGCGCGCCGTCGTGAACCGATGGCCCGGATCCTGAGCAGGATGCTCGCCGCAGCGGGTCGCGGTGGCCAGCGTGCTGGATGCGTTCGCCGAGGCGGCCGCATCGCCGTCCGGTCAGGCCGGGGGGAACGCCGCTCCCTCGCCTGCTCCAGCGCGTGGATGGCGATGCACGACAAGGCAGGCGATCACCGTGGCTGCCGCCACGATCGCCAGTGCGAGGAACGGGAAGGCGCTGTAGGGGGCGGGCTGCCCGGGCTGGCACAGCTCCGCGAACGGGACGATCAAGGTCACTGATCCCAGGACCGGGATCGCCAAGTGGCGGAGTAGGGAAAATGAGTCCCGGTGGCGGCGCCACATGAAGACCGGAAGCGACAGTGTGGTCAGGAAGTAGACGAACAAGATCACGATCGTGCCCATCGTCGAGCATTCGGCATACAGGCCGACCGGGTTCATCGATCGGGTGTCCCCGGTCAGCAGGTGGGTCAGCCACCAGACCCCGATGATCCCCAGGCCCGCACCCGCCATAACCAGCAGTGCGTTCACCGGCGTATCGGAGGGCTGGCGGACCCGGCCGAGCCGGGCTGGCAAGAGCCTGGTCCGCCCGGCGTCGAAGAGCATGCGTGATTGGGAGTCCGCCCCGGCGACCAGGGTGGCCAGCACGGAGACGATCCCGGCGATCCAGGCCAGGGCGGCCGCGGCGCCGAGATAATGATCCGCCACGGTCAGGAACGGCACCGACGAGCGGCCGACCGGCGAGACGTCGTAGCCAAAGCCGGTGACGGTCGCATAGGCGAACAAGATGTACAGGGCAGCCGCGATGCCCACCGAGATGTACAGGGCCCTCGGGATGGTGCGCCGCGGATCACGGCTCTCCTCGGCGAGTGCCGGGCCGTTCTCCCATCCGATGAACATGTACAAGGCCAGTGGGAAGCCTGCCGAAAGGCCGGCTAGGCCACCGGTCAGGCGCGCCCACGACAACGGCACGGCCGACAGCTGGGCGCGGCGATCGATCAGGACAATGACGCAGACCACGACCATGATCGTCACCTGGACGAGCACCGCCCCGCCCACCGCGGTGGTGGACAGCTTGACGCCGCGCGCGGTCAGCCAGATCGCCGCCCCGGTCAGCACCAGGGTCAACGGGCCCCACGGCGGATGCCACGAGGTGTAATGCGAGATGGTCAGCGCCACCATCCCGCCCGACATGGTGAACACCCCCGCGATGGCGACGGTGTAGCCCACCGCGACCAGCAGGGCAGTGGCGACCCCCGCTCTGGACCCCAGCGCGGTCTCCACATACGTGATGAAGCTCCCCGCCGAAGGCTCCGCCCTGGTGAATTCGGCCACCGTGAAAACAAGCAGCACCACGGCCACACCAGCGGCGACGATCGTCAGCGGCGCGGCGACGCCGGCCGTCACCGCGATCACCCCGAAGCCGAAGTAGAAGCCGATCCCCGGGCCGATGTTCGCGACCGTCGAGGCCGTCACGTCCGCTGTGCCGAGCTGGCCGGACTTGAGGTGATCTCCGCTGTGGCTCACCATATCTCCCCGGCCGCCAGCTACCCCATACCTTCACCTACCGGCACGACGACCATATCCGCGCCACGGCACAGTGGACAGCGAGTCCCTGGCGCCGGACCCGCCGGGACCCGACCTCGAACATGCAGCAGCCGCGGGTCGGCAGGACTGCCCCGTATCCGGCGAGCTGGTTCCCACCGTCGCCTCGCGATCGCGGTGACAAGCTGTAGGCCTGCAGGAGTTCAAGCCAGATTTCGCTCGCCGCTGGGAACACCGGAACGGCCCCGCCCGGCCCGGGCTTCGGTGCGCCCGACCATGCAGACCTGTGGGTCGGTGACGATGACACGGGCGCCCTTCGGTCGTCAGCGATGTCGCGCAGCCCGGCCGGCTGGCCCGCTGCCCGTCGGCCCGGGCGGCGATCACGTCGCCGCACACCTCTGTCCTCCAGGCACCCTCTTCGTGGCGAGCGTGCAGTCCCTCTCGCGGCCCGGCGTGACGACTACTGCGGTCCCGCACGGACGCTTCGCTGCTGACCCCTGGGGTATGGCAGCGGGGTCGTGCTCACGATCGCGCGCTCACGCAGGAGCTTCGGTCCTGGAGAACGGAGGGGCAGACAATGAGTATCAGCGACACCACTGGCGACCGTGACCTGGAAGCGCTGCGGGCGGCTATCGCGGGCCAGGTTGTCGTCGCGGGCCAGGCCGGCTACGACCAGGCGCGCCAGGCGTGGAACCTGGCCGTGGACGAGCACCCCGACGTTGTCGTGGTCGCCGAGTCGGCCTCCGACGTGGTCAAGGCAGTTCAGTTCGCTCGCGCTCACGGGATGCGGATCGCCCCGCAAGGCACTGGTCACGGTGCCGCGCCGCTCGAACCGCTCGATGGGGCGATGCTGGTCAGGACCACGCGGATGCGGCGGGTCGGCATTGACCCGGCGGCCCGCACCGCCTCCGCTGAGGCCGGCGCGGTGTGGCAGGACGTGATCGTCCCGGCAGCGGAGCACGGCCTGGCCGCTCTGGCCGGGAGCTCGGCGAATGTCGGTGTGGCCGGCTACACCCTGGGCGGCGGGCTCGGCTGGCTGGCCCGCCGCTATGGGCTGGCCGCTAACAGCGTCACCGCGGCCGAGCTGGTGACCCCCGGCGGCGACCTGGTCCGCACCCATGCCGGTCACGAGCCGGACCTGTTCTGGGCGGTCCGGGGCGGCGGGGGCGTGGGTGTGGTTACCGCGCTGGAGATGCGGCTGTACCCGGTCCGGGAGCTGTATGCCGGGGACCTGTTCTTCCCGGTCCAGCGCGCCGCGGAGGTGCTGAACGCCTGGCGCGAGTGGACAGCAACGGTCCCGGACGAGGTCACCTCGCTGGGCCACATCCTGCGGCTGCCGCCGCTGCCCGAACTCCCCGAACCACTGCGCGGCCGGGCCTTCGCCATAATCGAGGCGGCCTGCCTCGGCGACGAGGGCACCGGCGCCGACCTGATCCAGCCGCTGCGCCGGCTCGGCCCGGAACTGGACACCTTCGCGATGACCCCGGCCTCGGCGCTCGGCCAGCTGAACATGGACCCCAGCCAGCCGGTGCCGGGCCAGGGCAACGGCGCGTTCCTGGCTGACTTCCCCGCCGCCGCGATCGACGCCCTGCTCGCGCTGGCCGGGCCGGACGCCGAGACCCCGCCGACCAGCGTCGAGGTCCGCCATCTGGGCGGCGCGCTGGCCCGCCCCGCTCCCGGCGGCGGAGCCCAGCCCAGCATCGACGCGAGCTACCTGCTGTACGCCGTCGGCGCCACCCCCACACCCGACCTGGTTAGCTCGGTGCGCGCGCAGGTGCAAGCAGTCAAGAACGCCCTCGCACCCTGGCACGCCAGCTACGACTACTACGGATTCGAAGACACCCCGGCCACGGCCGCCGCGGTGCTCCCGCCCGACGCCTACCGCCGCCTGCAGGAGATCAAAGCCGCCCACGACCCCGAGCAGATGATCATCTCCGCCCACCCCGTCTGGCCGGCCCGGCCTTGACCGGCCCTGGCCGGGCTGCGACCCGGAGGCAGCAGCATAGGGTGGCCGTTATGCCGAGGCCGGTGCTCGTGGTGGTCGATGATGAGGACGCGAGCCTGCAGGCGCTGGCCCGTGAGCTGGAGTCGCGGTACGGCGCGCACTACCGCGTCGTGTCTGGTTCGTCGGCGGAAGCGGCGCTGGCCCGGCTGGCGGAGCTGAAGGCGGCGGGGGCTGACGTGCCGCTGGTGCTGGCCGATCAGCGGATGCCGGGGATGGGCGGGACGCAGCTGCTGGCGCGGGTGAGGGACATCTTTCCCACCGCCCGGCGCGGGCTTCTGGTCACCTGGGGCGACATGGTGGCGCCCGCGCCATTCCTGGAGGCTGCGGCGCTTGGCTGGCTCGAGTTTTACCTGATCAAGCCGACGTGGTCACCGGATGAGCAGTTCCACCGGGTGATCACCCAGTCTCTGGAGGAGTGGTGGCGTGAGCAGGGCGGGCAGTCCGAGGGAGTCATGGTAACGGTGATCGGGGACGAGCCCTCGGCCCGGGTCCACGAGCTCCGGGATGTGCTGGCCCGCAATAACGTCCCATTCGGCTTTCATCCCAGCGACTCCCCGGAGGGCCAGGCGGCGTTGCGCCGGCTGGACGTGACCGAACCCGCGGGGCCGGTGGTGTCACTGGCCACCGGGGGCGTGCTGGTGGACCCGACCAATGTCGAGGTGGCCAAGGCGCTCGGGCAGGAAGTGCGGCCCGCCGGGCAGGTTTATGACGTGGTCATAGTCGGGGCCGGGCCGGCCGGCCTGGCCGCCGCGGTCTACGCAGCGTCGGAGGGCCTGCGGACCGCACTGCTGGAGCGGGAGGCGTTCGGTGGCCAGGCCGGGACGAGCTCACGGATCAGGAACTATCTGGGTTTCCCCGATGGTGTCAGCGGCACGGAGCTGGCGCAGCGCGCCTACCAGCAGGCGTGGGTGTTCGGCACCAACTTCGTGTACGGCAACCCGGCGACGTCGCTGGGCCAAGACAGCGATCTCCTGGTGGTTGGGCTGGAGGATGGCAGCGAGGCCCAGGCTCGCACCGTGGTGATCGCGAGCGGCGTGTCCTACCGGCGCCTGGGAGTCCCCCAACTGGAGGCGCTGGTCGGCGCGGGCGTCTTCTACGGCGCCGGGACTACCGAAGCGCAGGCCGTGGCCGGGAAACCGGTCTTCGTAGTGGGCGGCGGCAACTCGGCCGGGCAAGCCGCGCTGCACCTGTCGAAGTACGCACAGCAGGTCACCATCCTCGTCCGCTCGCAGTCCCTGGCGGCGAGCATGTCCGACTACCTGATCCGCCAGATCGAAGCTGCGCCCAATGTGGACGTCCGCTACCGCTGCGAGGTCGCCGGCGGCGGTGGCAGCGGGCGCCTCGATCAGCTGCTGCTGCGGGACCGCGACTCCGGCCAGACCGAACTGGTACCGGCCGTCGGCCTGTTCATCCTGATCGGCGCGCAGCCGTTCACCGGCTGGCTCCCCCAAGCAATCAACCGCGATCAATGGGGGTTCATCCTCACCGGATCCGACGCCGGTCAGGACTGGCCCCTGCAGCGGCCTCCTTTCCTGCTGGAGACCACCACCCCGGGCGTGTTCGCCGTCGGAGACGTCCGGCACGGCTCAATGAAGCGCGTGGCCGCCGCTGTGGGCGATGGCTCAACCGCGATCCGCCTCATCCACGACTACCTGGCCCTTGCGCCCCCCGTACGCGAAGGTCGGTGAGTCCCGGTTGCGGACCAGGAGAGCGATTCAGCATCTCCTGCCGAACGCGTGAGTGGAACGCGATCACCTCGGCCAGATCTGGACGAACGGCGGCCGCGGCAGGCGACCCAAGCACACCCAAGGAATTCGCCCGGTCGGCGTGCCTGGTCGACCTTGTGCGCAGCTCCCACGTCCTCACTAGTAATCTTGTTGTCAGCATCCCAGGTCGTCAGCCGGATCTGAACCGTCGTGCATTCGTTGCTCCATCGTGGGTGATGGTTAAGGCTGTTAAAGAGTGCGCGAGGTAGGCCATGAATCCGATCGCCTCCTCGAATGAGCGACTCTCATCGGCTGCTTGTCGTGTCTGCGGCGATCTCCAGCGGTTGAGCCGGACAGTATCGGCCAGTCGATGCGCGCCCCATGGCCGGGGCTGGCTGGTGGCCGGCTGGGAGGTTTGGGCGCTGCTGCAAGACTTGGGCCAGCAGGTCTGGCTCGGTGAACCCGGCTGGGCCGGCAGGCTGGTGCCGGCTGAGCCGTCCGTGGTGCAGCGGCCGGCTTGGCGGCAGTGCTGCTGGCCCGGATCATTGGGCGGGCGGGCAGGCTGGGTATTGTCGGCAGACCGGCGCCGGTAACCGTTGTGGCGTTTGGCTGGAGGGGCGGAGATGGCCAGGGTTGTCATGCAGGCGGTCGTGTCGGTGGATGGCTACATCGCTTATCCCGATGACACGGTCGGGCCGCTGTTCGACTGGTACGGCAACGGGGATACTGAGGTGTCCGCCCGGGCCAGCGGCTGGACGTTTCATGTCTCGCGGGCGTCCGCGGGTTACGTTCAGCCTTTCTGGGACGCGGTCAAGGTGACGGTGATCGGCCGTCACCTGTTCGACACCACCAACGGCTGGGACGGCGACCCGGCCGCCGGAGACGAGCTGGTCGTGGTCACCCACCGGCCACTGCCGCCGGCGTGGCTCGCCGATCACCCGGGCGCACCGTTCCGCACCGCCGGGTCGGTCGAGGCGGGTATCACGCTGGCCAGGGAGCTCGCCGGTGACGGCCTGGTCTGCGTGACCGCCGGGGACGTCGGCGGGCAGGCGTTCTCGGCCGGGCTGGTCGACGAGATCGCGATGGACGTCGCCCCGGTGGTGCTGGGTGAGGGGGTGCGGTTTTTCGGTAGCCACGTCGGCACCGTCCTGCTCGACGATCCCGACCAGGTGGTCCTGGGCGACCGCGTGCTGCACCTGCACTACACCGTTCAGCGCTGACCGGCCCAGGTCACCATTGGGCCGGAGCTGACACAGGTCAGGTCAGTCTGGCGCGGGAAGGGAGACAGCGGTTCGGGGTTCAGGCGTGGTCATTTTTGTTCCACAGCTGGTGAGTCAGGCCGCTGGGCGAGGTGACCGACTCGACGGTGAAGCGTTCTTCGAGGCCGCTTGATCCCTCCCAGTGGGATACGCCGCGCCCGAGGGTTATTGGCACGATCACCAGGTGCATGAAGTCGATCAGGCCGGCCTGGAGGAACTGGCGCACGGTCGAGGGTCCTCCGCCGATGCGGACATCACCACCTCCGGCAGCCTGCTGGGCCAGGCGGAGCACCTCCTCCGGTGGCCCGTCCACGAACCGGAAGCTGGTCCCGTTGGGAAAGTCAATCGTGGGGTGCGGGTAGTGGCTCATCACGAACACGGGTGTCTGGAATGGCGGCTCGTCGCCCCACCAGCCCCGCCACCCGTCGTCGGGCCAGTCGCCAGCCTGGGGACCGAACTTGCGGCGTCCCATGATCTCGGCCCCGATGCCCTGGCTCCACATGCTGGTCAGCGCGCGGTCCAGGGTGATGGGGGCATCCGCCTTATCGACGCCATGGATTACCCGGCCGTCGAACCATGTGAACAGCCGCTCGGCCCCGCCGATCGGGGCGTCGAACGTCACGTGCTCGCCGGCGGCGTAGCCGTCGAGGGAGATGTTCATGTTGTGGACCCGGGTGCGGGGCATCATGACTCCTTCTGTGATCGGGCGCGGCGTCAGACATATAGAGCGACGGGACTGGCGGGGCTCATCGCTGGCGCTGACATCATGCCGGCATGTTCGGTGACCGAACCCCGCACCCGTATCACAGTCGGCCCGGCATGGTCAGCCGGAGCAGTGACGGCAGTCCTCGCGGCAAGCCCGCCGCGCCGGTACCGGGCGGTGCGCGCCTGGGCGTGAGGCTGGCACCCTTCCGGTTTGCAGCCGAGTCCCCGGCGCGTGGGCGGATCTCCGATGATGGGCGCATGGAGTGGACCTTCACTGGCCAGGTGATCGAGTGGCGCGGACCAGCGCCGTACCTGTTCGTGGCCATGACACCGGAGGAAAGCGAGGATCTCAAGGAGGCCGCCCGCGGCCTGATCTACTGGGGCCAGGTGCCGGTCCACGTCACCATCGGCGGCACCGAATTCACCACTGCGCTGTTCCCCAAGGACAGCCGCTACCTGGTGCCGATCAAAGTGGCGGTACAGCGAGCGGAGGCGATCGGGGAGGGCGCGATCGTCGAGGTTGTCTTGCGTCTCAACGTCGCGCGCTAGGAATGACGAGCAGGAACCGGGCAGCCTGACGACCCGATGCGAGCCGCGGCCAGGCCGCAGCCGGCTAGCTGACCCGGGGGGCTGTGGTCACTTCCCCGGACTCCGATGCGGGCTCGGGTTGCTGGCGACGGTCGCTGCGCCAAGCGCGGTAGGCAAGCGAACCGCCGATGCCCAAAATGGCCACTGCGTTGAGCACATGCAAGCCCCCCGCCGCGCCTGCAATGGCCAGTATCGGCTGCAGAAGGGTCAGCACCAGCAATGGCAGTGCCCAGCGCCACCGGCCGTTTCGGGCCACCAGGGCCGCTATAAGCAGCAGCAGGGCCAGCAGCATGACTATGGTTCCGTTGGCACGGTGGGGATCCAGAGCGCTCGACTCACGGGCTGCCGTCCCGGGGCCGGCGCTGAAGACGCCCGCCCCGGCCAGGAAGAACTGCAGCACGACGTCAGCGAGGAAGACCGCCGTCAGGTAGCGGTAGATAATGCGCGCCGTATTCATACTGCCGAAGCTAACCTCGGCAGCAGGTTTGGCTCCAGGGCGGTAGCACACGTGTACTGGTGCGCTTGCCATACCCGCCCAGATGGGTGCCACCATGCCGGAGTAGCGTCCGCCTGCCAACGGTGGCCCGCCCGGCCTAGCCAGGACCGCACTTCGGTTTCGATCTCCGTGCAGCGGCTTTGTGCCTGTGCACAAGGTGTGACCATGCGGTGCCAGTACGCCGCTTCCGCCTGTACGGCAGATTCGCCTGATTTGGCAAGAATATTGAGAATCCGATTTTACTGTAAATTATCCTTATTATCCCGCTCTGACGCCAGGCCCACGCAGCCATACTGTGTAGCTGAGATGCCGAGGTTGACCAGAGGGCGGCACAGTCGCATGATCGGATGCGGCACATACGGCGCGAAGCGCGGCACGCCTCGGGTATTCCACCGCGTCAGGTATGACGTACAAGGCATACCAGGCAGAGTGAGCGCCGTGCTGACAGCGCGACGATTTCCGCGGGGACGTTAGGGGAATGGATGTGAGCTGCGCTAGGGGTGACTGGTCGGCGGTGACATCGGCGGTGCCGAACGCGACTCTCGCAGGGGTCCTGGCTGGGTTTCTGCTTAACGGAATCGTTGTCTTTCTCATCCGGGGGACGGAAACCTTCGAGCAGGTCCGCGCTCTGAGTTTCATGTTCGCGGCCTTCGTGGCACTGGCGCTGGATTCTTACCTCTTCGGCCTGGTGACTGGGGACCGCACGTGCCAACGTGCATGGACCGAAGCCATGCTCGCTGCTGGTCTTCTCGGAATTGGAGCCGTCGCCATTATAGCGGGCTTTGGGCTCATGGTGGCCGCTTACATCGATACCGACAAGATCCGTCGCGGATCGAAAAGCATGCTTGAAAGGCTCTTCAGATTTTTGCGGATCGGTGTGGCGATAGTAGTGATGGCCGCCCTGTTCGTGACGTCATGGAATTACCCAGACGCGGTCTTCGGCGACAACGTGCCCTCCTATGCGAGACTCTTGCTTAGAGTATGTATTGGATTGGGCATTGTGGTTCTCGTAGCCATAATTCTCATGATTGCGACATCGGAGTCTGAAGACCGATCCTTGAAACACTTTCAAAAGTTCACGGGCTGGCTGCGCCGCCTGTTCGAGCAAAAGCCCAGGACGGAAGCCGACGAAGGAGAAGCGGGTGAAATGCTCCGGCAGTTCGGCCCGGCCATATACTCCACCTTGGGCTACACGGTTGTTACCGTGGTTCTCGCCTGTCTTGTGGCCGGCTCGACGCAGGGCCACTGGCATGAGCCAGACACGCTGGGGAAGATAGCGTTCGTGGTCATCATCTTCTGGGTCCTGCCAATCTTCCTGGTGCCTCTGGCCTGCCTCTTGGTGGGATCGGTTCCGGCTTTCAAAGCCGAAGAGGACAGATATGACGTGCAGGTCCCATGAGTCGCAGTTCGCGGCTGGTCGTACTGCGCAAGCAGCGACCCGCCCGCAGCCGTCTCCAGGCCCAGGTCAAACTCACCCTGCTCGACCGCTAGCCGCTGCCGGTGGGGCATTGCTGGCCGGTCAGGGCCGCCCGTTGCCAGAGCTGGGGATGTGCCACGCTGTTCTGGGCTTGTCTTTCGGCCCAGTGCCGGACCTGAGAGGTGTGTCACCTGGTCCGATACCGGTCGGCCCACCGCCGCCGGGCGGGGCAGGCGGCGCCTCTTCCTGATGCGCTGCCTCCGCGTGTTGCCATGCTTCCCTGGCCTTGAGGTACGCCTGCCCTTCGCCGACATCCGCTCCCTGGCGCCGGGTCCGGTACGTGTTGCGCAGCGGCCATGCCGCGAAGATCAGGAAGACGATGGCGGCGATGCCGATGGCAGTCCAGACGATCGGGCTCATCAATATTCCTCCGGGTGCTCACGGATAGTCGCGGCTGCCCAGATCCGGCCAGGTCGCCTGACCAGGCCGACGAGAATCCTGTCTGCCGTAGAGCTTGGTATATGCAAGCATTGGCATCAACAATACTTGTATGCTGCAATATAACAAGAGCGGGTGGGTGGCCGTGGCCTGGCCTGGCGGTTGGACCTGGCCTGGAAAAACCGGCCAGAGTGGGCCCGGCCCGCGGTCGGCGGGGTCGCTCTGGGCCTGGTGCTGCTGGGGCTGCCGCAGCTGTACGGGGTGGGCTACCCGGTGATGTACAAGGCGGTGGCGGGTGACTATGTGCTGTGGTTCTTGCTTGTGCTGGCGGCTGGGAAGATGGTGGCCTGCAGCCTGACCCTGGGCATCGGCGGGTCTGGCGGCGTGTTCGCGCCGTCGCTGTTCGTCGGCGTCACCTCCGGGATGG
>Ga0335078_10006795_pt1 | contig 16932 bp, 13 predicted proteins | sample Lox_Sample_32_FD_206711 | JGI IMG/M metagenome (GOLD analysis project Ga0335078, IMG submission 206711) | Soil microbial communities from Loxahatchee National Wildlife Refuge, Florida, United States - Lox_Sample_3.2 | ecosystem: Environmental > Terrestrial > Soil > Wetlands | place: USA... | reverse complement strand
GCGTGGAGCACGGCGCCGGCGGGGTCGGTGCCGGTGGTGGTGGTGGTGGAGCCCGGCGCGCACGACAGCGCCAGCACCGAGGGACGCAGGTCGTCGACGACGTCGCGGCCCTTGCGCTGGCGCTCGACGGGGAGCGCCTCGGCGCCGAGGACACGGCCCGCTGCCGCCGCCAGGTCCCCGGCGGCCGTCCCGGGGACCTCGATGGTCCAGCTGCACGAGGTCACCGCCTCCTGCAGCGAGGGCACCCCGGGCGCCACCGTGTCGGCCGCCATCACCTCGACCCCCTCGGGCAGGAGGGGATCCAGGGCGCCGGCCAGCCCGGCCGCCTCCACCGGGGCGGTCAGGGCCACGTCCAGGTACTCGGCGTCCGACTCGCACCCCGTCGGCAGGGCCAGCCCGAAGCTGAGTTGGGGTCGGGGGGAGAACCCCGCCGTGTAGGCGACCGGCAGCCGAGCTCGGCGCAGCGCCCGCTCCCACATGCGGGCGACGTCGCGGTGGCTCGTCCAGCGCACCTTGCCGCGCTTGGAGAACCGGATGCGGAGCTTCACGCCGGGCCCCCCGCCGGCGCCGCCCCGCCCACCGTCTCGAGGAACCGGACCGGCACCGTCCCCCCCACGGTGAGGTCCTGGCCGGTGCCCTGGCTGCCGCCCGCCGGCGGGATGCTCGAGGCCACCATGTGCTCGACCCCGAGGCCGGTGCACGCCCCGCAGTCGTAGCACGGCGTCCAGCGGCAGTCCTCGACCCCGTGCTCGGCCAGCGCCTCCTGGAAGTCGCCCCACAGGAAGTCGCGGTGCAGGCCGGCCGAGACGTGGTCCCAGGGCAGCACCTCGTCCTCGTGGCGGTGCCGGAACACCGTCTCCTCCAGATCGAGGCCGGCGGCGTCGAGCCCCGCCTGCCACAGGGCCAGGTCGAAGTGCTCCGACCACTCCTGGAAGGTGCCCCCCGCCCGCCAGACGTGCTCCACCACGGCCCCCACCCGGCGGTCACCGCGGCTCACGATGCCCTCGGCGGTGGTCGCCGCCGGGTCGTGCCAGCGCAGCGTCAGGCCCCGGACCCCCCGCACGGCGTCGCGCAGCAGACCGACCTTGCGGCGCAGCTCCGCGGGCGGGTTCTGCCCGAACCACTGGAACGGCGTGTGGGGCTTGGGCACGAAGCCGCCCACCGAGGCGGTCACGGTCACGCCCTTGTGGTGCCGGCGCCCGATGGTCACACAGGTCTTGGCCAGCTCGGCGATGCCGAGGACGTCCTCGTCGGCCTCGGTGGGCAGGCCGATGAGGAAGTAGAGCTTGACCCGCCGCCACCCCTGCGAGAAGGCGGCGTCCACGGCCGCGTAGAGATCCTCCTCCCGGATGAGCTTGTTGATGACCTGGCGCATGCGCCACGTCCCGCCCTCGGGGGCGAAGGTGAGACCAGTGCGCCGCACCTTCTGGATCTCGGCTGCCAGGCCCACGGTGAAGGCGTCCACGCGCAAGCTGGGCAGGCTCACCGACACCTGGCCCGAGCACTCGGGATCGTTGATCACCGAGGCCACCGACGACTCGATGCCGGAGAAGTCGGCGCTCGACAGCGACGTGAGCGACACCTCGTCGTACCCCGTGCGGGCCAGGCCGTCGCGCACCATGGCGTCGACCTGCTCGGCGGGGCGCTCGCGCACGGGCCGGGTGATCATCCCTGCCTGGCAGAAGCGGCACCCCCGGGTGCAGCCCCGGAAGACCTCGACGTTGAGCCGGTCGTGCACCACCTCCACCAGCGGCACGAGCTGGCGCCTGGGATGGGGCCACTGCCCGAGGTCGGCGATGGTGCGCTTCTCCACCCGGTCGGGGACGCCCTCGGACAACGGCGTCACCCCCACCAGGCGGCCGTCGCGGTAGCGGGGCTCGTAGCACGAGGGGACGTACACGCCGGGCAGGGCGGCCAGGGCGTACAGCCGCTCCCGGCGCGACCCGCCCGCGGCGCGCCCGGCCGCCAGCACCTCGGTGATCTCGCCGACGGCCTCCTCGCCGTCGCCGAGGACGAAGGCGTCCACGAAGTCGGCCAGGGGCTCGGGGTTGAACGCACAGTGGCCGCCCGCCACGACCAGGGGATGGGCGTCGTCGCGCTCGGCGGCGCGCACCGGCACGCCGGCCAGGTCCACCAGGTTGAGCACGTTGGTGTAGGTGAGCTCGGCCGAGAGGTTGAAGGCGAGCACGTCGAAGTCGCCGGCGTCGTGGCAGCCCTCCAGGGAGAACAGGGGCACCCCCGCCCCCCGCATGGCCGCCTCCATGTCCGTCCACGGGGCGTAGGCCCGCTCGGCCACGGCGTCGGGGCGCTCGTTCAGGATCTCGTACAGGATCTGGAGGCCCTGGTTGGGCAGCCCGATCTCGTAGGTGTCGGGGTAGACCAGCAGCCAGGCCACGCGCCCCGAACCGTGGACGGGGCGCACCGCCCCGAGCTCGCCGCCGATGTAGCGGGCGGGCTTCGTGACCTGGGCCAGGAGGGGTTCGATCCGTGGCCACAGGGAGTTCATGTTCAGGCGGAGTCTAGAGCCCCCCCGGAGGGGGTCGCCGTCCGTGGTCGGCCCGGCCCGAACCGGGGCCGGTGGCCACGGCCTCCCGGCGGCCCCCCGGGCGGGACCGGCCCGGGGCCCGCAGGGCCCCCGCCCGGTGGGGCTTGGTGGTCGTGGTGGTGGCACCGGCGCCCCCCGTCCCCCCCGTCGGGACGGTGCCGGTGTTGGGGGGCAGGGCGATGGTCGGGGTGGTGGTGGCCGGGACCTGGGTGGTGGCCGGTGGCGCCACCAGGGCCACGGGGTGCTCGGGGTGGTCCACCAGGTACTGGAAGCCCTGGCGGGCCACGGGGGCGGCGGCCGAGGCGCCGTAGCCGCCGCCCTGGACCACCACGGCGATGAGGTACTGGGGGTCGGGCAGGGGCCCCCAGCCCACGAACCAGGAGTTGGGCTGCTGCTCGTTGGTGGTGGCCGTGCCGGTCTTGCCCGCCAGCGGGAACTTCGAGAGCGGGAAGCCCTGGAAGGCGCCGTAGGCGGTCCCCTTGGGGTTCTGCACCACCCCGGTGAAGCCGCTCAGCATGGCCTGGTACTCGGCCGAGGTGTACCCCACGTGCGAGTGCTTGCCCGGGGCGACCTCGGGGGCGAAGGTCTTCGCCACCTTGCCCTTGGCGTCCACGAGCCCGGCGGCGATCTGCGGGACGTAGCGCGTGCCCCCGTTGGCGAAGGTGGCGTAGGCCACGGCCTGCTCGATGGGGGTGATGACGGTGCCGCCCTGCCCGAAGGCCATCTCCAGGTTGTTCCCCGTGTACCACCCGCCGTTGGGGAAGTCGGCGGGGTCCTGGGCGTGCTCCTTCTGCACCACGAGCTTGGAGTCGACCCTGGCGGCGGGGGTCTCGTCGGGCAGGTCGATCCCGGTGACGTCGCCGTAGCCGAGGTTGGCGGCGGCGTCCTGGATGGGGTAGAGGCCGTAGGTGCCACGGTCGTCCCAGAACTGGACGCCGAGGTTGTAGAAGAAGATGTCGCTCGACACCGTGAGGGCCTGCGACACGTTCACCCACCCCGCCGCCTCCCCTTCGTTGTCGTGGTAGGTGGCGCAGCCCGACCCGCCCGTGGCGCAGCCGGGGATGGTGTAGCTGCCCGTGTCGTCGAAGGTGGTGCCGGGGCTGATGAGCCCCGACTCGAGCGCGGCGGTGGCCGTGGCCAGCTTGAAGGTGGACCCCGGGGTGTAGAGACCCTGGGTGGCGTTGTCGTTGAGGGCGCCCGTGGACTCGATCTGGTGGAAGTGGGCCAGGGAGATGCCGTTGTTCCACCACGTGGGGTCGTAGGTGGGGTTCGACGCGAGGGCCAGCACGGCGCCGGTCTGGGGATCGAGCGCCACGGCGGCGCCACCCTTGGACGCCCCGTGGAACATGGAGATCTCGGTGTCGAGGGCGTCCTGCAGGGTTTGCTCGAGCCCGCCGTCGATGTTGGTGACGAGGTCGTCGCCCGAGACCGGCGGCGTCTCGCCCAGGCTGCCCACCACCTGGCCCTGGGCGTTCACCTCGACGCGGTCGATGCCCGGCTTCCCCCGCAGCGCCGACTGGTACTGCGCCTCGAGCCCGCTCTGGCCGTAGAGGTCGCCGAGCTGGTAGCCCGCGGACTTGTTGGCGGCCAGCTCGCGCGACGAGATGTCACCCACGTAGCCGAGCATCTGGACCCCGGTCTGGCCCATGGGGTATGTGCGGTTGGTGTCGGCGACCGTGGAGACCCCGGGGAACATGGCCGCGTGCTCCGAGATGTAGAGCACGTCCGACAGCGGGGCGTTCTCCACGATCGGCACCGGCTTGTACAGGCTGTACTGCACGTTGGCCAGGTCCGCCTGGATCTGGGCGGCGGGGATGCCGAGCAGCGCGGCGAGCTGGCCGATCACCTCGGGATGCTGCTGGGCGGCCACCCGGGCCAGGGTGATGTCACGCGTGACCTGGTCCCCGACCATGACGTCGCCGCCGCGGTCGAGGATGAGGCCCCGCGGTGCCGCCACCTCCACCGGGCGCAGCTGGTTCTGCACCACGGTCTTGGAATAGGCGGAGGTGTTCAGGATCTGCAGGTACCACAGCCGCACGAACATGAGCGAGAACAGCGCGAGCACGACGAGCCCGAGGACCCGGAGCCGGATCACCGGGCGCGGCGGTGCCGGCTCCCCCGCCGTCATGACCCGGTCGACCACCGAGCGCCGCGGTCGCATGCGCGGGCCGCGCGGGCCGTGCGGGCGCGCCGGCTTGGGGGCCTTGGGCCGCGGGTACAGGCGGGTGCCCCGCAGGGGATGGCGCAGGCGTCCCGCCGCCGCCCGCAGCGGCGCCGCCGGTGCCTGGCGAGGCCGGCGCCTCGGGACGTCGGCCGGCCGCAGGACCCGGGCGAAGCGCCGCCGCCGCAGCGTCACCGCAACCCCCCGGCACTGGGGGCACCGCGGGCGACGCCCGGTGCGGGCAGGGCCCAGGCCACCAGCCGCACGACGGGGAGCGCCAGCACCACGGCGGCCGGCACCGCCGCCACCAGCGCCGGGGCCAGGTAGACGCGCAGCATGGCGGGATCGCCGAGCACGCCGCCCAGGATCGCGTAGGCACCGAGGCCCCCGGCGGTCGCCAGCGCGCCGACCACGGGGGGGAGCCACCACGAGGTGCGCACCAGGCCCCCCGTGGCCAGGCCCGTGCCGAACCCCACCAGGCAGCCCACCAGGGCCGAGAGCCCGAAGGTGGTCGGGAGGAAGAGGTCCGCCACGAGCCCCGTCACGAATCCGAAGGCCGCACCCCGCTCCGGGCCCGCCACGTAGCCCCCCGCCACGGGCAGCAGCAACATGACGTCGGGGTGGGCACGGCCCACCTGCACGAGGTCGAGAAAGCCGTGCTGGACCACCACCACCACGGCCACCGCCACGATGGTGCGGGTCAGGTCGGCGCTGGTCACGGGGCCGGCTGCCACTGCAGGACGTCCACGTAGGCCAGGACGGGCAGGTCCGCCACGGGCCGGGCCGTCACCGATTCCTGGGTGGCCGAAGGGGTGGAGGAGAAGGTGCTGACCGTGGCCACCGGGATGCCGGGGGGGAACTCGGCGTCCTGGAGCCCGCTCGTGGTGAGCACCTCCCCCCGGTGCAGGGGGGTGCCCGGGGCGATGAGGTTGACGGCCAGGGGGCGCCCCAGCCCCGAGCCCTGCACCAGGGCCAGATCGCCGGCGGCGCCGAAGCGCACCCCGACCGAGGAGGCGGCGTCGGTGACCAGCCGCACGGTGCACCCCGACGACCAGGTCTGGACCACCTGGCCCACGAGGCCGCGGGCCCCCACCACCGGCATGCCCACCGTCACCCCCGCCTTGGCCCCCTTGTCGAGCTGCACGGTGGCGGCGAAGTCCGAGGTTCCCATGGACGTCACCTGGGCCGTGACGGCGGGGATCCCGGGCGTCCAGGGCAGGCGGTCGAGGGCCTGCAGGGTGCGCAGGGCGTCGGCGCTGGCCTGCCGGGCCAGGGCCTGGCGCTGGAGGCTCCCGAGCTGGTGGCTGAGCTTGGCGTTCTGCTGCTCGAGCGCACCGGCGTGCACGGCACCGGACAAGAAGCTGCCGATGGGTCGCACCACGTCGTCCACGCCGTGCTGCACGGGCGAGAAGGCGTCGCGGGCCCCGCGCTGGGCCCAGCCGATGACGCCGTGGGCCGAGCCCCGGTAGTCGAGGCTGATGATGGCGATCGAGGCCAGCACCAGCAGCACCAGGGTGAGGCCGCGGCGCGACCGCCGGGTGCGTCGGATCGTCCGTGCCATGCGCGGACTCGGCCCTCAGGCCGTCCGGCGCGCCCTGCAGGCCACGGCGGCCCCCTCGGTGGCTGCGGCCGGGGCGGGGCGGGGCCCGCCGGAGCCGGTGCCGCGCCCGACACGGGCGGGCATCACCCGGCGGACGACGTGATGAGGACCTGCTTGAGCGCTTCGAACTCCTCGAGGCACTGGCCGGAGCCGATCGCCACGCAGTTGAGCGGGTCGCGGGCGACCACGATGGGCATGCCGGTCTCCTCCTGGAGGCGGGCGTCCAGCCCGTGCAGCAAGGCGCCGCCGCCGGTGAGGACGATGCCCTGCTCCATGATGTCGGCGGCGAGCTCGGGCGGCGTCTTGTCCAGCGTGACCTTGACGGCGTCGATGATGGCCGACACCGGCTCGTCGATGGCCTTGCGGATCTCCTCGGTCGACACCACCACCGTCTTGGGCAGCCCCGTCACGAGATCGCGGCCGCGGATCTCGGCGTGCAGCTCCTCCTGGAGCGGGAACGCCGACCCGAGGGCGATCTTGATCTCCTCGGCCGTGCGCTCGCCCAGGGCCAGGCTGTACTCCTTCTTGATGTAGGAGATGATGGCCTCGTCGAGCTCGTCACCGCCGATGCGCACGGACTGGCTCGTCACGATGCCGCCCAGGGAGATCACGGCCACCTCGGTGGTGCCGCCGCCGATGTCGACGACCATGTTGCCGGTGGGCTCGTGGACGGGGAGCCCCGCACCGATGGCGGCGGCCATGGGCTCCTCGATGATGTAGGCCTTGCGGGCACCGGCGTACTCCGCCGCCTCCATGACGGCCCGCTGCTCCACACCGGTGATGCCCGAAGGGACGCAGATCACCATGCGCGGCTTGGCGAAGCGGCGCTGGTGGACGCGTTGGATGAAGTAGCGCAGCATCTTCTCGCAGATCTCGAAGTCGGCGATCACGCCGTCCTTGAGCGGCCGGATCGCCTGGATGTGGCTCGGCGTGCGCCCGATCATGCGCTTGGCCTCGGCGCCCACCGCCAGCGGCCGGCCGTCCTTCACGTTCACGGCCACCACCGAGGGCTCGTTGAGGATGATGCCGCGGCCGCGCACGTACACGAGGGTGTTGGCCGTCCCGAGATCGACGGCCATGTCACGGCCGAGCAAGAAGAACCGGTTGTCCGCCATGGGCGTCGATCCACCTCGTGATCACACGGGCCGCTGCCTTCCCTCGTGCGGCGACCCGGTTGCTGGGGGGTTTGGTCCCCGGTGCGGGCTTGGTGAGCTCCCTGTGGAACTCGTCCCCAAGGCTACGGGAGAGCGTCGGGGCACACAAGGCGAGGTCCGGGGTGCCCGAGGGGGCTCGTGGACCGCGACGTGCGCGCCACGGGTGCGCCGGGGCCGTGCCCCCGCTAGCGCAGGGCGGGGAAGAAGATGCCGATCTCGCGGGCGGCCGAGTCGGCCGCGTCCGACCCGTGCACCAGGTTCTCGGTGAGCACCGAGCCCAGGTCCCCCCGGATGGTCCCGGGCGGCGCCTCGGCGGGATCGGTCGGCCCCATGAGGGTGCGGACGATGCGCCAGGTGTCCTCGGGGCCCTCCACGACGAGCACCAGCGACGGCGCCCGGGTGATGAAGGCGAGGAGGTCGGGATAGAACGGTTTGCCCTGGTGCTCCTCGTAGTGGCGCGCCGCCGTGGCCTCGTCGATGACCCGCAGCTCGGCCGCCACCAGGGTGAGGCCCTTGCGCTCGAGGCGGCCCACGATGTCGCCCACCAGCCCCCGCTCGACGGCGTCGGGCTTGCAGATCACGAGCGTGCGATTCATGGCCCGGAGAGGCTACCGGGCTCGGCCGTGCTGGTCGATCCGAGGAACAGGGCGCGCGCCTCGGTCACCACGTACAGCGAGCCGGTCACCACCAGCGTCCCCTCGGTGCCGACGTGGCCGAGCGCCAGGGTGACGGCGTCGCCCACGGTGTCGGCCCCCTGGGCGGCGAGCCCGAGCGCCCGGGCCGCCTCGGCGATCTCGGCGGACGGCAGCGCCCGCGGCGACGGTGCCGTGCACGTCACCACGTGGCGCACGCCCATGGCCGCGAAGGGCTCGAGCACGGCGCTCGGGTCCCGACCGTGCAGCATGCCCACCACGACGGTCACGTCGTCGTGGGGGAACTCCTCGACCAGGGTCTGGGCGAGGGCGTGGGCCCCGGCCACGTTGTGGGCCCCGTCGAGGACCACGAGCGGCGAGCGCCCCACCACCTCGGTCCGCCCCGGCACCCGCACGCCGGCGAAGGCCTGGGCCACCACGTCCGCCGACAGCGGCGCGCCGAAGAACGACTCCGCCGCGGCCAGGGCGCCGGCGGCGTTCACGCCCTGGTGCGCCCCGTGGAGGGGGAGGAAGAGATCGGGATACGACGCCGCCGGGGTGCGCAGGTCGAGCAGCCGGCCCCCCACCGCCACCCGGCTGGCCTCGCACTCGTAGTCCTGGCCCCGGACCCAGGTCTCGGCGACACCGTTGGCGTCGGCGGCGGCCACAAAGACGTCGCGCAGCTCGGGCTCGGTCTCCCCCACCACGAGCCGGCACCCCGGCTTCACGATGCCGGCCTTCTCCCTGGCGATGTCGAGCAGGGTGGGCCCGAGCACCTCGACGTGGTCGTAGCTCACGTTGGTGACCAGTGCCACCTCCGGGCGCACCACGTTGGTGGCGTCCCAGCGCCCGCCGAGGCCCACCTCGACGACCGCCACGTCCACCGGGCTGTCGGCGAACCAGCGGAAGGCGGCCGCGGTGAGCAGCTCGAAGCGGTTGCAGCGCTCCCCCACCAGCTCCTCGAAGGGCGCCAGGGCGGCGAGCACCTCGGCCAGCTCGTCGTCGGCGACGGGCTCGCCGTTGCGCGTCAGGCGCTCGTTGACCCGGTCGAGGTTGGGGCTCGTGTAGGTGCCCACCGACAGGCCCTTGGCCATGAGGAGCTCGGTCAGGATACGGGCTGTCGATCCCTTGCCGTTGGTGCCGGTGATGTGCAGGACGGGAGCGGCCAGCTGGGGGTCGTCGAGGAGCGCGCACAGCCGCTCCATGCGGTGCAGGGTGGGGGCGCCCAGGCGGGTGGGCATGGCCAGCTCGTAGTTGGTGTGGCCGTCGAGCCACGCCACCATGGCGTCACGGCTCGTCGGGTCGGGGACGGCCACGGCGCCGTCGTCGGCGGGCACCACGCCGGGGAGCTGGGTCAGGAGGCGGCGCGGCGGGTGCGGGCCGACTTCGCCGGCTCGCCCTGCGGCACGAGCGTGGGGTGGACCCGGTCGAGGACCACCGAACGGTCGATGATGCAGCGTCCCACGTCGGTCCGGCTGGGCAGGTCGTACATCACGTCGAGGAGCACCTCCTCGAGGATGGCCCGCAGTCCCCGGGCGCCCGTCCCCCGCAGCAGGGCCTGCTCGGCCACGGCCTCGAGGGCGTCGTCGGCCATCTCGAGCTCCACGCCGTCGAGCTCGAAGTGGCGCCGGTACTGCTTGACCAGCGCGTTCTTGGGCTCGACCAGGATCCTGATGAGGGCCTCTTTGTCCAGGCTCGACACGGCGCCCACGACCGGCAGGCGCCCGATGAACTCGGGGATGAGCCCGAACTTCATGAGGTCCTCGGGGAGCACGTGGCGAAGGACCTCGTCGTCGCGGGCCTCGGCGCTGTGACGCACCTCGGCCCGGAACCCGATCCCCTTGCGGCCGATGCGGCTCTCGATGATCTTGTCGAGGCCGGCGAAGGCACCACCGCAGATGAACAGGATGTTCGTGGTGTCGATCTGGATGAACTCCTGGTGGGGGTGCTTCCGACCCCCCTGGGGCGGCACCGACGCCGTGGTCCCCTCGAGGATCTTGAGCAGCGCCTGCTGCACCCCCTCCCCCGACACGTCGCGGGTGATGGAGGGGTTCTCGCTCTTGCGGGCGATCTTGTCGATCTCGTCGATGTAGATGATCCCCGTCTCGGCCCGCTTGACGTCGTAGTCGGCGGCCTGGATGAGCTTGAGGAGGATGTTCTCGACGTCCTCGCCCACGTAGCCGGCCTCGGTGAGGGCGGTGGCATCGGCGATGGCGAACGGGACGTTGAGCATGCGGGCCAGGGTCTGGGCCAGCAGGGTCTTGCCGCAGCCGGTCGGCCCCAGCAGCAGGATGTTGGACTTGGCCAGCTCGACCTCGGTGGTCTGAGCGGGGCCGGCCTGCACCCGCTTGTAGTGGTTGTAGACGGCCACCGAGAGGATCTTCTTGGCGTACTCCTGGCCGATCACGTAGTCGTTCAGGAACTCGAAGATCTCACGGGGCTTGGGGAGCTCCTCGAACGACAGCTCGGTCGTCTCGGCCAGCTCCTCGGCGATGATGTCGTTGCAGAGGTCGATGCACTCGTCGCAGATGTAGACGCCGGGGCCGGCAATCAGTTTCTTGACCTGCTTCTGGGACTTGCCGCAGAAGCTGCACTTCACCAGGTCTGCACCGTCGCCGAACTTCGCCACCCGTCTCCCCCTTCGTCCCCAACCAGAGCCTACGCCGCGCCGACGGCTTCGGCGGCACCCACGGCATCACGGGTGGTGATCACCTCGTCGATCAGGCCGTATGTGACCGCCTCGTCGGCGGTGATGACGAAGTCACGGTCGGTGTCACGGGCGATCTTGTCGACTGCCTGGCCGGTGTCCTGGGCCAGCATGGAGTTGAGCAGGTCCCGCATGCGGATGATCTCGCGTGCCTGGAGCTCGATGTCGCTGGCCTGGCCGGCGGCGCCCCCCCAGGGCTGGTGGAGCAGGATGCGGGCATGGGGCAGGGCGAAGCGCTTGCCGGGGGCACCCGCCGCCAGCAGCACCGCCGCCGCCGACGCCGCCTGGCCGAAGCAGAAGGTGGAGACGTCGGGCTTGACGAACTTCATGGTGTCGTAGATGGCGAACAGCGCCGTGATGTCGCCGCCCGGCGAGTTCACGTAGAGGTGGATGTCCTTCTCGTCCTCGTACTCGAGGAAGAGCATCTGGGCGCAGATGAGGTTGGCGACGGCGTCGTCGATGGGCGTGCCCAGGATGATGATGCGCTCCTTGAGCAGACGGGAGTAAAGGTCGTAGCCCCGCTCGCCCCGGCTGGTCTGCTCGATGACCGTCGGGACGAGGTAGCCCCGGACGTCGGCGGCGCTCACGACGGCGACACCTCCGCGCCGGTGTCCTCTGGGGACTGGTTGTCAGCCGCCACGCCCTCGCTCCCTTGCTCGCCGGGCCCTGCCGCCTCGGCGGTGCCCACCTCGTCCCCGCCGGGCTCGACGGCACCCGCTTCGTGTGTTCCGACGTCCACGCGCAGAAGGTCCCGGTCCACCGGCGTCCCGTCCTCGTCGACCAGGTCGACATGGTCGAGCAACCAGGCCAGGGCCTTCGCCTTTCTCCGATCCGAGCGTACCGCGGGCAGTCTCCCTGCGCGGTCGAGTCGGCGGAGAAGTTCCGCCGGGGTCGATCCCGTCTGGCGGGCCATCTCGGCCACCGCCTCGCCCACCTCGTCCTCGGTCACCTCGATGTTCTCCGCCTCGGCCAGGGCCCGGAGGGCGAGGTCGAGACGCACGGCCCGGGCGGCGTCGGCCCGCAGCTCCCCGAGCAGCCCCTCCTGGTCGCGCCCCGAGGCGGCCAGGAACTGCTCCAGGGTGAGGCGGCGGGCCTCGAGGCGGTGGCCCAGGTCGTGCAGGCGCTCGCGGAGCTCCTCGTCGACCAGCGAGTCCGGAGGGTCCTCGGCCACGAGCCCGACGAGGGCGTCGACGGCGCGCTCGCGCAGGGCCAGCTGGGCCTGCACCACCTTGATCTGGCGCAGGCGGCCCCGGACGTCGTCGCGCAGGGCCTCCAGGGTGTCGAATTCCGAGGCCTCGGCCGCCCAGGCGTCGGAGGCCTCGGGAAGGATCTGCTCCTTCACGTCCTTCACGAGCACGCGCACCTGCGCCTCGTGCTCCGATCCGTCCTCGTCGCGCACGGGCGCGGCGAACTGCAGGATGTCGCCGGTCTTGGACCCGCGCAGCTGGTCGTCGAGGCCGACGATGTCGGCGCCGCTGCCCACCTCGTAGAGGTAGTCCTCGACATGCAGGTCGTCGCCCGAGGGGCGTGTCCCGTGCAGGTCGATCGAGACGTGGTCGCCGTCGTGGGCGGGGCGGCCCACCGAGACCAGCTCGCCGCTCTGGGCGCGCAGCCGGTCGACCTGGGCGTCGATCTCGGCGTCGGTGACCTCCACCGCGGGGAGCGTGACGACCAGCCCGGCGTACCCGGCCACCGACACCGAGGGCCGGATCTCCACGACGGCGTCGAAGGTGACCGGACCCGTCTCCTCGCCCGAGGTGATGTCGATCTCGGGTGCGGCGATGGGGTCGAGCTCGGCGTCCACCACGGCCCGGGCGTACATGTCGGGGAGGGCGTCGTTGAGGGCCTGTGCCCGCAGGGCGGCGGCCCCTCCCAGCCGGGCCTCGAGCACCGGACGCGGCACCTTGCCGGGGCGGAAGCCCGGCACCCGCACCTGGCGCGACAGCCGGCGCACGGTGGCGGCGAGCGCCTCGGCGACCTCGGCTTCGTCGACCTCGACCGAGAGACGGACCCGATTGCCCTCGGCCGGCGCGGCGGTGGCACGCATAAGGAACGCCGAGTCTACAAGCACGGGCCGCCGGCCCGTCGCAACGCCACCGGCCCCGGCAGAGGCGTTCAGACCATGAAGGCCATGGCGTCCACCACGGCCGCGCCGAGGCCGGCATCACCCTGGAGTCCGACCAGCCCGGCGTCCCGGGCGGCCGGACCGGTGATCCGTCCACAGGCCAGGCGCCAGAACACCTCGGTGTCCATGGTGAGGATGGTGGCGGGCCGACCCGGGAGGTCCTCCACGACCGACGCCCGGCCGCCGCGCACGGCCACGTCGAGCGTCCGCCCCAGGGGACCGGCCACCTCGAACCGCACCGACGCCCCCTCTGGCGCCCCCGCCTGCTTGCCCACCACGAACGGGAGGGCCGAGCTCAGGCGACCGAGTGACAGCTCGGCGGCGGGACCGTCGGTGTGGCCGGGGCGGCCGGTGGCCACACGCATGTCCTGTTCGTGCACCCACGAGTCCATCACCCGCACCGCCATGAACTCGCGATAGGGCACCACGCCCACCGGGCTCGGCCCGGGCTCGTCGAAGCGCGCCGTGGGCCAGGACCGCAGGTCGGCCAGGCGGCGGCCCGTCACCGACCGGAACTCCTCGAGCACGGCAGCACCGGGCAGACCCCGTCGGGGCGCCACCCAGGCCTCGTTGCGGTCCCCCAGCTCGTTGCGGACGTGCGCCGGCCGTCGCTCCAGGGCGGGGGGCGCGGCCTCCCCCAGCAGCGTGCGCTCGATCCCGATCAAGTGGGACACGAGGTCCCGCACGCTCCACCCCGGGCACTCCGAGGGCATGTCCCACTCGGTGGCGTCGAGCTCGCCGCCGACGGCGAGCACGGCCCCCCAGGCGTCGTCCAGCGCGGCGACGACCGGTTCGTGTGCGCCGGTACTCACGGTGCTCCCCTTTCACCCGGAGTGGCTCGAGACGTGGGGCCGGCCCGGTGGCGGGCACCCGCCCCTCTCGCCCGGCTCGGCGGCCACCACCCCACCCGTCCAGTGTGACCTGCACCCGGCGGGGGCGCCCCCGGACCTCGGTCGGAGGGAGCCGCCGAGCGCCTGACCTGGGGTTCACCATCCACGTGTGGCCCGGGACCCGGCGATAGCGTCGTCGAGACCCCTGGGCGGGGGGACCCCCCTGATGGCGGGGCGACGAGGAGGAGGGCCACGTGGCGACGTACGAGGGTTACTGCGTGAAGTGCCGCGAGAAACGGCAGTTCGACGGCACCGAGGTCGAGCTCGCCAATGGGCGCAGGGCGGCACAGGGTGCCTGCCCGAACTGCGGGACCAAGATGAACCGCATCCTGGGGAAGAAGTAGCCCGAGACCTCCCCGGTGGCACCGGCGCGGGCCGCCCCGGTCTCGGTGCCGGGCCCGTGGGACGGTGTCGGGCGGGAGGGGAGCCCGGCCGCCCGGGTCGGGGGCCGGCACGGGACGCTCCTGGTCCCGACGACCTCGCACCGGACGCTCAGCGCCGGGCCAGGGCGTCGAGCAGCGCCCCTTCCCTGAGCCCCCATTCGCTCACGACGTAGCGCTCCACGCCGAGCACGCCCGCCACCGTGGCCAGGACCACGGCCCCCACGGGCAGCAGCGGGGCCCGTCGGGCCTGCATCCCGGGGAGCTGGCGCCGAGCCCGCAGGTCGAGGGCCGCGAGCCGCTCCGCCAGCTCGCACACCTGCTCGGCGGGCAGCTCGACCTGGTTGACCTCGCCCGGCCCCGCCGACGGCCGACGGCGGGCCCGGGCCGTGGCCAGCCGGGCCAGCGCCCGGACGGTCCCACCGCTCACGACGGTGCGGGCCGCCACGCCCGGGTACCCCCCCACGGCCCGCAGCACGGGCGCCATGGCCTCGACCGTGCGCTCCTGGAGGATCCGGCGCTCACCGGGCGTCATGGGGTCGCCGGTGCCGAGCTCGCCCCGCAGCCTGGCCGGGCCGATGGCCGCGCTCGTGGCCACCGGGATACGGCCGTCGGCGCCCACCGCCACCTCCAGGCTCCCCCCGCCGAGGTCCATGCCCAGCGTGGGACCGGGCCCGGTCCACACCCCCGCCCGCTGCCCCACGAAGCACAGCCGGGCCTCCTCCTCCCCGTCGAGGACCCGCACGGTGCTGCCCACCACCCGCTCGAGGCGCTCGACCGCCTCGGCGCTGTTGGCGGCGTCGCGCAGCGCGGCGGTGGCCAACGCCACCACCACGTCGGCGCGCCCCTCGCTGAGGCCGCCGCGCAGCCGCTTGGCCGCGCTCACGGCCGCCGCCAGGCGGTCCCGGGGGATCGCACCTCCGGCCCCCACGCTGAGCCCGAGGTTGAGCAGGGCACGGCGGTGCAGTACCGGCGTGAGCGTCGCTCCCGGCCCGGCCTCGCACACGAGCAGGTGGAACGAGCTGCTCCCGAGGTCCCACACCGCGGCGCGCACCGGCACGGCGCAGAACGTAGCGCCCGGCCGCGTCGCGGAGGCCGGCCCCGCCGGGACCGTCGGGGGCCCGGACCCGACTCCGGAGTCAGCCGGGCCAGCGCCAGGAGGTGATGTGGGGGGGATCCTCGCCGTGCTCGCGTGTGTAGCGGCGGGCCTCCAGGCGGGCGTCCACCATCTGCTGGCGCAGGCCGGCGGTGCGCTCCTCGAGGCCCGGCACCCGGTCGAGCACGTCGATCACGAGGTGGAAGCGGTCGAGGTCGTTGAGCATGACCATGTCGAAGGGCGTGGTGGTGGTCCCACGTTCTTTGTAGCCGCGCACGTGGATGTTGTCGTGGTTGGCACGCCGGTAGGTGAGCCGGTGGATGAGCCAGGGGTAGCCGTGGAAGGCGAAGACGACGGGCCGGTCGGTGGTGAACATGGTGTCGAACTCCCGGTCGGTCATGCCGTGGGGGTGCTCGGCCTCGGGCTGGAGCCGCATGAGGTCGACGACGTTCACCACCCGGACCTTCAGGTCCGGCAGGTGCTGGTGGAGCAGGTCGACGGCGGCCATGGTCTCGAGGGTGGGCACGTCGCCACAGCACCCCATGACGACGTCGGGCACCGAGCCGGCGTCGTTGGAGGCGAACTCCCACACCCCAGCCCCGCGGGTGCAGTGGACCATGGCCCCGTCCGCGGTGAGCCAGTCGGGCTCGTCGTTCTTGCCCGCCACGATGACGTTCACGTAGTTGCGGCTGCGCAGGCAGTGCTCGGCCACCGACAACAGGCAGTTGGTGTCGGGCGGCAGGTAGACGCGGATGACCGAGGACTGCTTGTTCGCCACCAGGTCCAGGAATCCGGGGTCCTGGTGCGAGAAGCCGTTGTGGTCCTGGCGCCAGACGTGGCTCGACAGCAGGTAGTTGAGCGACGGCACCGAGCGCCGCCAGGAGATGTCGTTGCACGCCTCCAACCACTTGGCGTGCTGGTTGAACATCGAGTCGACGATGTGGATGAACGCCTCGTAGCAGTTGAACAGGCCGTGGCGGCCCGTGAGGAGGTAGCCCTCGAGCCAGCCCTGGCACAGGTGTTCGGACAGGACTTCGAGCACACGGCCGTCCGGGGCGAGGTGGTCGTCACCCTCGAGAGTGGCGGCCATCCACGCCCGGGTGGTCACCTCGAAGACGGCCTGGAGCCGGTTCGAGGCAGTTTCGTCGGGCCCGAAGAGCCGGAACGTGGTCGGGTTGGCCCGGACCACGTCGCGCAGGTACGTGCCGAGCACCCGGGTGGGCTCGTGGGCGGTGGCGCCGGCCTCGGACACCTCGACGGCGTAGTCGGCCCATTCGGGCAACTCGAGGTCGGTGGCCAGGAGGCCGCCGTTGGCGTGCGGGATGGCGCTCATGCGCCGCTCCCCCGCCGGCGCGAACCCCCGCAGCGCGCGCACCGGGCGACCAGTCCCGTCGAAGAGCTCCTCGGGGCGGTAGCTGCGCATCCACGTCTCGAGCTGCCGACGGTGGTTCTCGTTGGTCCGGACCTCGGCGAGGGGCACCTGGTGAGCCCGGAACGTCCCCTCCACCGCCACCCCGTCGACCACCGCCGGCCCCGTCCACCCCTTGGGCGTGCGCAGGACGATCATGGGCCACGCCGGCCGGCCGGCCGCCAGACCGGCACGGGCGTCGTGCTGGATACGGGCGATGTCGGCGAAGACGTC
>Ga0335078_10006794_pt1 | contig 16935 bp, 10 predicted proteins | sample Lox_Sample_32_FD_206711 | JGI IMG/M metagenome (GOLD analysis project Ga0335078, IMG submission 206711) | Soil microbial communities from Loxahatchee National Wildlife Refuge, Florida, United States - Lox_Sample_3.2 | ecosystem: Environmental > Terrestrial > Soil > Wetlands | place: USA... | reverse complement strand
GTACAAAGCTCCACCGAACACCAATGCATCGATCGTCGACAAGAAAATGCCGAGCGTACCACTCAGCGGCGTGATTGGCCGAAAGATCGAGATAATAGATGCCACGCACGAAACCGCGAGCATAACCTTCAGGACGCGCATATCAATTCTCCGGCCATTAGTGAAATCAGCCGGGTGCCCCAGGTCTCGCGCTGTTCGAGACCTGGGTGACTGCTACCTCGTAACGAGCGCCCAGGTCTGAAAAATCGCCAGACCTGGGGCACCCAGAATCCGGCCTCAGGAGGCCCCTGGTGCAAAACCAAGGGTTCTAGGTCGGGGCCTCCGTCGATCGTCGAAATTAGACCCTGTGCTCAAGGCGCACACCCCACTCTAATGAGCTGGGTTACTCGATTTTCCACCGGCTCATCGTCGGTGTCGCCGCTCCGCGGCTTTGGCCTCGTGTTTCCGCCTGCCGCGGGCTTACGCCCACGGCTAACCCAAATGCCGCCCGTCCCGGGCTAACCGCAGATCCCTCGGCTGCGCTTCGCTCCGCTCGGGATGACAAACCTGGAGGAAAGCACCGACTCGCAACAACCTGACACCCCCCTGCAAGATCGCCGAACCGGGGCATCCCTCTTAGCTATCTCTTATCCGGCGGCACAAGCTTTTCAACGGCTCTTACGAAGTAGCCCTTAGGACTCGCTCCTGCCACTACGCCTTTGCTATTGTCGCGGATGTACCAAATCTCCTCGTCCGCGGGGTCAGACACGAACGTTCGAAGCCAATACCCTCCGCCAAAACGAAGCCGAATGTCGTGACTGATCGCGTCCAACTCCGCATTCTCTATTAGGCGTCCGTTTAGCTGGGCGGCGACCATATCAAGCTGAGCGTGGGCGTCTTTATCTTCGACCTGTGCTTGGCGAGAACCCAGCACAATCCCCGTTCCACAACCGACGTGCCACGTAGGCTCAAACCAAAAATACAGTTCCTTTGCCTGCCGAGGCTCCCACTCTACGTCGACGATGAACGAATTTAACGCGAGCCAAGCCGATGAGACGCGCTTTCCCTTTACGCTCTCCAGATATTGCAACACTGCGACGTCAGCACTTTCTGTCATACGAGAAGAGTAAACCCGCGCTGCCGGCCATAATCCGAGCTTACGAGTCCCGATGTAGATTGATGCTCGGATGCTGCGCGTCACCAACCGACAACTGACAACTGACAACCGACAACTGCATTACGTCTGCAACACCCCAACGCTGAACTTCGGCACATCCGGATTCAGCGCCGCCGCCTCCAGCGCCGTAATAATCGCCTCGCGCGTCTCCGCCGGATCGATGATCTTATCGATCCACAACCGCGCCGCGCCATACCGCGGATCCATCTGCTCGTCGTACGTCGCCTTCACTTCGTCATACAGCTTCTTCTTGTCTTCCTCGCTCAGCTTCTGCCCCCCGCGCTCCAGTTGCTTGATCTTGATCTCCACCAGCGTCCCCGCCGCCGCCGCGCCGCCCATCACCGAGTACTTCGCCGTCGGCCACGCAAACACGAATCGCGGATCGTACGCCTTACCGCACATCGCATAATGTCCCGCGCCAAACGTTCCGCCGATAATCACCGCAATCTTCGGCACCACCGAATTCGACACCGCATTCACCATCTTCGCGCCCGCGCGAATGATGCCGCTCCACTCCGCATCGCGTCCTACCATGAACCCGTTCACGTCGTGCAGAAACACCAGCGGCACCAGGTTCTGATTGCAATCCATGATGAAGCGCGCCGACTTCTCCGCCGACTCGGTATAAATCACGCCGCCGAACTCCATGCGCTTGTTGCCGGCGTGATCGGTCTGCTGCACGTGCGTCTTCTGATTGGCGACGATGCCCACCGCAAACCCGCCAATGCGCGCGTAGCCGCACAGCACCGTCTCGCCATACTCGGCCTTGTATTCGCTGAACTGGCTGTTGTCGACGATGCGCGCGATGATCTCCTTCATGTCGTACTGCCGCGCCCCATCGCCGTCGAAGATGCCGTACATCTCCTCGGCGGGATACAGCGGGGCTTCCGGCGTTTTGCGATCGAAGACGCCCAGCTGCCGGTTGCCCATCTTTTCGACGAGCAGACGAATGCGATGGAGGCAGTGCTCGTCGTCGGGCTCGCGGAAATCCACCGTGCCGCTGATCTCGGAGTGCATCTTCGCGCCGCCCAACTCTTCGGCCGAATACTTCGCGCCAATCGCAGCCTGCACCAGCGCCGGCCCGGCGAGAAACAGGCCGCTGCCCTCGGTCATCAGGATGGTGTCGCACATGAGCGGCAGATACGCGCCGCCCGCCACGCACATGCCCATGATCGCCGCAATCTGCGGAATGCCCATCGCCGACATCACCGCGTTGTTGCGGAAGACGCGGCCGAAGTCGTCGGTGTCGGGGAAGACATCTTCTTGCAGCGGCAGGAACACGCCGGCGGAGTCGACCAGATAAATCGTCGGAATGCGGTTCTCGATGGCGATGTTTTGCGCGCGGATGACCTTCTTCGACGTCATCGGGAAAAACGCGCCCGCCTTTACCGTCGCGTCATTAACGATCAGCATCACCAGCCGCCCATGCACGCGCGCCAGTCCCGTGACCACGCCTCCCGAAGGCGCGCCGCCCCACTCCTCGTACATCTTCCACGCGACATACGACCCCAGCTCGAAGAACTCGCTGCCCGAATCGATCAGCAGCCCGATGCGCTCGCGCGCCGTCAACCGGCCTTTCTTATGCTGCGATTCAATCGCCTTCGCGCCGCCGCCCTGGCGGATGAGCTCTTCCTCATTGCGCACCTGCGCAACGAGTTCTGCCAGCAGCTTCTGATTGTGCGCAAAGCGCGACGAGTCGGGTTTTACCTTGCTTTCAAGCGACGCTTCGAGAGGAGTGCGTTGGTCAGCCATACGGTTTGGAGCAAACCATCAACGATAAAGCAGAGAAGCGACGCCGCGCAACGCAGGCGGTGAAGCAGTAGTGGACTTTATGATGCGAACCCACTACGGCAGTACTTGCGGCACTCGGGGTATTGGACCGCTCAGCGTGCGCGTCGAAGCAGAACAGCCGGTTGAAGGTACTCGCTTGACGCACCTGCAAGGGTACTTGCGTAGCGCATAGCGGGTGGAGCACGCCTTCAGGCGTGCATGCCGCCAGCCTTCATCCGACGCGCTTTAGCGCCTGAGGTACATCTACCTCTTACCTCAGCGGCTAAAGCCGAAATCCTTAGTGGACCTCAACTGCACGCCTGAAGGCGTGCTCCACCCACATGGCCAGCTCAGTCCACACTGCTAGCGCAGTCTCAAACCGAGGCGCAGACTACATCGCGCCTCTTACAGAGGAGAATCTACCGCTTTAGAGATCGCCCGCGAATTTTCCACATCCCACTCCTCTTCCAGCAGGGCAAAGATCACATCGTCCACCCACTCTCCGCGGAACCACAGGCTTTTGACCAGGTGCGCTTCCTGCCGCATACCGGCACGACGCAGCAGCGCAATCGACGCCGTATTCGCCGGATCGATCGATCCGAACACGCGATGTTTCCCCAGCGTCCCGAACAGATAACTCAACAGCGCGCGTAACGCTTCCGCCGCGTAACCCTGCCCGTGGAACTCCGGCGCCAGAGTGATTCCAACCTCGGCCTGCCGCGGCTCGTCCTTCAGCGGACGAAATCCGCAATCGCCCATGAGCTTGCCGCCCGCCAGATAAATTCCAACCTGATACCACGCGCCCGCGGTGTCCGGATCGGCGGCTGCGAGTCGCCGAATGTACGACTGAACTACGTCCACCGACTCGGTGCCCCACGACTGAAATCGCGCGATGTCGGGATGACGATGGTAGGAAAAAATTCTGGGACCGTCGCTGGCCTCCAGATCGCGCAGCACCAGCCGCGTCGTTGCAATCTCGGGAAACATGTATTGCCTAAGCGTAGCAGTTTGAGGAGAAGTCCACGCCCTCATCCAGGTTTCCAGCCGATGAAAGCGTTGATTTTCGAATTTCTCTAAGTTCTTGCAACAACCGCGGATCAGTCAATCGCTTTCCGCGCAGGCCGCGCCGCGGCGCGAATTTGCATCTCACTACGCTACGACTCTCTGAATTGTGGAGCGTGGCCCAAGCATGTGGTGGGGAGCGTATTTAAACACAAGAGTGCTGTGTGGCTGGCTCCAACCTGCGGGCCAGCTACTTGTGCTGCTCGCTGTCACTCTTCCGCCTAAGACTCTCCTCGCTCAGCAAATGCCCAGCCTCGGTTTGTCCGCCTACGCCGGTCAGAATGTTTCCTCGGTCGACATCGCCGGCCAGCCCGACTTGACCTTCGACAGCGTGCAGAACGTCATTGCCGTCAAGCAAGGCAAGCCCTTAAGCGAAGCCGACGTCAACGCCAGCGTCGCCGCGCTGAAGCAACGCGGTTTTCAGGGTGTGAAGCTGGATCTGCAGCCTTCGGCCGACGGCGTGCAAGTGCGCTTCATCCTCACGCCTGCGGTCTACATCGGCATGTACGACTTTCCCGGTGCGCTCAAGGAGTTCAACTACACCACGCTGCTGCAGATCGCAAACTACAATTCACAGATGCCGTACTCGGCCAGCGACATCAGTCAAGCCGAAGACGCGCTGGCCCAATTTTTCCGGCAGCACGGTTATTTCCAGGTTGAGGTTCATCCCGAGCTCGTATCGCAGACCGATCACCGCCTGGTCAACGTTCTCTTCCGCACCGATCTCGGTATTCGCGCGCGCTTCGGCAAAATCAACATGACCGGCGCCACGCCGCAGGAGACGGCTTATCTGCACGCGAAGCTTCGCTCTACCATGGCCAAGCTGCGCACCGACTCGCTCAAGCCGGGAATGCGGTATTCCTACTATCGCCTGCAAGGTGCGACCAAATATCTGCAATCGCAACTCGCCAAGCAGAACTACATCGCCGGACAGGTCAAGCTGATCTCGGCCGAGTACGACGCCAAGACCAATCGCGCCGACATCACCTTCGAAGTCACTACCGGCCAGGTAGTGAAGGTCGTCACCACCGGCACGCACATGTGGGGACGCACGGTTCGCAATCTGGTTCCGATGTATCAGGTCGACGCCGTCAACGATGAGCTGATCAAGGAAGGTCAGAACAACATCCGCTCGTATTTCCAGGCCAAGGGTTATTTCGATACGAAAGTCGACGTCAAGGTCGACAACACGCCCGCCGGCACAACCATCACCTACGCCATTAATAAGGACGGCCGCTTCAAGGTGAAACAGGTCGCCTTCAAGGGCAATCAGCGCTTCAGCAGCAAGGAGCTGCAAACTCACGTCAGCGTCGAACAGGCGCACTTCATCGGCCACGGCAAGTACAGCGAGAAGCTTGTCCAGACCAGCGTCAAGAATCTCACCGACACCTACAAGGCTGCGGGCTACAGCGAAGTCAGCGTGGTTCCCAATGTCGCGCGCAACGCCGGCAATGTCGAGATCACCTTTCAGGTGAACGAAGGCCCGCTCACCACGGTTCGCAATCTCACCATTCAGGGCAACAACACGCTGGCGGAGTCGCAGTTTGCCCCGCACGGCCTCAATCTCGGTACGGGCAAGCCGTACTCGCAGGACCTGGTGCTGAAGGACCGCACCTCCATTGTCGCGCGCTATCTCACGCTGGGATATCTCAACGCCTCATTCCACGCGACATCCAAGCCCGTGCCGGGAGAACCGCATCAAGTCGATGTCGTTTACCAGATCAGCGAAGGCCCGCGGGTCGAGACCGCCAACATCATCACCGACGGGCGCCAGCACACGCAGCAGTCGCTGATCGATCGGCAGCTGAAGATCAGGACCGGCGAGCCGTTGAGCGCGAACAACATGCTCAGCTCCGAGAGCCATCTCTACAATCAGGGGATTTTCGATTGGGCTGAGGTCGATCCTCGCAGCACCATCACCAATCAGACGCACGAGGACGTCGTGGTCAAAGTCCACGAAGCCAAGCGCAACATCATTACTTATGGATTCGGCTTTCAGATTCTGAAGCGCGGCGGCGCGATCCCCAGCGGCACAGTCGCGGTTCCCGGACTTCCTCCCGTCGGGCTGCCCGGCAACTTCGTGACCAGCGAGAAGACGTTCTGGGGCCCGGAAGGGACTTTCGAGTACACGCGCCTGAACATGCGCGGCAAAGCCGAGACCTTCACCTTCAGCTCTTATGCCGGACGGCTCGATCAGCGCGCCAGCGTCAACTACACGCAACTCTCGCTCTTCGGCAGCAAGTGGGCGGGCAGCAGCCTCGTCTCCGGCGAGAACAATGAGACGAATCCCATTTTTTCGGCGCTCATCGGCAGTGCCGGCTACCAGATCAAACGCCCGCTGAACGAGAAGAAGACCACCAATCTTTTCTTCCGCTACAACCTGCAATACACCGATGTCAATCGCCTGCTGATCCCCGAACTCATCCCCAGCAACCAGTTGCGCGTGCGTCTGTCTACGCTCACCGCCAGCTGGGTGCACGACACGCGCGACAACGTGCTCGACGCCCATCGCGGCTGGTATCAGAACTACGAGCTCGACGTCAGCCCCTACTGGCTAGGCTCGAACTTCAGCTTCGCGCAAATCGTCACCCAGACCGCGCACTACCAAAACATTGGCAAGGGAATTATCTGGGCCAACAGCCTGCGCTTGGGGTTGCAGCAGCCATTTAATGGAAGCGAGGTCCCCGTCAGCTCAGCCTTTTTTGCCGGCGGCGGCAGCACGCTGCGCGGCTTTCCGCTAGATGGCGCCGGCCCGCAACGCGAAATCCAGGTCTGCGGCATTCCTGGCGACTTGGCGACGTGCTCGAAGATTACGGTTCCGAATGGCGGCAACGAGCTGCTCATCATCAACACCGAGTTGCGCTGGCCGCTCAACATGATCAAGCAGGGTCTGGGCATCGTGACGTTTTACGACGGCGGCAACGTTTTCCCCACCATCGGCTTCCACGACTTCACTTCGCTCTACAGCAACAACGTTGGCATCGGATTCCGCTACGCAACTCCAGTTGGCCCCATCAGAATCGATATCGGGCGCAACTTGAATCCGGTTCCAGGAATCAGTCCTACGCAGTACTTCATCACTTTGGGGCAGGCATTCTAATGGCGATTCGCGATCTTGGACTTCCACCAGACCGGCCGCAGAAACCGTACTTGGTTCCACCACGCCGTACGAGCCGCGCTGCGAAAATCATCGCGTGGATTGCGGGCATTCTTGTCCTGCTGCTACTTGTGATCGCCATCGGAATCTATGCCGCGCTGCACTCCACTACGGTCCACAACTATGTGATGAAGAAAGTGGAGCAGAATGCCAGCCAGTCCCTGAACACGCGCGTCGAATTGCAGAACTTTGCGCTGCATCTATCGACCCTGGGGCTCGACTTGTACGGGGTGACAATCTACGGTGTCGGTCCCGGCGCGAATCAGCCGCTGCTGCAGGTCGATCACATTGGCCTGGGCGTGGGCGTGATCTCCGTCCTGCATCGCCAATGGAACCTCCAGAATGTGGCCGTCGATCATCCCGTCGTCCGGCTGATTGTCGACTCAAGCGGCCAGAGCAATCTGCCGACATTTCAATCGACCAGCAATTCCAACACCAACATCTTCGACCTGGCGATTCGCCACATCCTGCTCGACCGCGGTGCGATCTACTACAACGACCAGAAAACCGTCCTCAACGCCGATCTGCGCGACCTGACCTTCCAGTCCAACTACGATGCGACTGCCGGCGGCCGCTATTACGGCACGTTGTCCTACAAGAACGGCCAGCTGCAATATGGCAGCTACGCGCCTATGCCGCACGATCTTTCCGCCGACTTCGACGCGCGCCGCTCCGGCATGACGCTGAACAACGTCACGTTGAAGACCGGCGACTCGCAGCTGATGCTCAACGCTTCGCTTGATGACTATTCCAGCCCGCGACTTCACGCTAAATACGTCATCATGCTGGCGACCGGCGATTTTCGCCGCGTGCTGAACAATCCCTCGCTGCCCGTCGGCATGGTGCTGGTGAATGGCATTGCCGATTACGCCAGCGTGCCGGGACGCGCGCCGCTCGATACCGCGTCGCTCGAAGGAACCGTGCGCAGCAGTGTTCTGCGGGTCAACACGCCCAGCGTTCGCACCGATGTCCGCGATCTGGCCGCCAGCTTTCACCTCGCCAATGGCAATGCCGAGCTGCGTGACATCAGCGCGCGCCTGCTGGGGGGCGATCTGAAGGGCAGCGCTGTCGTCAAGAATCTCTCCGGCAAGCAGCAGGGGCAGCTTAATCTCGCACTGCACAACATCTCGATGGCCGACGTGAAGACGATTGCCAACTCGGCAACGCTGAAGCCGGTGGCCGTCACCGGACACATCAATGGCAACGCGCAAGGCAGTTGGAGTGGTACGATCAGCAACCTCTTGCTGCACGCCGACGCTACTGCCAACGCCACCATCGCTTCGGCCAAGCCGAACGGCACGCCCGGCAATCTTCCGGTGAACGCCGTCGTTCACGCGCGCTACAACGGTGCGACGCAGGAGATCGCGCTCAATCAGAGCTACCTTCACACGCCGCAGACTTCCGTCGACCTGAACGGCACGGTCAGCAAGCGCTCGGCGCTCGACGTTCGCGTACACTCCAACGATCTTCACGAATTCGAAACCATCGCCGGCGTCTTCGGCGAGCAACCTGCGCAACCGCTGGATCTTCACGGCGCAGCGTCCTTCGACGGCACGGTGCGCGGTTCAACCAAGGTGCCGCAGATCGCAGGCCAACTCAACGCCAGCAACGTGAGCGTTCGCGGTACGACCTTTCGCGTGCTGCGGACCAGCGTGCAGGCCAGTCCTTCGCAAGTCAGTTTGCAGAATGGCGATCTCGAACCGGCGAAAGGCAAATTGACTTTCAACGTGCAGTCCGGTCTCCACGACTGGGCGCATCTTCCGTCGAGTCCATTCAGCATCACCGCAAACGCTTCACAGCTTTCGATTGCTGATCTTGCGCACGCAGCTAACGTGACCACACCCGTCACCGGAACACTCAGCGCCAACATCTCGGCGCACGGAACGCAGCTGAATCCCATCGGACAGGGCGAGATCAATCTTCGCAACGCGAATGTGGAAGGCGAGCCGATTCAACTGGCCAACGTCCGCTTCCAGGGGACCGGCGATGAAGTTCACACGAATCTCGTGATCAAGCTGGCAGCGGGAACCACGCAGGGCCAGATCACTTATTACCCCAAGCAGGAAGGCTATGACGCGCAGCTGCAGGCCATCAATATCGAGCTGCAGAAGCTGCAATCACTGCATCAGCGCAACATCGAAGCCCGCGGCACGCTGAACCTCACCGCCAGCGGACGCGGCACGTTGAAGGATCCGCAAGGCAAAGCCTCGCTCACCATTCCTGAGCTCAACATCCAGAAGCAGCAGATTCGCAATGTGAATCTGCAGGCCGCAGTGGTCAATCATGAAGCGACGTTTGCGCTGGGTTCGCAGATACTCAACACGCCGCTGAAGGCACAAGGCAAGGTCGGTCTGACCGGCGACTACTATGCCGATGCCAGCTTCGACACACCTGTCATCCAGTTGCAACCGCTGCTGGCCGTCTATTCGCCCGTGCAGGCTGCGCGCACTACCGGTCAGACCGAGATCCACGCCACCATCCGCGGTCCGTTGAAGAACAAACAACTGCTGGAAGCACATCTCAACGTGCCGACGTTGGCTGTCAGCTATAAGGCTCCGGGCGCGAATCCCGGCCAGACCGTAACGCTGCAAATGGCGTCAGTCAAGCCGATCCACGCTGATTACGCCAACCAGATTCTTTCTTTACAGCCCGGCGAGATCAAAGGCACCGACACCGACATTCGCTTCCAGGGACAGCTCCCGCTGGCTGATGCCAGCGCCCGCGCGACCCTCAGCGTGCAAGGTGGCATCGATCTCGCGCTCGCCGAGGCCTTCGATCCCACGCTCACCAGCAAAGGCCAGCTGCAATTCGATATCAACGCTGCCGGACATAATGCTGCGGAAAATGTTGAAGGAGTGATTCGCATCGTCAACGCCAGCTTCGCCACGCCCGACACCCCGGTCGGTCTGTCGAATGCCAACGGCGTACTCACGCTTCGTCGCGACCGCATCGACATCACCAGCTTCAACGGCAACGTCGGCGGTGGAACGGTGACCGCGTCCGGCGGCGTCTCTTATCGTCCGGCGGTTCAGTTCAACATCGGCATCAAGGGCAACGACGTGCGCATGATCTATCCGCAAAGCGTGCGCACCGATCTCGGCCTGAATCTCGCAATGACGGGCACGCTTGACGCCGCGGTACTGCAGGGACAGGTCACGGTCAACGGCCTCTCGTTCACCCCGGATTTCGATCTCAACAACTTCATGAATCAGTTCAATGGGGTGGCGACGCCGCCGCCGACCGAGGGCTTCGCCGACAACCTGAAGCTGGCGGTCGCCATTCGTTCTGCCTCTGAGTTGCAGGCTGCCAGCCCCACCGTCAGCCTTCAAGGCGCCGCAAACCTGCGCGTTGTGGGCACGGCTGCCGATCCGGTGATCATCGGCCGCGCCAGCCTGACCGGCGGCGACATGATCTTCCTTGGCAATCGCTACGTCGTGCAGGGAGGCACGATTGCCTTCGTGAACAGCAGCGAGACTGAGCCCGTGGTGAACCTGGAAGTGCAGACGGAGATTCAGCAATACAAAATCTCAATGCGCTTCCGCGGGCCGCTCGATCGCATACAAACCAACTACACCTCCGATCCCGCGCTGGCGCAGGCCGACATCATTCACCTGATCGCTTTCGGCAATACCGAGGAAGCGGCCAATGCCGCGCCGTCGCAGTCGACCACCCAGAGCGCCGAGGCGCTGGTCGCATCGCAAGTCAGCGGCCAGGTCACCGGCAAGTTGGAGAAGGCACTCGGAGTTTCGCAGATCTCGCTCGATCCGCAGCTGGGCGCGACCACCGCGAATCAGCAGCAGGGCGCGCGCCTGACCGTGCGGCAGCGCGTCACCAGCAAGCTCTACGTCACGTTCTCGAGCGATGTGACGACCACGCAGTTTTCAGCCGTACAGCTGCAGTATCAGCTCAACAGGAAGTGGTCGGTCAGCGGCGTGCGCGATCAGAATGGCGGATTTGGATTAGACGGCCGATACCACAAGAGCTTCTAATTCGCGCCTCAGCTCCAGCGGAACCAGCGCAGCGCCAGCACAAACGACACGCCGCCCCAGATCGCTAACACAGCGATCCTGCCGAACTGTGCGGTTAGCGGTGCTCCCTGCAGAATCACGGCGCGCAGTGCGTCGTTTAGCGCGGTCAGCGGCAACGCGCGAATCGCCGGCAGGAACACCTTCGGAAAGCGTTCGTAAGAGAAGAACACGCCGGAGAAGATCCACATCGGCATCATCACCAGGTTGATCAGGCCGCTGACGCTCTCGATCTTCTGCGCGCGGCTGGCGGTCAGCAAGCCGACGCCGCCGAACGACACCGCGCCCAGCGCGCCGGTCAGCAGGATCGAGAGAATGCTGCCTTCCACCCGCACATGAAAGGCGATCACGCCGAAGACCAGCAGCAGCCCGACCTCGATGATCATCAGCACCAGGCGGCTGCTGGCCAGCGCCAGCAGGAAATCCGAGCGCCGCATCGGCGTCGCGACGAAGCGCTTCAGCAGCTTCCGCTGCCGCATCTCCACCAGCGCAAAGCCGATGCCCCACATGCCGGAGTTCATCAGGTTCATGCCCAGCAGGCCGGGGATGAGGAAGTCGATGTAGCGCGCGCCGGGCTCGCTCGACGCGCGGCTTTGCGTGCTGATGGGATTCTTGCGGCCGGCGGCGGTTTCGATTGCATCGTCGACTTGCGCGCGAGCCAGCACACTCTCCGGACGCGCCGGATCGTAGCGGAACTGCACTCCGCCGGCTTCGTCCACGCTGACGACGAGCGCGTACTTGCCCAGACGAAAGCCGTCCAGCGCGGCCGCCGCACTCAACAGCTCGGGCTGGATGCCGGCATGCTCGGGTGAACGCTGCAACAAGGCGACGATCTCCTGCGCCTTCGGTCCGTCAATGACCGCAACCGGGGTTATGTCGGCGGGCTTGCTGCGAAAGGCGATACCCAGTCCCAGCGCCAGCAGCAGCGGGAAGACGAAGACCCAGAAGATGACCTCGGGCTCGCGCCACAACTCGAGCATTCGCATCTGGAGCAGGCGCGCGTAGCCGATCCAGCGGCTGTTGGTGATGGCGCTGGGCTGCGGCTCGGTTGTGACTGGTGGTTGTTCGACGGTTGCCATTAACAATCCCTTATCAGGGTGGAGTACGCCTTCAGGCGTACATCAAGCGTCATCTCTGAAAAGCCGGCTTTAGCCGCTGGGGTAACCATGCACGGACTTACCTCGCCGGCTGAAGCCGATTTCCTACTGCCTTTCTTATGCACCGCTGAAGCAGTGCTCCACCCCTAGCAAATTCGCTTTACTCCTCCCTCAGATGCCGGCCGGTAAGCTGCACGAACACATCTTCCAAGCTCGCCTGTCGCGTGGTGAGATGAACCAGTTGCGCGCGCTGCCTCTGCACCTCGGCCAGCAGGGCGGGAATCGTCTCGTGCGGCTCGCGCACCTGCAGCGAGAAGACGCCGTCTTCGGTGCGAACCGCCTGCACGCCGGGAAGCTTGTCCCACGCATGACCGTCTGCGCCGTTGCCGTGGGCGATGGCAAACTCCACCACATGATGTCCGGTGAGTCGCTCGATCAGCTCGGCGGGCGTGCCTTCGGCGATGATCTGCCCATGATCGATGATGGCGATCCGGTCGCACAGCCGCTCGGCCTCGTCCATGTAATGCGTCGTCAACAAAACGGTGCCATTGCGCTGCTGGAACTGGCGAATGATCTCCCACAGCTGACGGCGGCTTTGGGGATCGAGGCCGGTGGTCGGCTCGTCGAGAAAAAGAATTTGCGGATTCGCCACCAGCGCCGTCGCAACCGCCAGCCGCTGCTTCTGCCCGCCCGACAGCTTGCCCACCAGCGCATTTTTTTTCTCTTGCAGGGAAAGCTCATCCAATACGCTCTCCACGGAGATCGGATGGCGATAGAAGCTGGAGAACAACTGCAAGGTTTCGCGAACGGTCAGTTTCTCGGAGAGCCGCGTCTCCTGCAGAGAGATGCCGAGCTGCTCGCGCAGTTCGCGCTCATCCGCCTGCCACGTTTTGCCGAGCACTTCGACCTTGCCGGAAGTCGGCTCCAGCAGGCCCTCGAGGATCTCGATGGTCGTGGTTTTGCCCGCGCCATTCGGGCCGAGCAAGCCGAAGCACTCGCCCATATTGATGGTGAGGTCGAGTCCACGCACGGCTTCGACCTTGCCTTCATAGGTCTTGCGCAGCCCGCGGCATTGGATAGCGACGGCCATCTGTAAATGATACCCAAGAATTGAGAGTCAGTTTGGCCCGCAGAAAGCATTTCACCACGGAGGCACGGAGGGCACAGAGAAGAATTAAGAAAATTGTTTGATCAGCACCGAGGCACTTTGCAATTGCCATGTTGCGTAATCGTGGATTTAATTCGCCACGGAGATAACGAAAGGGCACAGAGGTTTTCGAAAACAAAGCTCCGTGTCCTCCGTGCCTCCGTGGTGAACACGTGGTTCATGACAGCGGCTTCAGGTCCTGCAGCATCGTCGGTAGCAACTCTGACACTGTGGGATGGATGTGCATGGCGCGCGAAATCACCGTATAGGGTGCTTTGGCGTACATCACGTCGAGGATGGTATGGATGACCTCGTCGCCTTCGATGCCCAGGATTGCTGCGCCCAGGATGAGTTTCGTCTCCGCGTCGACGATGATCTTCATGAAGCCCTGGGTCTCGCTGCGCTCGTGCGCGCGGCCAACGTTGGCCATTTCATATCGCCCGATAAGCGCCTTCTTGCCGGATTTTTGCACCTCGGTTTCGGTCATGCCGCAGCGGCCGAGGGGCGGGTCGATGTACAGCGCGTAGGCCAAGATGCGATCGCTGAGGCGGCGAGGATCGTTGTCCAGAAGATTCGCGGCGACGATTTCGTAATCGTTATACGAGGTGTGGGTGAAGCCTCCCCGGCCATTGCAATCGCCCAGCGCCCAAACTCCGGGAACGTTGGTTCGCAGCTGGTCATCAACCTTGATGTAGCCGTGCTCGTCGTGAGCGATGCCGGCTTTTTCGAGGCCGAGATCGTCGGTGTTAGGGCGGCGGCCGGTGGCGACCAGCACGTGCGATCCGATCGCTGGAGATGGGTCGTGAGTGCAATCCACGCCGGCGGCGATCTGACTTCCGCGCTTCTCCATCGTGATGCAGGTGGCGTTCAGGCGAATCGTGATGCCTTCGCGCTCCAGGATGTTCTTAATTTCGGCGCAGGTCTCCTCGTCTTCGCGCGGGATGAGCCGGTTCTCGCGTTGCAGGACGGTCACTTTGCTGCCGAAGCGGCGATACATCTGCGCGAACTCGAGGCCGATGTAGCTGCCGCCGACGACGATGAGATGCTCGGGCAGAAAGTCGACGCCCATCATGGAGGAGTTGTCGAGATGGGGAACCTGATCGAGGCCATGAATCGGTGGAATGATGGCGCGGCCGCCGACGTTGATGAAGATCTGGTCGGAGGTGAGACGATCGTCGCCGACTACCACAATGTGGGAGTTTTCGAATCGCGCCTGGCCTTTGTAGACATCGATGTTGGGCTGTTCGCGCAGGCGCTTCTCGGCACCCTCCTGCGAAGGCCGCTGGATTTCGTCCTTGCGCGCCTTGACGCGTTTCATGTCGACCGTGACTGGCCCGGTGTTGACGCCGAACTCCGCTGCCCGGCGCGCGACGTAAGCCGTGCGGGCACTGGCAACCAATGTCTTCGTGGGAATGCATCCGGTGTTGACGCAGGTCCCGCCAAAGAGATGGCGCTCGATGATGGCGACCTTGCGTCCAGCCTTGGCCATGCGAATTGCGAGGAACGGTCCGGATTGCCCAGTACCGATTACGATTGCGTCGTAGTTCTTGTTCATCACCCCTCCCGTGCGTCCAAGAAGAGTAATACGGACGGGCGGGAGGCGTCACGCGAACCCGCTCAATTGTTTGCGCAATATAGCAATAATGCGATAGCATAATTGCCGCGGGGAATGCCAAGCGAGTTCACGATCGAATATCTGGAATTGCCGAGCGGCCGGTTGCCCGCCCGTGAATTCATTGATTCGCTCGACGACGCGGCTGCAGCACGCATTGATGCCTTTATCGAACGCCTACGAATCGCAGGGAATCGTATGCAAGGCCAATTTGTGAAGAAGATTTCCGAAAATATTTTCGAGTTAAGAGTCAAACAGTTTGACCGCATTTTTCGGGTTCTGTTTTTCTATCAGCCGGGGATGCTCATCCTATTGACTTCAGGATTTCAAAAGAAGACACAAAGGACGCCGCCCGGCGAGATCGTTAAGGCAGAACAGTTGCGAAGGCTGTGGCTGGCATACAGGAATCGCTATCCAAGCTCACGGAGCCAACGCGAAGCGATTGGGAAGGATTGGGGGACATGAAACGCGACCAGCATCGAAAATTCACGGAGCAACGTGCGCGGCGAAGCGCCACGTACAGAAGGACATTCGAGCGTACGCAGCAGCAGATTGACCTGGCCTTGTTGGTTCGTGAGATGAGGGAAAGCGCGGGACTGACGCAGGTCGAACTGGCCAAGCGGGTCGGGACTACACAGTCCGTCATTGCTCGCCTCGAAAATGCGGAATATCGCGGACACTCGCTAAATATGCTGGAGCGCATTGCAGCGGCATGCGGCGTGGCTCTGAAGCTGCGCGCCGAGAAGAAGCCCAATTTTGATCGTGAGGTTGCGTTGGTGTCGGTCGCTTAGCGACGGTCCACTCGATCCAACGTAACCTCTGCTGCGTCCTGCCACGTTGTCTGCGATGCCGGCGGGATAAAGCTCATGGCGCGCTCGCTGAGGGCGGTGATGGTCAGGCTGGGATTCACGCCCAGATTGGCGGCGATCACCGAGCCATCGCAGACGTACATGTTCTTGTAACCGAACAAACGATTGCGCTGATCGACGACGCCGCGCTCCGGCGAGTCGGCGATGATGCAGCCACCGATGCAATGGGCCGTGGTGGGCACGTTGAAGAGGATCTCCGGCAGCGCGCTCAGAGCGGTGCCTCCCGCCATCTGCGCCAGCTTCACCGCGAAATCATTGGCGGCAGGTATAAAGGTCGGCACTCTGTCGCCGCGGCTCACAAGGTACTTCCGGAACGGCCAATAAACGTGCCGCTGCCATCGCATGTTGATGTGGCCTTCCAGCGCCTGCATGCACAGCAGGATCATGATCTCCTTCGCCCACCGGATCGGCACCAGAATGCGCGCCGTCCGGAAGGGATGCAGGAGGAAGGACACCACCAGATTTCGCAGCCAGAGTGCGACGCGCCCCGGCCCGGGCCGGCCACCGGTGAGCAGCGTGGAAATCAGACTGATCGCGTCGGAGCCTTCGGAGTACCGCACCGCTTCGATATGCGTGTGCTCGTCGATGTAAACGCCGGAGCCAATAGCGACTCCCTTCGACAGGTCTTCCTTCGAGCGAGGCACGCGCAGCCCGATCAGCGACTCGGAGTTGGTGCGGACGTAGCGGCCGAGCTGATCACTGATCGCCGGCAGCGAGCGTTTGTCTTTGAGATGGAAGAGCAACTCCATCGTTCCTAGCGAGGAGGCGGAGAAGACGACGCCGCGGCAGGTGAAGCGGCGAGCGTCGCCGTGGAATCGTGACAGGGAGTTGACGGTGCGAATTTCGTAGCCATGACTACCGTCAGCCATGCCGTCGAGCGGGCGGACGTCAACCACTCTCGTCTCGGCGAACACTTGCGCGCCACGCTTCTCGGCAAGATAGAGATAGTTCAGGTCGAGCGTGTTCTTGGCGCCTTCGCGGCAGCCCATCATGCAGCCGCCGCAGCCGGTGCAGGTGGTGCGCTCAGGACCTTCGCCGCC
>Ga0335078_10006793_pt1 | contig 16938 bp, 19 predicted proteins | sample Lox_Sample_32_FD_206711 | JGI IMG/M metagenome (GOLD analysis project Ga0335078, IMG submission 206711) | Soil microbial communities from Loxahatchee National Wildlife Refuge, Florida, United States - Lox_Sample_3.2 | ecosystem: Environmental > Terrestrial > Soil > Wetlands | place: USA... | reverse complement strand
AGAATCTCCCGCATAGACGCCACCTTTACGTATATTGCCTGAGTGGCAGGAACTCACGTTCTGAACATGATAAATGCCATGTTTTCTCTGACCCTTATTTAACTGCACGTACTCTATTTTCTTGTCGCTACCGTACGGCGGATATCCGCGGCCTGCATCGGTGCAGAGCACCGTGGTCTCGCTGACGAACAGGCCTATCACGCGATCAGGTGAATCGCGGGTGGTTTGCCCGGTAGAGGAGACTATCGGCAAGGCTGAAAATACGATAGACTCTATAGACTTGAGAACAGAGCTAAAAATATTGACCAAAACGTAGCAATTACTCCAAAAAAGGATTAATAACTCAATATCAGGATCAATGGTCTGATTATTCTGTTGTCGCTCCTGGCGTCATATTCGACGGGAGCGCTTTGGCATTTATCTCATTCATAGGAGGACAGGACATGACACAGAAACTCGTGGCTCTCGTTGTCGGGGTTTTCTGTTTTGTATGTCTCCTGCCCGGTCACGCCGGGGCGCAGGCCCCGGCCTCTGAGCAGCCGTCCAACCTCACCCTCTGGAACTTCTTCACCGAGGGATGGAACCAGGAGTGGACGCACCGGGTCACACCGGGAGGGGCCCCGGACATGTCACTCCTGCATGTGCAGACGAACTTTCTCGAGCGCGAATTTCGATTTGATTCTTACTATCAGCAAAATCTGAGCAACGATTCGAACAAAGGCACTTACTTCACGGATGCCCTGGTTGCCTATGGCATCGACCGAAGGTTCATGCTGGAGGTGGTCACCAACTATGAATGGAAGGACCTGAAGGACAGCCCCAACCAGAACGGTGCCGGCGGTGCACTTCTGGGTCGCTTCCAGTTAGTGGACATTCCCGGGTCCTCTTATGCCTTCAACGTCCGTGTCTCAAGTCCCAACTCGGGCATTGGTCTTCACGAAACCGAATTCACTTCATCCATAGCAGGCTGGAACGATTTGACCCCCCTGGGATTGAAGCGCGTCGGGCTTTACTACTCCCTTCAGGAGGATACCTATACGGGGCCCGCAGCTACAGGATCCAGGCGCAACGACCTCCTCTATGACGTTTCCGTGGCCAAGACATGGACCGAGAAGGATACGCCGCTCCTCGGGAATTTCACCACCTTTGTCGAGCTTTACTCCACCACGAATCTCGACGGCCCCGGAAGGGAGCAGGGTCTTCGCTACACTGTCGTCAATGTGACTCCGGCCATCCACCTGAACCTGACCCGCAACAATGTGCTGATGTTCGGGGTCGATATTCCGGTAAGCAATCCCCATGACTTTACGAAGACCTACAGGCTGACATATATCTACGACTTTGACTAGGTGACCCATTTCGGGAGATAATAAGAAGCAGATCGCTCATGAAAGAGTCGCCTATTGCGATGCTGACCATCGCTCTCCTCGCCTTACCGGCTTTTTGGTTCGCCGATTCTCCGCATCGTGGGTGGGCTGCCGAAGGGGCGCCGGGCCCCGCGGTCACGCTCACAATTTTCGGGGCGGGCACGCTCGCCGGCCCGTTCAGGCAGATCGACGAAGACTTCATGAAGCAGCATTCGAACGTGACGATCCAGGCCCAATTCGGCGGGAGCGTCAAGATGGTAAAGCAGGTCACGGAGCTGCACCAGATCGCCGACGTAGTGGCGGTGGCCGATTACAGCGTCATCCCAAAGTACCTCTTCGGGGACGGCGCGAAATACACCGACTGGTACGCCGGCTTTGCGACGAATGCAGTCACCTTCGTCTACACCCCCCAGAGCAAGTTTGCCGCTGAGATCAACGGGAAGAACTGGTACGACGTGCTCTCCCGTCCGGGGGTGGAGATCGGGCGGTCAAACCCCGACACCGACCCTTCGGGCTATCAAACGGTGCAGATGCTGGAGCTCGCCGAGAAACACTACAACCGGCCGGGCCTTGCGGCGGCCATACTGGCAAACGCCCCAAAAAAGAACATGCGCGACACGGAGACGGAGCTCATCGCCGCCCTCGAATCGGGCCAGATCGACTATCTTGCGATCTATCGCTCCGATGCGCTCCAGCACCATTTCAAGTACCTCGATCTTCCGCCGCAGATCGATCTGAGCGACGCGAAATATTCCTCTTTCTACGCTCAAGTAACGGCACAGACAGTGAACGGTTCGTTGGCGGGCAAGCCTATCGTCTACGCGGTGACGATCCCCAATAATGCCGCCCACGGAGACTGGGCCCTCGAATTCGTCAAGTTCCTCGTCGGCAGCGGCGGGCAGCAGACGATTGTCGAGAACGGCTTCGGCTCGATCATGCCTGCCTATGCGAACGACCTGAACAGGGTGCCCGTGGATTTGCGGACTCATTTAAGGGCGTGGCCAAAGTAAGGATGCGAGCGAGGGTCCTGGGCCAATCAGGTGCACTGGTTTTCACGTTCTCCCTGTTGGGCGGCCTTTTGCTCGTCTTCGTGCTCCTGCCCCTGCTTCGCTTGTACGGCAGTCAGTCCCTCACGACACTGACCCGAATAGCGGCAGTGGCCGACGTTCGCGCCGCCATCTGGCTTAGCCTGAAGGCGGCCTTGCTCACTTCGATCATCAGCGGAGTCATGGGCATTCCGCTCGCGTTCCTCCTTTCCCGGTTGTCGTTCCCGGGCAAAGCAGTCGTGGAAGCCGTGGTCGATCTGCCCCTCACGATCCCCCACACGGTGGTCGGCATCGCGCTCCTGTTCGTTTTCGGCCGCACCGGCATCATCGGTGCACCTGTCAATACCCTTACGGGTCTTCAGTTTTGGGGCAGCCTCGGGGGCGTGGTCATTGCCATGCTCTTCGTGAGCGCCCCGTACACCGTGAACGCAGCGCGGGTGGGGTTCGAGGCTGCGGACGTGCGTCTGGAAAAGGTGGCGCGGACCCTCGGGGCGGGACCATGGGCCGTCTTTTGCCGCGTGACTCTGCCCCTTGCCTGGCGAAGCATACTGACCGGCCTCATGTTGACATATGCGCGATCGGTGAGCGAATTCGGCGCCGTTATCGTCCTCTCTTACTATCCCATGACTGCTCCGGTCAAGATCTACGACCTCTTTCTCCAGTTCGGCCTCGGCGATTCTTCGGCCATGGCCGTCCTCTTCCTGACGGTTGTGCTCGCGCTCTTCATTCTCCTCCGGTATCTTGCTTACGGAGGAGCAACCTTTAGAAGATCACGGCCGTGAGCCTTTCCGCCCTCGAGCTTGAAAACGTGTGGGTTCGAGCGGGCTCCTTTGTGCTCCGCGACGTATCGCTCAGCCTCGACAAGGGTCAGGTTCTCGTCATTCTCGGACCAAGCGGTGCGGGAAAATCGGTCCTCCTCGAGACCATCGCAGGATTCTACTGGCCAGACCAGGGCCGGATCCGGGTCGCGGGGCGGGACGTCACGCGGGCAACCCCTGAAAAGCGGCGTGTTGGCTTCATGTTCCAGGATTATGCCCTGTTTCCCCACCTCACCGTGGGCGGAAACATCAACTTCGGGCTGAAAGCACGCAAGGGGTCCGGACAGGCGGGCCGCGCCGAGATGGAAGATCTCCTGGGCAGGCTTGACCTGAAACTGCTCATGGAACGTAAGCCGGCGACACTCAGCGGAGGCGAGAAACAGCGCGTCGCCCTTGCGCGCGCGTTGGTGACCGCGCCCGACATTTTTCTTTTCGATGAGCCCCTCTCCGCCCTGGACACCCGTGCGCGCGAGGACCTCTGCAGCGAGCTCAAGGCGTTTCTTCGCGAATCAGGCATAGCAGCCGTCTACGTGACGCACAATCAGGGCGACGCGTTAATACTGGCCGACAGGGTGGCAGTGATACGGACCGGGCAGATAGTGCAGACTGGAACTGCCGCCGGGGTTTTCGGCGCCCCGGCGGACGAGTTCGTCGCCCGCTTCGTGGGCGTTGAAAATATCCTTGAGGGACGCGTGCTCTCAACCGCAGAGGGGATCGTCGCCGTGGAGCTTTCGCCGGGGAAGGGCATTGAGGCAATAGACCGCGGAAGTGCACGCTCGGACACGGTACTCGTCTGCATCAGACCTGAAGATGTGGCGCTCGGCCTTACACTGCCCTCGGGCTCGAGTGTCCGGAATCACTTCCCGGGGCGAGTTAAGGCGGCACAGACAATGGGCCCCCTCGTGAAGGTCACAATAGAGTGCGGCTTCCCCCTCCTCGCCTACGTGACGAGGCTCTCCTTTCTGGATCTGGGTCTCGAGCCGGGCCGCGAGGTGGTCGCGAGCGTGAAAGCGACAGCGGTCCATCTCATAGGTTTTCGTCGATGATTCACTTGTGAGGTTTTGGGCGAAGAAGCCCGTCAGGGAGCGGCTCCCTTGGCGTAACCGCCTTTGACCACTTCACCGGTCCAGATGTAATCGTTCTTCGCCTGCGCCCTGTGACAGTCGATGCACGGCTGCACCTTGCCGAACCTGACGACTTCGCCGCGCGGCTTCGCTTCGACCCAGTACCAGTCACCCGCACCGGCGTTGTATCCGCCCACCTTGTACATGGTGGTCAGCCCTGTGAGGTTACGGTCGGAATCGTAGTTCTCCAAGACGATGATCGAGCCTTCGGCCATCCCCTTCCCCTCCGTGATCGAGCGAAAGGCGGCCGGGTTGACGTAGGTTGTGACCAAAACGCCGTGGCCGTGAGGGGCCCTCCCCTCCTGCAGCTTATCCCCGCCCGGCCACACCTGCCACTTCGTATAGGGGTCGGCCACAGTGACGTACTCGATGAATTCCTCGGCTTTCAGCCCGTGGTAGGTAATCTGGGTCAGCGACGGCTTCGGGACCGCAATGAGGGCAGCTGCCAAGCCTGCGAGAAGGACCTTCCGCATCATCGACTGCCCCCGCTCAGGGGCTGCATCCCTTTTCTCATAGTCTTACGGTATGGCCTGTTTTCAGGAAAGTCAAGAAGCCGGGTTCTCCCAATGAAAAGAAAAGCCTATGAACCCCGATCACCGCAGGGACATGAACCGAGGTAGGCGAGGGAGAGGCGGCGTGACCGGGGGAATATCCCCTGACGGCCAGGCCGCCTCCATTCTTTAGCCTACTTCTTCGTGATCTGCTCCGCGTAGAGGTTGTCAGTCAGTGCATATCTCAGCGTAACAATGTCTCCAACCTTTACGTCCTTCGAAAGGTCCGCAATGGAGATATTTTTCCCCTCCACCACGAGCTTGGTGTCAGGCTGCACGATTGCGCCCACGTCGAGCATCTTCTGGCCGCTTCCCACGTCTACGACGATCGCCTGTGAATTGACCGCAGCTACCTTACCCGACACTATCCTGCCGGTAGATCCAAAAGCGACGCCGAAAGGCACCAAAAGGGAAAGCGCCACGAGAACTGAGAGGAAAGTCATTAAAGTCTTCATGGTTGATATCCTCCTTTGTTCTGTGTCGAATTAGGAACACAGCTTACGCCATAACATAACCCCTGCCCGCACTTTTGCCAAGGGCGGGCAGGGCGTTGTCCTTTTCTTGAGGCTGCTCGATCATGGAGGACCCGCATCCGGCAGGATGGGGCACAAGACCGGCCCCGGAAGGCCTCTCTCCCTTCCAGGGCTACGCCTTCGTCACCCACGAGGAGTAGTTTCCAATCGTGTAGATGCATGCAAGGGGATTGTGGCCGCAAACCCGGTCCTTCACCGCGAGTACTGTGGTAGGTGCCTTGGCATATTTGAAGAAGAGGGAGTCGTGTCCCACGCAGAGGCCGAGAACGATGTTGAATTGGGTGGCAGCATCGTTCAAGAGGCTCGCCTGGAGGATGGGATTGCACATCGACTCGTGGCGGCCGATGAAAATCTTCTCTTCGTCCCTCACGCCGATCTCCTCCTTGGGCACTGCCCCAGCTTTGCAGACCACCGATATGGTTTCAAAGCCGTGGTTTTTCAATATTTCGTTGACGACCGCGGCTTCTCTCGGAAGGCCGCCGCAGAAGGCAAGGCCGAGCTTCCTGTAGCCCATCTTGCCGGCAAACTCACAGATCTCCAGCATGCGGGGCTTGACCGGATGCATGGTGTAGGGCCTCTTCTCCCTGCCTGCATAGCACTCGGCCTCCTGGATGCTCGCCTTCCTCGCGAATTCGGCGACATCCTCTTTTCGATACTCCCCTTTGGCTTTCTGCACGTCGGCTTTTCTCCCGAGGGTGGGGCATCCCTTCGGCCCCGCCCCTTGCGGGTTCATGCACGCCTTCTTTTCTACCGGAATGGCGCAGCCCGCACACTCCGGTTGGCTTTTCCCTTTCATCGCTCCACCTCCCCTTTTTCGAGCCTCACAACACAACCTGTGATGGCCGCTTTTTGCCCTATCGGCTCCTCCGAAGACTGCTGCCCGTTCTGTGAATATAGTTCAGCAACGGACGAGGGTTGTCAAGAGGAACGACTGGAGGACCCGAGCGTTTGTTGACAATATTACGATCATATGCTTACAATAAAAGCTTACGGGAAGGCGAGTAAAGCCGGGTGCCATTACCTAAAGAGGCAGTGACCCATTCGAAATTGTCGATAAGCCCCGAAAAACAAAAGGAGACTGAAAGATGAAAGTTTGTTTCGCTGCGGCAAAGGACGAAGGCATGGGCAGCATGGTCTACGGACACTTCGGATCTGCGCCGGTGTTCGTGATGGTGGATACGGAGACGGGGAACGTGGCGTCCGTGGGAAATAGGGACATGATCCATGCCCATGGGGCGTGCAACCCGATAGCTGCCATCGGGGGCCGGGGCGTAAACGCCGTGGTGGTGGGTGGCATAGGGGCCGGGGCTCTAAACCGACTTAATGCCGAGGGCATTGAGGTCTTCGCGGCGATGGCAGAGACAATAGCTCAGAACCTGGACATGCTGAAGGAAGGCAAGCTTCCTATGCTTACCCTTCAGCACTCGTGCGCCGGCCATCAGGGCGGGGGCTGCGGCCAACACTAGAACCTCGAAAAGGGCGGACCGGACGGGATATCCGTTAGGCGAAGCAGTCGATATAGCAGAACGACGCAGTTCCAGGACTCGGGGGGATTGAGACTGACCGGAGGCTGACCGTGATAAGTTCATGGATAGACGAGATCAAGAAAACGGCAGACCCCGACGGGCTGGGCATGATCCTCGTCCACAACGGCATCGTCAGGGGGACGAGCAAGAAGGGCGAGCCCGTGCGGAGGATGCACCTCTCCTACGACAAAGGGAGGCTCGAAAGGCTTCTGTCCGAGCAGAGGAAGAAGGAAGGTATTCTCGATATCAGGGCCTGGATCAATAGCGGTGAGGTCACGATAGGGGACGATATCATGCTCCTCCTCGTCGCGGGCAGGTTCAGGACCGACGTGCTTCCTGTCTTCGAAACCGTCCTCTCGGCGATCAAGAATGAGATCGTCCACGAAGAGGAGATCCCCTAACCGATCACCCCGGTTGTCGAAACGCATTGACCTGCGCAAAACTAAAGGGCGAGGCAGCCGGAAGCCTCCGGACTGCCTCGCCAACACCGGGTAATGGCGTTATCGCTTGTCCCAGGGCGGCATTGGCTTGGGCTTATACTTTGCGTGCTCGATCGGGAAAATGAGCTCCTGTTTCCCGTTCCACCACTGGAAGTCGGGTGCGTTGAAAAGGGCGATGCCTTTGTCGTCGTACTTGATCGGGCCCATCACCGTGTCGTGGACATTGCCTATCACTGCCTGCCTGATTTTTTGCCCGTCGAGGGTCCCCGCCTTCTCTATGGCGTCGAAAAGGATCTGGGCATTCGCATAGAAGAGGCCTGCAGTAACCGAATAGTTCCCGTATTGCTGATGCCAGGCCTCACCCAGCTCCTTGGCGCCCTTGTAGGGATAGTCCATGGACCAGAAACCGTCGCAAAGAATGTAGTCGCCGTCCTTTCCCATGGCCTTGTAGAAATCGTGAGACCACGTGCCCTTGAAGCCCTGGAACCATTTGAAGTTGTAGTTATTCTCCTTGGCCTGGCGTATGAAGGTGACGATCTGGGGCGTGTCGGCAATGCAGAAAATGGCGTCGATGCCCTCTTCCTTGGCCCTCAGGACCTGGGAGGTAAAATCCTTTGCCCCCATGGTCAAGGCACCGCGGGGGGCAAACTTATAGCCGTACTTCGCTGCCGAGGCTTCCCATCCATCCCCCACTATCTTGCCGTCCATGCTGTCTTCGGAGATTACCGCCGGTTTCTTCGGCCGCTGATCTTCGGGAAGGGCTGCCCAGACCTTGAACGTCATCTCCGAGCCCCCGGCAGCGGGATCGAAGAAAAACATGGTGCTCCATTTAGGGTTGTGCGTCAGAAACTCCTGGGGCCACATGACCACGCACTGGTAGTAGACCTTGAACTTCTCAGCCGTCACGAGGCCGGCAACCGTCGATATCGAGCCGGTCTGGCCCGAAAGGAGCAGATCGACCTTGTCCCGCTTGATGAGACGCTCGACAGCGGCCGTGGCTTTGGTCTGCTCCGACTCATCATCGACGATGATGAGTTTCACGGGAAGCTTCTTGTTGAATTCCTTTACAAAGATGCCGCCGTTCTTGTTAATGTCGGCAACGGCCCGCTCGTAGGCAAACTTCTGGTGCGTCACCACCGCAGCCTGGACACCGCTCAAGGAGAGGTGTGCGCCGATCACGATCTCATTCTTCGCCGCCTGGGCCGGCTGGACAGCCAACATCAGTGATACCAAAAAACACAAAGATCCGAGCCACAACATTGTTCCCATTGTCCTTCTCATCCTGATTACCCTCCTTTTTTCTCTCTAACCCCCTGTACCGGCTTTGCCGCTTTTCTACGCATCACCCCCCTTTCAGGCCCGCCGGATGAGGCCCTTATCCCCGTAGTGCTACTCCGCAAAACTCTCACGCGCCTTTCGCAATTACCCGAAAAAGGGGCAGTCGTTTAAGCACCCCTTCCTTGTGCCCGGTAATGTACTTCATCAAGCCGTCAGGCAAGAAAAGCGTGACGAGAACTATGAATGCTGCCGAGAAGATCGGATGAAGCTGCGGCATCAGCATATTGGCAAGCTCGAAAATGCCGGACAGAATGAATGCCCCCAGGATCGGTCCGAGGATGGTCCCGGCGCCTCCCAGGATTGTCATGAGAATGGGAATGATGACCCAGTCGAGATTAAAGGCGCCCGCTGAATCGACGTGAAAGGTGTAGTAGGCGTTAAGGCTCCCGCAGAGACCTGTGACAAAGGCGCCCGCGGCAAAGGCAATCACTTTGTATTTCAGCACGGCGACGCCGTTCGCAGCAGCGGCTACCTCGTTCTCCCTGATCGCCACGAGGGCAAGGCCGATGGAAGATCGAGTCATCACGACCAGCAGCCCGATCGTAAAGAGGGCGATGACGAGGGCGATGAAGTAGTAGTAAATCATCGACACGTAAGCGTCGGAGGGGAGGTTGATGCCCATCGGGCCCTCGGTAACGCGCCCCCCGTTTATCGCGATAACGTGAAGGATCTCGCCCAGACCGAGGGTGCCCAAGGCGAAATAGTCGCCCCTCAGCTTGCTCAAGAGAAGCAGGCCGATCAGTATTGCGAGAATCACGGCGCAGATGCCGCTCAAGACCATCCCCACCGGGTCGAGGTAACCTATCACCTTCAACCTCCAGAGAATGGCCGTCACGTAGCAGCCCGCGCCGAAAAAGGCATGCGTTCCGAGAGAAACCTGGCCCGTGAAGCCGCCGGCAAGGTTCCATCCTTGGGCAAGGGCAACATAGATGAACGTCGTGTAAAGGAAATTGACGAGATAAGACTTCTCGGCATCTACCACAAAAGGATAGATCACAAAGAAAGCCAGGATGACGAGGCCGACTGCCCAGCCAGTCTTGCCGAAATTAAGCTTGCCCGTCATGATCCTCCCTTTCTTTAAGCCTTCTCTCCCGAACGGCGCCCGAGAAGCCCTTCGGGCCTGAATACCAGAACCAGCAGAAAAGCTGCGTACGCAACGGCGTCCGCCCATCCCCCGCTGATCGTGTACGAGGTCATGCTTTCGAGGACACCAAGAATGACCCCTCCCAAAAGCACGCCTCCCACGCTCCCGAGGCCGCCGAAGGCCACGGCGATGAGGGCTTTGAGGCTGAAGATGAACCCGAAGTAAGGATCGAAGGGGAAGATGACGCACGTGGCAACGCCGGCAACGCCTGCCAGAGCGATGCCGATGCTGAAGGTCACGGCGCTTACCCACTCCGGCCGCATCCCGAGAAGGGCCGCGGCCCCCATGTCCTCCGAGACCGCCCGGACGGCTTTCCCCAGGATGGTCTTCTTGAGGAAGAGGAAGACGAGAGCCGTCGCGGCGCACGCCACGAAGGCTACTATGACCCGGTTCACCGAGAAAGAAACCCCGGCAAGGCTGAGGGCCGTGCTGGCGTACTTTGTCGCAACCGTCCGGTAATCCGACGAAAAGACAAAGGCCATGACATGTTCGAGAAGGACCATGAGGCCAAAGGCCAGAAGGAGGGTCGGGTTCTGCCCTGCCTTCGCCACCCTCTGAAAGAGCCCCGCATACATGGCAAAGCCGAAACCGACAAAGACGGGAATTATGAGGAGAAAGCCCCAGAACGGACTCAAGGGGGTGAAGGTGACCATCCAGAACACGCAGTAGGCGGCCAGGATCATCACCGCGCCCTGGGCGAGGAAAATGATCTGCATGCAGCCGAAGATGAGACTCAACCCTATGGCCGCAACACCGTACATACAGCCGAGGAAAATCCCGTTGACAAGGATCTGAAAGAAAGTGGCGAGCGATGAAAACCAGTGCACGTTATCTACCCAATCCTTCCAAGAAATGCTTGACGGAATTCCGGATCGCCCAAAAGCTGCGCGGGCTGCCCCTCCATCCTCATGACCCCTGTTTTCAGCACAAACGCGTAATCGGCTATCTCCAGGGTCTTGCGGACGTTCTGCTCGACCAAAAGAATGGTAACGCCGTCCCGGTTGAGCTTCTTGATGATGTCAAAAAGCAGCTTCACCACTATGGGCGCCAGACCCAGGGAAGGCTCATCGAGAAGCAGGAGAGTGGGCCGCGCCATGAGTGCCCGGCCAATGGCGAGCATCTGCTGCTCACCGCCGCTCAGAGTCCCGGCGAGTTGGCGCATCCGGCTCTTGAGCACAGGGAAAAGCGCAAAAACGCGCTGCAAAGACTCTTTTGTCATGGGCCGCACACTGGGGAGATAGGCGCCCAGCTCAAGGTTTTCAAGGACCGTGAGGCTGGAAAACAGGCGGCGTCCTTCAGGCACGTGGGAAATGCCTGACGATGCTGCCATCTCCGGCCGGCAGTCGACAAGGGGACTTCCCGCGTAGACTATCCTCCCCTTTGTGGGCTGGACAACGCCCGAAATGGTCTTGAGGAGCGTGCTCTTGCCTGCGCCATTCGCGCCCAGGAGGGCGGTGATCTTGTGCTCCTCCGCGCTGAAGGAGACATCCCAGAGCGCCTGGGCAACGCCATAGAAAACATCGACGTTTTCTACCTTAAGTAATGGGTTCCCCAAAATAGGCCTCTATGACTTTCTTGTCCTTCGCTATCTCAACGGGTGAGCCGTCCGCGATCTTTACGCCGTAGTCGAGAACGACGACCCGGTCGCAGATGTCGAATACCGCATCCACCTTGTGCTCAACCCACAAAATGGAGACCTTCCTTTCGTCCCTCACCTTCTTGATGAGATGAAGGATCCTCTCGGTCTCCGAGGGATTGAGGCCGGCCATGGGCTCGTCCAGGAGCGTCACCACCGGCATGGAGGCCAGGGCCATTGCCACCTCCAGAAGGCGCCGGTCGGATAAAGTTAATTCGGCGCTCACCGTATTGGCCTTTTCGGCCAGCCCCACCATCTCGAGTGCCTCCGCCGCCCTCTTGCGAGCGCCCTCGCTCCTGTGCACGTGGCCGAACGTTGCGGCCACCATGACGCTTTGAAGGGCCGTCATGCTGAGGAAGGTCCTGATAAGCTGAAAAGTCCTCGCGATCCCCAGATGGCATATCTTGTGAGGAGAAAAACCGGTGATCTTATTCCCTTCCAGGTAGACGTCCCCGAGCGTGGGGCGGTAGATAGAGGTGATTATATTGAAAAGGGTGGATTTGCCTGCTCCGTTGGGGCCTATCAGCCCCACGATCTCCTGCTGGTCCAGTCGCAGGTCGATGCCCTGGAGAACCTGGAGCCCTCCAAAGCTTTTGGAGACGTTTTCCAGCCTGAGCACGGCACTGTCGATATTCATGTAAGACTTCCCCGTCTGGTAAAGTCTGCTCCCGGACAGCCCCCGCCCGTCTTCCGGGGGGACTATCCGTCTTCCATTTCATCGACAGGAGCATTGTAGATTACGAAAGGCGGCTACGTCAAGCAAAGTAGTTCACAAGAAACTGGATACTCTTTCATCGTGCCGCGCCATTTGACAGCTTCCCCCTTTTGACCGGCCCTGTCGCAATATCATGGGCCGATCGCGTTGCTTTCTGGTCAAAGAACGTACTTATCTTTGTGCCGGGCAGGTCATATGGGAAACTTTTCACAAAATAAATATAGCGCAGTGCCATTGATCTAGCCATGCGCTTTTCGCCATAGTCCGTCAAGAGTCGCTTCGGGCCTATACCGTCTCTGTCCCGAAATAGTAGCGCGACAATTCAACAAGTCGCAGGATGGGCCCTCCCACGACGATCTGGCCGATCTTGAAATCCCTGAGGAGCTTTTCCATCTTCCCTTCGCGCGCGTAGCCGTAGGAGCCCATGAGCTCCATGGACCTGCTCACCACGTCCCAGCCCAACTCGCCGACCACGTTCTGAACGGCGGATGCCGAGGCGAGGGCCTGCGGGTCCCACGGAGGGCCGTAGACATCGGGGTGGTCCATCCTTGCGGCAGAGTAGTAGAAGAATCCTGCAGCGGTCATGATGTCTTTGGCGATCCGCCCCAGCTCGTGCACGATGGCCCCGTGCTCTTTCATGGGCATCCCGCCTATCTCCCTGTTGTTGACGTAGTCCCGGAGCAGCTCATACGCCCTCTTCATGATCCCCAAGGCAAAGGCGGCAGAGCTCAGGCGGCCTATGGTGATGCTCGCGATCACCGAGGTCAGATCGTCTTCCGGCACCTGTTGGCAGCGATGTTCCTTCGGGACCCGCACATTGTCGAACCAGATGTCTCCGTTCGTGTCGATAGCTGCCCCCATCTTCCGATAAGGCTTGCTCGTCGTCACTCCCGGTGCGTCGGCGGGCACCATGATCTGGGCTATGTTCCGTGGGAACTCCTCCCCTTCAACCGCGCAAAAGACACGGAACGCTTTCGCCTCCCTGTAGGCCGAGGGCCAGAGCTTGTGGCCGTTGATCACCCATTCGGCTCCTTCCAGCCTGGCTTTCGTCCTGATCTGGCTCCCTTTCAGCCGCACGTCCTCGACTGAGCCTCCTGCGTGAGGCTCGGTGATGGCGCTCGCGATCATATAGACCTCGTTGCCGCACATAAGGGAGCCGAATTTCTTGAGGAGGAACTCGTTCGGCTTCGGCAGGGACATGCCTGCGATGGCCCAGTTGCTGATGAAGCCCGAGCAGGCAAGGCTAAAATCACCCCTGGCCACCTCCTCGATGGTGACGCAGTCGTCGACCACCGATCCGCCCTTGGAGCCGCCATATTCCGGCGGGATGAAAGATCTCTGCAGCCCGAGGTCGACGAGGAGGCGCTTCCAGAGATCCTGCACAAAGGTACGCTCCTTCCGCTCCGTCCAATCCCAATACTCATCCAGCTCGTCCGCCCGGGGAAGTACCTCGGTGTCGATAAACCTCCTCAGGGTTGTGCAAAACGCCTTTGCCTCATCCGAGATGAGATGGGTGGGCCTTAAGAAATCATCGATTCCCTTTGCCTTTCCACTATTTGTTGCCCATTTCTCAGGCATGGTGAAACCTCCTTCGCCTTATGGGAGCCCCGTCTTAGGGCGCACCGATCCTTTCCATGCCCAGGCTGCAGTACTTCGCCGCCAGATCAACATAGATCCGCCTCGACCGGCTCCAGAAATCGATGTCCTTCGGCGACAGGTCCCTGATCTTCCTCGCGGGGTTGCCCGCCACGACCACGGACTCGGGCACGCTCCTGCCTTGCGGTACCACCGCGCCCTCGGCCACGACTGAAGACCTTCCGATCTCCGACCTTATGCTCAAAACCGCGCCCATCCCGATGAGCGCAGAGCCGGCGATGAGCCGCGCATGGATGATAGCGCCGTGGCCGAGCACGACGCCTGACCCGATGGAGCAGCCTTCTCCCGGGGGCGCGTGGACGATGACACCTTCCTCGATGGCTGTCTCATCTCCTATTTCGATAGTACCATAGTCACCGCGCAGGATAGCGCCGTGGCCGACGTAGCAGCGCGCCCCTATGGACACGTCCCCGATGACCAATGCCGTCTCGCTCACGTATGTACCGGCGCCCACGGCCGGCTGCCTCCCGTCAAACCTGTAGAGCATAACCCCTCGCCTTCCTCACGTCGTATGAGGATTTCTTCATGTTTTCCATGGTTGCTTCACCTGCCGAAGACGTACGTTGTCCCCGCCGTGTTGAGGAGAAACCGGCTGCCCATCTCCTCCCTCAAGCGAACGGTGGCCTCGAATCCCGTGCAGTGGGCAGGCACTACGTAGTCGGGTCCCATGGCCCTTATGCCTGCCACGGTGGCCTCTATCAGCTCGGGAGGTGCGTTGACAAGGTGAAACCCTCCTATGAGCCCATGGAGGTGGGTTGCGCCCGTCATTCTCTCGGCGTGCCTCACGGTGTTGACAATACCCGCATGGGCGCAGCCGGAGAGCACGACGAGTCCCTCGTCCTTGACGATGAAGGCGCAGGCGAGCTCACCCGGGAACTCATCGTGCTCCAGCTTTCCGCCACGCTCCACGAGAAAGACTGCGGGGACCTGTTCGTACTCCGTCGAGCGCTCTATGGCACCGGTGAGATAAGCCCCGGGGATGATCTCCATGGGCCCGTCGATCTCCTCGATGTCGATCCTCAAGGCTTCGACCGCCCCCCTGTCGAGGCTCCCGAGATCGCGAAGCTCGCCTTTTTCCGGCGGGCGCGCGTATCGGTGGGCAAAGGCCTCTTTCCCCACGTAGAGCCGCGTCCTTCCCGCCATTGCCGGGCGGTGCTCCTTCAAGATGTCGAGAAGGCCGCCCCAGTGATCGAAGTGGCCGTGACTTAAGGCCAGGGCGTCCAGCCGGGCCGCATCGATATTCAGGAGCCTCATGTTGTTCAGGACCCCTTTTCCGTCAAGGCCGTAGTCGAGCATGAACGTGAAGGCGCCTTGGTCCGTCCGGGTCCTGACGAAATAGGAGAGGCCGTGCTCAGCGTGAATGGATGCGCCCGGCGCGGTGCGGTACCTCCTGCCTATGGCAGTGTCCGGTCTCAAGGCATCGCTGTAGTTGTCGGTGATGACCGTGATCTCGAGTCTCTCCACCTCGCGAAACAATCGGGTTGCGAATGAGCCCATCACTTATTTTTCCCCCCTTCAAAACATCTCGTTGCCGGCGAGCCGATCTCTTTCCCGCCGAACGGTGGGATCGTCCACTCGATGCCGGTTTCCTACCCGCCGTAACCCTGGCGCTATTCGCTTTCTCTTCCCGGTGCTTGCGCCGGATGGGTCCTTCGCGGCGACGACCTCCTCGGGCTTGAAGCTTCCCATCGGGTCGGAGCTTCCTCTATTCTACCAAGGGAGTCCGTCGGGGTCAGCAGAATTCGTCCTGCCGGGGAGCCAAGGCCTTCCATCCTCCTTCCGTTTGACACGAAAGAGGCAAGGGGCATATAGTTGCAGGACGAAGAGGGCCTCCTCTTCGTGATCGCTATTCTCGTGAAGGAGTTCATGAATGAACGATGGAGCCATACAGGACCACTACCCCGAGGAATTCGCCCACTGCTACGGCTGCGGGCGGCTCAACGAAGACGGCCTGAAGATCAAGACCCAATGGGAAGGGGACGAGAGCGTCTGCCGGTACGAGCCGCAGCCACACTATACAGGCGGTTTCCCCGGTTTCGTCTACGGCGGCTTTCTCGCCTCCCTGATCGATTGTCACAGCTCAGGAACAGCGTCGGCTGCCGACTTGCGCCAACGGGGTTCTTCCCCCGACGACGAGACGCCCTCCCGCTTTGTCACCGCCTCGCTCAGGATTGATTTCATCAAGCCAACCCCCATGGGAAAGATCCTGGAGCTGAGGAGCCGGGCCATTGAGATCAAAGGGAGGAAGATAGTCGTGTCGACCGAGCTGTTCGTAGATGGCGACGTCTATGTGAGAGGCGAGGCGGTCATGGTGCGGATCCCCGAGAACACCCGCTGGTAGCATGGCAGGAACGTCTTGAAAGAATTGGTGGAGCTAAAACGGGATCGAAGGGCAACGTGACGCACAGGATTTCGAAGACCCCTGAAGAGGCTTACGAAAGGCATGAGGAAGAGGTCGAGTACGTCGCCTGCTTCTATTCCTTGCGCTATCCGGTGATTAAAGAGGATCTCGTGCAGGCGGGCAGGATGGCTGCCGGAAAGGCATTAAAGCGTTATCGCCCCAACGACCGGCGCTCAACGAAGATAGAAGGAGTGCCTCAATAAAGGATTGGGTGAGGCTGAGGCAAAACTCACGTCCCAGGGCAGATGGCGCTCCAAGGGGATGACCGTGAATGATTCGGCCCTTGGCTTTTTGGTCGAGTGAGCTCATGCTTACGTCTGTTCTTCGGCGCCGTGGATCGGACCGGTCCATCCTTCTCGCAAGTACTATAGGGCCTATCGACGCCGGCATCGTAGAAGCCCTGGAAGACGGATTCGAGCGCGAGACGGGCATCCGGGTACGGCACGTGGGCGCGGGCACGGGCGCGGCCCTCGATATCGCGCGCCGGGGAAAAGCCGATCTCGTTCTCGTGCACGCGAGAGAGCTGGAAGAACAATTCGTCAGAGAAGGGTTCGGCACCGAGAGGATCGACCTCATGTACAATGACTTCGTCATCGTCGGCCCTGCCGGCGACCCGGCGGGTGCGGCGGCCGCATGTCGGGCC
>Ga0335078_10006791_pt1 | contig 16939 bp, 10 predicted proteins | sample Lox_Sample_32_FD_206711 | JGI IMG/M metagenome (GOLD analysis project Ga0335078, IMG submission 206711) | Soil microbial communities from Loxahatchee National Wildlife Refuge, Florida, United States - Lox_Sample_3.2 | ecosystem: Environmental > Terrestrial > Soil > Wetlands | place: USA... | reverse complement strand
GAGGACGGCACCGTGCAAGGCTTGCTCGAGCTCGCGGGCTTGCCGTACGTGGGTTCGGGCGTGCTCGGCTCGGCCGTCGGCATGGATAAGGACGTCGCGAAGCGGTTGTTCCGCGAAGCGGGTTTGCCTGTGGCGGACTACTTGGCGGTTCCGCGCGCCGAATGGGAAAAGTCGCGCGGCGAAGTCATCAAGAAGCTCACTAAAAAGTTTAAGTTTCCAGTTTTCATTAAGCCCGCGTGCCTGGGCTCGTCGGTGGGCATGACCAAGGTCCACGGCAGGGAAGAGCTGCCTGCGGGATTGGATCTGGCCGCGGAATTCGGGCAGAAGATTTTGGTTGAAAAAGGTCTGGACGCGCGCGAAATCGAAGTTGCGATTTTGGGGAATAGCTCGCCGCAGGCGTCCATTCCCGGTGAGATCATTCCGCACCGCGAATTTTACGACTACACCGCGAAATACCTGGAAGACGGCACCGAGCTGGTGATTCCCGCGAAGCTGAAGCCCGCTCAGGTAAAGAAATTTCAGGAGCTTGCCGTTCGAGGCTTTCAGGCGCTCGGTTGCGAAGGCATGGCGCGAGTGGATTTTTTTCTTGAGCGCCGCACCAATCGCATCTACATCAACGAAATCAACACCATCCCCGGCTTCACCTCCATCAGCATGTATCCGAAGCTGTGGGAAGCCACCGGCATTCCGTATCGCGAGCTAATCGACCGGCTCATCGAGCTGGCCTTTGAAGCGCACCGCGAAAAGGCTCGCACTAAATACGCCATCGAATTGCCTCCCGGCGCCGCAGGCGCGCTGGACCAGTAGCCGCATTTGTAGCCTGGGCCGCATCCTCAGGCCCGGGGCTTCTCTGACCGTTCCGCCGCTCTCGCTCTGTCAAGCGGAAGACGCAAAAAAATCCACAAAACCGCTCCCAAACTTCCCCTGCATTCGTTTGCGTCTTTCCGTTCGCTGTGGTAAGTAAGTTCGACGAATGCAAGTGATGCATTTTGCCTTTTCGCGCGTGCCGGCGCGCCTACAATTCAATGCCGCTCAGGGAATCGGAAGCCATTGTGCTTCGCAGCTTTCCACTTGGCGAAGCGGACCGCGTGGTCAGTTTTCTATCCAGGACGGAGGGCCGCCTGAAGGGAGTGGCGCGCGGAGCGCGTCGCACCAAGAATCAGTTCGGCTCGACGCTGGAAGTTCTGTCGCACGTGCGCATCTGGTTTTACGAGCGCGAAACGCGCGACCTGGTACGCATCAGCCAGTGCGAGCTGCTGGAATCGTTCTACGAAGCGCAGAAGGATTACGCCACCAGCCTGGCGCTCGGCCTCGTCAGCGAAGTCGTCGAACGGATTCTGCCGGAGCGCGAAGCGAGCGACCCGGTTTTCCGGCTGGTGCTGCTCACAGCGCGCGCGATTTCGCAGAAGGCTGGTCTGTGGTTGCCGCTGGCGTATTTCGCCGTGTGGCAGGTGCGGCTGGCCGGCTGGCTGCCGCGCATGGATCGCTGCCAGAATTGCGGCAAGGAGTTTGGCGCGGGTGGCGCGTGGGCGCTGATGAACGGCGAACTGGTTTGCAGCAATTGCCGGATTGGTGGCCGGCACATTGAGCCGGGAGCCCTGGCGGCCGGGCTCAGGATCCAGTCCGAAAAATTGGAAAAACTCAGCGAAGCGCCTCCGCCCGGAGCGGATTTGAAAGCGATACTCGAAGAAATGTTGGATATTATCGAGCGCGAAACCGAGCGAACTCTGGCGATTCGCAAGATGATGGCGGGGCAAATTGAAATCTAAAGTAAAACCTAAACATGAAAAGCGCGGCCTGAATTTTCAGGATTTGATTTTCGCGCTGCAAAAATACTGGGCGGCGCAGGGCTGCATTCTGCAGCAGCCCTACGATTCGCAGGTCGGCGCGGGAACCATGCATCCGGAGACCTTCTTCCGCGTGCTCGGGCCGGAGCCCTATCGCGTCGCGTACGTGCAGCCCTCACGTCGGCCCGCCGACGGTCGCTACGGCGAAAATCCCAACCGGCTTTACAAACACACCCAGTTTCAGGTGATCCTGAAGCCCGTGCCTACGGACATCCAGAATTTGTATCTCGCCAGCCTGCGCGCCATCGGCATTGATCTGCGCGAGCACGACGTGCGCTTCGAGGAAGACAACTGGGAAGCCCCAACGCTTGGCGCCTGGGGCGTAGGCTGGCAGGTGCTCGTCGACGGCCTCGAAATTTCTCAATTCACTTATTTTCAGCAGAGCGGGGGAGTGGATTTGGAGCCGGTTTCCGTCGAGTTGACCTACGGACTCGAGCGCATCGCCGCATTTCTGCAAAACGTCGGGAGCGTTTTCGATATTCGCTGGAATGGCGAATTCACCTACGCGCAGGTGCGGCTCGCGGAAGAGCAACAGCTTTCGACGTTCAGCTTTGGCTACGATGCCGCCGAAAAAGCCGGCGAAGGCACCGAGCGCCTGCGCGCCATTCTGACCGCGAATGAGCAGGAAGCGATTCGCTTGATCGAAGTCTATAAGGCGAACACTGGAGAAGGCAGCGGCTTCGACGATTTGGAGCGCAAACGCTTTCCAATTCTCGCCGCGTATGACTGCTGTCTGAACTGTTCGCACATTTTCAACGTGCTCGACGCGCGCGGAGTGATCTCCACCACCGAGCGCGCGGCGATGATCCAGCGCATCCGCCAACTTTCCTGCGGCGTCGCCGCATGTTATCTCGATCAGAAAAACCCGAATCGCGGGGAAGAAGTCGGCGCGTCGACAAAGGAGTCCGCATGAAAAACACCGCGGACTTTCTTTTTGAAGTTGGATGTGAAGAAATTCCCGCAGGGATGATCGCGAAGGCTTGCGATGAACTTAAAGTAATACTTGAGAAATATTTTTCAAATGAAGAGCTGCTTGAGGGAAGCCTGGAGGTTTTCGGCGCACCGCGAAGACTCACTGCAATTTGCAAGACCCTTCGTACTCGCCAGCCGGACACCGTGAAGGAAGTCACCGGCCCTCCGAAATCCGTCGCGTTCGATCAAGTCGGCCAGCCGACACGTGCCGCGGTGAGCTTCGCGGAAAAACAGGGAGTGCCGCTCACCTCTCTCACCACCGTCGCCACGCAGCGCGGAGAGTATCTGGCCGCGAAAGTCGTGACCGTCGGGCGGCCCGCTGCGGCGATTCTTGCTGAAGTGTTGCCGCGCGCCATCGCGGAGATCTCCTGGGCACGCGCCATGTATTGGACCACCAAGGACGGCGCGAAATTCATCCGTCCAATCCGCTGGATTGTCGCGCTGCTCGGCGGCAAAGTCATCCCACTCGAAATCGGAGGCGTGCATGCGGGCAGGGAATCTTCTGGCCACAGATTCCTCGGCAAGCCGCATGTCACGGTGCGCGGAGCGGCGGAATATGAATCCGCTCTGCGAAAAAACTTTGTACTGGTGAAGCCCGAAGCGCGCCGCAAGAAGATCGACGCCGAACTTGCAAAGCTCGCCTCGCGCCGCGGACTGAAGATTCATCATGACTTAGCACTCAGCGAACTCGTCGTGTACTTGAACGAGTATCCCTCCGCGATTCTCGGCGGCTTCGATGAAAGCTTCCTCGAACTTCCGGATGAGATTCTGATTACAGTGATGCGGGATCATCAGAAATACTTCGCGCTTCGTTCTCGCGACGGCCGCCTTGCTCCGGCCTTTCTCGCCGTCATCAATCTCGATAAAGATCGCAAGGGACTCGTTGCCGCGGGACACGAGCGCGTCCTTCGCGCGCGATTCGCCGACGCGCAGTTTTTCTGGCAGGCCGATCAGAAATGTCGGCTCGCCGACTATTTGCCGAAGCTTGCGAACGTCACCTATGAATCGCGGCTCGGCAGCTACGCCGACAAGGTCGAGCGGATGCGCGCCATCGCCCGGGGACTTGCCGAGCGTTGGTTCGCGGAGGGCATCACGCAAGCAAGCGTCTCCAACGCCGACCGCGCCGCCGAACTTTCCAAGTGCGACCTCGCCACCGAGATGGTTCATGAGTTCACCGAACTGCAGGGAATCGTCGGCGGACTTTACGCCGAGGCGCAGGGCGAGCCGGCCGATGTTTCGCGCGCGGTTTACGATCACTATCGCCCGGCGGGCATGGACGAAAAAATCCCGGAGAACCACACCGGCTGCGCAGTCGCTCTCGCTGATAAACTCGACGCGCTCGTCGGTTGCATCACGGTGGGCTTGCTGCCCACCGGTTCAAGTGATCCTTTCGCTTTGCGCCGCGCTGCAACGGGAATTGTGCGGATTATTCTGGAAGCAAAACTTCCCGTGCCGCTTTCAACCGCTGTATCAGCAGCCGCGAAAGCGCTCTCCACGCATCCTCCGAAGCTGCATGTGAACGCGAAGGCCGAAAAGCAAATCCTGGATTTCATCATAGATCGAGCGCGGTTCGTTTTCCGCGAGCGCCTGGGCTTCTCCTATGACGAAGTGAACGCCGCACTCGCCGCCGGCTCGGACGACTTGGTGGATGCAGCCAAGCGCCTCGAAGCGCTGAAGGCGATTCGCCGCTCGAAGAACTTCGAGCCGCTCGCAGTTTCCTTCAAGCGCATTCGCAAGATTCTGGAAAAAGCCGGCGCGCCGGAAGGCTGGCGATTGCCCGCGGTGCGCCCGGAACTTTTTGACGCCGATGCCGAGAGCGACCTGCACAAGGCCACGCATGCCGCCACGCGGAAGGTCGAAGCCGATAAGCGCGCCGGGAAGTACAAGGACGCGCTACAGACAATCGCCGAAATGCGTCCAGCGGTCGACCGATTTTTCAAGGATGTGCTGGTGATGTCCGATAATGAAGACGTGCGGCGCAACCGTCTGACCATGCTTTCGGAGCTGCTGAAGGAATTTTCGACGATTGCGGACTTTTCAGAAATCGTCGCGGGCGAAAGCAGATGAAGGATTGCTTTCGGCATCGAATTGAAATGAACCGAAATCTGAAACTTTACTTTAGATATTTTGTGCGCGACGAGAATGCCAGAGCGACTTCGTCGGCGCGCCGACAATTTTCAATCGAAGGTCTACATTCATAGGAGGAATCATCCGTGGCGAAATACGTTTATTTTTTTGGAGCGGGAAAAGCGGAAGGCGATGGCGAAATGCGCGATCTGCTTGGCGGTAAGGGTGCCGGCCTCGCGGAAATGACTCGCATCGGCCTGCCCGTCCCGGCGGGTTTCACAATCACAACCGAGTGCTGCGATTATTATCTGAAGCACGGTAAGAAATATCCCGCTGAGCTTCGCGCGAAAGTTGCGGACGCGCTCAGGCGCTTAGAAAAAGTGACGGGGAAGAAGCTGGGCGACGCGAAAGACCCTCTGCTCGTCAGCGTGCGCTCCGGCTCGGCGCGTTCCATGCCCGGCATGATGGAAACAATCCTGAACCTCGGACTGAACGATCAATCCGTTGCGGCCCTCGCGCGCAATACGAAAAATGAGCGATTTGCCTACGACGCATTCCGCCGTTTCGTTCAGATGTATTCCAGCGTAGTCATCGGCCTGCCCAAGGAAGACCTGGAATCCTTGCTCCGCGAAATGAAGCAGAAACGCGGATTTAAGGACGATACGCAGGTTACTGCTGACGCATGGCGCGAATTGATCGGCCAGTACAAGGTGCACTTTAAGAAAAAGACGGGTCGTGACTTTCCGGAAGATCCTCAGCAGCAGCTGTGGGGCGCAATCGGCGCGGTATTTGAATCCTGGATGGCGGAAAAGGCCGTGACCTACCGTCGCGTGGAAAAAATCAGCGGCTTGCTCGGTACTGCCGTGAACGTGGTGCAGATGGTATTTGGCAACACCGGAGACAACTCCGGCACGGGCGTCTGCTTTACGCGAGATCCGAGCACGGGAGAGAAAATCTTCTACGGCGATTTCTTGGTAAACGCTCAGGGCGAAGACGTAGTGGCCGGAATCCGCACGCCCGTGCATCTGAGCGAGATGGCCCGCCTGATGCCGAAGGTCTACAAGCAACTCGAAAAAGTTCGAGTAATACTTGAAAAGCATTATCACGACATGCAGGACATGGAATTCACGGTCGAAGAAGGCACGTTGTATATGCTGCAAACGCGGACCGGCAAGCGCACGCCCGCGGCGACCTTCCGCATGGCCGTGGACATGGTGAACGAAAAACTCATTACGCGGGAGCAGGCGCTCACTCGCGTGAAGGCGGAAGACATCGAGCGGCTTTTCTACCCTGTGATTGATAGCAGCGTGCCGCGCGCCGATCTGGCCAGGAAGAAACTGGCGGAGGGAATCAACGCCGTACCCGGCGCGGCTTCCGGCAAAGCGGTATTCACCGCTCATGAAGCCGAAGAGATGGCCGCCAAAGGCGACAAGGTGATCCTAGTCCGTCGCGAAACCAGTCCCGAGGACGTGGGCGGCATGTTCGTGGCGCAGGGAATCCTCACAGCCACGGGCGGCAAGACCAGTCACGCGGCTGTGGTCGCGCGCGGATGGGGGAAGTGCTGCGTGGTTGGCTGCGAAGATCTGAATATCGACTATGACAAAAAACACATGACCGTGAAGGGAAAGACCGTCAAGCAGGGTGATTGGATCACGCTTGACGGCAGCGACGGCTCCGTGCTTGAAGGACGGATCAACCTGGTTCTGCCCAAGCTTCCGCCTGCCTACGACACGCTGATGACCTGGGCCGACAGCACGCGCCGGCTGGGCGTCCGCACAAACGCAGATACTCCGCACGACGCCGTGAAGGCGCGCGAAATGGGCGCCGAAGGAATCGGCCTGTGCCGGACCGAGCACATGTTCTTCAAGGATTTCGAGCATCCAGAAAAGAGCATCGAGCGCCAACTCGCCATTCAGGAAATGATTGTCGCCGATTCTCCGGAGGCGCGGCGCGCCGCTCTCGCGAAGTTGCTGCCGTTCCAGCGGCGCGACTTCATCGGAATCTTCAAGGCCATGGACGGTTTTCCGGTGACAATTCGCTTGATCGATCCGCCGCTGCATGAGTTCGTGCCGCATGACAGGGAAAAGCAGGCTGAGCTCGCGCGAAAAATTGGCGTGGACGTGGAAGTAGTGGCGCGGCGAGTCGAACAATTGCATGAAGCCAACCCGATGCTCGGCCACCGCGGATGCCGCCTGTCCATCACCTATCCGGAAATTCTTGAAATGCAGGTTCGAGCGATCATCGAGGCGGCAATTGAATGCAGTAATGCAGGAGTTAAAGTATTACCTGAGATAATGCATCCGCTCACCTTGGATCGAAAGGAACTGCAAATCCTCACCGATGCCACTCATCGAGTAGCGGATGAAGTCTTCAAGGAACAAGGATCGAAGGTGGCATACCTGGTCGGCACGATGATAGAGCTGCCCCGCGCGGCGCTGCTTGCCGATCAAATCGCGCAGGTCGCGGAGTTCTTTTCTTTCGGCACCAACGATCTGACGCAGACAACCATGGGCCTTTCGCGCGATGATGCCGGCCGTTTCCTGCCGGACTACGTGGACGAAAAGAAGGCGGGCATCTTCAAGGACGACCCCTTCCAGTCGCTAGATCAGGAAGGCGTCGGTATGCTCATCCGCTGGGCCATCGAGCGCGGGCGGTCCACGCGCCCGAAACTAAAGATTGGAATCTGCGGCGAACACGGCGGCGACGCGGAGAGCGTGAAGTTCTGCCATCGCGTGGGCATGAATTATGTCAGCGCGTCGCCCTATCGCGTGCCGATCGCGCGTTTGGCCGCGGCGCAGGCGGTGCTGGAAGAAAAGGCGCGCGGCAAGAAATCCGCAAAGAAACGATAGCCACCATGGCCCAGCCAGAGCGGCGCATCACGATTGGAATCTGCGGCGGCACCGGCTCGGGCAAGACCACCATCACCAATCGCCTGATCGAGGCGCTTTCGGAAGAAAGCGTCCTGCTGCTCCAGCAGGACCATTATTACAAGGACCTGCCTCACCTGCCGCTGGAAGAGCGCGCCAAGCAGAATTTCGATCATCCGGATTCGGTGGATACGGCGCTGCTGATCGGCCATATCCGCGCACTGCGCGAAGGGAAGGCTATCGAGAGGCCCGTCTACGATTTCACGCAGCATCGCCGCGTGCCGGCCACGGTTCATCTGGAGCCGCGGCCCGCGCTCATCGTGGAAGGAATCCTCATCTTCGAGAATCGCGAGCTACGCAGTCTGTGCGACATCAAAATTTTCGTGGATACCGAAGCCGACTTGCGATTCATTCGCCGCCTGCGGCGGGATATCGAAGAGCGCGGCCGCACGGTGGATTCCGTCGTGAAGCAATACCTGACGACCGTGCGCCCGATGCACATGGAATTCGTCGAGCCTTCCAAGCGCTACGCGGACGTGATTATCCCCGAAGGCGGTCACAACGAAGTGGGAATTGATTTGGTGATTCAGAAGATTCGTTCGCTCTTGCCGCGCTAGCTTCAGCGTTGTATCTCAACTGAAACTTCAAAGAATTCCGCAGAGGAACTTCCATCGCGGAAAATTTCGCCGCAATAAAAAATGTCGGCGCGCAGACATTTTTTGAATCTAAGTTTTTCCTACAAGAAATTTCCTTCAGGTTTTTCAAGCAAGGTGCAACTCAAGGATCACTTGAACTTTCTCTTTGCTGAATTTCCCCGCGCCGGAACTGCGTCAGGGGAGATTCCTCGCCTGCGAATCGGCTCGGAATGACGAACGTAAGTTAGTTTGCGGAATTGAAGTATCGGCCGCCAGTTCAGTTTATTCGTCATCCCGAGGCGGGATTTGGCCGAGGGATCTCTCGCGGGACGTTTCACACGCGAAGAATTTCGCGCCCTAATCGACGGGCGGCTTTTCGACGTGGTCAATCACAATCACATCCATTTTTCCCTTCGCCGGCACCAATTTCAGTCCCAGCTGCTCCTCGAGCGCGTTTGCAAGCGGCGGCGCGGCGTCGGAAACGTCACTGCTCGCTGTTTCCAAAGGATTCTGCACGTAGGTCAGAGTGAAGCTGTACCGGCCGGTCAGTCCGGTCTCGTCATAGACGGGTCGGCCGGCGGTGTAAGACCATGTCGGCAGTATCGTTTCCAAATGCGTCGCATGGGCTTCCAGCTTGATTCCGCTGCGCGGGCTGGTCAATGAGTAACCGCCATCGGGCACGCCTGGGTCAGTTACTTCTTTGATCTTCAGACCTCTCTTCGCGATGACGAGGTCAAAGACCGGAACCTCCGTCGTATCCATGTGAATGGCGACCTTCAGATAATCCTTCACGAGCGCCTGCATCATGTGCTGCCGCGCCAGTTTTTGATCCGGCACGCTGAGCTTTGCGAATGCGTCAGCCACTTCCGGATCCATCTTCGCTTCGATGTCGTACATGTCCTTGGAGGCCCAGTCCGGGCCGCCGGTGATTTTGTAGTGCGCGGTTTTGTAGGCCTGTCCAATCAGGAAAACCGCTGGAATGCTTCTCATCGTCGCGCCGTCGGGTTCCTCGCGCATCCCCATCCAGCGTGGGGTGCCGAGCGGCTCATCCTTGTGCGGCCGTATGGAGACCACGTCGAAGACAAACACCGCGAATTTCGGATCGTCCGGCGTCGTCACCGTTGGCGCAGCTTGCGTTGCTGGCGCTGCGCTCTGCGCCACAGCCGCTCCTGCAATCAGACTTGCAACCACGCAAAAGGGAAGTAACGTGAAATTCATGCCGTCCTCCTCAGTGCGGCTTGCCGTTGCACTTGTAGCCTGGGGCGTTTCATCAGCCCCGGGGCTTTCATGAACGGTTCGCCGTGGTCGTAACAACGAGCAATGATTTTTCCTGTTGTCAGCCACGCTCGGTGGCGCAACGTCGCAAAATCCCCGCCCCTGCAGAACGGGGACGGGCTACAAATTCTCCCCGCGGGCTCGAATCAACGTGCGCGAACTCAATTCGCGCCCGGCCGCTCGACGTGATCAATCACTACCACCATCATCGGCCCGCGTGACGGCACCAGTTGCAACCCCAACGTCTTAATCGCATTCTGAATCGGCGGCGCGCTTCCGGACGGATCCGGCCCCGCGGGAGCGCTTCCCGCCGCGGTCCCCACCGGCGAAATCGCCGCCGCGGGGCTCACGCCGTTCATTCCCTGCGGCTCATACTCCAAATGAATGTCGTAAAGGCCGGTCAGTCCCGTCTTGTCAAATACAGGGCAATCCAGGGTGGCTTCCAAATTCTGCGCAAACACGGGCATGGGATAGCCCAGCGCGTCGAAAACCACTTTCCCTGGGCTGTATAGCGTTCTCATAGAGCCGCTGTATTTCTCGTCAGGGTCGGCCTCTTTCATCTTGAGTCCGTTTTTCCCGACGAGCAGATCGTACGCGGGCACATCCTTCGTCTCGAGATGCACCGCGAGATTCAGGCGATCTTTCAAGAGCTGTCGCATCATGTAACGCCGCGCGAACTCGCCGTCGTCCGGACTTAGCTTCTTCATCGCATCCATCACTTCCGGCGCGAATTTCGCCTCCAGGTCATAGCGCGTATCGTTCATCCATGCCGGGTCACCTTTGATTTCGATCTCCACGTCAATTCTGTACGCGCTGTTCAGGAGGCTTCGCAGCGTTGTATTCATCGCGCGGTAGCCATCTGTTGTTCCGCCGTTGAAGTTCCTGCCCCCGGCGGAGCCGCCTGCATCCTTGTGCGGCTTGATGGTGCTGACGTCGTACTCGAATCCCGGTCCGCCGGCAAGGCAAGACTGCGCTGGTGCGACCGTTGCCTGCACTGCGGACGCGTCTTTATTCGCTGGCGTGTCTTTGTTTGCCAATGCATCGGCCGGAGGACATTGGGTCGCGTCCCACAGAGCTTTGATCCAGCAATCTGGCGCGGCGCCGGAATCCTCGCCGCATTGCGCTCTTGCGTAGGCGGTGATTTGCTTGGCGAGGCGTACTGCCTCGAGAGTCGGCGGGGGCACCCATGGCGTGCCAGGCGGTGGCGGAAAAGGTGGAAGGGTTGTGTTTTGTCGCCTGGCGTGCACGGGCGCCGTGACTGCAATTAGAGTTGCAACCACGCAAAAGGGAAGCAGTCTGAATTTCATGTGCGCCAACTCAATTTGCGACCGGCCTTTCGATGTGATCAATCACGAGCACCTCAGTGGAGATCATCACCGGTTCCAGCTTCAGACCCAGCTGATCAATGAGCGTCACGGGCAAAGTGGCCTTGGCCTCTTCTGGATGGGTTTTCACCCATGCCTCCGGCGTTGTCCTGAATTGCAGAGTGAATGCGTAGAATCCCGCGAGGCCCGTTTTGTCAATCACAGGCTGCGCCATAAAGAATTCCAACTCACTCTGCAACCAGTCAATGCGGCCGGGTCCGCAGTGAAACGTCGCATTCGCGCCAGTTTCCATGACCATGCACATTCCGTCTGGACGCTTCGGATCCGAGGGCACCGCGTGAAATTTAACTCCGCCTTCCGCGACGACGAGGTTGTACGCCGGAATCGTTCTGGTCTCTCTGTGCGCTTGTAGTTTGAATTCGTCGGCAAGCAGCGCCTGCAGCATGTGCTGCCGCGCAATTTTGCGTTCGTCCGGATTCAGCTTTTCGAGCGCGTCCGCCGTTGCAGGGTCCATCTTCGCTTCCAGATCGTATGCGTTATTTCCGCTGAGCCAATCCGGGGCTCCAAATAATTTGCCGATGCCGGCTCCGTACGCCATGTGGACGAATGCTGCCAGATCCCAATTTCGCAGCGAAAGACCGTCACGCGTTTCGCCCGCAGGCGTCTGATGTTTCGCGTATTCCGGATCGGGTTTGTAGGGTCGCACGCAAACGCTGGCATACAAATATCCGTCGCGTTTTGCTCCATGCGCGACAACGGGCTGCGGCACCGCATTTTCGGCGCAGTCTTTCGCAGTACTGAGCGAAGCATTTTGCGCGGCGCTCGGTGCGCCGCAAAAAAGCGCAATCGCGCCAGCAAGCATGAAGGAGGAGATCGCTCTCGTTCTCATTTTGCTCCTGCGTCGCGTATCAGGCGCGATGAATTCGGCGATCCTACGTCGGCATTTTCAGGAAGAAATACGCGCCGAAGAAAATGAAGATCGCGTCGGGAGCCCAGCCGGCCAGAAGCGGCGGGAGCTGACCGATGCCTCCAAGCGCCTCAAACAGCGCGTGGCTGGCCCAGTAGGTGATTCCGATACCCACGCCGACGGCAAGCCCACCGACGGCGCCGCGCGTCCCCACATAAAACGCAAACGGGATGGAAAGGAACGCGATGATCGGCGCAATCATGGGAAACGCCAACTTTTCGTGCCACTGCACGGTAAGCCGTTCGACATCGAAGCCGTCGCGGCGCATTTCGGCGATGTAGGTTTCCAGCGAAGCCCAGCTCATCTGGTCGGACGTTTGCACTTCGCTGCTGAAATACGCGGGCTTTTCGCTCAGTTCGGCGACGGTGTCGTCCTTGAACGGAGCGTAGCGCGCAATTTTGTCGCCCTCGAAATCGCGAATCCAGCCGTCCTTCAGCAGCCACGCGTTTTGCTCCGGCTGCCACTGCGCTTCGCGCGCGTAGATGCGGCGCCGCAACTGGAACGTCTGCGGGTCGAGCTCAAACACGTTCAGCCCGCCGAAGAAATCATTCACCGGATCGAATATCTGATAGTTGTAAATTTTATTGTCGAGACCAAAAATCCAGTTGCGGCTCTGCATGTGCGCTTGCGGCGGCCGGCCTTTGATTTCCGCGCGCAGCGCGTCCTGCCGCTGATTGAAATAGGGAAGATAGCTGTTATCGAGGGCCAGCATGCCGAGGGCGAGCACCGCGCTGGCGCCGATGATCGGCCAGGCCAGCCGGTAGAGGCTCACGCCGCTGGCCTTGAACGCCACGACCTCATTATTTTTTGACATCACGCCGAGCGTGACCATCGCCGCGACCAGCACGGCGAACGGCGCTAGCTTGTAAACCAGGAACGGCACGAGGAACCTGAAATAATTCAGCACCACCAGAAACGGCGTGTGATTCTTGGCGATGTCGTCCAGCAATTCAAAGAATGTGAAAATCTCAAACAGAAATATAAATCCGGCCATCACCAATAGAAGATACGAGCAGAAATTGCCGAGCAGATACAAATCCAGCCGTTGCGGAAAACTGGAATTGTGCCGCACGCGCATCGCGGGACGCACCGGCCGCAGCTGAACGACGCGCGCCTTCGCTTCGGCCGCTGTTTCGGGACTGCGGCGCTTTCGCGGCGGGTTTTCCTCCGTTGACGTGCTGGGCACCGCTTCGGGACGGCCGGGCAATTCATCATGCCGGTGGCCGCCGCGGATTCTTTCGTAAAGATTCGCGACGCGCGTTGAAAGGTTCTCCATCAAGCGCGAAAACCACGTTGCCCCGCGAATTTGCTCCATGCCGGGCAGCAGCGCCAGCCCCGCGATCGCCGTCAAAATATTTGCGGCCCACACACCCACAAACGGATGCACGATGCCGCGCCGCGCCATTCCGACGCCGATGATGAAAAGCAGGTAATATCCGCAGACAATCAGGAGGGAAACCAGGAATCCCATCGCGCGGCCGCCGCGGCGAGGGCGCGCGGCGAGCGGAACCGCGACCAGCGCGAAAACGAAACACGCCACCGGAAACGCAAACCGCCGCTGAATTTCCACGCGCGCTTCGCGCGCTGTGGGGCCGCTTGCCGTCATCAAATCGCTCAGCGGGCGCTCCGAAGTCGTCAGCGTGGCCTGCTTTTGCTGATCGGCGCCGTTCACCTGGATGGGCCAGTCGCTGGCGGCAAACGTGGTGACGTTGTAATGATCTGGATCGCTCAGCAGCACTTCATGTTCGCTGCCGTTGCGCAGGTGCAGCTCCAGCTTGCCCTGACTGCGATCGGCAATTACAATCGCGTCTTCCGCCAGGGTGAGCTTGGAGCTTTCGTCGGAGCCCGATTGCGAAACAAAAACGCCGCGCCAGTGCGTGGCGGCTGCGGTCACGTCCTGGATGTAAAATGTCATGCCGGGGAAGCGCTCGTCGAACACGCGCGGCTTGATTTCATAGGACGCGGTGGACGCGGCGAGCTCATTGCGGATTTGATTGAACGTGCGTTGCGCGGCCGGGCCAATCCACAGGGTGATCATCAGGGTCAGCGCACCCATTCCGGTGGCCAGAATTCCGACGGGAACCAGAACGCGGCGGATGCCAATGCCGAGCGCGCTCAGCGCGATCAGTTCGCTGTCGGCGGAAAGCCGGCCCAGTCCGATAAGCACGCCGACCAGCACGGCCATGGGAAACGTGAACGAGAAAAGCGCGGGGAACATGCAGAGCAGCAGAAGTCCCAGACGGCTGGGCGCGCCGGAATTGCGCACCACCAACTCCATGATTTCGACGAGCTTCGGCACCAGCAGCACGAAGGTAAAAATCACCAGGCCCAGAAGTGTGTGGGAGAAAATCTCTTTGCAGATGTAGCGGTCAATCAGGCGCATCGCAGGCTTGCCATTCTAGTGCCGTTTCACGAAGTTTGCACGGGCGATCGCGGAAACCGTTCTATTCTGTGTGAGGTCAGGACATCGGGCGAATGAACCGCGTAAACCTCGTACTCCTCTGGCATATGCATCAGCCGCAGTACCGCGATCCGGCGACGGGACTCTACGTCCTGCCCTGGACGCGCCTGCACGCCTTAAAGGATTACTGGGGCATGGTTCGCACGCTGAGCGAATTTCCGAATTTTCACGCCACGATCAATATGGTTCCCGCGCTGGTCGCACAACTGGAAGAATACGCCAGCGGAAATTTCTCCGAGCCGTGGTTCGATCTGGCATTTCGCCCTGCGGAGGATCTAAATCCCGGCACGAAGAAGGCGCTGCTGGATCGCGCGTTCCAGATCAATCACGAACATCTGATGTCACGCTGGCCGCGCTACACTGAAATTTTCCAGCGGGTCCGTAGCGCGGAAAAAGACATGAATCCCGCCACCTTGCTAAGCCTCCGCGACTGGCGCGACCTGCAACTGCTCTCGCAACTCGCGTGGATGGACGAGTTCTGGCTTGCAAGCGACGAAACGCTGATCGCGCTGGAAAAGAAGGGCGCCAATTACACCGAAGAAGATAAGCAAGCGTTGAAGCAGAAGCAGCTCGCGCTTCTGCGGGAAGTCCTGCCGGAATATCGCCGCGCGGCGGAAAGCGGGCAGGTTGAAATCTCCACCACCCCTTTCTATCATCCGATTCTGCCCCTACTGTGCGATACGGACATCGCACGCGTTTCCAATCCCTACGCGCCGCAGTTGCAGCCGCAGTTTAAGCATCCCGAAGACGCGCTCGAGCAGTTGCGCCGCGCCCGCGCGTATCACGCAAAGCTTTTCGGGCGCGAGCCGGCGGGTCTGTGGCCTTCGGAGGGATCCGTTTCCGACGAAGCGCTGGACATCGCCATGGGCCAGGACTTTCAGTGGTTCGCTACCGACGAAGGCGTCCTGGGACGCACCCTCGGCGTGGGATTCGGCCGCGACGGCGCTGGAATTCCGGAAAATGCGGATCGGCTCTATTCGCCGTTGAAGGTGCGGCGTAACGGCAAGGAAATTGTCGGATTCTTCCGCGATCACATGCTCTCTGACCTGGTGGGTTTTGTTTATAGCCGCATGGGCGCGATGGCCGCGGCGGAAGATCTGCACCAGCGCATCCGCGCCATCGGCGAGCGAGTGAACACCGGCCGGCCGTTGACGGTTTCTATCATTCTGGATGGAGAAAACGCGTGGGAATATTTCCCGGGTAGCGGACGGGATTTTTTGCGGCACTTCTACGGAAGCATTCAGAACGATCCGGACGTTCGCGCGATGACCGTTTCGGAAGCCCTCGCGGCCGCCGGAGAAATTCCGGCGGTGGAAAGCATCGTGCCCGGCTCGTGGATCAACGCCAACTTTGACATTTGGATCGGCCACCGCGAAGACCTGGCCGCCTGGAGAATGCTGAGCAAGGCGCGCGATGTTTATGGCGATTGTCTGGCGCGCCGCGAAAGAAACGTCGAAGACGCGCCCGACGCGCGGCAGCTTTCGGCGGCGTATGAAGCGCTGCTCGCGGCCGAAGGCAGCGACTGGTGCTGGTGGTACGGGCCGGAGCACAGCACATCGAACGATTCCGAATTCGACGCGTTCTATCGCACGCTGCTCACGGAAGTTTATTTGCGGCTGGGCCTGGAACCTCCGCCGGAGTTGGCTGAGCCGATCAAGGCTTTGCCGGAACAGGCGCTGAAGGTCGCTCCGCAGGCGCCGCTGGATGTGAAGGTGGACGGCCACGAAAGCTCCTACTTCGAGTGGCTCGGTGCGGGGCTCTATTCGGCGGATCGCCGCGGCGGCTCGATGCACGGACGCGCGTCGCTGCTCCACGAGTTGCATTACGGTTTCAGCGACGATTGGCTCTACGTTCGCGTGGATTTGATTCCGGAGGCGCAGGCGAATCTCCGGGAAGGTGTAATTCGCGTTTCCGTGCGCGCCGCGCAGGAAGTTCGCGTAATCCTTCCGATTCGGGAAGGGAAGCTCGGTGAATTGCAGGTGGAAGTAAACGAAGCCTGCCTGCTCGGCGCCCGGCAGTATGTTCGCGCGGCGTACGGACAGATTTTGGAGCTTGCCATCGCGAAGACGTTGATCGAAACGGCGGGGCACAATTCGCTGCGGCTCGGAACTTCGTTATGGGAGGGCGGCCTGCCCGTGGATATGCTGCCTGCCGATGGTTTTCTGGATGTGCAGCTTGGCGCGGACGCCTTCGCTTGGGAGAAATCCTAGCTGGCGGTTGAATTGGTTTCGCCGGAAGTGTTTGTGCTAGCTTGGGCTTGGCGGGCAGCGAGCAAGGTCGGCACTAGAATCAAACACCACACAAACACAAAAACGACGACAACCGAACACACCTTCTGGAAAGCTTCCGTCAGCATTCTGAGAGCGTGGGTTCGATCGGAGGCCACATCTACTGCTTGGATATGGCCGCATCCGCCGGGAACGTTGGCGAAGAAGGTGGCAATCGCTGCTAGAACAAAGGTTGTCGGCAGACTTCCAAGCACAATCCGAGATTGTTTGGTGTGCGAGAGAGTCGCGAGCGCTT
>Ga0335078_10006788_pt1 | contig 16942 bp, 10 predicted proteins | sample Lox_Sample_32_FD_206711 | JGI IMG/M metagenome (GOLD analysis project Ga0335078, IMG submission 206711) | Soil microbial communities from Loxahatchee National Wildlife Refuge, Florida, United States - Lox_Sample_3.2 | ecosystem: Environmental > Terrestrial > Soil > Wetlands | place: USA... | reverse complement strand
GCGACTATGCAACTTTCAACACCAGCATCTCGGACCAGTACCGCTTTGGGCAGTTCCAACGGGAGTTCCGGATTCGGTTTGCCAGCGGGAAAGAGCCGCTTCCGCAGTTTCTTTACATCTGGCTGCCCAACGATCACACGGCCCAGCCGCGCCCGGAAGACGGCTATCATTATCGTGCCTCCTACGTCGCGGATAACGATCTGGCGCTGGGAAAACTGGTTGAGCTGTTTTCGCACAGTCCGTTTTGGAAGGACATGGCCATCTTCGTTACCGAGGACGACGCCCAGAACGGCCACGACCACGTTGACGCGCACCGAAGCATCCTGATGGTCATCAGTCCCTACGCGAGCCGCCGCGTCTCGCACGTCCACACCAGCATGGCCAGCATCATCAAAACCTTCGACCTGATTTTCGGCTTGCCTTATTTGAATCAGTACGACGCCGCGGCCACGGACCTCTCTGATTTGTTCAGCGCCACGCCCGATTTCTCGCCCTTCCAGGCACTGCCTTCCGACGCGCAAATCTTCGACCCGGCGAAAGTCAAGGAGCCCGGACTCCAGATGCAAGCCCGCCCCAGCGAACCGCTGGACGATCCGGAGACGATTCGCAGGGAAATGCGCGACGGTGATGGAGAACGCCAGAAGTAGGGAAGGTTCGCGAGCCGCCCCTACAGCGGATATTCCCGGGAGGTTCGACATCGAGGACGCGCGATCGTGTACAATGGACGTCCGAGCCGGCGAATGCGCGATTGTAGGGGCGGCCCTTGTGGCCGCGCTCGGGCAACCACAAGGGTTGCCCCTACGTGGCAGGTTCGACTCTCAAATTCCGAATGCCCGATCTTCTCGACCAACTTAACCGCGAGCAGCGCGTCGCCGTAGAGGCGACGGAGGGACCGCTGTTAATCCTCGCCGGCGCCGGCAGCGGCAAGACGCGTGTCATCGCCTACCGGATTGCCTACCTGATCGCAGCGCAGAAAGTGCCTCCCGAGAATATTCTTGCAGTCACATTCACCAACAAAGCTGCGGGGCAGATGAAGGAGCGAATTGAGAAGCTGCTCGCCGGCAAGGTGATGCTGCGTCCCGGCGCGCCGCATGTCTCGACTTTCCATTCGTTCTGCGTCAGCGTGCTGCGAAGGCACATCGAGCAGCTCGATTACCGCCGCGATTTCACCATCTACGACGATGACGACCAATTACGCGTGATGCGGACCTGCATCCATGAACTGGGCCTAAGCGAGCAGATCACATCGCCGCGCAGCGCGCTGGCGAAAATCAGTTACACCAAGAATCGAGGATGTTCCCCGGAAGAACTCAGCCGCGAGGCTGCCGACCCGATCATGGAGAAGCTGGCTGCGCTTTACGACTCGTACGAGAGCAAGCTGCGGCGCTCGAACGCGCTCGACTTTGACGATCTGCTGCTCAAGACCGTCGAGCTCCTCTATAAGTCCTCGGAAGTCTGCGAAAAGTACAACGAGCGTTTCCGCTATGTTCACGTGGACGAATATCAGGACACCAATCACATCCAGTACGAGTTGATCCGCCAGTTGACTTTGCTCCATCAAAATCTTTGCGTGGTGGGCGACGAAGACCAATCGATTTATCGCTGGCGCGGCGCCGACATCGGGAATATTCTCAACTTCGAAAAGGATTATCCGAACGCCAAAGTCATTCGCCTGGAGCAGAATTACCGCTCGACGCAGCTCATTCTCGACGCTGCGGGAGCGGTGGTGAGCCGCAACCTGGCGCGTAAAGGCAAGACGCTTTGGACGGACCGCAGCCGCGGCGAAAAGGTGCGCTTGTTCGAAGCACGCAGCGCTGAGGAAGAGGCCCAGTTCGTGGCGGCGGAAGTGGAGAGCGTGCTTCGCGACCCGGGGGCGGGAATCGTGGCGGTCCTCTATCGCACTAACGCGCAATCGCGGGCGCTCGAAGAAAGCCTGCGCATGCGGGGGATCGTTTACCGGCTGGTGGGCGGATTCAGCTTCTATGCACGGGCCGAAATTAAGGACGCCCTCGCTTATGCACGCCTGGCCAATAATCTGCGCGACGACGCGGCCTTGGGGCGAATTATCAACGTGCCCCCGCGCGGCATTGGCGACACCACTTGCGGGGTGCTGGCGGAGACCGCTCGCCGGGACAAGCTCAGCCTGTGGGAGGCGCTCGAGCACGAGCTTTCCGAGAAGCGGCTGCCAACCCGCGCCCTGGCCGCTCTGGAAGCCTTTCACTCGCTCATGAAAGGCCTGGTGGAAGACCGCGAACGCCTGCTCCTGGGCGAGTTTTTCAAAAGCCTCCTGGAGCGGACACGTTATCTCGAAGTCTTGCAACAGGAGCGCCAGCCGGGAGCCGAAGACCGGGTAGAAAACCTCGAGGAATTGGTGAATGCCGCCTCGGAAGCCGAAGATCAGGGTATCTCGCTTTCAGAGTTCCTGGACCACGCTTCGCTGGTTTCGGACACCGACGATATCGACGAACGGTCGCGAGTAACCCTGATGACCCTGCACAGCGCCAAGGGCCTGGAATTTGAAAACGTGTTCCTGGCCGGCATGGAGGAAGGACTTTTTCCTCACCAGTTTTCCATCGACGATGACGCGGGAATTGAAGAAGAGCGGCGGCTCTGTTATGTCGGCATGACCCGGGCGAAGGATCGCCTGACTGTTTCCTGGGCAAGGCAACGGCGCTCTTACGCCCGGGAGTCGTTTGAACAAACGAATCCTTCCCGTTTCCTGGGAGAAATCCCGCGGGAACTTCTCGAGCCTGTGGGCCCCTCGTCTGCGGGCTGGAAGGCGCGGACCGAGTGGGAGAACGCGGCTAATTCCGTCTCGAGCGCCCAGAGATTTTTGAAAGAGCGGGGAGTGCGCCTGGGTGCGGGAGGTTCTGCCGCGCGTCCCGGCGGCAACTCGCATTGGCGAATCGGCATGAAGGTCCGGCACGCCAAGTTCGGTATGGGCACGATCCTGGCAGCGGAAGGCGAGGGCGAGGATACCAAGTTGACCGTCAGCTTTCCCGGCTATGGCCAGAAAAAGTTTATGACCAAGTACGCTGGACTCGAAAAGGCATAGGAGAAAGATCCACACAGAGGTCCCCAACGTCTGTCATTCTGAACGAAGCGAAGAACCTGCAGTTCCAGCCCGACGCGAACTAATGCAGATTCTTCGCTTCGCTCAGAATGACAGACAACTCTGTGTTGTATGCTTCGTTCGGTTGTCCAACTAAGGAGAGATAAGCGCGCATGAACACGAAAACCATCAAGGACAAAGCAGAACGTAAGAAACTCAAGCGGGCGGCGCGCGAGAAGCGCCCTCCGCAACCGAAGCGGACGGAACCCCGCGGATCGCGCAAGCCCAAGCTGAAAAAGCGTGGTCCCGGGACGCCGGCACACCGGTAGTACTAAGTGACAAAAATCAGCGTCGAAACATGGGTGCTTGGGAAGGGCGGGGCTGAAAGTCCCGCCCTTCCCTGCTGTCCATGACGTGACGCGGATTATCGTCGTCAAGCGCTGGTTGAGAGACAGCAAACTCCCCGTCCCTTTACTTTGCAAACGCGGACTTCGCCGCCTGCGTGAACGCGTCTCGGCTCTTCTCGCCGTTGCCGGGGAAGCCCGCGTGCTGGACCATCCAGACGAAGACCAGACGGTGCTCAGTATCGATGGTCATGTTGGTCGCGTACGCGCCGCCATGGCCAAACTCTCCGTCGCCGATGCTCAAGCCCAAGCCGTACTTTTCCTTGACGGTGTCCGGAGTCTGCCGGGTGGTCATCTGCGACACGGCCGCCTCGGAGAGATAGCGCTTGCCGTCCACTTCGCCGCGATTCAGCATCATCCGGCAAAACCGTGCCACATCCGAGGCGGTTGAGAACAGGCCGCCGGCAGGCATCGGCTCACGAGTGCGGTCCGTAAGAGGGTAGCGTAGCTGAGTGATCGTCGTCTCTTCGAGACCATCCTTGGCCGCGTTCGGTTTGTAAGATTTCGCCAGTCGCCGAACTTGCTTCGCGTCGGGCCAGAAGTTGGTATCCTTCATCCCAAGCGGCTTGAACAGGCGCTCGTCCATAAACTGCTGGTAGGGCATTCCGCTTACCACCTCGATGATGCGCCCCGCCGTGTTGATGCCGGCATTCGAATAAGAGTACTTGGTGTCCGGCTCAAACTCGAGGGGCAGCATAGCGTAGCTGCGCACCCGCGCAGCGAGCGGCAGCACGTCGAGCGTGGGCTGCTCAATTGGCGAGCTGAAGGGCAGACCGCTGGTATGGCTCAGCACGTTCCGGACAGTGATGGGGTGCTCCGGCCTCTTGAGCAGCAGGTGTTCAGCATCAGTCTCGACGATTAGCCACTGACCTTTGAACTCCGGCAGGTATTTCTCCACGGGATCGTCCAGTTTCACCTTGCCCTCATCCACCAACATCATGAGGGCAGCCGAAGTCATGGGCTTGGACTGAGAAGCAATCCAGAACAAAGCGTCGGTCCGCATGGGACGCTTCGCGGCGATGTCCGCGTACCCCACTGCTTCGAGCGCGAGCACTCGATTCGGCGACGAGACCAGCACGACCGCGCCCGCCAGCGTATGGTTATCCACGAACGGTTGCAAGGCGGCGGTAAGCGTTTGCGACGATTCAGCCGGAGCCAGACGAAGCGGCGCCGCCAACAGCAGCGCGCCAGCCAATATCAGCAACAACTTGCGAAGCACGGCGACGCGATGGGTGGTTGCAAAGATAATACCCAAGCGAAGTGATTCTGTTCGATCCATATTTCCTCCAGGTGGCGGCCATAGTAATCATGCCGCCCGCCGAAGCGGGTTTACTTATGACGCGATCCTCAACTTGCGGCAGACTGGCCCGCCAAGAAACCGCCTGACTGGTTCGCACAGTCCGCCAATCCGGCGAAGATATGATACACGACAGTGGACTATTCCGGGACGATCCGGGAGGTGTCGACGTGCACGCAGTTTCCGAACTAAACACTCGCGGCGCTCCTGGCAGGCTGCGCAAATACCCTTGAAATGGAGCAAATGCAGATCCGTCGCTGCGGTCAGGCTAAGCTGGCGGGGGCGGGACCAGTTATAATCCCCGCCGTCGCCTCATTTTCGCACGCTTTGCGAACCCCGCCGGCAATTGCAATCAGATGCAGTCAGATGTATCCTAAGAACTGGGCGATAACTAAAAGAATATTCCGGCTTAGGAACGAACGGTGCGTAGCGGGTAAATGAGCGCTCGACCAATTCCTAAGAAACTGCCGCGATAAGCTGTGAGGAAATAGGTGTCAGTCCCATCCTTATCGCAGATGATCAGGAAGCCGTAAGGCGTGGCATCAAGTCCCTTCTCAAACGCCGCAGCGACTGGTTGATCTGCGGCGAGGCAGCAGATGGTTGTGAAGCCGAAGCGGCGGTTTAGCGTCAACCAGCCTCTATGCGAATTCTGCTTGTTGATGACAACGATCTTGTTCGGCATACGATCCGCCGCTTCCTCGTGGATCTGAGGGGATAGCAGATTTGCGGCGAGGCCTCGAGCGGTCCTGAGGCATGCGAGAAGGCGCGTGATCTGCAGCCGGATGTGATCCTCCTCGACAACAATATGCCCGGAGTGAGCGGATTCGAGGCGGCTCGTCTGATCCGCCAGGAGAATTCGCAAGTCAAGATTTTGATACTCAGCCAGGAAGATGCGCACGACATCTTGCCGGCCGCGGTCGAATCGGGCGCAGATGGTTGCGTTGACAAATCCAGGATGGCAAGCGACCTCATTCCAGCCTTGGAACAATGCTCGATCGCGATGCTCAGCAGACGAGACAATGCCACTCCGGTCGGCCTCCCCGAATAACAATCCTAACTGAAACGGGAACATACCCGTTCTACTTCCAGCCCCCACCCAGCGCCTTGTAGAGCTGTACGAGCCCCTGGTATTCGCTGTTGCGCGCCTGCGCCAAGGTGAGCTCCGCATTGAATAAAGAGCGCTGGCTGTCGAGGACCTCGAGATAGGTCGCCGTGCCGCCCCGATAACGCATCAGCGACACACTCACGGATTCTTGCAGATCCTTCACGGTCTGTTCCTGGCGCTCCCGGACTCCATGCTGTTTCTGATAGCCGATGAGGGCATCGGAAACATCGCCGAAGGCGCGTTGGATGGTCTGCCGGTAGCTGATCAGGGCCTGCCGCTCCTTCGACTTGGCGTAGCGCAGGTTGTTGCGCAAATAGCCGCCCTCGAAGATAGGCTGCGCCAGGCTGGCCTCATAGCTGTAGACACCTTGGGGTGCGGGAATATTACTTCCAAAGAACACGCTGTGTCCCCACGCTCCGCCCCCGGAGCCGGTCAAAGAAACCTGAGGAAAGAACATGGCCTTGGCCACGCCGATGTTAGCGTTGGCTGCGACGAGGTTCTGCTCGGCTTCGCGGATGTCCGGCCTGCGTTCGAGCAGGGACGACGGCAGCCCTGCCGGCAATTCCGGGGGCAGAGCATCGGCCCACACCCAGCCGTTCGGGGTCTCGACGCCCAGGCTCTTGCCCCGCGGCACTCCTTGGGGATAGTCGCCCAACAAGATGCTGATGGCGTCCTCAGTCTGTCCGATTTGCCGCTCCAGATCCGGGATCTGGGCGTTGGCAGTATCGAGCACCTGGCGTGACTGAAGCACATCGAGCCTCGTGCCAACACCGTGACTTAGTCGCATCTCGGTGAGCTGGACGGAATTCTGCTGGGACTTGACGGTCTCTTGGGTAATCTGAAGTTGGAGATCGAGGTCACGGAGCAGGAAATAATCGCTCGCCAAATCGCTCACCAGCGTCAGGGTTACCGTCTCGCGTGCGTCTTCAGTTCCCAGTAATTGGGCGCGGGCCGCCTCCGTGGCGCGCCGGTAGCGCCCAAAAAAGTCTAATTGAAAAACCACGTCGCCTGCCAGGTTGAAAATGTTGGATTTGATACCCTGGTCGGTCTTCCCACCGCTGAATTCAGGGTTGGCGGAAACCTGGGGAAACGGAGCCGAGTGGGTAATCCCGAGCTGGGCCCGGGCGGCCGTGACACGCTCGATCGCCAACTGCAGATCATAGTTCTGTTTCAACCCTGTACGGACCAGCTCCTGAAGTTGCGGGTCCTTAAACACTTCCCACCAGGGCAGGTCGGCGAAGGAGGCGGCCTGCCCTTCCGCTTCCGGGGTTTCGCCAGGGGCGCGGAACGACGCCGGAATTTGCACACCGGGCCGATGGTAGTTCGGCCCAACCGCGCAGCCGGACGTTAGAATTACTGCGGCGAGAGTGAAGATCAATGAAGTGTTACGCATGTGACTCCCCCTCCGCCGGCAAGGAGCGATCGGGACCGGATGTCGCCAGTCGCTGGCTGGCCGAGGCGGACCATTTCTCCACCAGATAAAAGATCGCGGGAACAAAGAACCGGCCGATGAAGGTCTCAGCCACCATGCCTCCGATCACCGTTGTTCCCATAATCTGGCGAGCCACGGAGCCGGCGCCGGAGGCTATCCAAAGCGGCACACAACCTAGAATGAATGCGAACGAGGTCATCAGCAGGGGCCGGAGTCGAATCCTCGCTCCCTCGAGCGCCGCGTCCACCAGGGGCTTACCCTGCTCGTACTGCTCCTTGGCAAACGCCACGATCAGAATCGAGTTCTTAGCCGCGAGGCCGATCAGCATTACCAGTCCGATTTGGGTGTAGACGTCGTTCTCAATCTGGACCATGTAGGGCGGCAGGAACACGCCGAGCACAACTCGGCGCAGCCAGAGCGCGGCGAGCGCCCCGAACACCGCCACGGGCGTGCTCAGGAGCACGCTGAAGGGCAGAGTCCAGCTCTCGTACAGCGCCGCCAGAATCAGAAAAACAAAAAGCAAGGAGAAGCCGAAGATGGCCGAGGACGGGAGCCCTTTCCTCGCCTGCTGCTCTTGATAGGACATGCCCATGTAGTCGAAGCCCATTTCGCGCGGCATGGTTTGCTTGAAAACGTCCTCGAGAGCCGCCGTTGCCTGGTCTGAGCTGTAGCCGGGCGCGGCGCTGCCTATGATTTCGGCGGACCGATATTCGTTGTAACGCATGGTGAACTCAGGGCCGGAGCGGGTCTCGAACCTGGCGAGCGCCGAAAGAGGCACCATCTCACCCCGGTCGTTGCGCACATAGAATTGTGCCAGGTTCCCCGTGTTCGCGCGGTAAGGCGCTTCGGCCTCCAGATACACTTGCCAGGTGCGGCCGAAATCGTTGAAGTAATTTACAAACAGGCCGCCCATGTACGCCTGAATGGTTTGGTAAACGTCGTTGATTGCTACTCCCTGCTTCAGGACTTTGTCCCGGTCCACGTTCACGAACTCTTGCGTCACGCTCGGCAGAAACGTGGTCGCGACCAAACCAATTTCCGGGCGCTTGCGAGTGGCGGCGAGAAATTTGGCCAGGTTGTTCGCCAAAAACTGGACATCCCTGCCGGCACGGTCCTCCAGCACAAATGTGAATCCCCCCGAAGTTCCGACGCCGGGTATGGCCGGCGGCGAGAAACTGAAGACCGTCCCTTGCGGCAACTGCGACAGTTGCCGATTTAAACGCGCCCGGATTTCTTGATACTGTTCCGCGCGCGAGTGGCGTTCCCCCCAGGGCTTCAAAGTCACAAAGAAGAAGGCGTTGTAACTGGTCTGGACGAAACTGAGCAAGCTGAAGCCAACGACGCTGGTCGTGTACTCGACGCCGGGTGTGTTCGCAAGAACCTTCTCCACGTCTCCGGCGGCTGCATTCGTGCGCTCGAGCGAGGCTCCACTGGGAAGTTGCATGTTGACGAAAACGTAGCCTTGATCTTCGTCGGGAAGGAAGCTCGAGGGCAGCCGGCGGCCAAAGAACCATCCGGCCAAGCCGCAAGCAGCAAGCAGCACCAGCACCAGAGAGCCCTTCCGAATCATGCCGCCTGAGAGGCGCACAAAGCTGTTGGTGGAGCGCTCCAAATAACCATTGAATGCGGCAAAGAATCTCGCCAGCGGCCCACGGCGCTTCGTCGCGTTCGGCGCGGGCTTGGGCCGCAACAACAATCCTGCCAGGGCGGGACTAAGTGTGAGCGCATTGAAGGCCGACAGCACCACGGAGATGGCGATGGTCATCGCGAACTGCTGATAGAGCCTGCCCGTGATGCCGGGGATGAAGATGGTTGGCACAAAGACCGCGGAGAGCACCAGCGCAATGCCAACCACGGGGCCAGAGAGTTCCTCCATGGCTTTTCGCGCCGCATCCTTGGGAGCCAACCCTTCCTCGATGTGGCGCTGCACGCCTTCCACCACAACGATGGCGTCGTCCACCACCAATCCGATGGCCAGCACCAGGCCGAACAGCGAAAGCGTGTTAATCGTGAATCCGAATAACGGGAACAGCATAAAGGTACCCACCAGCGAGACGGGTACGGCCAGCATGGGGATCATGGTAGCGCGCCAATCTTGCAGGAAGAGGTAGACCACCAGGATCACCAACACGAGCGCGATCAAGAGGGTCTCAAGGATTTCTTTCATGCCTTCCGTCACCGGCCGTGTCTGGTCGAGCGATACCGCGTAGTCGATGTCTTCAGGAAAGCGCTGTTTCATCTGCGACATGAGCTTCCGGATGCCTGCCGCCGTTTGTACGGCATTCGAGCCGGGTAACTGATAAATAGCGATTACGGCAGTAGGCTTGCCATTCAAGCGGCTGACCAGGTTGTAATATTGCGCGCCCAAATCGACCCGTGCCACATCCCTCACTCGAACGGTACCGCCATTCGGCGCCTCGCGCACGACGATGTTTCCAAACTGCTCCGGCGAGATCAGACGGCCCTGAGCCCGCACGGCATAGGTGAATTGCTGGTTCCCAGGGGCGGGCTCGCCCCCGACCTGACCCGCCGGGTTCACGGTGTTCTGCGCCTGGATGGCGTGCGCGAGATCGGAGACGGTGATGCCGAGCTTCGCTAATTGATCGGGCTTCACCCAGAGCCGCATCGCATACTGTCCGGCGCCAAAGACCTGCGTCTGCCCGACGCCGTAGGAGCGCGCGATGGGGTCATTGAGGTTGATGTAGGCATAGTTGGCCAGAAACTTGGCGTCGCGAGTGCCTTGAGGCGAGTATAAAGCGACCAGCATGAGCGGCGCGGTGGTCGATTTCTTGATGACCACCCCATAGTTGTTCACCTCAGGGGGCAGTTGAGCGGAGGCCAGTTGCTCGCGCGACTGCGTGAGGATCAGGTCCATGTTGGGGTCCGTTTTGTTATCAAAATCCGCGAACAAGGTCGTTTGCGAGTTGCCCGTCGCGTTGATGGAGTACATGTAGTTCATGTTGTCCACGCCGTTCAGTTGTTCCTCGATCGGCGTGGCGACCGCCTGCTCCAGGGTCTCCGCATCGGCCCCTACATAGTTGGCCTGCAACCGGATCTCAGGCGGTGCGATGTTTGGAAACTGCGCCACCGGCAAGGTTGCGATGGTAATCGCGCCCACAATGACCGTAAGGATCGCAATGACCACCGCTACAATAGGCCTTCGTATGAAAAACTTGGACATGGGAACCTCCAATAATTCGTCCGTAGTCCGTTGTCAGTTATCCGTTGCAACTGAGAGCCGACCACGGGTTAGGCGCACCTGGCAACTAACCAACCGCCTCTGACCACAACGGACGACGCACAACCGACCACTCCTTACTTGTCACTGCTCTTAAACGGCTTGGGTTGGACCGCCACGCCTGGCCGGAGCATCTGCTGGCCTTCGACAACCACTTGCTCCTTGGGCTTCAGGCCCTCCTCGATCACCCAATTCGTGCCCACACGTTCTCCGACCTTGACCGGGCGGATGGCCACGTTGTCATCCGGTCCGACCACAGCAACCTGGTAGCTGCCTTGAAGTTCGGTCACTGCCGGTTGAGGCACTAGCAAGGCGCCTTTGCGCACGCTCACCACGGCTCGGACTTTTCCGTACTGTCCGGGGCGCAGGACGTTTCCCGGGTTCGGGAAGAGCGCCGCAAGTTGAATGGCCCCGGTGCTTTGATCCACGGAGCGGTCGGCGAAGTAGAACTCACCTTCGTAGGGATATGTACTTCCGTCAGCAAGAATCAGCTGCAGTTTCCAGCGCCTCGAATCGGAACTTGAAAGCTGCTTCTGTAGCTTCAGGAATTCCTGGGGGCTCACGGTGAAGTCAGTGGTGGGGCGCCTGAGCTTACTCATAGCTGTCGCGTGCAGCTCGAGATAGGCCTGCTCGCTGACCGTGAAATAGTCGCGAATGGGGTCGAGTGTCGAGACCGTGGTCAGCGCGCCGCTGCTCGAACTGACGAGGTCACCCACTTGGGCCTGGGCAATGCCCGCGATGCCGTTAATGGGCGAGGTCACGCGCGTAAAGCCGAGGTTGATGTTAGCGGTCTCGACGGCGGCCTTGCCGGCCTGAATCTGAGCCTTCGCCGCGGTAATGGCCGCCTTCGCGGCCTGCACCTGGGCCTTGTTCGCGAGGTTCGTCTGTACGGCGTTATCCAGATCTTGCTGGCTCACGGCGTTTGCCTTGGCCAGTGGAGTGTATTTGTCAACGTCCAGTTCGCTCTTGTGCTGGTTCGCTTCCGCCGTAGCGAACTGCGCCTCAGCTTGCACAAGTTGCGCCTCTGCCTGCGCCAACTGGCCCTTGGCCTGATCGACCACCGCCTGGAAAGGACGAGGATCGATCTCAAAGAGCAGCTGGCCTTTCTCGACGTAAGATCCTTCCTGATAGTCTCGCCGGAGCAGATATCCCGCGACCTGCGCCTTGATGTCGGCGTTGACCTGCCCGGCGAGCGTTCCGATCCATTCTCCAAAAACGGGAACATCCTTTTCCTCTACCGGGGCGACCTCAACGATCGGCCGAGGGGCCGCCTGCGGTGTGGATTTGGCCCCCACGTGAACGATGGCTCCGAATATCGTAGCCACCAACGCGGCCGCTGCCGCCCACGCGACATGTTTCCATTTCAGAACGGAATTAGTTTTCATTTCGCTGCCTCTCCTCCTCTGCAGATCTTGGCCCGCCTGAATCCTGGGAGCGTTGGCGCCCCGCCCGCTGACGCGACTTCTCTGTCGAACTCGAATCGTCTGGAGGGTCCCCACAGTGATGGCGCCCGTGCATACGCTTCCTCCGCGCACGATTGATCAGTTGTCCCACAACGTATTCGCAGTAGAGGCCCTTAACTGCCAGGTGCGCTCCCTCGGCGATCATCGTCTCGAGGGCAGCCTCCCCTTTCAGGTCGATGGCGGTAACTCCTCTGAGATCGACAACAATCGGGCGGCTCCCGCCTGCTTGCCGGGCTTGGTTCCAGGCCGCTTCGAGTTCTGAAACGGAAGGCTCAGTCAACTTGCCCTCCACCATTACCCTTCGCTCTAACCCGCTATCAAGTACTGTGATCTTCAGCATCAAGCCCCTCTGTATGCCAGGACAAAGGGCAGATTTTCCGCCAAACTCGTATGAATTCTGCAGGCAGCCAACTAGTTGAAAGGATTAGACGTGCGGAATAGGCAAGACACCGGAGGCCTTTTAGTGCCCAACGGGATGTGCCGGAAGGTTGGCGATCTGCTGAAAGGTTGGCACCTGAAGGCGTCGGCGAGTGCGAACCCCTGGCAGGCTGTAGGAAAACGGGTATCTATCATGCTGAGCGCAGCTTAGCCTCTGCACTATCTTCTTGAAGACAAGCAAAGACAGATTCTTCGCGAAGGTGCCCTGCGCTAAGCGAACGGGCTCAGGATGACAGGTTGGGCGCTTGGCTCTGCCAGTCAGTGCCACGCAAGATCGAAAAAGTCACATGCTCTCAAGATGACAGCCCGTGTAGCTTGTTCCGCAGCCTGCTAGGTGCGGGCCACTGCCTTTGGGCGGGAGATCCCCAGCTTGTCCATCCGGTATTGAAGCGTGGATCGTTTCATCCCGAGACGGGCGGCGGCCCCATTGGGTCCGGCCAATACCCAACTGGCATCTCCCAATACAGCCAGGATGTGCTTGCGCTCGGCTTCCGCCAGTGTATCTTGCCGGCTGGGGGGGCTCGCCCCGTTCACCGGGGGCACCTTCAACTCCGAGAGGGGCACTTTAAGAACCAGTCCGCTCGACAGGATCACCGCGCGCTCGATCACGTTCTGGAGTTCGCGGATATTGCCGGGCCACGTGTATCGGGCCAGAGCCTGCAAGGATTGGGAAGAGATCGTATCGATGCGCTTGTTCATGCGCCGCGCGAAATCCTGCGCAAAATGCCGAACCAGGAGCGGTATATCCTCCGCGCGATCCCGCAGGGCCGGAACATTCACGGGAAAGACGTTCAGACGGTAGAATAGATCAGAACGGAATTTCCCCTCTTCCACCATAGCGGTCAGGTCCCGATTGGTGGCCGCGATCAGGCGGGCATCGGTCCGCAAAGTCCGAGGGCTTCCCAAGCGCTCGAACTCACGCTCTTGCAGCACCCGCAGCAGCTTCGGCTGCAACTCGAGCGGGATCTCTCCGACTTCATCCAGGAAGATCGTTCCGCCGTTCGCCAGTTCGAAACGGCCGATGCGCAGCGCGACGGCGCCTGTAAATGCGCCCTTCTCGTGGCCGAAAAGCTCGCTCTCCAGCAACCCAGTAGGGATGGCAGCGCAATTCAGCTTCACGAAGGCCCTGGCACGACGCGGGCTACGCTCGTGAATGGCGCGCGCGACCAACTCCTTGCCTGTACCCGTTTCTCCCTGAATCAGCACGGTGGATTCGGTAGGTGCAACGGTTTCCACCTGCTGGAGCGCCCTAATGAGCACCGGGCTCTTACCCACAATCTGCTCAAAATTCAGTTCGCTCCGTATCTCGTCTTCCAGGTACAGTTTTTCTTGCGCAAGCTTGTCTTTGAGCTCGGCAATCTCCCGATAGGCGGTGGAGTTCTCAACCGCAATGGCCACCTGCTCCGCCACCCGAACCAGGAAGCCGACCTCGCTCTCACGGAGCGTGCCCTCTCCCTTCTTGGCAAGCGCCATCACGCCTACGGAGCGCCCCCGGCTGACCAAAGGTACAAAGCACGACGACTTAATTCCCTCTCCGTACGCCTCCGCGGACTTGTCAGGATCCAGCCGGCGGAAATCCTCGGGATAGAGGATCACAGGCTTGCCTGACCGGAAAGCAGCGCCGGGCGGCGAGTCTTCGACCGATACCAGGTGGTCCTCCTTGATCAAACCCTTACCTTCGGGAAAATCCAGGCCGTACACGCGCAATTGGCGCCCTTCGGGTTCCGGCAATAAGATGCCAACGGCGTCGCGCGCCATGACGCGCCTTACGCTGGCGGAGATGGCGCGCAGAAGCCCGCGGAGATCCAGATTCGAGACCACCTGATTCGTGACCTCGAGCAGCAGTTGCAACCGGTCCCGTTCGGCTTCGAGTTCCAGATGCTTTTCCTGCAGCTCCCGCTGCGCCCGCTCCGAGGCGTCGAAGCCGAGCGCGGCATCCACCGCCAACGCCACCTGGTTGGCAACCAGCGAGAGAAAGCTCACCTCGTCGCTGCTATAGGCGTCGATCTCGTGGCTGCCCACCGACAGCGCGCCGAGACAGCGGCGTACGGTCGTCAACGGAAGTGCGCAGACCGAACGAATGCCTTGCCGCTTCAGCAACTCGAGGGCTGCCGGGAACCGCCTCTCCTCTTCGATCGAGGGAATGACCAATACCTGGCGCTGCTGGTAAACCCACCAAGTCACAGTCTCTTCAGGCGCGAGTTTTGGGGCCGGGATGGGCGCACCCGGTGGGGCGAAACATTTGAGGCGCACCTCATGGGACTTTTCATCGTAGACACCAACGCCCAGATAATCGAAGCTTACCACCTCGCCTAATTCGCGCGCGAGAATGTTGAAGAGTCCTTCCGAGCAATGTGTGGAAATCAGGGCTTGTGATACGCGCAGAAGGGCTTCGTGGCGCTCAGTCAAGGACCCGCGCGCCGTGGCCTGGATACCGGCACTCATTGTTGTAATCACAGAGTCTCGCGAGCCCCGCTCTCTACAGGGCATTTGATGCGCGAGGCCCTCGGTTCGGTGCGGCGCGGGTCCTGCCCGCCTCTGCTTCGTTGTTGAACTAAAGTGGAAGGTTACGTGGAATTCCGGATGGCATTTGCGGGATCGAAAAGCGCTTGTGTAACGTGTAGTATATACCGTAGGATACACTAGTCGGGGTAAGGGCTCGTATGCGGAAGTTGTTGCGGACGGCCTCGGCATGCGACGACCTCATATGCCCCACGAATACGACGGCATCATTGTCGGAACTGGACACAACGCGCTGGTGCTGCAGGCTTACATGGCGCGCAGCGGGTTGCGGGTTCTTGCCGTGGATCGCGCCCCCGTTCCGGGGGGCGGCCTCGCCACGATTGAGAACCCTCGGGCGTTCGGCTTCCGGCACAACACCCACTCGTTCTTTCATCGAGCCCTGACCTCCATGCCTTGGTACCGTGACTTGGAATTGGAACGCCACGGCGCCCAGTACATCGAACCCGAACTGAATACTGCTCTGATCCTCCCCGATGGGCGCGCCCTGGAGTGGTGGACCAATTATGAAAAGACAGCTGAGTCATTCGGGGAATTTTCGAAAAAGGACGCGGCCTCGCTGCGGCGTTGGGTTGAGGAGTTCAGACCCATTGTAGAACGTATACTCATCCCCGAGGCTCAGTCGCCACCCTTACCTCCCGGCGAGCGACGAGAACTGCTGGGCCGGTCTCGATTGGGGCGCAGGTTGCTCGAGGTGTCGGCTCTCTCTCCCTTGGAGTTTGTGGCGCGAGAATTCGAGCATGACGTCATTCGCGCCGGCCTGCTGTTCTTTAATGGTCTGCGCGAGATCGACCTGAGGCTTAAGGGATTTGGCCATTCCATTCCCGCTCTGCTGGCAGGACGGCATCTAGCCCAAATGTGCCAAGGCGGTTCTGCCACTCTCGCGCAGGCCCTTGTCAAAGATATCCGCGAGCACGGAAGCGAGGTCCTGACAGGTGTCGAAATCGAGCGAATTCTGGTCCGCAGTGGAAGGGTCACGGGTATTCGACTGGCGAGTGGAGACGCCATCGGCGCGAAAGCTTTCGTCGCCTCCGGCCTGAACCCCCAGCAGACGTTTCTCGATATGCTTGACGCTGACACCGCCGGTACTGACCTCCGGGACAAAGCAGCGGGGTTTCAGTACAACAGGTTCGCGCCCCTGTTCGCTTTGAACCTCGCTCTCCACGAGCCACCGCTTTTCAGCGCCGCCGAGCGGCGACCCGAGCTCAACAAAGCCTTCATGGTAATCCTGGGTCTTGAACGTTTCGCTCAATTCCATGATATTGTCGCCGCGCACGAACGAGATCAGATTCCAGGAACGGTGATGTGGGGAGCATGCCCCACCTTGTTTGATGCCGATCAGGCCCCGCCCGGTAAGCACACAGCATTCATGTGGGAAAAGGTACCCTACGCGCTGCGAGGATCGCCTTCGAATTGGGAAGCCGAAAAAGAGGGGCACGGTAAGGCCTTGTTCAATCTGCTGGCAGGATTTGCCCCCAACTTGAGGCAGCGGGCCGTCATCGATTCTTTTGTCCGGTCTCCCCTGGACACCGAACGCGACCTGCCCAACATGAAATTTGGCGATCTGCTGGTTGGTTCATTCGCGAACGATCAAACGGGTTCCAACCGGCCGTTCCCCGGTGCGGGTACGTATAGAACACCCGTCGAGGGCTTGTATCTGTGTGGAGGCTCAACCCACCCGGGTGGCAACATCACGGGACTCTGCGGTTACAATGCTGCACGGGTATTAGCGGCTGACTTGAGCCTACCCGTTTGGTGGAATCCGCCTCAACTGACCTATGAAGCCATTTGAGTCGAGGAGGTCGTTTCGCCTCACCGGAAACCATCAACACCGAGTCATTCGTCCCAAGAAATTCGGGGGTGTCATCCGGAGCGGAGCGAAGGATCTCGGCAGTTGTTCGAAAGTCCGCTCAACCATGAAGAACTGCCGGGATCCTTCGCTTCGCTCAGAGCGTGTGACTTTTTCAGTTTTGAGTGGCACTGGCGCCGCCCA
>Ga0335078_10006787_pt1 | contig 16945 bp, 18 predicted proteins | sample Lox_Sample_32_FD_206711 | JGI IMG/M metagenome (GOLD analysis project Ga0335078, IMG submission 206711) | Soil microbial communities from Loxahatchee National Wildlife Refuge, Florida, United States - Lox_Sample_3.2 | ecosystem: Environmental > Terrestrial > Soil > Wetlands | place: USA... | reverse complement strand
AACTCGTGATTCAAGGACATGATGGTGGAGCGTCCGGGCGTGGCGATGTCCTGCTGCTCTTGCTTCTGCTGCCGTTTGCGCATGGCACGGCGGCCGAGTCCCCCAATCAGTCCCCCGACCGATGTCGGAACGCTGGAGCTGTCGTTTCTGTCCGCGCTCTGTTGTTGCTGCTGTTGTTTCTGCAGGTCTTCCGGGCTGGCAACCGCTTCCGTGGTCATGACCGTCTCGATTGCGGTGCCGTCCATATTCACGTTCTCGACGTTGAACTTGCCGATGGCCTGCGTCAGCATCGGGTACATCGCCGCCGCCGCGGCCATCTGGTCGGCCGACGGCAGGATCGCGAACGACGGGCCGTTCAGTTTTTCCTGGTAACGGCGGTCAAAATCCGCGATCTCTTTCATCGCGGCGATCTTCGGCCCCAGCCACTCGTGCGTCGTCATCACCATGCCCCCGGATTGCTCCAGCGTCTTGTCTTTCTCATGCACCGTGATGGTCATGACGACCTCGCGGGTGTCGAATCCGTTGATGTTCTTCTTTTGCCCGGTCTCCTTCAAGTCGAAATCGATCTGCATCTGCTTGGCATTGGGATCGGCGGGCTCGGCTTTAGGAGCAGACGAGGGCTCGCTTTTCTGCTGCTCGGCCTTCGCCCGCTCCTCGTTCTGCTCCATTTGGCGGCGCAAATCTTCAAAGGTCATCACCTTATAGCTCTTCGACTTGAAGTCGAGATCATAAACCTTTTCTTCATCCAGGTCGATGATGCGGCCGGTGGTGTCATTGGTGGTGAGCTTGCGGTTGCCTCTGACGACTACAGTGTCGGTCACGCCATCGCGCGCGGCTTTGCCGCCGAACAGGTGCATCATCCGGCCCAACATTCCGGGAAACTGGACCTGGCTTTTCTCCTCCGTCTTCACATCGGCATGCAACGATGCCGTGGAAAGAAGAAGAATCGCGATCGCTAGCGGTCTCATGAGGTCTCCTGCCGATTGATTTTCAGAACGTATATACGTACTGGTTGGCTCAGTATACAGGGAAGGAGAGCGCCACGCCGCTGATTTTGTAAACCGCGGGGTGATTTCGCACATTGCGTGTGGGGCGGACCCTTGGTCTGCACCCGGTCCCAGGCCGGCCTTTGCTGCTGGCGAAGTCCCGTGCCAGCCAGCCCTACGAGTCGTACACGAAGTGCAGCACCTTCTTGAGGTCCATCCACGCTTCGCGCTTGGCGTCCTGGTTGTAGGGGCGCAGTAAGTAAGACGGGTGATATGTGACCATCACCGGAATCTCGCGCCATTTGAACCATTTGCCGCGCATCTTGGTTACGCCTTCTTTGTGGCCGGTGAGCGCGCGCGCGGCCGTTCCGCCTAAGGCGCAAATCGCTTTCGGGTGGATGGCGGAGAGCTGGCGGTACAAAAACTCGCCGCAGATTTCCATCTCGTCCGGTTCCGGGGTGCGATTGCCGGGCGGACGGCACTTCACCACGTTGCAGATGTATACGTCGTCGCGGCTCAGCTCGATGCCTTCTTTATTCGCCGTGCCTTCGATCATCTGCGTCAAGAGCTGGCCGGCGCGGCCGACGAAGGGTATGCCTTGCGCGTCTTCATCGGCGCCCGGACCTTCGCCGACAAACACCAGCGGCGCTTTCTCGTTGCCGACGCCGAACACCAGCTTGGTGCGGCCTTCGTGCAGACGGCAGCGGCGGCAATCGCCGAGATCGGTCAGGATCTGGAACAACGTGTCGTTGGCTGGAGCCAGCGACGGCAACGGCTGGGGAGCAATGGGCATGGCGGCGTTCGGTGGTGGCGGCTCCGGCTCGCGCGCTTCTGCCGCGGCGGCCGGCTGCCGGTACAAAGTCTTGATCCCCAGGTCCTGATAGAACTCCAGGTATTGGCGCAGAACGTCCGGGTTCATTGGGCGGCGTGCAACGCGAGCCGAAGCTTCAGCAGCTCATCGAAGATGCGCTCGGCAATCTCTCGTTTGGAAGCGCGCGCCACCGGAATGGTGTCGCCCGTGCGCAGCACGAGCACCACTTCATTCTGATCGGATTCAAAACCGGTTTCGGCGCCGCCGACGAGATTGCCCACCACCATGTCGCAATTCTTCGACTCCATCTTGCGGCGGGCCTCCTGCTGCAGGTTCTGGGTTTCCGCCGCGAAGCCGACCAGCAGCCGGTCGCCTTTCTTGCGCCCCAGTTCGGCTAGAATGTCGGGCGTCGGATCGAGTTCGAGCGAAATGCGCGCCGCCGTCTTTTTCACTTTCTGGTCGGGAACCCGCGAGAGGTGGAAATCGGCCACCGCCGCGGATTTGATGACAATCGAAGCGGGCGCGAGGTTGGCAAACACCTGTTCGCGCATTTCCACCGCGGTGCGCACCGGAATCATCGTGACGCCGCGCGGAGGCGCCAGGTGCACAGGGCCAGAGATCAGAATGACGCGCGCGCCGCGAGCCGCCGCCGCTTCGGCCAACGCATAGCCCATCTTGCCGCTGGAGCGGTTGGAAATGTAGCGCACCGGGTCGAGCGGTTCCTGCGTCGGACCCGCGGTGATGAGCACCGATTCGCCGTCCAGGTCGCGGCGCTTCTGCATTTCTCGGTCGACCGCATCGGCGATGGTTTCCGGATCGATCAGGCGGCCCGCGCCCGTCATCCCACAGGCCAAATATCCTTCCCCCGGCCCGGCAATGCGATGTCCCCGCTGTCGCAGCGTTTCGAGATTCTTCTGCGTGGCCGCGTGCTCCCACATATTCACGTTCATGGCCGGGGCCAGCACCACTGGACCGGTAAACGCGAGGTAAAGGGTCGACAAAAAATCGGCGGCGAGGCCGTGCGCCAGCTTGGCAAGCAGGTCGGCGGTCGCGGGAGCGATCACCAACAATTCGTGTTCCTGGGCGACCGAAATATGCTCAATGGCGCTTTCGATGGCAAACAGATCGGTGAGCACTTTGCGGCCGGTCAGCGCCGCGAATGTCAGCGGCTGGATGAACTCCTGCGCGGCCTTGGTCATGATGACCTGGACCTGGTGGCCGCGCTCCATCAGGAGGCGCGCGAGCTCGGCAGCCTTATACGCCGCGATGCCGCCTCCGACACCGAGCAGGATCTTCATGCCGCCAAATCAGCTCCCCGCGATCAGAGCACGGCTTCCGGCTGCGGCTCTTCCGGCGTCTGGAGCGGGCCGGTGAGGTTGTACTTCACCAATCCGCGCCGCACTTCTTCCATGGCGATGACGGTGGGCTTCTTGGAAGCGGTCGGCAGCACCGGCCGCGCCCCTCCCTGCAACTGGCGGGCCCGCTTGGCCGCCACGATGATGAATCGGTACGTGCTGGATTCGGGGTCGTCCGGGATGGTGCAATGCGCGTTGTTCCGGGGAGCTTTGTCAGCCATGCTATGGTTCCTTCTTTAAAGTCGAAAGGTGTCCAGGATCGGCCGGATCTGTTCTTCGATCCGGGTCCGCCGCACGCGCTCGGCGCGCACGATGGCGCTCAAGGTAGCGTCGGATTCCGCAAGATCCCGGTTCACAATCACATAATCGTACGCTTGATAATTTCGAATTTCTTCCGCCGCCGCTCGCAGCCGCCGCTCGATGACCTCCGCGCGATCTTCACTACGGGCACGCAGCCGCTGTTCCAGAATCTGCCGCGACGGAGCCAGGATAAAGACCGTAACCGCCTCGGAAATCTGACACTTCAATTGTCGCGCACCTTGGACATCGATGTCGAGTACCAGGTCCTTGCCCTCCGCCCGCGCGGTTTCTAGCACGCCGCGGTGCGTCCCGTAATAATTGCCGAAGACTTCGGCCCATTCGAGGAACTCGCCGCGGGCGATCATCTGTTCGAAATCGGCGCGCGAGACGAAATAGTAATTCTGCCCGTCCACCTCGGAGCCTCGCGGTTTCCGGCTGGTATACGATACCGAGAACTTCAACCCGTCGACGCTGCGCAGCAGCCGTGCCACCAGCGTGGATTTGCCGGACCCGGAGGGCGCCGAGATGATGAAGACGGTGGTCATTCCGAATTCACCGCGGAGACGCGGGGACACCGGGAAAAAACAATCCGACTTGGAATTGTTGACGATTGGAGCCCGAGCAAGTTGAGGGAATGTGCGGCTGATGCTTCGCAAGCCTTCATTTTTCTCCGCGCCCATCCCGTTTGCGGTGGCGACCCCGTACGAGGCGTCAGCCGCACGTTCCCTCTGCTTGCTCGGCGCACAAACTGCGGGCCCCGCGAAACCGCCCTACCGGCGCACCAACGCCAGTTCCCTTGGTTTGCTCTGCGCCTCTGCGTCTCCGCGGTGACCATCATTCCAGGTTGCGACCCAGCACGAGGCGTCAGCCGCACGTTCCCTCTGCTTGCTCCGCGCACAAACTGCGGGCCCCGCGAAACCGCCCTACCGGCGCACCAACGCCAGTTCCCTTGGTTTTCTCTGCGCCTCTGCGTCTCCGCGGTGACCATCATTCCAGATTTAACGACTGCTCCCGAATCTTATCAATCTCCGACTTCGCCGCCAGCGCTAGATCCGTGATCGTCAGGCCCAGTTCTCCCAGCCCGCCCGTCTTGGACAGCACGGTGTTCGACTCCCGGTTCATTTCCTGAAGCAGAAAGTCCAGGCGCTTGCCCACTTCCCCGCCCTTGTCGAGCATCTGCTCGAGATGTTCATTATGCGTCCGCAGCCGCAGCAATTCCTCGCTGATATCGCTGCGGTCGGCGAGAATCGCCGCCTCTTGCGCCAGCCGTTGCGGGTCCACCGCCGTCCCCTGCAGCAGATCCGCCAGCTTTTCCCGCAGCCGCTTCTGAAATGCCGGGACGGCGCCGGCGCGGATCTCCTGCATCCGGTCCACCAGACTGTAAATCGACAGCGCGCGCTGGCGGATCTCCGCCGCGGTCGCCGCCCCTTCGCGCTCCCGAAACGCATTCAGCGCCACGATCGCTTCCCGAGCGGCTTCGAGGACCGCCTCTTTTACGCAGTCGTCAATCGCCCGGTCCGCCGCGCCACTCAGCATTCCCGGCAGACTCAGCGCGGCATTGAGGTCGGGGTCTCCGCCGATTTGATGACGCTCGGCCGCTTCTCGGAAAGCCCGGAGATACGCCTCCAGCAGTTCCGGATTGAACTGGGCCGGCGCCGCCGACGCCGCGCGGGAAAACGAAATGTTCACTTGCAGGTGACCGCGCGCGATACCACCCTTGATCACGCCGCGCAGGTCCGTTTCCAGTTCCTCCATTGCCGAAGGCACATGGAAATGCATGTCCAGGCCGCGGTGATTCACGCTTTTCAGGCTGAACACGACCTCGCCTTCAGGCAATTGCTTCGTGACGCGGGCAAAGCCCGTCATGCTTCGCACCTTCACAGCTCCATCACCCCCGCGTCCACAAACTGAAGCTCGTGCAGGCGCTGGTAGATACCGCCCTGGCCGACCAGCTCTTCGTGCGTGCCGGTCTCACAGATCCGGCCCTGCTCGAGTACCACAATGCGGTCCGCGCGGCGAATCGTCGACAGCCGGTGCGCGATCACGATCACGGTTCGATGCTCCATCAGGTTCGCCAGCGCCCGCTGCACCAGAACTTCTGATTCCGTGTCGAGATGGGAAGTCGCCTCGTCCAGGATCAGGATCGGCGCGTTCTTCAGCAACGCGCGCGCGATCGCGATCCGCTGCCGCTGCCCGCCGCTCAGCTTCAGGCCGCGGTCGCCAATTACCGTATCGTAGCCCTCCGGCAGTTGCATGATGAACTCGTGCGCCAGCGCCGTTTCGGCGGCGCGGCGGATCTCTTCCTGGGCAAGCCCCGGCCGCCCGTACGCAATGTTGTTGGCCACCGTGTCATTGAACAGGAAGGTGTCCTGCGCCACGATGCCGATGAGCGATCGCAAACCCGCCAGGCTGACGTCGCGCACGTCGCGCCCGTCAATCTTTACCGCCCCGCCGGCGACATCGTAAAAGCGCGGCACCAGATTGGCAAGCGTGGTTTTGCCGCCTCCCGACGGTCCCACCAACGCCACCACTTCTCCGGCTTTGACCTCCAGGCTGAGCTCCGGAATCTCGAATCCGTTGGGCGACCCGGGGTAGCGGAACGAGACGCGCTCGAACACGATCGCCTGTTGGAATCCTTCGGGCTTCGGCGCTCCGGGTTTGTCCGCGATTTCTTCGGCGTGATCGAGGTGTTCAAAAACTTTTTGAGACGCGCCCAACGCCTGCTGGAAAATGTTGTGGATGTTGACCAGCCGCTTCACCGGCTCGTACAACAGCAGCAGCGCCATCACGAACGAAGTGAAATCGCCCGCCGTCATCGAGCCGGTCTTGATCTGGGTCACCGCGTAAGTCAGCAGCCCGACGATCGTCAGCGCCCCAAACAGCTCGATCAGCGGCGAAGCCAGCGCCTGCTGCAGCGTGTACCGCAGGTTGCTCTTCAGCAGGCGGCGCGAGGCCTCGCGAAAACGGCGCGATTCATACGGCTCGGCGCCAAACGCCTGCACCACCGTGTGGCCGCTGAAGGTTTCCTGCAGGATCTGGTTGAGGTCGGCCTGCCGATCCTGCGTGCGCCGGCTGGTGCGGCGGATGCGCCGCCCGATCAGGCGCGTCGGCCACAACACGAACGGCAGCACCGTGAGGCTCACCACCGCCAGCCTCCAGTCGTTGCTCAGAACCACGAACCCGAAGGCCACCGCGCTGAATGACTGGCGTAAAAAATCAGCCAACATCTGCGACGTCGCCAGTTGCACCCGGTCCACGTCATTCATCAGGGAAGACATCAGGTGGCCCGTCGAATGCGCTTCGAAGAAGGCAGCACCGTGCCGCAGGACTTTATCGAATACGGCGTTGCGCAAGTCCGTCACCGAAGAATATCCGGCATAGCTGATGAGGTAGTTGCCAGCGTAATCGCACAGCCCTTTGATCAGAAAGATCGCAACCAGGGCCACTCCGACGAGCGTCCAGACCGTGCGGTTATGCAGCGGAATGATCTGGTCGAGATACACCTGGTGGCCCCAGAGCGGGTGCGGCAGCAGCGCGATCGGACCGCCCGCCGCGCCGGGGTTGAGGACCCGGTCGAAAATCGGTTTCGGGAGCAGAACCATCGCGCCCTGCGCCGCGCCGGCCAGGGCCATCAGGAACACCGAACCCGCCAGGTGCAGCCAGTAGCGGCGCGTGTACCCCAGCAGCCGCGTCAGCTCTTTCATGCCGCTACCCGCAGGCGCGCCAGCGCACCCCAGACCTGCTCGACGGTGACGTGGGCGATGCCTCCGGGCGCCGTGACGATTTCCGCCGGAGTCCGCCAAGGTCCCCAGATTGCCGGGTTCGACGCGCCGAAGATCACCACCGACGCCACCCCGAACGCCGCCGCCATGTGCGCCGGACCCGAGTCATTGCCCACGAAAACCGAGGCAGCGGCGAGCAGGCTCTTGATCTCCGACAGCGGCGCGCCGGAAAGCGTGCGGAACTCCCGAAAGGGCGTGAGGTCGTCGCCGCCGCCGCCGATGAAGATTACCTCCGAGTGCGCAGCCTGCAAGCGCCGCGCGATTTCGATGAATCCGGCCGCCTGCCAGGTCTTGTCCGGAGTCGCAGCGGCCGGATGGATCACTGCAGCAGGCGCCGCCGTTTGCGCCGCCGTCAGCCGCGCCCGCGGGATCTCCGTCACCGGCGCGCCTAAATAGAAAATGGCGGATGCCAGATGCTCGGCGGTGTGCACCGTCCGATCCACCTGCAGAATCTCCTGCGCCCGCGGGATCCGTACGTTATAAGCGAACTGGTGGCGATAATGGCCGAAACCGGCGCGGTACCGGGCTCCGGAAGCCAGCGTCATCCATGCGCTGCGTCGTCCGCCGTGCAAATTCAAACACAAATCGGGCCGCTCGCGGCGCAATGCGTTCATCCCGGCGGGCAGAATCTCATCGATATCCGGATTGCCTTCGAAAACCGCCCGCCACGCCGGCTCGACCACCACCGAAAGGCGAAGGTCCGGACGAAAACGCCTGAGGACGGCGAGCGCGGGCGTCGTCAGCACGCAATCGCCGAGCGAGCGCAGCCGGATCACCGCCACGCGGCTGGCCTGCGGTAGCCCTTCCAGGACGGTACCCACGCGGCTCCTATTCCTCGATTCTTGCCTCGTCAATCAACATCACCGGGATGTCGTCTCGAATCGGATAGACGCGATGGCACTGCACGCATTTCAACCCGCTGTTGTCGGGCTTGAGCTCCACGGTTGCTTTACAAATCGGACAAACCAGGATCTCGAGTAATTCCTTGCTCACAGCCATAACGAATCTAACAGTTTAGCGCGCGCGTGCACCGGCAATCCATCCCGCTCGGGCGCGGCCCGCGATGGCTCTAGCGGAGGGTGCGGAGCCGCTCCTGGCGGCTGATGATCCTCTGAATGCGCACTCCGTAGTTCCCCTCGATCACCACCACCTCGCCGCGCGCGATCAGGCAGTGGTTGACCAGGATCTCCACCGGCTCGTTGACGCTGCGATTCAGCTCGACAATCGAACCCGTCGTCAGCTTCAAGACGTCTTTCAGCGGAAGATCGGTTCTGCCGAACGAGATGCTCACCGGAAGCTCCACATCGAGCAGCAGCTCCATGGTGCGCGAGGCGGGGGCCGCGGATGCCGGTTCCGGAGCGGACTTGTCCGATGCCGGAGCACTTGGGGCGGCAGCCGCTGGCCTTGCCAGCAACGACAGAAGCGGAGCGCTGAAGGTGACGGCTAGCGGGGGCAACCCGTGGTCCTCGAACGTCATCGATACCCGGGCCCACTCCTGCCCGTTCGCCGGGGGCGCATGAACCGCCCCCCCCGCGCAGGTGACCTCCTGCCCCAGAACCGATCCAATCTGGCGTGCCAGGCCGGAAAGCCATTGCGCGACGATCTCCTGCCAGGTCTTCTGCGCCTCTTCGTCCGGCACGGTCTCCAAACCGGCGGCCTTCAGCAGCACCGTCGCGGTATAATTCCACGTCTCGGCCGGCGCCCCCACCCACACCAGGGCATCGGCGGAGAATTGAAACCGCTGTTCCCACCACAGCACATCGGAATCCGGCGCGAGACCGGCGTCGGACTGCGATCCTGTGACCGCCCGCCAGCGGACCTGCGGCCGTTGGCCGGCCATCATCTCTAACAACTGGGCCAGGTTCTCGACCCAGCCGTCGATTAGGGCCGGAATGTGTTCGAACGTGAAGCGCGCGCTTTCCGGATCGGAATCGCTCATATGGTCACCACACCGCGGGGGGCCGGCCACTGCGCCGCCAGCCGCGCACGCAGCCGCAGGATGGCTTGCGACTTCAATTGCGAAATCCGCGATTCATGCAGTTTGACCACTTGCGCGATCTCCCGCAGCGTCAGCTCCTCCTGATAATAGAGGCTGATCACGGTGCGCTCGATCTCGGGGATCTGCTCGATGCCTTCCGTCACCAGACGCTCCAGTTCGGATTGCTCCAGCAAAGTAGAAGGCAGATTGTCCTCCGAATCCGGGATGTAATGGAGCATGTCGCGCCCGTGTTCGGCCCCGGCATATTCCAGGCTGGCGATGTTCAGCCCCCGGATCTCAACCAGCCACTGGTGGTACTCTTCCAGTTTGATTCCGAGCTGAGCCGCGATCTCCTCCTCGTTCGGCGCCCGCCGGAAACGCTGCTCGGCCGCCGCAATCGCGGCTTCGATCTGCTTCGCCTTGCGCCGCTTCTGCCGCGGCGCCCAATCCAGTCCGCGGAGACTGTCCAGAATCGCCCCGCGGATCTTGTACTCGGCATACGTCTTCAGCTTGACATTATGGCTGGCATCGAAGTTGTCGATGGCGGAAATTAATCCCAGCACGCCGGTCGATACCAGATCTTCCAGGCTGATGTTCTCGGGCAGGCGTTCCTGGATCCGCCGCGCGATCAGTCGCACCTGCGGCAGGTGCTCGAGTATGAGCCGCTCCCGTTCCGCATCGCTGATCACTTCGGATACCCCATACGAACTCATCTCTGTTACCCTGTCCGAAACGGTTACTCCGTCCGCACTCTTACCCCGTCCGCATCGCTTAAGCGGCCGACACCGCCTGTGCCGGAGAGACCCCGAGAATCAAGCCGCGGAGCCGGCTTGCCGACGCCGTCTCCAGGTCCTCCGGAATGCGCTGTCCGGTTGAGAAAAACGAGAGCGGCTTGCCCGTCCGGACAGCTTCATTGAGAATCGGCCCCGGCGCCGTGGTCTCATCCAGCCGCGTGAACAGCAGCCGGTCCGGCTGAAAGATCTCAAACGCATCGATCACGCGCGTTAGATCGGCGGATTTCATCGAAGACGATAGGACCAGGTGCGTATCGATATCGGCGCGCGACCGCAAAAACCGGGCCAGATCGGAACCCGTATCGAGGTCCGCGAACCCGCACCCGGGCGTGTCGATGAGGATCAATTCCTTGCCCTGGTTTTCTTCCAGGCTCTGGGCCAGCGCCGCCAGGGTCTCGAGCACCTGAAAGCCGACGCCCAGGATCGCCGCGTAGGAGCGCAACTGCTCCGCCGCGGCCACCCGGTAGGTATCCATCGAAATCAGCAGCACCGGCCGCCGGCACGCCAGCCCGTAATGGATCGCCAGCTTGACCAGCGAGGTCGTCTTCCCCGCACCGGGAGGGCCGACCAGCGCGGCGATGCGCGGCCGCGTCTCGCCGCGGCCGAGCACCGCCGCCACCGGCAGCCGGCTCTCGATCTCTTCGGCCAGCAGGTTGGCCCACTTCCCGCCCTCGCCCGCGCGCGAGGCGGCTGCCTGCACGATTTCCCGTGCCAGATCCGGCGCGACTTCCTGCGCCGTCAGCAGCGCATACGATTCCGACAAGCCCGGTTGAGCGCCCAGCCACTGCGCCGGCGCAAACACCGATTTCGTCAGCGCCCGCCGCATGGCTTCCAACTGCCGCTTGAGCTCTGCCACTTCTCCCGCCAGACGCGCCGGGGCCGGCGGTTCCGCCGACGCCCGGACGTCCGGCAGCCCCGCCCGGCTGGTGGCGAAAACCACTTCGTAGGCTCCCAGGTGCCGGGCCTCGGGCGGCGCCTGGCGCTCCTGCAACAACATCGCGTCAGGCCCCAGTTCGTGCCGCGCCTGCCGGATGGCGTCCTCGACGCTCGCGCAAAAATACGATTTGATCTTCACCGATTCCGCCTCAAACTCCCTGCGCCTCAAACTCCCTGCGCCTGCAGCGCCGGCTGCGCGCCCCTGTCCCTCTATCGGCAGGCGCGCCCGCCGGCTCCATACGCCGCCCTACGAGACGTTCCCGAGCGATTGCACCTTCTGCCCCGGCGGCACCTCGCTGTGCGCCAGAAACGCCAGGTTGGGTTGCACCGGCTCCATCATCTGGCGCAGGAAATACCGGGCACCGGGCGTCGTGATCACCGCCGTGGGCGTCTCCGGTGCCGTCACGCGGACGCTGATGCGATTGAGGATGTCGCGGATGGTTTCGGGCGCCAGGTTCAGGTGGCTGTTCTGCTCGCCGTGCTCGACACCGGCTTCGACCGTCCGCTCGATCGACGGATCGAGGAACCAGGCCGCCAATTCTCCGGCGCGGTTCAGATACGGCTTGACCACCGTGCGGCGCAGCGCCTGCCGGACATATTCGGTCAGCAGCACGGGATTGCGCGTCATCCCGCCGGCCTCCCCCAGAGCCTCCAGAATGGAAACCGCGTCGCGAATCGAGACGCGCTCGCGCAGCAGATTCTGCAGCACCTTTTGCACCGTGGCCAGCGGCAGCAGCTTGGGCACCAGGTCTTCCACCGCCTTGGGATGCTCGACCGCCACCCGGTCGAGCAGCTTCTTGGCATCCTGCCGCGAAAACAGCTCGTGCGCGTGCCTCCGGATGAGTTCCGCCAGATGGGTTCCGAGCACGCTGACCGGATCTACCACCGTATAGCCGGCCTGCCGGACGGCTTCGGCGCGCGCGCTCGGAATCCAGAAGGCCGCCATGCCAAACGCCGGCTCGCGCGTCGGTTGTCCATCGGTGAGCGTGTCCGCCGGGCCAGCCGGAATCGCCAGCTCGCTCGCGGCCGGCAGTTCGTAGCGCGAAATCTCCACCCCTTTCAACGCGATTACATATTCCCGGCTTTTGAGCGACAAATTGTCGGACACGCGCACGGCCGGCAGCAGATAGCCCAGATCCCCGGCCAACTGCCGGCGCAGGGACGCGATGCGGCGCAGCAGCGGCGACTCGCCGCCGCCTTCGACCAAAGAAACCAGCCCCAGCCCGAGATCGAGCGATAATGGCTCGACGCGCAGCAGCGCTTCCAGGTTTTCGCGCGCCACGGCGGGCTTGGCCTCCGCCGGAGCGGCGGCCGCGGCGATCTCTTTCCGGCGCAGTTTCCATGCCACCGCGCCGGCGCCGCCTCCGAGGAAGAGAAACGGCAGCTTCGGCAGACCCGGCAGCGCCGCCAGCGCCACCAGAACCCCCGCGCCCAACAACAGCGGCTGGGCATTGCCGAACACCTGGCGGCGGAACTCCGCGCTCAGCCGCGCCTCCGAGCCGGCCCGCGTCACAATCAGGCCGCCCGAGATCGAGATCATCAGCGCCGGGATCACCGTCACCAACCCGTCGCCGATGGTCAGAACCGTATACGTCTCCAAGGCTTTCTGAAAATCCATGCCATGCTGCAGGACCCCGATCAGAAAACCGGCCACGATGTTGATCGCGGTGATGAGAATCGCCGCCACGGCGTCGCGCTGGGTGAACCGCGAGGCGCCGTCCATGGCCCCGTAGAACTCGGCTTCGGTCGCCAGCAGCTTGCGCCGGCGGCGCGCCTCGGCTTCGTCGATCAACCCTCCGTTCAGATCCGAATCGATCGACATCTGTTTGCCCGGCAGCGCGTCCAGGGTGAAGCGCGCGGTGACTTCGGAGATGCGCACCGCGCCATGATTGATCACCACATACTGAATGGCGATCAGGACCAGGAAAATCACCGCGCCGATAATGTAGTTGCCCCCCACCACGAAGCTGCCGAACGCCCCGATCACCTCCCCGGCGGCTTTGGTGCCGGTGTTGCCGTTCAGCAGAATCAGCCGCGAGGAGGAAATGTTGAGGGCCAGCCGGAACAGCGTGAGCAGCAGCAGTGTGGTTGGAAACGAGGTGAACTCGATCGGCCGGATGATATAGAGCGAGACCATCATCACGGTGACCGACGTCAAAATGTCGGCGACGATCAGCAGATCGAGCACAAACCGCGGCAGCGGCGTAATGAGCGCGACCACGATCGCCAGCACCGCCAGCGGCACCGCCATCTCGCCCAGCGTGGCCCAGGGCAGCGACTCGATCCACTTCGGCGGGCTTGGCGCGATGGCTTTGGCGGGACTCATACGCCGGATTCACCGCGGAGACGCAGAGACGCAGAGAAAACAAAAAGGGGTTCCTTCGTTCGTGCGCCGAGGAGATTTCCCCTGTGTGCCCGCAAGGCAGGCGCCGAGGAAGCCGAGGAAATTGCTCTGCGTCTCCGCGTCTCCGCGGTGTCCTTCCACCGCCTCACCCCGGCAATCTCCCATGCATCAGCTTGAAGATGTACGCCAGGATCTCGGCCACCGCCCGATACAAGTGCGGCGGAATCTCCTGGCCGACCTCGACCGACTGGTAAAGCGCCTGCGCCAGCGGCGGATTTTCGATGATCGGTACCTCGGCTTCGATGGCGCGCTGGCGGATGCGCAGCGCCAGGTAGTTCTTGCCCTTGGCCACCACCAAAGGCGCCGCCATGGTTTCCATCACATAGCGGATCGCCACCGCGAAGTGCGTGGGGTTGACCACCACCGCGGTGGCGGTCGGCACCTGCTTCATCATCTGCCGGCGGGCGCGGTCGCGCTGCAGACGGCGGATGCGCGATTTCATCTGCGGATTGCCTTCGAGGTCCTTCAATTCCTCGCGAATCTCCTGCCGGGACATGCGCAGATCCCAGCGGTACCGGCGCATCTGCCGGAACAGATCGACCGCCCCGAACGCCAGGAACACCGCCGCCGCTTTCCAGCACACATCCAGTAACGAGGCCGCCAGGAAACGGGCCCCGCTTTCGGCCGTCTCGAGCGGCAAAACCAGCAGGCGGTCGAGCTTGTCGCGCGCCACCAGGTAGACCGCGGCGAGGAATAGCGGCAGCAGCACCGCGGCTTCGACTAGGGCGGCCAGGTTCTGCCGCGGCAGTTCGCTCAACTTGGTGATCGGATTGAGCCGCTTCCCGTCGGGCACCAGCTTCTTCAGGCTCAGCCCGAAACGCGTGGTTCCCAGACGGAACAGCAGGGTCGCGGCGGCCACCGCCAAGCCGCCGAGCGCAAGCGGCAGCAGATGGGCCCAGAACACCTCCCAGCTCCAGCGCGACAGCGCCTGCGGAGTCAGTTCGCCCGCGAATGCCCGCCCGAGCATCCGGCGCATGGTCTGGCCGAAGCCCGCAAACCAGCGCGCTCCGCCGGCTCCCAGCAGGCACAGAAACACCAAGAACTGCAAGGCCGCGACAAACTCCTTGGCGGAAGCGAACTGGCCGTCTTCGCGGGCCTTGAGCAGCCGCCGCGGGGTGGGCGGCTCGGTCTTTCCAAAGCGGTCCGGCATGCCGCGTCATGGTCCCAACAGGTGCCGCGCGGCGGCAAACGCCTGCCCGCTCAGCTCGCGCAGAATCCGCGGAAACAGCAGCGTTCCCCATCCGAAGACCAGCAAAGTCAGCAACATCTTGAGCGGAAACGCGAGCGAGAGCAATTGCAGTTGCGCGTTCACGCGCCCCACCAGCGCCAGCGCCACATCCACCATCACCAGCAGGGCGACCACCGGAAACGCCAGCCGCAGTCCGGTGGAAAACAGCGTGGCGCCGAGGCGGATCAGCGCCGGCGCCGCCGCCGGCGCGAATACCACGCTGCCGGGCGGGATCTTTTCCAGGCTCCCGGCGAACAGCCGCAGCACCTCCCGGTCGAGGCCGCCGGCGAAGAACAGCAGGCTCGCCCCCAGTTGGGCAAAGACCAGCAGGATCCCCGAATCGGCCTGCGTATTCGGATCAATCGTGGACGCGTACGCATACCCGGCCTGCAACCCCAGAATCTGCGCCGCCAGCACGAAGGTTTCGAGCACGATCGCGGCCGTCACCCCGATCCCCGCTCCGAGCGCGCCTTCGGCCAGCGCCCACCCTGCCAGCCGCGCCGCCGAAATCGACCCGGGGTCCACCACCGGCCAGCGCGCCACCAGCGCCATGGTCAGACCGCCGGCCAACGCCACCCGCGCCATCGGCGGCGCGGCGCTCAGGCCCGGCATCGGCACCAGCACCAGCGCCCCGGTGAGACGCGCCAGCACCAGCGCAAAGCCGTAGACAGTGGCGAGGGAAAGCGTCACCTCAGTGGGCATAACGGGAAAAATCTCCCAGCAGCGCGGCGGCGTACCGCATGCTCCGTTCGAGCATCCAGGGCATCAGCACGAGCAGCCCGATCAGAAATGCCACCAGGCGCGGAATGGTGGCGAAGGCGGCATCCTGCATCGAGGTCGCCACCTGCACCAGGCTGACCACGATGCTCGCAGCAAACCCGATCGCCAGCAGCGGCGCTCCCAGCCAGAACGTCGCCATCAACGCCTGCCGGATTAGATCGACCGCCGCTTGTGGCGTCATCTTCGTGCCCCCTTCGCGCCCATCAGTAGAAACTCCGCATCAGCGAACCCACCACCAGGTTCCATCCGTCCACCAGCACGAACAGCAGGATCTTGAACGGTGCCGAGATCATGATCGGCGGCAGCTGCACCATCCCCACCGACAGCGTGACCGAAGCCACCACCAGGTCGATCACCAGAAACGGCAGGAACAGCACCGCCCCGATCTGAAACCCGGTCTTGAGCTCGGAGAGAATGTAGGCGGGAATGAGAATCTTCAAATCGAGGTCGGCCCGGTTGCGCGGCGCCGGCGCATGCGCGATCTCAACGAACAGCCGGATGTCTTTTTCCCGCGCGAACCGGGCCAGAAACACGCGCAGCGGCTTGGTGCCTTGATCCAATGCCTGCTCGGTCGACACCCTGCCGGCCTCGAGCGGCTCCCACCCCTGGTGATACATATCGGCGACCACCGGCTGCATGATCACGATGGCCAAAAACAAGGCCAGCCCGATCAGCACCTGGTTGGACGGCGTCGACTGCGTGCCGAGCGCCTGGCGCAGGAAGTGCAGCACGACGGTGATCCGCAGAAACGGCGTGACCGACATCACCGCGGCCGGCAGCAGCGTCATCAGGGTCAGCAGGATGACGATCTGCATGGGTACGCTGAGGCCGTCTTTGCTGGCGGAAATCCCCAGCACCGACAGCGGTTCGGCCGCGGAGGCGGCGAGCGGCAGCACCAGCCCGAGCGGAACCAGACGTTTCACGGCCGCGTCTCCGCCGCTGCGGCCCGCTCGTGCCCGGTGCGGGTCGCCATCAACCGGCACCCTCCCGGCCCGCAGCTCACCAGCAGCGCCTGCTCGCCCCAGCGGACCAGATGCAGGCTGTGGTGGGGGCCGAGCGGCAGCCGTTCCAGGGATTCGAGCCGCCGCCCCTGGTTCCGCCGCGGCAAGGCCACCGCCAGGCCGCGCCGGCGCAGAACCCACAACGTCGCGGCCAATAGCGCCAGAACCCCCGCCACCGCCGTTGCTTGTGCCATCCCGTCCATCGCTCTCCCGCCTCAGCGCTGGTCCCGGAAATCGGTGATCCGGACTCCCAGCGCGTTCTCAATCACGACAATCTCTCCCGATCCGCAAAATACGCCGCCGATGTAGATATCGATGTTCTCCCCGGCCGAGCGCCCCGTGGCGATGATGGTGCCTTCGCTCCACTCCAGCACCTCGCGCGTGGTCAGCACCCGGCGGTCGAGTTCGATTTCGATCTCTACCGGCACTTCGCCCAACGGGGCGATTTCTTCCTGAGGAGTCATCGGCGGATCCGCGGATCAGCTTCAGTGGATCAGGTTGATGGTGTCCTGGCTCAACTGATCCGCCGTGGTAACCACTTTGCCGTTGGCTTCGTAACCGCGCTGGTAGACGATCAGGTTGGTGAACTC
>Ga0335078_10006786_pt1 | contig 16945 bp, 16 predicted proteins | sample Lox_Sample_32_FD_206711 | JGI IMG/M metagenome (GOLD analysis project Ga0335078, IMG submission 206711) | Soil microbial communities from Loxahatchee National Wildlife Refuge, Florida, United States - Lox_Sample_3.2 | ecosystem: Environmental > Terrestrial > Soil > Wetlands | place: USA... | reverse complement strand
CGATGGCCGCCCACACGCGGGACGCTCCGCGATTCACCCCCGGGGGAGCTTCAACGTGATGAAGCGCTCCCCCCTGAGAGAGCGTTCTCTCCCGCGCCGGGCGTGCGACGGCTGTCTGCGGGGAAGTCTTTTTCCGAGGCGCGGCGACTCGCTTCTGAGGCGGGCGCTGACGCCGCGCGGCGCCGGACTGCCGCGCAGGCGTTTTTGCGCGGGCGCCCCGGGGGTGTTGGTTGCTCACAGCGTGCAGAACGCCACGGCCATGAAGAACCCGAGCAGGGCGCCGACAAAAACCTCCGAGATCGAGTGCCCGTTGATCTCTTTCACTGGCTTGCTCCTCAGTGCGTGGTGTTTCCCAAGGTCGCGGATGAGCTGGTTGAGCACGCGGGCCTGCGCGCCGGCGGCCCGTCGGACTCCCAGGGCATCGCGAAACGTGAGCAGCGCGTAGAACAGCGTCACAAAAAACAGGGTGGAGCCCGGCCCTTCTACAAAGGCTGCCGATGTGGCAAGGGAGGATACCACGGCAGAGTGGCTGCTGGGCATCCCTCCAGTGGACCAGAAGATGTGGATGATGATCTCCTTTGCCGTGCGGGGCCGGTTTCTGACAAGCATGATGCAGGACTTCAGCACCTGGGCAACGAACCAGCTGGAGAGGGCCGAAAGGAACACAGGACTGGAGAGTGCCTTGGAGAGGATGCCCACGGCGCCGTGAGAGAGCATTGGGGGCGAGTTTCGCGTGATGCATCCGTATTGTCAAGGCGCAGCGATGACACGCGTGTTGACACCCCCTTCCCCTGCCACTACTATTCTGCGCTGCATGGCACGGGAAAGAAACGAGGCAACAGGGGAGTGGCTGCATGCCGGCAAATCCGCGGCCAGCATGTACGGCAATTTCTTCTACTGGCTCTTCAAGGAGCCTTTTCCCGTGCGCCAGCTCGGAAACCAGATCGTGCACGTCATGCTGGACGCCTTTGCCGTCTGCACGGTAACCGCCATCGTCATAGGCCTGATCATGGCGTGGACGGCAGGCTGGAACAGCATGAAGTTCAGCGTCATCAACTGGGCAGGCGCGGCCACGGTGTACCTCCTGCTCTCCGAAGCGGTGACCATGTTCGGCGGCCTGATCTTCGCCGCCAAGATCGGGACGGCCTTCACCGTGGAGATCGGCTCCATGCAGATGAGCGGACAGCTGGACGCGCTGCGCCTCATGGCGGTGGAACCGGTCCAGCACATCGTCATCCCGCGGGTCCTGGCCTCCATCATCTCCCTGGTCCTTCTCAACATGATCAGCCAGGGGGCGGCAATCATTGCCGCCATGCTGGCGGTACGATGGTGGTTCGACGTATCCTTCACGATCTTTCTCCAGCACGTGTTCCAGATTCTCCGCTACCCCATCCTCACCAACTCGTACATCCGTTCCGCCATCATGGCGTTCTTCATCTCCATCAACGCGTGCGGGCTCGGCTTCCATTTCAAGGGCGGCGCGGTGGAGCTCGGCAGGACGACAACGAAATCCATCGTGCTCAACTTCATCTTCGTGATCAGCATCGACTGCCTCTACGGCGTCATGGACCAGCTGACCGGCTGGAGCGCAATGTGATCCGCATTCGAGACCTGACGTTCGCGTTCCCGGAAAGGGCCGTGCTTCGGGACCTTGACCTGACCATAGAGGAGTCCCTGACAACTGTTGTCATCGGCGCGAGCGGGATCGGGAAGTCCGTGCTCCTCAAGTGCATCACCGGCCTGCTGCCGCCCCAGAAAGGCAGCATCACCATCGACGGGGACGAGGTGGTCGGCGCAGAGCGCAAAGACCTCCTGGTCATCCGTCGCAAGACGGGGATGCTGTTCCAGGAAGGGGCGTTGTTTGATTCCATGACGGTGTACGAGAACGTGGCTTTTCCGCTTTCCTACCACAAGCTCTACCCCGCGGCGAAGATCCACGACAAGGTCTACGCATACCTGGATCTTGTCGGAATGTGGGAGTACGCCGACGCCTTGCCCCGGGAGCTCTCGGGAGGAATGAAGCGCAAGGTGGCGGTTGCCCGCGCCATGATCCTGGAACCTCACTATCTCCTCTACGACGAGCCCACCGCGGGATTGGACCCTTCCTCATCGGCGGTGGTGGAGGCAATGATCCTGCGTCTCAAGCAGGAGCGGGCCATCACGTCCCTGGTGGTAACGCACGACATCGACCTTACGAGATATATCGCGGATCGGATAGCGCTGCTTGAGGACGGCCACATCGTGGCATTCATGTCGCGGGAAGAGGCGTTCCAGGAAGGCTCTCCGGTGTACGACCATTTCATTGAGAACAGGGCGAAAATACGGCAGGAGAAGGTCAGTGAAGGCCAGTAGAATAATCCGGGTCATCGTCATCACCATTGTCGCGCTTGCCACGTCCACGTTCCTGTACCTGCTCATGAACAACTTCCAGTTCACGCGGGGGGCATCCTACCGGGTTCACTTCACCAGCATTGGAGACCTGAACACGGGCGCCTGGGTCAGGAAGGCGGGGATCAAGATCGGGTCCGTCACCGCGCTGGACCCCGCGCCGGATGAGAAAACGGTCGTCGTGACCATGAGCATGCGGCCCGGGCAGATCGTGCGGCAGCAGGACAAGTTTGCCCTTGTTTCCAAGGGCATCCTGGGAGACGTGTTCATTGAGGATCATCCCGGTCCCATCGATTCTCCGCCGGCCAAGCCGGGCCAGCTCTTCGAAGGAGAGCCGTTCTTCAGCCTCACCGACCTCCTGGGCGGGGACACCATGGGGATGGTGTCGGACGTCGCCTCGGGGATCCGGGACATTGTCGGGATGCTGAAAAAGAACCAGGGAGCGCTGGATGACTCCATCTCGGACATCCAGAAGACCGCGCGGAACGTGCGCATCGTCACAGACCGCGCCGTTCAGCTCACCGACTCCGTGCCGAAGCTTGCAGACCAGATTGCCGTGTCTGTCGACCAGCTGAATGCGACGGTGAACGACGTGGCGGTCACCACGCACCAGCTTGTGGCAAGGATGGAAACGAACCTGACGTCCAGCTCCGACGATCTTGCCGCCTCCATGAAGAACATCCGCCAGACCTCCCAGGACATCCAGGGCGCCGTGGAAAAGCTCACCGCGCAGAAATCCGTCATTTCCACGCTCAGCTCCCCGGATGTGTCCCAGAGCCTGGACGTCACGGTGAGGAACCTTGAGGAGATCTCCAAGAGCCTCCTGGCAGTATCTCAGGACACGCAGAAAATCATGGAAGGCGTGAAGGTCATTATCGACCAGAAGTAGGTCTCAGCCGCCTCCCCCCGCGCCGCCCGCAAGGCATCTCTGCCTCCCGTCCCATGGTCGATTCAGTCTCTTGACAAAGTGTACGTATACGTATAGTTTGACGACTGAATAAACCTAATCGATCACTTAGTGGAGGGGACCATGGTCAAAAGGATCACTCTGATCGAGCCGAAAAACGACCATTTGCACATCTATTCCCAATACCAGCTGCCGCGGCTGGGAACAGTGCTCCTGGCCACCATCATGAAGGGGCACGGGTATCAGGCGGAAGCGCTCTACATGGAGACCGCAGAGGTTCGCGAGAGACGCACCGAGGCCGACCTTATCGGGATTTCCACCATCACGCCGACAGCCCGCAGCTCATACGAGCTCGGAGACATGTTCCGCGCCCAGGGGAAGACGGTGGTCTACGGCGGCCCGCACGCCAGCTTCCTCCCGGAGGAGGCGCTGGAGCACGGGGAATACGTCATTGTCGGAGAGGGTGAGATCGGGTTTCCGCTTCTTGCGGATGCCATCAATGGAAAGGGTCGGCTTTCGGACGTGCCGGGCCTTGTCTGGAAGGAAAACGGCTCCGTGCGCCATAATCCGCCCGCCCCTCCCGTGGAGGACCTGGATTCTCTCCCCTTCCCTGATTTTTCGCTCCTCGATATGGGGGCCATCACGAAGATGGGTATCCAGGGGCCGGGACGGTCCACAATCCCCATGCAGACCTCCCGCGGCTGCCCGTTCGACTGCACGTTCTGCTCCGTCACGGGGATGTTTGGAAAGCGCTACCGGCATCGCTCCACGGATAACATCATCGCGGAGCTCAGCCTCTACGATCCCCAGCAGCACATCATCTTCTTTTACGACGACAATTTTGCGGCCAACCCGCGCAAGACCAAGGAGCTCCTGCGGGAGATGATCCGCCGCAACCTGCGCTTCGAGTGGTCCACGCAGGTGCGATCCGATATCGCCAAGGACCCTGAGATGCTGGACCTGATGGTCCAGGCCGGCTGCACGTCGCTGTACATCGGATTCGAGTCCGTGGACCCCCGGGCGCTTCGGGAAATGAAGAAGAGCCAATCGGTTGAGGACATCAGGTTTGCCGTCCGCCAGATCAGGAAGCGGCGGATCCACGTGCATGGAATGTTCGTGTTCGGCTTCGACTCCGACACGCCGGCCAGCGCCCGGGCAACGGTCGACTTTGCCATCGCGGAGAAAATCGACACCACGCAGTTCATGATCCTGACGCCGCTTCCCGGCTCGGGCTTCTATGCGCGCATGGTGGCCGAAGGTCGGTTGATCGACACGGAATGGGACACGTTCGATGCCCACCACGTGAAGTTCATTCCGCGCGGGTTTACGCCCTGGCAGCTGCAGCGCGCGCAGATCGACGCGCACACGCGGTTCTACGCCCTCCTCCGCGTGGCCGCCCGGCTTCTGCGCGGACGGCTTGGCGGCTTCGTGGTCGGCGTCTACGCGCACGCGCTGAACAGGCGCTGGCAGCGCGTGGAGCGCGACTACCTGTCGTGGCTGCGCCGCGTTCGCCTGGCCCCCGCCCCGACACCCGCGGGAACGCCGGCGTAGCATTCTCCGCGGGGCCCGGTGTATTCTTAGCGTGAGGACCGGGTTTCCACCGCATGAGGCCAGTACAGACGCTCAAACGACTCTTCCCGTGGATCGTGCCGCGGCCGCGCACCTTTGCGCTGGTCGGCAAGAGCGGCACGGGCAAGAGCTTCAAGGCCCGCGCCGTGGCGCGCAGGTTCCGCATCGACCTCATCATTGATGACGGCCTCCTCATCCGGGGCCAGAAGATCGTTGCCGGCAAATCGGCAAAGCGGGAAAAGGGGATCCTCAGCGCCATCAAGACGGCTGTGTTCGCAAACCCGGACCACATTGCGGAGGCAAAGAAGGCCATCTCCCAGGGGAACTATTCACGGATCCTCGTGATCTGCACGTCGCTCAAGATGCTGCAACGGATCGCCCGCACGCTTTCGCTTCCGCCCGTTCATCGCGTCATCACGATAGAAGAAGTCTCCACCCGGGAAGAGATAGCCCGCGCCCTGAAGGTCCGCGCGGAGCAGGGCAAGCACATCATCCCAGTTCCCGCGGTTGAGATCAAAAGAAGCTACCCGCACATCTTCTTCGAGTCGGTGAAGATCCTCCTCAAGGGCAAGCGCGGGCTGCGGAAGACGGAGACGGAGATCGTGGAAAAGACCGTTGTCCGACCGGAGTATGGGATCGGAAGCAGGGCTCGCCAACCCCGATAGGAAACGGCCGCAGCGGCCGCCGTGCGTTTGACAGGCTCCCGGGTGGACACTATGATCCCCTCGGGGTCCTCGCAGGATCCCTGCGGGACGCGTGAAAGTCCTGCAAGGAGGTCCCATGCGGAAATTACTTTGCCTGATTCTCCTGACAGCCGTTCCGCTCCTGGTCCAGGCCCAGCAGGCCGCCCAGGCCCAACCAGCCGCGCAGCAGTACGTTGCGCAGACCGACCACTATCGCGTGATCTCCGAGATCAGCCAGTCACAGGCAGACGACCTTTCCCGCCGCATGGAGGCGGCGTTGTCGCTGTACAACGGCATCTTCCATTTCGATCTCTCCCAGCTTCCCGCGCGCTTCAACGTCAAGATGTTCCGGGACCTGGACGGCTTCAACGCATACGTCTCCGCGATCATTTCCCAGACACGGACGGACTTCGTCTTCATTTCCTGGTCCGATCCGTCCAAGTCGGAGCTTCTCTGCTTTCCCAAGGAAGACGCGGCTTTCACCTCGTCCCTGCTCCACCAGGGATTGATCCAGTTCCTGAAGGGATTCATCGATAATGCGCCGCTGTGGCTCCGGGAAGGGGTGGCCACGTACCTGGACGCCTCCACGTTTGATCCTGCTACCACCACGTTCACGTTCCATGCAAACCTTGCCTGGCTGGACGGCCTGAAGGCCAACCTCCGGGGAGAGACCCCGGAGAAGATGATCCCGTTCATGGATCTCCTGGGCTTCACGCGCGACATGGCGCAGGCGCACCAGGAGCTGTTCCTGGAAGAGTCATGGGGGCTTGTCCATTTCCTCCTGAGCTCACCCCAGCCCGAATACAACAGGATTCTGTGGGATTCAATCAGCTCGCTTTCCCCCAAGGCCAGCCTGGAAGACAACTCCACGGCCGTGCGAAAGCGCGCTTTCTCCTGGACCCCAGACCAGAAGCTGCTCCAGGATTTCCAGGCGTTCATGTCGTCGGTGAAGACCGGCAACGATCTTGTTCGTGACGGCGTGGACCAGTACACGAAGGGCGATCTTGCCGGGGCGGAGCAGACGCTTGGGAAGGCCATCACGCTCCAGCCGGATTCAAGCGCGGCCTGGTACTATCTTGGCCTGATTGCGTACGCCCGCCATGACTATCCCAAGGCGGATGACCTGTACATGAAGGCATTCCAGCTCGGCGCAAACGCTGCTGCAATCAACTATGCCCTGGGCGTGAATGCATACGCCGCGGGGAGAAACGCGGATGCCGCCAAGTACCTCAAGTTTGCGCGGGATGCCAACCCCGTGGTGTACGGCGACAAGGTGGATGTGCTCCTGAAAAGGCTGGAAAGCTCGAAATAGGGAAAGAGGCAAGCCCCCGCTATGCGTCCCGGCGGCCCTCCGGACGCCTGCTCCTTCCGCCGCGCCTGCGCCGCCTTCGACGCCCGCCCCCAGCCCTGCGCGGGAGCTTCTGGGCATCCTGATCACGCCCCACCCTCACGGAAGGCTGCCGCGCCCTGACCTGATCCTGGAAAGAGTCCGCGGCTTCCGCCAGGTCCCGCTTGGACGGGAACAGGGGCTCTGACGCCCCCCTGAGGAACTGCTGGATCAGGAACTGCGCTTCCGGCTCCCGCAGAATGTCTTCCCGGGCCAGGACGAGGTCCCGGAAAAGGAAGCCGAACATCGAGGCCCGCGGAAGCGGGTTGCCGGCCGCGCAGTCCGCGTCCAGCTTGCAAAGCCGTTCCCACAGCGCGCTGGCGGTGAACCGCGTCTTGGTTTCCCGGAGAAAGGCGGTAATGGAAGGGAAGATCGTCTCAAACAGGCGAAGCCGGAATCCCAGATCAAAGATCTCCGCCGCCCCCCCGGAGGTGAGAATCTTGTACACCTCCTCGGTGACGCGCTCCCGGGAGCAGCTCAAAAGCGATGCGTGGCAGCGGCGGATCAGGACGGACATGGAAAATGGCACGGGGAACCGCATGAGGCTTGCGTATTTCAAGGCACGGATCATGCGCACGGGGTCTTCGGAGAAGGAGGATTCCGCGGGCATGAGCGTTCTCAGGCGCCTCTGGCGGATGTCATTGAACCCTTCCACGTAGTCAATGACCTGGCGGTCGATGGGGCAATAGTACAGCGCGTTGATGGTGAAGTCCCTGCGCTCAGCGTCTTCCTCCATGGTGCCGAAGACGTTGTTTGCTTCCCTGCCGGCCACGTCATCCGAGGCCTCCACGGCTCCCGAGCCGCGGGCGCGGAACGTGGTCACCTCGATGATCTTTTCCCGGCCGCAGTACACGTGGACGATGCGGAACCTGCGGCCGATGATCCGCGCGGAGCGAAACGCCCGGCGGACCTGCTGGGGGTGCGCATCCGTTGCCACGTCGAAGTCGTTCGGCGTCCGGCCCACCACGAGGTCACGGACGGCGCCGCCCACGATGTACGCGTGGAATCCGTCCTTGCGCAGGCGGCGCACAACCCACACGGCATCCGGGTCTACACGGCGCGGATCTATCCCGTGCTCCCGTTCCGTGTAGATGTGCGCTTTCTTTTCGACCCTACCGTCTGATGAAGTTCCGTATCTGAAAAGCAAGATGCAACCCTGGCTGTGCTGGTGCTGTCAACCGCTCCATTCCCCGGCCATCGTAACCCGTCCTTGCCCCGGATGCAAGCAAGTTTGAGCGGTGATCGGAAAAAAAGGTTGACATCAAAGGGCCCCGGTAGATTACAGTGGAAGTTTCCCAAGGAGGAACCATGCTGCCCATCGAGATCCGCAGGGTGAAGTCAAGTCGAGACAGGGCCACGTTCGTCACAATGCCGTGGAAGTTCTACGGCAATGACCCTCACTGGGTTCCTCCTCTTATCGGGGATCAGAAGGCGTTCATCGACCCGTCAAAAGGCGTATTCTTCGAGCATGGGGAGGCAGAGCTCTTCCTGGCGTACCGAGGAACCGAACCGGTGGGGAGGATCAGCGCGCACGTCAACAAGCGTTACGACCAGTATTATCCCGATGGGAAGGGTTTCATTGGCTTTTTCGAGTGTGAGGATGATCCGCAAACTGCGCACGCCCTCTTCCGCTCCGCTTCCGGCTGGCTGCGGGAAAAGGGACGGAGGCTGATGGAAGGGCCCATGAGCTTCGGCGTGTACGACGAGACGGGCGTTCTCATCCAGGGTTTCGACACGGATCCCTACGTGCTGACCTCCCACAACCCGCCCTATTACCAGCGCCTCTTTGAGGAGAACGGATGGGAGAAGTCCATTGACTGGTACGCGTTCCGGGGCCGCGCCGACGTCTTTCGGGAAAAGCTGAGCCCCCGCTACTTCGTCCTGTCCCAGAGGGTGCTCAAGCGCGACGGGATCCTCATCCGCACGGCGGACCTCAAGGGCCACCTGGAGCGCGAAGCGGAGATCGTCCAGAGGATCTTCGCGGACGCCTGGAGCGGCAACTGGGGGCATGTCCCGCTCAGCGACAAGGAGTTCGAGCGCCTCAAGGACGGGGTCAAGCAGTTCGTGGTCCCGGAGCTGACGTTCATCGTTGAGCTGAACGGAAAGCCTATTGCGTTCGCCCTGGCCATCTATGACGCAAACGTGGCAGTCAAGAAGGTGAACGGACGGCTCCTGCCGTTCGGCTTCATCACGCTTCTTGCCACCATGAAGAAGACGCGCCGCTTCCGGCTTGTCCTGATGGGTGTGCTCCAGGAGTACCGCCACCAGGGTATCGAGGTGGCCATGTACTCTCACGTGATCCAGGAGGGGATGCGCCTCGGCTTCGAGGAAGTGGAGATGTCCATGATCGTTGAGACCAACGACGCCATGGTCAACTCCGCCGAAAGGATGCCGGTGGAGCGCTACCGGACCTGGCGGATCTATCGAAAGGATGTCGACGCATGAAGGATCTCATTGAGCCGCGGGTTCTCAAGGGCTTTCGCGATTTTCTGCCGGACAAGGAGACCGAGAGGCTTGCCATCATCAGGAAGCTGGAGGAGGTCTTCCGCCTCTGCGGCTTCTCTCCCATCGACACGCCGGTGCTGGAGTATGCGGACGTCCTCCTGGGCAAGGGCGGCGGGGAGACGGACAAGCAGGTGTACCGGTTCCAGGACCATGGAGGCCGTGACGTCGCGCTCCGCTTCGACCTCACCGTGCCGTTTGCCCGGTTCATGGCGGCGCACCTCAACGAGGTTCCGCTTCCTTTCCGGAGATGGCACGGGGCCAAGGTCTGGAGAGGAGAGAACACGCAGCGCGGCCGCTACCGGGAGTTCATGCAGGTGGACTTCGACATCGTCGGCGCGGACTCCGCCTCCGCGGACCTCGAGGTCCTTCTCCTCATGCACCGGTGCATGAAAACGCTGGGCATGGAAAGGTCGGTGGTCCACTTTGCGCATCGCGGAGTGTTCAATTCTTTTGTAGCAGCGCTGGGCCTCTCGGAGCGCAACGTTGAGGTGCTCCGCACCATCGACAAGGCGCGGAAGGTGGGAGAAGAGAAGACAAAGGAAGACCTTGGAGCGATTGCCGGGGCTCCGAACGCTGCCAGGATCATGGAGCTCATCCGCCCGGAAGAGTCCTGGAAGAGGTCCATGGAAACGCTGGAACGCCTCGTGGGAGCGGACAACGAGGGAGTGCAGAGGCTTTCCGCCATCTGCTCCGCCATCGACGCGTTGGGGCTTTCCAACGCTTTCTCTCTTGACCCTTCCATAACGCGCGGGCTGGACTACTACACGGGCGTGGTGTTCGAAACGTTCCTGTCAGACCTCCCGGCCATCGGCTCAGTCTGCTCCGGCGGGCGGTACAACGACCTGGCATCCCTGTACACGTCCCAGAAGCTTCCCGGCGTGGGAGCTTCCATCGGCCTGGACCGGCTCATGGCCGCCATCGAGGAGCTGGGGCTGGCCTCATCCGTGACGTCTGCGCCGGCCCTCCTCGTTGCGTGCCTGGAAGAGCGCCTCCTGGCGGACTACCACCGGGCCGCCGAAGCGTTCCGCAACGCCGGCATCCCCGCGGAGGTTTTCCCTGAGCAGAAAAAGCTTGCCGCCCAGTTCACCTATGCTGAGAAGAGAGGCATCCCTTTTGCGCTTGTCAGGGGGGAGAATGAAGAGAAAAAGGGCGTGGTCGGCGTGAAGGACCTTCGATCACGCCAGAGCTATGACTCTCTCACGCTTGAAAGCGCGATAGATAAAGTGAAAGAGCTGCTTCGGTGATTCCCAGGGAGGCGCAGGAAACGTTGCTCACCGTGTCCTCCTGCGTGTGCCACTGCGGGTAGTCCAGGTCGATCAGGAGGCAGGACGCAATGCCGCGGCGGGCAAAGGGATGGTGGTCCGAGATGACGTATTTCATGCGCTGGGGCTTGGTTGCCGTGAATGGAGCCCATCCCCGGCTTGCCCCCAGGCGGAAAAGCTCCATGGTCAGGCGCTTTTCCTCCGGAAAATGGAATATGTGCGCGTCGATGTCGAACACCATCCCGATTCCGCCGACCATGTCCAGGACCACCACCTCCGCGGGGGCCATTCCCGCGGGCGGATGAGCCGCGCACCACTCCGCGCCCACGGAGAAATCGTTCCCGTCGATGTTCCCCAGGTCTTCCGCGTCAAAGAAAGCGACTAGCACATCCCGCGTCAGGTCCTGACGGGCAATCCACGGCAGCATGTGCTGGAAAACCGCGGTGCCCGAGCCTCCATCGTTGGCCCCCGGGATGGGAGACTCCCGAAGCGCAGCGTCGGGCTCCCTGTCCGCGCGCGGCCGGGTGTCGAAGTGCGTGCCAAGCAGGATGGGATGGCCGGCTGGGTTCGCCGCCCGGAACGCCCCAATGAGATTGCTGCAGGCCACCTGGGCGCCGTGAAACGACACGGTGAAATCCTGCCGGATGACTTCCGCCGCGTGACGGCGCAGCCGGCTTTCCAGGAGCTCCCGGAGGCGGCCGTGGGCGGCGGTGCCGGGAACGCGCGGCCCCAGGTCCACCTGCTCCCGAACCAGCTCAAGGATCTCCCCGCCGGATTGCTCTTCAGCTGATGTCGTGGACAATCCTGCCCTCAGCAAGGCGCAGGGAGACCCGCCGGGACGACGGCTCCGAGAACGCCTCGAAGGCCGCATCCTCAAGGTAGCGGATGAAGCTTGCCTCCAGGGCGCGCGCGCCGGTTTCCTTGCGGACGCTCTCCTCCACGATCCGTTGCAGCACCTTGTCCTCTATGACGAGCTCCTTCCCTTCCAGGTGGAACTCGTTGGTGTACTGGACCACCAGGCTGCTGCGCAGGATCTCGGCAAGCTGCTCCGGCGTCAGCGCCTGGAACGGAACAATGCGGCGAAACCGCCCGATCAGCTCCGGGAGGAACCCATAGTTCATGAAGTTGCGCGCCAGCGTCACGTCGTCCTCCGAGTAGGAAACGGCGATCTTCCCCAGCTCACCCGCAGCCGGCTCCCGTCCAAAGCCGATGTGCTCCGTGTTCCCCTGGTCGATCATCCCTTTCAGCCCGGAGAAGGCGCCGCAGGCGATGAACCCGATGTCCTGCGTGGACATGACCGCCTTGGGTGCGTAATCGGAATGCGTGTATTCCAGAGGGACCGGCATCTCGATGGACTCCAGCATCTTCAGAAGCTCACGCTGCACGCCAAGCCCAGAAACGTCCTTTGTGGTCCCGGCTCCGGAGAAGACCGCGCTGTTCTGGCCGGAGGCCAGCTTGTCAAACTCATCCAGGCATACGACGCCGATGGCGGCGTAGGCGATGCTCATGTCCGCCGCGTACAGAAGCCTTGTCAGGATGGAGTTGACGTCCTGGCCGACGTAGCCGGTTTCAGAGAAGCCCGTCATGTCGATGACCACCGTCGGCAGCCGCAAGATGTCGCGGAAGAGGATCTCCACCAGGTAGGTCTTCCCGCAGCCCGTCGGGCCCACGAACAGCATGGTGGTCTTGGGCGGAAGCGTCTCCCGCCGCGCGCCTTCCAGCCAGATGCGGCGCAGGCGGCTGACGTGACGGTATGCGCCAAGGGCGATGGCCCTTACCGCTTTCACCTGACCAACGTAGCCGCACGAGGCTATGTGCGACTCGATTTCCCGTGGCAGCAGGACGGGAATGGTTCGCACGAAAGCCGCGACTTCCTGCTCGAAGCGCTCCGGCCGAGCGCCCTTTTTGCCGGGTGTGAGGATGGCGTTCTCCTCTCTGTTGCCTATAGTTTACACTCACCCTGAGCGCCGGGACAAGGCGTCCCGGGGCGTCGGAAGAGGTCAGCTTTCCGGGAGGCTCATGCCTTCGCGCGCCTCCACAAGGATCTCCTCCTTGCCGCGGGCGGAATAGGAAATGATCTCCCGCTTCAGGAACTGCGCCAGGATTCCCTGCACTTCCTTTTCAATCATCCCCAGGTGCTCCACCGCCCAGATGGTGAAATCCGCCAGGTTCACGCGGATGCCCTTGTACGTGGTGACGCCGTGCTCGCGCGCATACTGGACCAGCCCCGTCCAGAGCTGGTTCTGCCGGTTGGTGGACATGAGGTTCTGGATGATTGCGTTTGCCCTGCGGATTCTCTCCGAAAGGACCTTGTTCATCTTGCGCGCAAAATCCGGGTTCGACGTCATGGTGGACTCGTAGAGCTTTTCATTCAGGACCAGGAGGCGCGTGGGCTGCACCGCCACGGCGGTGGCGGAGCGCGGCATCTTCTCTATGATGGCCATTTCACCGAACATGTCGCCCTTGTGGAGGACCGTCAGGGTCTTGTTCGACGACGGGCCGGTGGCCTTGCGGATCTCCACCTGCCCCTCCACGATGATGAACATCTCGTTCCCTTCTTCATTCTCCCGGAAGATGACCTGGTCGGTGTCGAAAAAGCGAAGGTGTTTTTCAAAGGTGCCTTTGTCGATCTTCATTTTGTTTTCTCCGGGTCACCCCCCAGGACCTCGATGAGCACGGAAGCGGGGACCTCCTGCATCACAATATCGCACAGCCCGCGAGGGATGACGAATCGCACCTTCCCTACGCGCTTTTTCTTGTCGCGCTCGAACGCGGGGACAAGGTCCGGGTAGCGGGCGTCAGAGCTCAGGCGAAACCCGTACCCGGCAAGGAGCGCCCGGGCCCGTTCCGCAAAACCCGCGTCCGTCATTCCCAGCCGGACGCCGAGATCCAGCGCCCTGCCGATCCCCCAGGCCACCGCTTCCCCGTGCGTCCAGCCGGAGAAACCGGTGGCGCTCTCCAGCGCGTGACCGAACGTGTGCCCGAGATTCAGGACCGCGCGCCTGTCCGCTTCCCGGGGATCCTCATGCACAATGCCGCCCTTCACCGCGAGAGATCGGCGGATCATCTCTGACACGACCTCCGGGCGGCGGTCCCGCACCTCACGCGATGAGCGCTGAAGCAGGGAAAAAAGCTCGGCGTCTCCAATGATGGCGGTCTTGATGACCTCTGCAAGGCCTGAGAGATATTCCCGCTCCGGCAGCGTGCGGAGGAAGGAAACGTCAACGTAGATCCGGGAGGCAGGATAGAACGTTCCAACAAGGTTCTTGTAGCTCAGGAAGTCAATGCCCGTCTTGCCGCCCAGGGAGGCATCCACCATGGCCAGGAGCGTGGTCGGCACAAGCGCCAGGCCGCACCCCCTCATGTAGAGAGAGGCGGCAAAGGACGCAAGGTCGCACACCACGCCGCCGCCAACGCCGACAATGCAGTCGTCCCTGCCCAGCCCGAAGGAGGCCGCGCGCTCAAGCACTGACTCCACGCTCTTCCAGCACTTGGCCTTCTCCCCGGCGGGAACGGTCACCTGGCGCTCCACCCCGTTGCCGAAGAGGGACCGCGTGGTCTCATCGAACACCCGGAGATGGCCGGCCGGCTCCGCCGGGGCTCGGAAGAGGATCTCCGTCACGGTTCCTCCGACCTCGAAGACCAGGTCTTCCGTCACGTCACTTCCCCGCCAAGGGCGGCAAAATCCCTTGCGAAGTCCGGGTAGGAGACGGCGGCGCACTCGAAGCCCTGCACCCGGACGCCTTCCGGTATGCCGGCGGCGGCCACGGCGGCGGCCATGGCAATCCTGTGATCTCCGCGCGGGTCAACCACGCCTCCCCGCAGCTTCTGGGGACCCTGGACGGAAAAGCCGTCATCAAAGATCTCTACGCTGCCTCCCAGGCTCTCAACCAGCCGGGCTATCATGGCAAGGCGGTCGCTCTCCTTGAACCGCAGCTCTTCAGCCCCCCGCACCGTTGTAGCGCCGCGGCAGAAAAGCGCCAGGACGGCAAGAAGCGGTATCTCGTCTATAAGCTCAGGGACCTCATCAGCGCTGATCTCCGCGCCGACAAGGCTCCCGCCTTTCACGTCAATGCTGCCGGCGGGCTCTCCCAGAGATGTCTTCTCTACCCTTGTTTCCACGTGCGCGCCCATCCGCTGAAGCACGTTCAGAAGCCCGTTGCGGCTGGGGTTGATGCTGCAGCCCCGTACGTGCAGTTTTTTTCCTGAAATGAGAGACGCCGCAATGAAGAAGGCTGCGGAGGAAATGTCTCCCGGCACGTCGACTTCGAACGACGGCAGCTCACCGGGCGGCCTGAGGCGGATCCCCTCTGCGTCCGTGGTCAGGTGCACGCCGAGAGAAGACAGCATCCGTTCCGTGTGATCACGGGAGTGGGTTTTACCCGCCAGGAGAGAATCACCGCCTGCGCGAAGTCCGGCGAACAAGAGGCAGCTTTTCACCTGGGCGCTGGGGACAGGCAGGCAATAGGAAAGCGGAGCAAGCTCCCCGTTGCCGGGAAGGAAGCACAACGGCGCGTATTTCCCCCCTTCCCTTCCCTCGATGCGAGCGCCCATCTGGCGCAACGGCTGCACCACGCGCGCCATGGGCCGGCCCAGGAGCGACTGGTCTCCCGTAAGAACCGCAAAAAGGGGAAGCCCCGCAAGGAGGCCGGAGAGGAGCCGTGTGGTTGTGCCGGAGTTCTCCGCATCAAGGAGCCGCGCGGGCTCGGAGAAGCCGCGGAGTCCCACGCCATGAACCACAACGGTGTGATCAGATGCCTCCAGCGAGCAGCCCAGCGCCTCCAGGCACCTGCGCGTTGAAACGCAGTCTCCCGTGGAAAGCGGATTCCTCACCGTGCTGGTCCCCGTGCCGATTGCCGCAAGCATGAGCGCCCGGTGAGTTATCGACTTGTCAGGCGGAGGCGTGTACTCACCCCCGGCTCCGCGCGGCGCGCGGAAGGTCGGGTTCATGGATCGAGAGTAAGCGATACGTTATATTCATGTCAAATGATCGACCTCCACACTCACTCCACGGCGTCCGACGGCTCGTGTACGCCGGAAAGACTCATCGAGCTTGCGATGGCGGCGGGCCTCACCGCGCTGGCTCTCACCGACCACGACACGCTTGACGGCGTGAGCGCGGCAAGGTCTCGATCCACCGGAAGCGGCCTTTCCTTCTTTGCCGGAGTCGAGATCGAAATCGAAAGAGACGCGGAGGGAGAGTTTCATCTCCTGGGGCTCGGCCTCTCCGACCAGAGGGCGGATCTTGAGGAGGCGCTGGACGGGCTGCGGCAGGCCAGGCATGAGCGCAACCTCCGCATGGTTGAGAAGCTGACGAGGGACGGGATCCCGGTCTCCCTGGAGGAGCTCAACGAGATTGCCGGCGGCAAGGTGGTAAGCCGCGCGCACTTTGCCCGGCTCTTCGTGCGGAAAAAGGTGGTGAGCTCCATCGACGCGGCATTCTCCCGCTTGATCGGCAAAGGCCAGCCGTACTACGAGCCTCGGACGTGCCTGGCGCTGGAGAAGGCAACAAAGCTCATCCACGCGGCGGGAGGGATCGCGGTGATTGCGCACCCCGTCTCCCTGGGGCTGAAGGGGCCGGCGTTCCGGCAGTTCCTTTCTTCCTGCAAGGATCAAGGGGTGGACGGGCTGGAGGCATGGCATCCCAACCAGGAGCTCTCGGAGTGCCGGCGCTTCCAGCGGATGGCCGCCGGCCTGGGGCTCCTGGTCACAGGGGGCTCGGACTTCCACGGAGAGCATATGCCGCAGAGAAAGCTCGGCCATGCGGCGGCCGGCCGCGCCATTCCGGACGAGCTCCTCTCCCTGCTTCCATTGCAACGCGGGGCCGGCTGAACTATACTGCCACCCGATGGTTGAGGCTCTGGGCAGGTGGGCGGGCAGAAAGGCGCGGGATTACTCCTATGCCCTGGGCTTCTTTTTCCTGGTGCTTCGGGAGACGGTGCTGTTTGTCAGGCGCCGGCAGGTGGCCTTCCGCGTGCTTGTCCTGCAGATCCTGTTCACCGGGGTGGAGGCGCTGAGCGTCGTCTCCCTCATCGCGCTTTCCATCGGCGCGGTCATCATCATCGAAGGCGGCACCATTCTTCCCCGTTTCGGGCAGACCAGCCTGGTCTACAGCATCCTCATCGTCGTGATCACCCGGGAGCTGGGCCCCATCCTCACCGCATTCATCATCATTGCGCGCTCGGGGACGGCCATCGCCACGGAGCTTGGAAACATGGTGGTTTCCCATGAGGTGGAAGCTTAC
>Ga0335078_10006785_pt1 | contig 16946 bp, 13 predicted proteins | sample Lox_Sample_32_FD_206711 | JGI IMG/M metagenome (GOLD analysis project Ga0335078, IMG submission 206711) | Soil microbial communities from Loxahatchee National Wildlife Refuge, Florida, United States - Lox_Sample_3.2 | ecosystem: Environmental > Terrestrial > Soil > Wetlands | place: USA... | reverse complement strand
CTCAGGGTGCGCTGAGCGCGTGACGTGGCGCGGGCGTCTCGCCCGCTGTCGCGGGAGCGTCCCGCTCCCGCGCGGGCAGGATGCCCGCGCCACGAGAAAGCCCTAGAGCAATCCCTTCCCCTTGATCTGCAAGTAGTGGTTGACGATTTCCGGCGACAAGCGGCCGGGGAGAAACTCCATGGCCAGCGCTCCCTGTTCCCGCATGCGGCGCAGCAGGAGTTCGCGGCGCTCGATGACTTGCTGAGCGGCGACGTACTGATACATCTGGCCCGGTGATTCCGGGCGGCGCGCCAGGAGCGCGCGCAGTTCAGGTTCGCCCACCACGGCGAACAACACCAGGTGGCGGGAAAGCAGGCGGGAGGCGGCCTCGATGACGTCGGGCGTCGCCGCGGTTTCCGCCAGGTCCGTGAGCCAGACCACCAGACTTCGCCGCCTTTGGCGCGCCAGCAGGGAATCGGCAGCCAGGGCATGATCGGCCTCGACCGCTTCACCCGCGACCAAGGCCAACTGCTCGAGGAGGTGGCGAAGATGCTCGGCGCCGCGCGCGCAGGGCAGGTACGATTGCAGCTTCCGGCCATAGGTCAGAAGCCCCGTGGTATCGCCCGAATGCTCAACCACGTGGGCCAACGTCAGTGCCGCGTTGACGGCGTAATCGAGCTTCATGAGCGGCGGAGCAGCGGGTAGATGAACAGGTGGGAAGGTGGGCAGATCGGCAGAAGGATGCTCCCGGCCTCTGAATCCCGAATCCTGGCTCCTGACTCCCGGCTGGCTCCTGGTTCTTGCCAGCATCAAGCGACCCGCGTCGACTACCAGCACGACGGATTGGCTGCGTTCCGTCTGATAGACCTTGCTGATGAGTTTGCCGCGGCGCGCCGTGGCGGTCCAGCAGATGTCGCGAGCCTCGTCGGACTCGCGAAACTCGCGCAGGCTTTCGAACTCCCGCCCTCTGCCCACCAGGCGCTTCAGCCTCTTCTCCTGTTCCATCTGCCGGCTGCGAGTCAAGTACAGGGTGTAGCGTTGCGGTTCTCTGAGGTTTGGATATATGCGAAGCGTCTGGCGGGCATCGACCGCGGCCCAACGTTCCGCGAATCTTGCCGGGCCGTGATAGCGCAGGAAGGTCCGGCCCATCGAGACATTGCCGCGCGTAGTGGGATGAACCGAGTAGGCCGCCACGGCGCTTCCGCGCGGCGGAACCGTCAGTGTGAACCTGGGGAGCAACGGGGACAAGACTGGCGGAACATCGTCTTCAATGACGACCTCCACCTCTCGCGCGCCGGAGTTGGCCACGCGCAGTTCGACTCGGGAGTCAATGTCCAGTGAAAGCGGCTCGAGCCAACGGCGGCTCACGACGATTTCCCGGGGTTTGGGCAGGCGCGCGAGGTCGACGAACCAAACCAGCAGCGCCACACAGTCCCAGAGCAGCAGCGCGTACAAGGCACGCTGGTCTCGCCACGCCGGACCCATCCACAGCAAGCCCAAAAGCAGGGCAAGGAAGAAACGCCACTGGAACGCCACAGGCCACCGATGGCTGCTGGTCGCAGAAGCGCTTACGGCGGGAGGTACCAGCCGGCCCGAAGCAGTGCCGGATTGAAAGGGCCGCGCCGGGCCGGCGCGTGTGGGGAGCAACGCCTGTGGCTGCTCGATCATTGCGGAACCTCAACCGCGGCGAGCACGTCAGCCACCACCGTATCGCTCGAGATGCCCTCCAGTTCGGCTTCGGGCTTCACGATCAGCCTGTGACGTAGCACGGACGGCGCCGCGGCCTTGACGTCATCGGGGATCAGATAATCCCGCCCCTCCATGGCGGCCAGCGCTTTCGCGGCGAACATCAGGGCGACGGTCGAACGCGGACTGCCGCCCAGGCTCAGCGCCGGCCAGTCGCGAGTCCTCTGGACGATGGTGGCCATGTAGCGGAAGATCCCCGGCTCGACCGTCAGGGCCGATACCTCGCGGCGCGCGGCGGGCAGCCAATCCGGGTCGACGGGCGCGAGGCCCAATGCGTCGATGTGGTGCGGGTCGAATCCCTGCTGGTAACGCTCCAGGATCTCGACCTCCTTGTCCGCAGTGGGATAAGGAACTCGAATCTTGAAGAGGAAGCGGTCGAGCTGGGCCTCCGGAAGCGGGTATGTACCCTCAAACTCGATGGGGTTCTGAGTGGCGAAAACCGTGAAGAACTGGGAGAGCGGGTAGCCGGCGCCGTCGATCGTCACCTGGCGCTCTTCCATCGCTTCCAGCAGCGCGGATTGGGTTCGCGGCGGAACGCGATTGACCTCGTCAACCAGCAGCAGGTCCGTGAAGACCGGACCGCGGTGAAGGGAAAACGTGCTGGTGGAGAGATTGAAGACGTTCGCGCCCAGCACGTCGGCGGGCATCAGATCCGGCGTGCACTGCACGCGTTGAAAGCTCAGCCGGCAAATGTGAGCCAGCGCCTTCACCGCCAGCGTCTTGGCAATTCCCGGAACTCCTTCCAGCAGCGCATGCCCGCCACAGAGTAAGACAGCCAGCAACTGGCTGACGGTTTCCTCCTGGCCGACAATCACCTTGCCAAGCTCGGTCCGCGCGTGGGAGATGAACTTCTGAACTTCTGCCGGCATGGAGTCCTCCTCACCGTCCTGATCGTTTAGAGCCGCATGTCATGCTGAGCGGAGCGAAGAATCTCCGCAGTTTCTGCTCGGGCCAATGCCGTGCGCCCTCGCTGATGAAGCGAGCCCTCACCCGGCCCCCTCCGGCTGATGAAAGCGCCGGTAGCGGACCACCCTCTCCCCACGGGAGAGGGTTCTGCATCGGTGGTGATGTTCACCCGATCTCCCGATCATCGAATCACCCGCTTCCTCACCCTTCCAGCCCCAGCCGATGGGTGGTGTCGTAAAGCTCATCCACCCAGATCAGCGCCTGTGATTCCTCAACCTGCTGACGCTTTACGGCAGACTCAATTCGCGCGAGCGTTTCGGCAAGGCCCGCGGTGATCCATCCGGGCCTTTCGCGCATGCTGAGGGCTAACTCCGCGGCGGACGCGGTGGACGGTATACCCAGGCGCCGCGCGAGCAGGAAATGAAAGCGCGTGTACGCAATGTCGAGCGCGCCGGCCGCCGCGCCTTTGCGCTGGTACAAGGAGCCTACAGTTTCGACGAACTCCAGAGGCGAAAGGCGGGGCAGGCGCGGAAGCGGGCGCAGTGCGCCGCTGCGCCGCGCGTAGGTGATCAGGGCGAAGGCGGCGAGGACTAGAAGCTGCAAGAGGCCCCAGAGTAACGGAGTGCGCGCGAGGTAATGCCACAATCCCGGGCGCACGCCGTGAAAGTACTCATCCCACAAAACGCGGGTTCCGGGCGCCGAGCCTACGGAGTTCAGGAACAAGGCCAGGTTCGAGGCGTGTGTGATGCCGAAGTTGGTGAGCGGCGAATTGGACCCCCACCAGATGATATCCCCGGAACCGTCGCGCAACCTGGCGACCGTAGCGCCTTGCTCGCTGCCGTAATATCGCATCTGGCCTGCGTCCAAATGGGTCCAATGGGCGGGAGCTTCCAGTGCGATCTCCGGGGCGTGACGCGTGAGAGGCGAAGGCGCTTCGGCGGAGAAGGTCTGCCACGCATCTTCGAGCTCATGCGGTGGCGCTACGCCCTTTGCCCCGATCATCGCGGCCCCCTGCATTCCGGTGATCAACAAGCGGCCACCGCCCGCCACAAACTGCCTCATATCTCTAAGGTCGTCCTTCGAGGGCGGAGCGACCGGGCCGGCGACGATGAGCACGATGTTCCGCGAAGGCTTGGGCAGATCTTCGGGAGGCCTTTCCCAACGTTCGACGTTATAACCCCTTTCCGCCAGGAGCGTATAGGCAGCTTTGGCGCCGTCCGGCGCGGTGGAGTAACTGGACGGATAACCCTGAGAAGAACCTCGGTTGTTGGGGGAAAACAGCGCGGCCAGGAATGTCAGTAAAGCCAGCAGAAAAACGGCGAGCAGCAGAATCTTCTTATCGGCTGAGTCGAGCGGTACGCTCATCGCAGCGACTCCAAATCCGCCAGGGCAGCTTCGTAATCGAGCGCCGAGGCCTGAGCGCGGCCATACCAGACCCGTTCGAAGCAGTCGGTGAGCGCCATCAAATGCGGGCGGCGCAGGGAGTCTCGCGGCAGAAGGCGCACATATTCCCGATGCGTGCGCGACGGGTCCACCTGCCACGCGCCGGCCTCACCTAGCGCCAGCACGGCCGCCCCGTAAAGGATACGGATCGCGTCGCGATATTCGCCGCGCGCGGCGGCGTTCTGGGCCTCCTTGACCCAATCGCGCGCAGGCGCCGCGCGTAGCTCTCCCGCGGGGGCAGGAAAGCGCCGGGGGGAAACATGCGCGAGCGAGTACGCGAGCCACGCCAAGAGCACCAGGCCAAGCACCATGACGATTCCCCAGCGCAGGAAGTTGGTCACCTTGGGATGATTGCCGGCGCGATCGAGAAGTCCCGTCACCCATTGCCAGAGCCGGTCCAGAATCTGGTCCCAAAACGTTTCCGATCGAGCGCCCTCACGTACGAAGCGAAACTCGTGCCGCTTCAGGATCTGATCCAGCTTGGCGCGCTCCGGGGAGTAATCGCGGGCAGAGGTTCGTGAGATGGCGCGCGCGTCCTCGAGCAAGCTTTCGATACGGCGGGAGATCACCTGCGCCGCTTCCGCGGCTTTGCCGGGGTCGCGAATGATGCCATCGATCGCGGCGCCCATCGGACGCGTGGAGATGCTGAAGTGCTGCTCCTCGACGACCACTGACCACGAGTCCGGCAACTGCCTGCGCAGCGCAACCGCCTGCTCGGGATGATCTGCCATTCGGCTTGCCAATGCAGACCAGCGTTCCAGTTCAGTGATGTAGCTCGGCAAATCGAATGACGCTTGGACGCTAATCGCCGACGATGCGGTTGGGGTGTGCTCTTCGTAAGCTGAGATGGAACGATTCACCACAGTGGACGCAGAGAAAGTCGCTTCCGGCCTCCGCTGCGCACTCTGTTCTACTATTCCACAAATTCTTCGCGGGCCGCGCAGATGTCGTGGCACGGGCGTCCCGCCCGTGCCCACGGCCAGGATGGCCGTGCCACGTTGGGTTGCAGCTTTGCTGGGCTGTGACCTGTGTGGTGAGTCTCTCAGGTCAGGCTGCGCACCGAAGCTGCCCGCCGCGAGCAGCAGGAACAATACCGCGAATCTTGTGAGGCGCGTTATGCTCACGAAACAACCGGAGGAACAGGCAGAGCTCGGATCGGCGTCTTCACTTCCTCACGACCGCCTGCATCTGGGATGAACTGATCCAGCATACCGTTGATCTTGTGCTGAAGGTAGAAGATCCCGAAGAGAAACGTACCCGTTCGAGAGAACAGCTCCTCATGTTGCATCCGGATGCCTGCTGAGAACATTCCCTCTTCCCGGGGCGCCAAGTGTTCCAGCAGGATGCGGCGCACTTTAAAGCATTGTTGCACGATGAGGATGAGTCCCACAACCAGCAAGATGCCAGGGCGGAGTGTCGGGAAAGCGCTTTTCACCTCGACCCAGGAGCCCCCCTTCAAGCCGGCCAGGACGGTGAGACAGAGGCTCGCGATGAGCGCTGCGAGAGCGACGGCGACGGGGAATACATCCAGCTTCTGCTTCGAGTGCAGGTTGTTCAAGGCCCTCCGCCGGATCAGAAACCAGATGGGGGCGTAGAGCCCGGCGGTGAGCAGGGTCAGGAGACACATTCCAACGATGCCGGCGTCTGCGAGCGGCGCGTGTTCGTGGAAAGCCGGCTGTGCGCCGGTGCCCTGGGGCTCGGCTTTATCGAGATTCGACATCATCAGTTGCAGGTCAAAGCCCTCCTTGCGGACCCGCAGGTCGTAGTAGGCGAGTGCGAAGCCGATCATGAACAGCGGCGCGGTAGCGGCGGCGCAGGTCCCTCCTACCAGCATGCCTGGAATCGAGAGCCAGATGCTGGGATACCCGCCCTTGATCGTCACCAGCATGACGGCGATGGCGAAGGGTGACTGGCAAAGGAAAACCACCACCATGCGGATGAGCAATGTCAATACGCCAACCACCAGCAAGCGCCAAAGGAAACCGCTGGTCAGTGCAACGCTTCGCTTCAGAGCTTGCCGCGCGCTGAGATTCTCGAGCACCAGGGCGGGAACTGCGACGCTGTAACGCACCAGGAAAATGATCAAAAGGATTCCGGTAATGATGAACCCTGCGAGGAGTCCCAATCCCAGAAAAACCGCGACCCACGCCATGGACCTCGGCAAAGCTCCCATAAATGCCAGCGAGAATGCGAGAACGCATCCCGCCAGAAGGAAGACTCCGAAGGTGCGGATCATGATCGTCAAGGTCACGTTGATGAGCCGCCCCAGCCTGCGCCGCACCGCGCGATAGGACTCGCGAATTGTGGTCGTCCGTCCCAGGTGGATCTCCGAAAGCGCATGTGTCGTGGCGCCCAGGGCGAGCGCGTAAACGACGTAATACGCCAGCAGAATTGCCAGAGTGCTTAGACCGGCCCGGGACATGAAAGCGACCATCTGGCGGGAGTTCGGGGCGGAAGTGGCGCCGGGAACGAAGCGAGGCGGCCTAAGGAAGACCTGCATCAGGAGGTTCAGACCCACCAGGACAGCTTCCGGCGCCACCATAATTCCGGCAAACAGCCAGAAATGCTTGCGTAAGTAGCTGAAGGTTTGATCGAGCAGCTCCCCCAGGCTTAAAGGGGCCAGATTGACGGTGGACATGCGGTCCTCTTTGGAGGTGACGGACTATTGTTTCGATGGTTTAGCGAGCGCAATTTCATGTGACTCCCGGAAGGGCGGGGGCTTCAGCCCCGTCATGGAAACTAGCCTATTCTGCCCTTTCAGGGCTGACACGAAATAAACGGGCCGACATCGCGGACCCAGGCCGTTGGCCTGGGCTGTGATAGAGCGCCGCTTTGGGGCTCAACAGCCGGTCCGAGCCCAACTGTCTCGACGGCGGGGCGACACGATCGGGAGTGAAGTCGAAAAAAACCCGCCCTTGCGCTTTTGGCGAATGAGTTCGCTTGCTAATTCTGCTAAGCACTATTGCAACCTGGCATATTCCGCCCTGGCTTGCTTAAGGATGGGAATATCCGGGTCGGCATTTCGCCACAAAGTGAAAAACTCCTGATAAGCAGAGCGGGCCTTGGCGAGCGAATCCAGTCGGGTGGCGTGGCCCGCAGCCGTGCCTGCTCTGACGTTAGGTCTCGCGTCGCCCGAAAGATCGATGCCTGCCTGGAGGGCATAAGCCCGGCCGAGGCCCAAACGCGCCAGGGCGCCGATGGGAAACGTACCGACGAGGCCCGGGTGATTGATGATCTTCTGAAACTCGCGAGCGGCTTCGGCCCCCCGGCCCATGGCCAGGTAGGCCTCCCCGCGCGCGTCCACCGGACACATGGTTACGTTCAGCACCCAGTACAGCGTGGGGAGCCCCAGTTCGTAGGGCTTCGCAGGCTCGAGCAACTCGATGGCAGCGCTCCCGCTTTTTAGCGCAGAAGCCGAAGGGTGCGTGGTCGGCCGAGCCCCGGGACCGAGGGTGTTCCAGGCATGGATAGTTGGCAGCCAATAGACATTCAATAGGGTATCCCAGGGGTCCTCGTGATGGAGATAATCGGCGACTTCGCTCGCCTTGGCGCTGTCACCGGCTCGCGCCAGGGCCAGCGCCGCCAGGGTCTGCATGGTCCATCCGGGAGTCATGGCAAGCGCCGCCGTGGCTTCGCGGCGAGCCTCGTCCCGGTTGCCGAACATTGCCTCGCGCAGTGCTCCGGTTGCCCGAAACGTTGCCGCAGCCTCGACGCGTCCGTCACGCAGCGAGGATTCGACCGTCTTCCGGGTAAGCTCGCGTGCCTCGGCAAGGCTACCCAGGTAGGCTTCAGTATACGCCTGCTGGGCTAACAGATGGTCTTCGGCCGGCTGCCCGGCTGCGGCTGCCACGCGGCGTTCCATCTCCGGCAGGTCGCCACGAAGAAAGGCCAGGCGGTAGAGAAACACCTGCATGGCGGGACTGGTGAACCCGCGACTTTCCGCCTGCGACAGGATTTGTTGTGCTTCCTCGAGACGGTTCATGATGAGGTCGATATTTGCGAGATTACCGTAGCTCGAGACGCTGTTCGGCTGCAGGCGCATCGCTTCGCGGCACTCCTCGAGTGCTTTCTCGAATCGTCCCAGAATCTGGTACACATTCCCCAGCCAGACGTGAGGCGCCACGTCGCGCGGGTAAGTCTGCTTCCACACTTCGCAGACTTGAGCGGCTTTCTCCATGTCACCCGTATAGCGCGAGTAGTAGAAGACCTCAATATTCAGCTTCTCCCTTTCGCTGACACGCCCGCGCAATTCATAGGCTTTCTTGATCGATGCCATCCCCTGTGTGGGCTGATTCAAGTTGGCGGACAGGTTGCCGAGGATCGCGTGAGCCAGGGCAAACTCAGGATCCAGTTCCGTGGCTCGCTTCAAGAACGGAATGCCCGCCGCATCGCCCTGTGTGTACAGCGTCTTCATCCCCAGGCTATAGGCCTGAAGCGCTTCGAGCGACGCCGTAGTAACCTGCTCCACGGGAGCGTCATACTTCTGAATGCTGGCCAGCGATTCTCCCAGCCTGGCCCGCATCTTCGAGGCCGCCTCGCCGAGCGCCGTCAGGACGTGTTCGCGGCTGTCTGCCTCCGACATCTCGGTTCCCAGCGAGTCCCCGCTCTGACAGCTCACCGCGTCGAGACTGAGCACGTAATGGCTGCCCAGCTTGCCGATCGAGCCCAGCAGCATGGCTGTGCTTCCGGTCCGCAGGCAGACCTCCCGCGCCACGCCCGCCGTCAACTGTGTGTCACGCGGCCGCCCCATGAAGCCGAGCGTCTGGCTCACTTTCTCTTCCGAGAGAGAATTAAGGAAAGGCGACTGCTCGAGTTGCACGCGCAACGCCTGCTTCAGGGTGTCATCAAAAATCTTCTCGCCGGTAGTGTTGGCGAAGTCTGCGAGCACGATGCTGTCCTGCATGGTCAAGGGAGGCGTGGTTCGATGCAGCCGGAAGTGAACGGCCAACGCGGCTGCGGCCAGGACGGCTGCGGCGACGAGTGGAAACGTCCAGGCGTTGAGAATCCGCGAATGCGGCGCGCGCTCTTTCCCGCCCGGCGCGCCAACGCCTGCTGCCGCCAGCGCTTTACCTGAATCCGTGTCCCGGCGAAAACGCTTCAGGTCAGCGCGCAATTCGGCCGCCGACTGGTAACGCATGTCGCGGTCTTTTTCGATCGCCTTGTTGATGATGCGCTCGAGTTCCGGCGGAACCTGCGGATTAAGGTCGCGGGGAGCTATCGGCGTTTGAGAGAGCACGGCCGCCAGCACGGCAGCGGTGCTTCCTCCCGGAAAAGCCTGCTGGCCGGTGGTCATTTCGTAAAGCACGGCCCCGAAGCTGAAGAGATCAGTGCGGCTGTCCAGCGGCTCGTCGCGCGCCTGCTCGGGAGACATGTAGGACGCCGTACCCATCATGATGCCGGGGCCGGTAAAGCTCTGGGAATCCGCGGAGGGCGTCGAGCCGGGCGGGGTTCGGCCGCTCCCTTGACCGCGGGCGCCGGGCCCCACCGCGGGAGTGCCGCTGGCCTTCTTCCCTGGCGTGGACTTCGCCAGGCCGAAGTCCAGGAGTTTCGCCTGGCCGGCTTCGGTGACGAAAATGTTCGCGGGCTTGACGTCGCGATGAATGATGCCGTTGGCGTGCGCCGCGTCCAGCGCATCGGCCACTTGGATTGCCAGTTCCGCCATTCGCTCAGTCGAGAACGGCGCGGGCCGCGAGGGCGGAAAGACGGCGCCATGACTTGCCTGGATCAGTTCTTTCAGTGTGTGGCCCCGCAGGAGTTCCATGACGATGAACGGCTGGCCCTGGTGGGTTCCGAAATCATGGATGGTGCAGATGTTGGGGTGATTCAACGCCGAAGCTGCGCGTGCTTCGCGCTGAAACCGGTCTAACGCCCGTTGATCTTTTGCCAGTCGCGGGGGAAGGAATTTGAGCGCCACCTCGCGGCCAAGGTGCGCGTCCTCGGCCCTGTAGACGACACCCATGCCGCCCTCACCCAGCTTATCAAGAATTCTGTAATGGGTTACATCCTGTCCGAGGATGGGCTCATGCACGCCGGCCGTCTGTTGCTGGGCCAGCGCCCGAGCCGCCACATCCATGGCCGGAGCTTCCATAAAGCCCTCGGCAGGCTTTTCGTAGTCAAGCAGTGATTCGACTTCCCGCAGTAATTCCGCGTCCCCGCGGCAAGCTTTCTGGACAAACTCCAGCCTTCGGCTTTCATCCTGCTCGAGCGCCGAGTGGAACAATTCTTCAACTTGCTTCCAGCGTTCGGATTGCATCTTGTTCCCCACCCATCTCGCGCAGCAGCCAGGCTTTAGCCAGTTTCCAATCGCGCTTGACTGTTTCGGGAGAAACGTGCAGCACCTCTGCGGCTTCTTCCATACTCAGACCGCCGAAGAAACGCAGCTCAACCACGCGACTCTTGCGAGGATCGAGCGCTGCCAGGGCTTTCAGTGCATCGTCGAGAACTGTCAGGTCCAGCTGCTCTTCCGCCACGTCCAACCCTTCATCCAGGGAGGCGGGCCGGATTCCAGCTCCCCGCTTCTGGCTTTGATAGGTGCGGGCAAAATCCACCAGGATTCGCCGCATCAGGCTGGCCGAAATGGCAAAGAAATGCGCGCGGTTCTGCCAGTTTACCTGGCGGGCATCGACCAGCCGAAGGAAAGCCTCATTGACAAGTGCGGTAGTCTGCAGGATATGGCCGGAGCGTTCGCGGATCATGTAATGTCGCGCCAGGCGGTGCAATTCTTCGTAGACGAGCGGCATGAGCCTCTCGAGGGCTTCGTGCTGGCCATCGCTCCAGGCACGGAGCAGTTGCGTGACCTCATTTGGAGCCGGCGGGGTCATCGGCTTTTTTACCTCCGCCACCTGCACCCTCCCCGGGTCGGGAGGGGCCTCAACAGTGGCAGGCATCGCCGCCTACGGCTGGGTGCGCCCCTCATGATACCACACCGCGTTTTCATCACAATCTGTTTCCTGCGCCTTACCTTTCTCGGATGCACTTTTCGCATTACAGGGTGAGGGCGAGAAACGAAAGCCCTCAAAATTAAAAAGAGGAGGCTCTACCATGAACATCAATCGTCACCTCAAATTTTGCGGGTTCTTTGCTCTCGCGCTGCTGGCCATCTCGACCGTCCCAACTGTTGCGAGCGCTCAAGTCTTTCGCGGCAACTTCACGCTGCCCTTCGCGGCGCAGTGGGGAGGGTTGGCCCTGCCTGCTGGAGATTACTCCTTCACCGCCGACAGCCTGACGGCCTCGGGCTTTGTCACCATCCAGCACGAGGGGCAATACCTGGGACGCGTCATGGTCGCAGGCGTCTCATACGATACCCCGTACAACGACAACGAACTGATCGCCATACCCATCGGGCAGATTTACAGGGTCAGCATGCTGCGTCTGGGACACGAGTGCGTGATCAGTTTTACGATTCCGAAGCGTGAACGTGAGCAAATGACCGCTGCAATGCAGAAGCCGGTGCTTGCTCGGGTCATCGCGGTCCATCCAGACAAGGCCTAATACCCCCGGACTGCCCTTGATTGGGGGCCAACCTCAACCTCCCGGTTGCTCCACGCGGAGAGAGGTTGGCCCCACAGTTCGTTTGTTCTGTAGGGGAGCGGCGTGCCGTCCCCGGCTAGGGCTTGCTCTATCCTACGCTGCGTTTGCCTGCGCGCGAGAGTTGAGGATGCGCTAATCGTTTGGAATAAGGAGGGAAAACGTATGAAGACGAGAAACGCTGTAGCGGCGGCTTCGATGTTGTTCTGCGCGCTTGCTGTGACGCAGTCGGGCGTGTGCGCTTCGACCGCCCATAGCACTCTCAAAGTGAAATTGAATTACACGGGCGCAGGAATTGTGGATGAAAACCACAAGATTTATGTGCTGCTTTTCGACACCAACCCCATAGCCGCGTTCTCACTTGTCGATTCCACTTCGGAGACGACGCCGCCAGCCACCACGGCGGGTGTCAGCCACATATTGCGGCGCTTCAGCGCCTCGCGAAGGGACGGAACCATCACTTTCGATTACCTCAAGTCGCCGGCGGTTTATGCCGCCGCATTCGTCGATCGGAACGGCAGCTATGACGGCCACTCGGACCCGGTTTCCGGGGCCCCGATGGGCATGTACCGAAAAGCCCCGGACAAGATTGAACCGATCAGATTGAGGAATGGAAAGAGTGTGAAAGTCGTCCTGGCCTTCGACGATTCAACGAAAACCCCATAGTGTGTCAGACCTTCGCTGAAGAAATCGACCGGCGGAACGGGAGGCGGCGTGCAGCTCACGCCGCTACAACCTGGGGAAAATCCAACCAGCCTTCATCCTGAGCGAAGCGGAGGATCCCCGCAGTTTCTAATGCTTCAGCTGCTTACGAACAACTGCAGAGACCGTTCGCTCCGCTCAGGATGACTTATTCCGAATTCCTCCACACCTTCTTACGCCTCGTGCTACTCTATGCGCGCACCTGACGCGGCTCCGAGAAACTGGCGCACCCGAGAAAGACCTCGTTGACGATGTTCTGACTCAGGACAATAGGTATGGAACTCTCGGGCCGGTTTCAGCGTTTGAATCAGAGAGAGAGCGGAACGACGCCCTGGGAGAGTCTTCTGCAATGCGAAACATACTACAAGACATTAAATTCGGTTTGAGGATGCTGGCTAAGAATCCCGCGTTTACCGCCGTGGCGGTATTGACGCTGGCCCTCGGCATCGGCGCCAACACAGCGCTTTTCTCAGTGGTGAACGGAGTACTGCTGGCGCCGCTGCCCTATCCTCAGCCCGAGCGGCTTGTGGCGCTCTACTCGCGCACGGCGGCTTCTCCCTGGTGGTCCATTTCTTATCCCAACTACCTCGACTGGGTGCGCGACAATAAGTCGTTTTCGGCGCTCGCGGGCTATCGGCAGGACGACTTCAGCCTGACGGGAACGGACGAACCCGAGCGACTCATGGCGAATATGGTCTCGGCAGGTTTCTTTCCCTTACTGGGCGTGCAACCGCGCATCGGACGGGGCTTCCTGCCTGAAGAGGATCAAGCCGGCGCGGCGCACGTGGTGATGATCAGCAGCGGCCTTTGGCAGCGCAAGTTCGGCTCTGAGCCGAGCGCGGTGGGGAAGAGCCTGACACTCGACGGCAAGGCGTACACCATCGTGGGCGTGGTACCGGAGAACTTTCGCTACATCGGCAACAACTTCGAAACGAAAGCGGATGTCTATGTGCCGATCGGACAGTGGGACAATCCCGTCTTTCGCGATCGCAAGGTAGGCATGGGCATGGACGCCGTCGGCAGACTAAAGCCCGGCGTCACCTTTGAGCATGCCCGGGCCGACATGGATGGCTTGGGCCGGCACCTGGAGGAAGCGTACCCTGACGCCGACAAAGGGACGGGCATCACCATGGTTCCGCTGATGCAAAACATGGTGGGCCAGATCAAGCCGTTTCTACTGGTGCTGCTCGCGGCGGTGGGGTTTGTGCTCCTGATCTCTTGTGTGAACGTCGCGAATCTGTTGCTGGCGCGTTCGACGGCGCGCACTCATGAATTCGCGATCCGCGCAGCCTTAGGCGCCAACCGGAGTCGCGTCATTCGCCAACTCCTGACCGAATGCATCCTGCTTGGCGTAGGCGGCGGAGGCTTGGGTGTGTTGCTGGCCTCGTTTGGAACGCGGTTGGCGCTGAGCGCTCTGCCTCAGGCATTGCCGAGGGTCGAGCAAGTCCGGCTTGACGGACGCGTGCTTTTGTTTACCCTCGTGACCTCGATCCTATCGGGTGTTTTATTCGGTTTGGCGCCTGGACTGAAGACCTCGCGGTCCAACCTTCAAATGACCTTGAGGGAGGGCGGACGAGGAATGAGCGGTGCGCGCCACGCCGCCCAGCGAGTCCTGGTGGCATCGGAGATGGCCCTGGCGCTTGTGCTCCTGGCCGGGGCCGGGCTGATGATTCGCAGCCTCGTCAACCTCTGGAGCGTCGATCCCGGCTTCGACCGGCATAACGTGCTCACCTTCAGGTCGGCACTCCCCTTCGCCTCGAGCTCGACTCCGGATAGCGCTCGGGCCACGTGGCGGCGGCTCGAGGCAGAGATGAATGCCGTTCCAGGCGTTCAAGCGGCCTCGCTGACGGTCGGCGCGATGCCCATGGCCGGCGATGAAGAATTTCCGTTCTGGGTCGAGGGCCAGCCCAAGCCCGCGACTGATGCGGAGATGAAGCAGGCCATCATCTACAACGTCCAGCCAGGATATTTGAAAGTAATGCGGACTCCGCTCCGGCGCGGCCGCTTTCTCTCGCCCGCGGATGACGAGCGCTCCCCGCTCGTGGCCGTGATCGATGAGCGCTTTCAGCAGATCTACTTTGCGAATCAGGATCCCATGGGTCAACGCATCAACTTCCCCATCATCGGGGTCACCGCGGAAATTGTGGGAGTGGTTGGGCATGTGAAACAGTGGGGGCTCGACGCGGACACAACTTCGAGTCTGCAGGCGCAATGTTATCTCGCCGTGGCCCAGATTCCGGCTAAGTTCGTTCCTCTGCTGGCCGGTTACACGGGAATCGCGCTTCGCACCGCGGGTTCGCCGCTGGCGCAAATTGCTTCCGTCCGTCACGCTCTGCACCAGGTCTCGAGCGAGCAGGTGATGTACAACATCCGCACCATGGACGAAATCGTCTCCGGGTCGCTCGCCGCACGCCGCTTCTCGATGGTGCTTCTGGGAGTTTTCGCCGGCCTCGCTTTGGTCATGGCCTGCGTCGGAGTCTACGGCGTGGTATCGTATATAAATAGCCAGCGAACCCACGAATTCGGCGTCCGCATGGCGCTCGGCGCGGACCGCGCGGCGATCTTGCGAATGGTGCTCGGGGACGGCGTGAAGATGGCGCTCGTAGGTGTCGCCGTCGGTCTGATCGCCGCTTTCGGACTTACACGCCTTATGGCTAGTATGCTCTTCGGAGTGAGCACTCATGATCCGCTGAGTTTTACGGCGGTTGCGGCCTTGTTGGTGTTGGTCGCATTATTGGCCTGTTCGATACCTGCCCGACGGGCGACGAAGACCGACCCGCTGGTGGCGCTGCGCTACGAGTGACAATTGAATAGTCTATGCACTGACATTCGGGGATTCGCTCGTGAGGCCTGTGGACGCCGCGAAAATGTCTTCGGCCCGTGGTTCTTCGATCAGCACCTCGTGGTGGTTGCAGAGTGCGCCGCGCGCCTGGCTGCGCCCACGGGCGCAGAGCTCGAAGTCGTTGAATTAGCAGCGTACCTTCATGACATCTCCGCGGTGTGCGATTTCCGAACCATGCCCGACCACGCCACGTTGAGCGCCGATTTGGCAACCCGGTTACTGGTAGAGCACGGATGCCCGCACAGTTTGGTCCGCAGTGTGGCTCGCTCGATTGCCTCGCACTCAGACCCCCTCCCCGTGGGGAGTGCGTCTCCCGAGGAGATTTGCATATCCAACGCCGACGCTGCGGCACGCATTCTTCGCCCTGCATATTGGCTGTATTTCACCTTTGAAATCCGCAAGTACAATTTCGAAGCCGGGCGGCAGTGGCTTCGGTCCCTGGTCGAACGACAATGGTGTAAGCTTATTGAACCGGCCAGAGAGTTGGTGGGCAAGCACTATGCCGCGACGCTGAGGTTGCTGGCTGAGTAGCGTAGAGTCTTCACCTAGCCGCTTCCGCCATCGCCACGAATTTGATGCACCGTTGGGCGGTAAGCCGAAAAAGCAGACTTAGGAAAATGGAGCAGGTCGCATGAAGACCAACAGCAAAAAAGTCTCGCCAGTCGGCGCGTCAGCTGCGCAACAACTCGAAGGCTTCATCGACAAGTTCGACTCGAAGAACGCTGCCCTGATTCGTTCCGTGCGCAGGGCATTGCGCAAGCGGCTACCCACTGCGAATGAATTGGTTTGGGACAACTACAACTTCTTCGTTATCGGGTACAGTTCGACCGAGCGCCCCTCCGATTGCCCCGTCTCCCTTGCCGCAGCCGCGAACGGAGTCGGACTGGCGTTCTATTACGGAGCAACTCTACCCGATCCGCATAAATTGCTCCTCGGCAGCGGTTCTCAGAATCGTTTCATCAGGCTTGAGTCGGCGGCAACGCTGGCGCGTCCGGAAGTGGAGGATCTGATCGCTGCTGCCATTGCGCAGGGCGAGACGCCGTTTCCCACGAGTGGCAAGGGCCGGCTGATCATCCGATCGATCTCCGCCAAACAGAAGCCTCGCCGCAAAATCTAGTACCTTGTCCCAGCTGATTCTTGACAATGCCTCTGCACTCAAGCCGTGGGGAGAAAGCAGGGCCGATGTTCCTCGAAAGCCCAGGGCGGGGCGTCAGAGCTTCCTTGATAATCGCAGCTTTTCTGTCGCCACCATGTGGCTCAGCCTGCTTTCTCGGTGCCGTGATCCCAGGGTTGGGAAGGTGAAGAAATCTGCGACGTGTCATCCTGAGCGGGCAAACTGCAGACCCTTCGCTGCGCTCAGGGTGACAGCGAACGGGCTCAGGATGACAGACGTCGATTTTCTCACAGGTTCTGGCGCCGCTGCTGCAGCTTGGCGTGGGGCGTGACACATTTCGGATCGCCTTACATCTTCATGCTGAGTTCTTGATCAACGAGGCAACATCCTCGGGAGAGTCTTTTACCCATCGAGTGTGCCCGTCCGCGAGCTCAAGCTCGGTCGCTCCCGGGGTGCTGGTGATCGCTACAATGTGATCGCTATTGACAAAGATTACGCCGGCACTATCTCCGGCCTCATTGGTTTTGTGAAGCTTAATCAGAGCCATATCTGCTTGTCCCCGTTTCTGTGCGGCGCCTGAGTGGGCGTCTCTGTCTCTGTGATTACTTGTTGGGCTTACTCAAGCGCCGGAAATAGTCCGCCACCGAATCTTGATACCCGTCGGGCACACGCTGCGAGTCGCCGGTT
>Ga0335078_10006784_pt1 | contig 16946 bp, 15 predicted proteins | sample Lox_Sample_32_FD_206711 | JGI IMG/M metagenome (GOLD analysis project Ga0335078, IMG submission 206711) | Soil microbial communities from Loxahatchee National Wildlife Refuge, Florida, United States - Lox_Sample_3.2 | ecosystem: Environmental > Terrestrial > Soil > Wetlands | place: USA... | reverse complement strand
GGACACAGACATCAGGCGCACGTACCTGCACCCGCATGTCGCCAGATTTCGCAGTGAAACAGGGATAATGAGGATCCAGCTGGGCCGGATAGCCATCCGCTTGGCAAACCAATCCGGCGTAATCTCCTTAACATTCACGGCATAATCTTCTTTACGCCTCCGGCGCCGTCCCGCTGCGCGCGGAGCCGGTCTACCAGATCAGCCAACGCCACCAGGCCCGCCGTGGTGAACGGGCACCGGCCGGCCGCAACCACCACGAACGGGTCCGGCGCCACCACATCGGTCCACCCTGCTGGCAGCGAGAACAGGCGCCCAGTCTCGTCGTGCAGGTGGACCCTGTCCTCACCCCAGTTCTGCCGGTAGACGACGAACTCGAAATCGCGGCCGGCCAGCGGGTGGAACGGGTGCGTCACCCGGACGCATCGGTACCGATCATGCGGATCGGGCGTAGTTGACGATACGGGGCAACGCTTACGCGGAACGGTTCGTGCTCACTGCCCGGACAGAGGTCACCGACCGGATGCTGATCTTCGGCCAGCGGCATCTGCGGTCGGTCCTAGCCCAGTATGTGGCCCACTACAACGGACGACGGCCCCATCGCAGCCGCCAGCTCCACCCGCCCAGGCCCGACCACCCTGTCGCCGACCTCTCCCAGGAGCGAATAAAGCGCCGACCCGTTCTCGGCGGCCTCGTCAACGAATACGAGCGAGCCGCGTAGAAGCCGAGGTCAAGACCGGTGGCCGAATTCTGGAACCCCACAGGCGGCTTATGAACAGACGCAGTTCCCCGCGACCATTGTCCGCCCGTCGCATACCTACGACGACGCCCGCCCGCCGCTGCCGGGCGACTGGACCGCATGGGACCGGCTGGTGCGCGGCGACGAGATCGTTGTCCCGGGCGACGGGACCAATCTGTGGACGATCACGCACGCGAGCGACTTCGCCGTGGGACTGGCCGGGCTGGTGGCCAACTATCAGGCGGTCGGCGAGGATTTCCACATAACGTCCGGGGAGGCGCTGCCGTGGGACGAGATCTACCGGACGATCGCGGCGGCTGCGGGAACTGAGTGCCGTCTGTCTCACCTGCCCGCGGAGCTCATCTCGGTCGTCGCCCCGGAATGGATGTGGACGCCGCTGTTCGCCGGTGACCTCGGCCACAGCGCGATCTTCGACAACAGCAAGATCTCCAGGTTCGTGCCGGCCTACCATCCGGTCGTGACCTGGCCTCACGGTGCCCGCCGGCTGGCGGCCTGGCGGGCCGGCCACCCCGGCAGCACCCGGCCCGATCCGGGTACCGACGCGGTCATGGACCGGCTGGCGCGGGCGCGGCACGCCGCAGCCGACGCGATCGTCTCTGGATTCTCCGGCTGACCGGTGCAAGCGACCGCGGCGGATCAGGCGTCCCGGCGGCGCTTCAGCCGAACACGCGGCGCTGGATCTCGCGGCGGTAGTCCTCGAGGGTGTTGTCCAGGTGTACGGAGGTGGCCTGGCCGGCTGCTTCGGGCTCCCCGTCCCGGATGGCGCGGTAGATCGCGGGCCGCCGGATACGACCGGCGCACCGTCCGCTCCTTCCGCAGGCACTCGACTCCCTGCCCTCGGGTCCCGGCGGCGCGCACCTGGTGGGCATCCGCCATCTGGTGCAGGGCGAGCGGCTCAGCCGCGGCCCTGCCCGGCGAGGTTGGCGTGGCAGGTATGCAAGCTGCGGCGCAGGCTGGAGATCTGTGCCTTGGTGAGGCCGGCGAGCATCTGTTCTTCCAGCGCGTCGACCTGGTCCCGGTAGCGGTCGAGAAGCTCCCGTCCGTCGGTGGTCAGCGCGACGACCAGGCGGCGGCGGTCGGTCCGGTCGCGGTGCCGTTCGATCAGGCCGCGCCCTTCCAGGGTCGTGATCATGTCGGCCATGGACTGGGCGGTGACGAAGGAGTTCCGGGCGAGCTGCGCCGAGGACAGGTCGGGGTGACGTTCCAGCACGGTCAGCGCCGTGTACTGCAGCGCCGTCAGCCCTGCGGGTCTGAGCAGGTCGTCCAGGTGGGACCGGACGGCCAGCTCGACCTGCTTGACCAGATACAGCAGCATCGGCTCGGATCCGGCGGGCGCTTCCGGGGTACGAGCGGCGGCCAGGCCTTCGTCAGCCGTCGTGGTTTTATCGGCTCTCATGCCCAGGCCGGCCTGGTCGTCAGCATGTGCCGAGATTATCGTTCCTGTCCGGGCCGGCGGCACAGCCGCCCGCGCGGCTACCGCAGCGGCCAGGGCCACCGCACGGCGCCGGTCAGGGCACCGGGATGGTAGGAAACGAACCGGGCCGGCCCCAGGCCGAGACCCTCGGCGACACGGTCGAGGCTGCCCGGATCCGCCAGCGAGTCCCAGCGGCCGGTGCTGACCCGGTGGCCGAGCGCCAGGACGCCCGCGACTAGCTCGGCGGGGCTGAAGTTGCAGTGCCCCACGCTGGCCACGTAGGCCTGACGGAGCAAGTCCCTGGAGCCGGCCGCGGCAACTCGGTCTGCGTAGAAGTTCTCCTGCTGGACGGGGACGAGCTGGTCGGAGACGGTGTGCAGGTCCAGCTCCGGGACGGCCAGGCGGCCGGCCGGGACCGAGGTCCGCTCCAGCGAGGCGACCGCGCCGGGATCGGCGGTGATATCGGCGTTGCGGGTCAGCGTGCCCAGGTCGGCGGCCAGGCTGAGCCCGGCCGCGCGGTACAGCGCCGCCACCTCGCCCAGGTAGGGCGAGCGGGCCAGGACCGCGGCGAAGTTCGTGCCGCGGGTCCAGTTGGCGCTGCCGCCGGCGGCTTGGTCGATCGAAGGCCGCCCGGCTTCGATGAAGTCCAGGGTGGAGAACGCGCCGGTGAACTCGACCTGGTACTGGGCGGCCTCCTGCGCGGCGGGGTCGCTGGACGGCGGCGGCGCCGCCTGGCTGGCGTCCCACGGCGGGGTGTTGATGAACGCCAGCGCCAGCGCCAGCCGGGCGCGCCCGGCCGCGGTCGGCTGCGCCTCGGCGGCGGCGGCTCCCAGGGTCGCGGCTGTGGCCAGGGCGTCATTCACGCTGGCGAACCGGACCAGCTTGACCTGCTGGCCGGGCAGCAGGAGCTGTGCCAGGGCGTACTCGCCGTCGAGCTGGTACTCGTTGAGGTTTACCGCCCCGGCGACGATGCCGCAGGTGGTCAGGGCCCCGTTGATGAGGCCGCCGCCGTCCTGCGCTTCGAGCGCGCTGACCAGCCCTCCCATCGAGGTGCCGAACGCGAGCACCTGCCGGGGCCGGCCGGGCAGCACTCCGGCCTCGACCGCGGCGAGCGTGCCGAACTGGTCCCGGACCGCACTGTCCAGCGCCCATTGCGACCCGTTCGGGTCATACGACGACCCGGCCAGCGCGTAACCGCGGGCCAGCAGGGCCGCCTGCGTCGCCGGGTCAGGGGCATCCGCCGCGGTCAGCGGGCCGAAGCCGTGGCTGTACAGCAGCAGCGTCCCGTTCCACTGAGCGGGAACGTCACCTATCCAGGTGGCACCGTCGGGCAGGGTGCCGGTGACGTGGCTTGCCGGGGGCGCCGCCGCGACGGCTGCGGGCATCGTCGCCGGAACCGCCAGGGCCGTGGCGACGGCGAGCAAGGCCGTGCTCATGGCCGCGGTGAAGGACCTCATGCCCACCTCCTCGTGGTCCACGGTGTCCTGGACGCCAACAGGAGGCCACCCTGCATCGGAAAACGGCAGGCGCGGCTGTGAATCACAGTGTCACGGGGGAGCGAAAATGTACAGGTTTCCTGATAATTTTCCCGCAGGAATCCGTTGTGTCCTAACCGATCATCTGGCTGACGTCGAATCGCTGTTTCAGCATCCCGAAGCGCAGCATCGCGTCGACGATGCGCTGCATCCGGGCGCGATCCACCCCGCCGAGAATGTACTGCGGAAGCGCCATGACGGCGGCCACCTGCGGCGGCACGCCGAGGAACGTCTCCATGGCCCGCTCCACCTCAGCGCGATCGGTGTCGGCCATCTCCTGGCCTTTCTCCAGCGCGCGGAGGAACGCGGCCTCGGTCCTCGGGTACCTCTGCTCCCAGGCCCGGGTAGCGGCGTAACCGACGAGCGGGAAGCCCGTCACCGCGCCGGAGTCCAGATCGCTGATGTCCTGCGCGCCGAGCTGCTCCTCGGTGGCGCTCGCGAACGGCTCGGGCATCCAGGCCACGTCGGCCTGGTGACGCTTGAGCGCGGCCGCCATGTCCGGGAACGGGATCTGGACGAACTTCACCGCCGACGGTGACAGGCCGACCGATTTCAGCGCCGAACCCACCAGGATCGTGCCGACGTTGTTCACCACGTTGAGGGCGACGGTCGCGCCCCGCAGCCCGGTCAGGGTGGTGATCCGCGATCCGGGCATGGTCAGCAGCCCTTGCTCGCCCGGTCCCATGAGCGATCCTTCGGCGATGATGCGCAGGTCCGCGTCCTGCCCCGCGTCCGCCTGGATGTAGGAGACGTAACCGCCGAACGTGATGTCGTAGGTGCCGGCGAGCTGCCTGCTGATCGCGAGTTCGGAGCTGACGATGGGCTGGATCTTCACGCGCAGCCCTTCGGCCGCGAAGTAGCCCCGCTGCTGTGCGATATACAACCCGGCGGTGTCGACCGCGGGGACCGCGCCGACGACGATGGTGGTCTTTTCCGGGCCACTCGCGTGGCCGGGATTGCCCGCGCAACTTGCGGCCAGGACGGCAAGCCCGATGGCCGCGGCGGCCGCACCGATACGATGCCCGCGACCTGGAGCGCGTGGATCAGCCACTGAGATGCCCCCTCCCCTGCATCCAGTCCAGCTGAACACGAAGCATGCCACGTTTACACCGACATCATGCAGGTTTCCTGATCATTTATCGTCAGGGGTCCTGAACATGACACGGGATTGAGGAATGCGCTGTGGCACCATGCCGAAAGGATCGAGCCCGAGTTCTCCAGACGGCTTGACAGGCTGGGTGGCAGCTCGCATGGTTGGCCCAGGGCGGAACCGTAGTGCACGCTACGGTTTACCAGTACGGCCACCGCAGAGCTTCGAATGGAGAATCCATGACAATTCCTGTGCACTTCGTCGGGAGCATCGCGCTCGATACCCCGGATGAGGTCTTCGCCACCGCGGGTGAGCTGCTCGGACCGCACCTGAAGCGGGTGCCAGATGGCGAGCCAGGCGGACGTCGGCTGTGGATCAGCTGGCAGATCCCCGTGCTGCGCGCCCATCCCGACCTGGAGGTGGTCGGGCCGGACGCTACGCTCGGGCTAATTCCGCTGAAGCTGAGAGACGGGGTACGGCCGGACGACCTCCACTTCGGCGAGCTCGGCTACTCCCGCGAGGCACGGGCTTCCTACCAGGACTTCCTGGCTGCCCGCCGCGCAGGCACCCTCCCGGCCGGTGTGCGCTTCCAGGTAAGCCTGCCGACCCCGTACGCGATCATCAACACGTTCTGCGTCCAGCCCGACGCCCAGCAGATACTGCCTGCGTACGAGCAGGCCATGCTCGGCGAGGTGGCCAGGATCGCGACAGCCATTCCGCACGAGGACCTCGCGGTGCAGTGGGATGTCTGCATCGAGATGCTGCAGTGGGACGGCCGCTGGCAGAACGCGCCACAGTTCGCCGGCATGGAGCAGGTCTTCGCCGACATGTTCCGGCGGCTGTCCGCGGCGGTCCCCGAGGACATAGAGCTCGGCTTCCACCTCTGCTACGGCGATCTCGACGCCGCGCACTTCGTCGATCCGGTTGACGCAACCAAGATGACGGAGCTAGCAAACCTGATCACGGCGAGCGCGGGCCGCCCGGTCGCCTACGTGCACATGCCGGTGCCGGCACACCGCACCGACGACGCCTATTACGAGCCCCTCTCCGGACTGCGGCTGCCGCCAGGGACGGAGCTGTACCTGGGCCTGGTGCACGTCAGCGACGGCGTGCCGGGTACCAGGCAGCGGATGGCCGCGGCTGCCAAGTACGTGGGTGACTTCGGGATCGCGTCGGAATGCGGCATCTCCCGTGGCCGGCACCCGTCCGTCGCCGCCGAGTTCATGCGGGTCTACGCCGGCGCTGCCGAAGCAGGTCCGGCAATGGCGCCGGACGCGTGACCGATCCCGCACCGGGCCTGCCCGACCACTTGACCATCCGGCCGCCACTGCAGAAACGCAGCCGCCGGGCATGGGACCGGGTCCTGGACGCCGGCGTCATCTTGCTCGAAGAGGCCGGCTATGAGGGCTTCACCATCGCCGCCGTGTGCGAGCGCGCGCAGGTACCGCCACGGGCGGTCTACGACCGTGCGCCAAGCAAGGACGCCCTTTTCCTCGCCGTCTACGAGCGCGGCATGGCCCGGATCAAGGCCGATCACGGGATCTTCGGCGACCCGGCGCACTGGCTCGAGCTTGACGCAGCTGACTTGATCGAAGCCGCCGTCCGGGAGCTCGCCGCGATGTTCGGCCGCCACCGGGCACTACTCCGGGCGGTCGTGCTGATATCCGGCGTGCACCCGGAGGTCTACCGTCGCGGCTCCGGCTACAGCCGCGAACTCGGCGACCTGTTCACCGCCCTGCTGCGGCCCATCGCCTCCCAGATCACCCACCCGGGCACCGACGTTGACACCGTGCTGCGGACCTGGTTCACCACCGTGTTCTCCGCCCTCGTCATCCGCGTCGCCTACGGACCGGGCTTCGCCGCTGACCCCGTCGACGACGCTACCTACACCAGCCAGCTCGCCCGGATGAGCTCCGCGTATCTCCTCAACGGGCGCCAGCGCGCGGGCCGGTGATCTTGGCGCCCACCAGGCCGGCCACCTCGCGCAGCCAGAGGTGGCCGGCGTCGTGGGTGTGGACGGGGTGCCACCACAGTGCCTCCTGGACGGGAACGGCGTCGAAGGGGCAGTCGAGGAGCCGGACGCCGCTGCCAGGGCCGAGGCCGAGCTGCGCGGCGAGCAGCTCGTGGATCATGGCGACGCGGCGGGTGCCAGCGACCAGGGGCGGCAGCAGGTGGAAGCTGTCCACCAGGACCTGAATGCGCGGCTCGACGCCCAGCATCGACAGCTGCCTGGTCACCGGTGCGGCGTAGGCCCGCTGGTAGGCGGCCCAGGGCAGGGTGGCGAGCTGATCGAGCGTGATGGACTCGCCGACCTCGGGGTTGTCCTCGGACACCGCGCACAGCCACCGGTCCCTGAACAGCTCCACGGCGGGCAGGCCGGAGATGATCCCGTGTGGCAAGAGCATGCCGTCGACGGTGGACAGGAACGCCACGGGGTTGTCCACGACCGGCTGGGTCAGCTGGCGGAAGGCGATCGTCGCCCGCGGGGCCTGTGCGCTGATCTCGCGGGCGAGCTGTGCGCCGAACACCGAGACGGCGTAATCGGAGGTGAGGATGACGAACTCGCGGTCCTCCCGCTCCGGGTCGAACCGCGACTGGCTGCCGAAGACCCGCTCGAGCATGTCGCAGGCGACGTCGGCCCGGTCGAGCAGTACCGCGCCGAGCGCGGTCAGCTCGTACCCGGCGCCCTTCCTGACCAGCAGCTCGTCGCCGAAATGACGGCGCAGCCTGGCGAGCGCGGCGCTCGTCGCGGGCTGGCTGAGGCCGATCCGCCGCCCGGCACGGGTCACGTTGCGCTCCGTAAGCAGTGCGTGCAGCGCGACCACGAGGTTCATGTCCACTCCGGCCAGGTTCACCCCCCCGATGATATCCAGCCTCTGGATGACGTCCATCTCAACAATCGATTTCCAAAATCCTCACGGCGGCCTCATAGTGGTGCGACGAAACCAGGAGGAGATGCCGTGGGCAATGCGGCCGCAACACCAGCTGTCAGTCACGTGCTAGTCGCCGGAGCTGGCCTCGCCGGCACCGCGGCCGCCATCGGCCTGGCTGCCGCCGGGGTCGCGGTCGACCTGATCGACGTCAAGCCCGAGATCACCGCCGTCGGCTCCGGCATCACCATGCAGGGCAACGGCCTGCGGGAACTGCGCAGGCTCGGGGTGCTCGACGCGGTGCTCGCGGCTGGCTACCCGTTCAGCAGCGTGGGCATGCGCGCGCCCGACCCGGCAGGCACGCTGCTCGCTGAGCTTCCGGACGGGCGGACGGGCGGCGCCGACCTGCCGGGCACGGTCGGCCTGCCTCGTCCCGCGCTCGCTAGGATCATGGCGGACCGTGCGGTCGCGGCAGGCGCGAAGCTCCGATTCGGCATCGCGGCGAACTCGCTGGCGCAGGACGAGGCAGGCGTGGACGTGCTGTTCTCCGACGGCTCAACCGGACGCTATGACCTGGTCGTGGGCGCGGACGGGATCAGGTCGGCGACCCGGCGGATGATCGGCATCGCCGTGGAGCCGCAGCCCACGGGCATGGGCATCTTCCGCGCCTTCGGACCGCGGCCGGCTAGCGTGACCAGGACGGACCTGTACTACGGCGGGCCCGCGTACATCGCCGGGTACTGCCCCACTGGCGAGGACACGCTGTACGCGTACCTAGTGGAGGACGCCCAGGACCGTTCGGCGCAGAGCCCGGCGGAACGGCTCGCCGCGATGCGGGAGCTAGCCGCCGCCTACCACGGGCCGTGGGACGAGATCAGCGCCACCCTGACAGACCCGGATGCGATGAACTACACACTGTTCGAGGCCCTGGTCGTGCCCGCGCCGTGGAACCGGGGCCGGGTCGTGCTGATCGGCGACGCGGCGCACGCCTGCCCGCCTACCCTGGCCCAGGGCGGCGCGCAAGCACTGGAGGACGCCGCCGTGCTCACCGAACTGCTGCTGTCCTATGACGCGCCCGACGACGCACTGTGGGCGGCGTTCACCGCGCGCCGGTTTGACCGGGCGCGGACCGTCGTCGAGGCGTCCGTTCAGCTCGGCCAGTGGCAACTCGACCACGTGCAGGGCGACCTGCCGGGCCTGATGGGCATGATCACCGCGCTGGTCAGCCAGCCGACCTGAGAAGCGAGGAGCACGCTAACGATGCCCGACCAGCTCATTACCCACCTGCGGCACGTCGACCTGGCGGTGCCCGACCACGGCAAGCAGCTTGACTTCTTCACCGGGGTCTGGGGGCTGACCGCCGAGCACACCGACACCGGGCTGACCTTCCTCGCAGCCGAGGGCTCGCCCGAACAGTACGTCGTCCGGCTGCGGCAGGCCGACGACAAGCGCGTCGACCTGATCGCGTTCGGCGCGGCAAGTCCCGCCAACGTGGACGCCCTGGCCGCGCGGCTCGCCGCCGATGGGGTCCGCCTGGTGAGCGAGCCTGACGCGCTGGCGACGCCGGGCGGCGGCTACGGGTTCCGGTTCTTCGACAACGAGGGCCGTACCGTCGAGGTCAGCGCCGACGTCGCGGTCCGCGTGCACCGCAATATCGAAGAAGGCGAGTCGATCCCGGTCCGGCTGTCGCACGTGGTGGTCAACTCGGCCACCCCGGAGGCCACCGTGGCCTGGTACGAGCGGCACCTGGGCTTCCGGCTGTCCGACACCCTCACCCACCCGGCCATCGGCTCGATGATGTGGTTCCTGCGGATCAATGCCTGGCACCACAGCCTCGCCATCGCCCGCTGCCCGCACCCGTCGCTGCACCACGCCTCGTTCGAGCTGCGCGGCATCGACGAGTACATGCGCGGCACCGGCCGGCTGCTGCGCGCCGGCATCGAGAAGATCTGGGGGCCCGGACGGCACCTGGCCGGCAACAACACCTTCAGCTACTTCCTCGACCCGCACGGGAACACCGTCGAGTACACCACCGAGCTCGAGCAGGTCGACGAGGACACCTGGCACCCGCACCTGTACGACTTCACCCAGCCAGAGGTCGCCGACCAGTGGGGCACTGCGAACGCGATCAACGAGTTCGTCGCGGCCAAGTCCTTCAACCAGCCCGACCGCGGCCTGTTCACCGCGCCTCCGGTATGAGGAGAGTAAGAACGGATGCGTTTCGCCACCTATGAGGAGAACGGAGGGCCAGCGCGGGCCGGCGTGGTCAGCGACGCGGGCATTCACCCGCTGCCTGGCGGTGTCACCGTGCTCGGCCTCGTCCGCGCCGGGCTGCCGGCCGCCCTGGCGGCGGGGACCGCGGCGCTTGGCGGCCCGGCCGCGCCCCTGGCGGCGGTCCGCCTACTGCCACCCCTCGAGGCGCCCACCATCAGGGACTTCGTCGCCTTCGAGGAGCACGTCGACGGGCTGAGCTCGGGTCACATCGCGCCGGAATGGTACCAGGCGCCGACGTTCTACTTCACCAACCCCTACGCGCTCATCGGGGCGCACGACGACGTGCCGGTCCCGCCCGGCTGCCAGCTGCTCGACTACGAGCTTGAGGTCGCCGTGGTGGTCGGACGCGACGGGGCTTCGCTGTCGCCGGACCAGGCGCGCGAGCACGTCTTCGGGTACACGGTGTTCAACGACTGGTCCGCGCGGGACCTGCAGCGCCGTGAGATGAACGTCCACCTCGGCCCCGCCAAGGGCAAGGATTTCGCCACCACGCTCGGCCCGTGGCTGGTCACCGCCGACGAGCTGGAGTCCTACCGGGACAGCGAGGGATTCCTTGCGCTCGACCTGCGCGCGACTGTGAACGGCGAGCTCACCGGGCAGGACCTGCTGTCCAACATGGGCTGGCCGTTCGAGGAGCTCATCGCGTACGCCTCGCGCGGCTCCCACGTCCGGGCGGGGGACGTGCTCGGCTCCGGCACCTGCGGCAACGGCGGCTGCCTCGCCGAGCTATGGGGCCGCAGCGGGACGACGAACCCGCCGCCGCTGCGCCCGGGCGACGTGGTGGAACTGGCCGTGGAGGGAATCGGCTCGGTGCGCAACCGCGTCGTCGAAGGGATCACGCTTCCGCCGGTGCGCGAAGCCCGCCCCCGTTCGGTACCTCGAACCAGGAAGCGCGGATAACGAGCCACTCTCGACAGCGAAAGAGACGGTTACCGATGAGCGTCGGCACGCACCCAGATGTCTCCATCCCGGGCCGGCTGGAGGAAGTCGCGGACGGCGTTTTCGCATATATCCAGCCCGACGGCAGCTGGATGATCAACAACACCGGGTTCCTCGTCGCCACGGACGGCGTCACCGCCGTCGACGCCTGCTCCACCGAGCGGCGGACCCACGCCTTCCTCGACACCGTGGGCGGCGTCACCCGGGTGCCGGTGCGAACGCTGGTCAACACCCATCATCACCCGGACCATACTGCGGGGAACGGGCTGTTCACCGGGGTGACCATCGTGGCGCACGACAACGCGCGGGAAGAAATGCGCGCGGTGGGGGTTCCGCACAACACCGGGATCTGGACCGACATCGAGTACGGCGACCTGCGGCTCGCGCTGCCGTTCCTGACGTTCGCCGACCGGCTGACGCTGTGGGCCGACGAGCTGCGCTGCGAGCTGCGGTACGCGGGCCAGCCGGCGCACACCACTAACGACATCGTGGTGTGGATTCCCGAGCAGTCGGTGCTCTTCGCCGGCGACCTGCTGTTTAACGGCGGCACGCCGTTCCTGCTGTCCGGTTCCGTACTCGGTGCCATCGACGTGCTTGAGAACTTTGTCAAGCCGCTCGGGGCGCGGACTATCGTGCCCGGTCACGGGCCGGTCACCGGGGCCGCGGTGATCGACGAGGTGCTCGGCTACCTCTACTTCGTCAAGGACGTGGCCGAGCGAGCCCGCGCCGCCGGGCTCGCCCCACTCGAGGCGGCTCGCGAAACCGACCTTGGCCGCTACGCGGAATGGACCGACACCGAACGGATCGTCGGCAACCTGCACCGCGCATACGCCGACCTCTCCGGGACCGCGGAACAGCGCGGCGGGCCCGTCAACGGTCCCGGCGCGCTGGCCGACATGGTCACCTACAACGGCGGACGGCCGCTGACCTGCCTGGCCTGACCAGGGCGCTCAGTACGGCTGGGCAAGGCCGGGCAGCGGGCCGAGCAGCCGGGCGGCATTGCCGCCGCGGATGGCGGCAACCGAGGCGTCGTCAAAGCCCGCCGCGGTCAGCCGGCCGACCGGGTCCTCGACGCCCATGTCGAAGGGGTAGTCGCTGCCCAGCGTCACCTGGCCTGGTCCCATCACGGAAACCAGGTGCCGCAACTGCCCGGGCGTGTAGACGAGCGAGTCGACGAAGGTCTGCCGCAGCAGCTCACTCGGCCGCTTTTCCGTCGTCCGCGCGTCATCCCGGGCCGACCATGCGTGGTCCGCGCGCACAATGTAGCTAGGCAGGTAACCGCCGCCGTGCGCCGACCAGATCTTCAGCCGGGGATGCCGTTCGAGCAGGCCGGAGAAGATGATCCGGGACAGGGCGAGCCCGGTCTCCACCGGGTTGCCGACGCTGTTGAACAGGTAGTAGGCGTTCAGCCTGGCGCCGAGGGTGCAGCCCCACGGGTGGATGAGCACCGCGGTGCCAAGCTCCTCCGCCGCCGTCCAGAACTCGGCGAGGCGCGGATCGTCAAGCTCCATGCCCGGCGCGGCCGCGGTGGAGACCTGCACGCCCCGCATGCCGAGGGCGGTGACCGCGTGGCGCAGCTGCTCCACCGCCAGATCGGGATGATGCAGTGCGATGGTGCCCACTGGCAGCAGCCGGTCGGGCCGACGGGCGCAGAACGCGGCGACCGCCTCGTTGGTCACATCGACGACGCGCTCGGCGAGCGCCGTCCCCGCCCAGGCGTGAGACCCGGGCATCGGGCTGACGGCCTGGATATCCACGCCGCCCTTGTCCATCGCCGCTAGCCGCAGGTCGAGGTCAGTAAGCCGGGGAATCAGCTCGCCGAAATGTGCCCGGTTATAGGCGATCGAGGCGTCGCCCAGGGTGGCGGCATCGGTTCTTTGCTGCTCCGCGTAGCCTGGCTCGCCGGCGATTAGCGCCTCGACGGCGGGCACGGCCACGTGGGCGTGCACATCGACGGCGGGAACGATACCGCTCACCCTTCCGCCACGCAGTAGTTGGCCATCGCGCCCAGCCCGGTGATGGTCGACTCCATCAGGTCGCCTGGCTGCAGCAATCGCCCGTGGGCCAGGCCGTTGCCCGCCGGGCTTCCGGTCAGCACCAGGTCGCCCGGCAGCAGCGTGGCGACCTCGGAGCAGTACGCGATGATCCGTGCCGTGTCGAAGAGCATGTCCTTGGTCGACTCGTCCTGCATCACCTGGCCGTTGAGCCGCAGCGTAATCCGCAGGTCGCCCGGGTTGGGGATCGCTGCCCGTGGTACGACCACCGGCCCGGCGGGCAGGAACGTGGGTGGGTTCTTGGCCGCCAGCCAGTCGGCACCGAGCGCGGCGGCGTCCCGGCGGAATATCTTCTCCCGCAGGGTGAGGTCGTTGACGATCACCCAGCCGGCCACCGCGTCAAGTGCTTCGGTCACCGGAACCCGCCGCGTCCGCCGACAGATGACCGCCGCCAGCTCAAGCTCCCAGTCCGGCTGCTTCGCGTCGCGCGGCAGCACCACGTCGTCATATGGGCCGCAAATCGCGCTCGGCAGGCCGGTGAACACGAAGGGCGCGCCGGCCAGCCGCGCGTCCATTGCGGCGGCCGCCTCCGCCCGCACCTGCTCGACAGTGCGCCCGTCGCTGCCGTCGTGATGCGCCGCGGCGAGGTCGATGACGTGGGTACGGTAGTTGGCGCCGGCCTGGAAGACCTGCCGCGGCTCGACCGGGCTGCGCAGGGTGATACCTGCCAGCGGCCGCCAGACCGTCCCCGGATCGGCCGCGACCGCCTCAAGGACTGACAGGACCGCGTCCCAGCGGTCGAGCAGCTCGGTGACGGTCCGCGCCCCGGCAGTCTCCGGGCGGGCGGACAGGCCGGTGACGCGATCACGGGAGACGAGGACGGGCACCGCCGCGCCGCTGCCCAGGTCAGCCTTTGCCAGGGCCCACGGCCCGGCATGATCAATCAGTTGCACATGCGTTCTAGGCAAGGCCGCTTCACTCCAATGAAACAAGCAGGACACATTCACGTTGTGAGCGCCAGTATGAGATGCACCCGCAGAGCGAGGGAAACGCACGTTTGATATGCCGTCCATCCACCGGATGGATGGCTTGCAGGAGCCTACTCCAGCTCTAGGTAGGGGTCGGATGCCATGGCAGCGGAACGCCGAGTCCTCCGTGGGATCGCCCTCGGGTGTGCTCGACTTCGCGGACGTGGGCTTCGCGGTCGGCGCGTGGACAGCAGCAGTGGCGTGTACAGCGATGTTGGCCGTGGTGGCGTCCAGGACGAGAGCAATCGAGCGCCGTCCTGCGTGGCTCTGCGTGGCTCCGCGCGTCCGCAAACTGTCGCCCGGGAACCAGAACCAAGGTGTCAAGCATCTACCGGGATCGCACAGTGCCAGTGCCAGTGACCCTGCGGTCAGCCGCTAGTCCCCACCGGCCCTCAAAGCCAGGCCCGGATTTTTTCGAATCATGCCGTTCTAGCTGGAGCCCCGTTACGGAATCGAACCGTAGACCTTCTCCTTACCATAGGGTTCCGATCGGCGCTCCGACCAGGCGTTTCAGCGGAAGGCCAGATCAGAGGCTCTGCTTCAGCTCGGTTGGGCCAGGTTCAGGGCGGTTCGCGCCGGATGCGACCTCCCAAATTCCTCCCAACCGGTCAGGGAGGAGGAGCCAATGCCCGACCCCGGTTTCACCCGGCCCGATCTGTGTTCGATATGTGCTGCTGCCGAGCAGGCAGACCCTGAAGCAGGCCGCGGCGGGCTCAGCGCCGACCACCACTCACCGGTCGGCGATTACCCGCCCGGGCCCCTGACGAGCGGCGTCGACCGAGCCATTCGCCTGTCCACCGTGGCGGCCGTGCTCGCCGTGGCGGGCATCGCGGCGTACGTCTCCTACTGGCACGCCTACGCCGTTGTCCGGGCACGGCGAGACCGGGATCACCGCCCGGCTAGAGCCGACCACGATCGACGGCCTGGTCTACGCCAGTTCGATGCTGGTGCTGTACGCGGCGCGGCACCGGGTGCCAGTGCCCTGCCTGGCTCGTTGGCTGCTCGCGCTGGGCATCGCCGCTACCCTCACCGCGAACATGGCCCGGGGCTGGTCCCACGGTCCCGTCGGGGCGGTGATCGCGGCCTGGCCGGCGGTCAGCCTGGTGGGCTCGTACGAACTCCTGGTCTGGCTCATCCGCACCTCCGGGACGGCAGCACGCGGGCCGTCGGCCGGGCATCTCCGCGATGGTGCGGCCTGCCGCGCTGCGGCGCGTCCTGTCCCGGCCTCAACCGCTGACGGCGAGCGCCCTGGAAGGAATCAGCGCGGCACGTCAGACCCGGCGTGGCGGCCCGCGGGTCAGGCCGCCGGGCCGTTGCCTGCGCCCGCCGGCGGGCAGCGTGACGATGAGGTGCTGGAGGCCAGCGCTGTCAATGACGCGGCGGTGGCCGCGTACCGGCTCAGCGTGCAGGCCGGCAATCCGCTGTCGGAACGCCGGCTCGCCCAGATGTTCGGACGCACATCCCGCCGCTGGGCGCGAGCGAGAATCGCCGATGCACGACAAGCGCCGCCGCTCCAGGACTTGCCGGACACCGCGGTCACGGCTTAACCGCAGGCCCGGGCCCATCCTGGCGAGCGACCCGGAGCCATGACCCGCCGTTTAACAGACCTGAGAACCTGCAGCTCTGACATGAGGCAGACGTTGCGAAGGGCGAGCTATTCTGTGGCGGCGAATCTGCTATTGCCGTAGCTGCTGAGTCATCTACGGCCGCGATGTCTGTTGTCATCCGGGTCGCGGCACGTTCCTGCGGCCAGGCAGCTGGCGTCCGAAGGTCCTGGTGCGGTGTGACGTTGTGCTCTGTGGCTTCACCCTGGTTCGGGGAGGACTCTGGTGTGCGGAGCGAGAGGTGGCGCGTCCGGGAGTCTGGCTGCCTGGCGCTCCGGCCCACGATCGAAGGGAAGGGCTTATGTGCCGCTGGCTCGCGTATACGGGGTCACCTGTGTTGCTCACGAATGTGCTTTACACCCCGGTCCATTCGCTGATTGACCAGAGCCTGCACTCCAAGCTGGGGGCCGAGACGACCAACGGCGACGGGTTCGGTATCGGCTGGTATGACGCCACGCCGGCCCCGGGGGTCTTCCGCAGCATCGAGCCGGCCTGGAATGACCAGAACCTGCGCGAGCTCGCGGGTCACCTCAGCTCGCACCTGTTCTTCGCGCACATCCGCGCCGCGATCGGGTCAGCGGTGCAGCAGACCAACTGCCACCCGTTCCGCCATGGCCGGTGGCTGTTCATGCACAACGGGTTCATCGACGGCTTCGCGGCGATCAAGCGGGACCTGGTGCTCGCGGTCGACGAATCGCTGTTTCCCCAGATCAAGGGCCAAGCCGACACCGAGGTCCTGTTCTACCTGGCGCTCACCTTCGGCCTGGCCGACGACCCGCCGGACGCGGTCGCGCGCGCCATCGGGTTCGTCGAGGCATGCGGCCGGCAGCGGGGGGTCACCGACCCGTTCCAGGGCACGATCGCCACCAGCGACGGGGAGAGCTTGTGGGCGTTCCGCTACTCCAGCGCGGGCAGATCGCGGTCGCTGTTCTTCAGCCGCGACGCCCGCACGGTCAAACGGCAATATCCCGAACGACCTGCCCTGCAGCAGTTGTCCGACGACGCCCGGTTCGTGGTCTCCGAGCCCATCGGCGACCTGCCCGGCGCCTGGGCCGAGCTGCCCGAGGCAAGCTACGGGGTGGTCAGCAAGGCAGGTGACCAGCTCCTGCCCTTCACCCCCACACCCCCGTCGAAAGCCCGGTTACGGCCGGCGAACCCCTCGGCCACCCAGCCGCGGCCCCAGGCCACCTTGACCAGCCAGCCGCCGCCGCCGACCACAGCCCCGATCAGCAGGCCGATCGCCAGTTCGGCCACCGCCGCCGGGCCCGGTGCTGGCGGCGTGCCCGGCGGTGGCCGCGCCGGCGATCGCGACCAGCACGAACGGGGTGGCGAGCTCGTCGGTGAGCCCGTTCTCGACGTTGATCAGCCGCCGGATCCTGGCCCTGCACCGCCCGGTTGTCCATCATGCCCGCGCCGAGGCCGGCATTGGTCGGCGCCAGTG
>Ga0335078_10006782_pt1 | contig 16948 bp, 16 predicted proteins | sample Lox_Sample_32_FD_206711 | JGI IMG/M metagenome (GOLD analysis project Ga0335078, IMG submission 206711) | Soil microbial communities from Loxahatchee National Wildlife Refuge, Florida, United States - Lox_Sample_3.2 | ecosystem: Environmental > Terrestrial > Soil > Wetlands | place: USA... | reverse complement strand
GTTGCATCAAAAGCCCGGCGCCGGGCGGGCCGTCCGCGAACGTGGAGAACAGCCGTTGCACCATATCCCGTTTTCAGGTTAAAAGAACGGCGACGCTTTTCAAAGATTACATAGAGTAAGCGCCCCACTCCACTTTCGGGGGATTTACAACTCGATGATGCCGCGCTTCAGCCCGATCGTAACGGCTTGTGTGCGGTCGTTTGCCGCCAGTTTCTCCATGATGCTGGCGACGTGTTTCTTCACCGTATCCTCCGCAACCCCAATCCGGGCGGCGATCTCCTTGTTTGCATTCCCCTGAGCGATCAGCTTCAGAACCTCCAGTTCGCGCGCGGACAGCTCGTCCTCGTCGGTATGCATGGCCAGTTCCTCGGCGACCTCGTCTGGAATGCGCTTGCGCCCCGCATGCACCGCGCGGATAGCCTCCAGCGATTCCTTATGTACGTTCCCTTTCAGCAGGTAACCGCGCGCCCCCACTTTCAACGCGCGCACCACCTGGACATCGCCGGCGTACGTTGTGAGGACGACAATCCGCGCCTCGGGGAATTCATTGCGAATGGCGAGGATTGCCTCGATGCCGCTGATATCGGGCATGTGGAGATCCATGACGGTGATGTCCGGCCGGTGCCGCCGAAACTGCTCGATGGCCTCGCGCCCCGTCGAGGCCTGAGCCACCAGTTCCATGTCGGTCTCGAGATCGATGAGTTCGGCGATACCCTGGCGCAGAAGCGCATGGTCATCGGCGGTCAGGATTCGGATGGTTTTGGTTTCGGTGCTCATGAATCAGCCTTCTTTCTCCGCAGGAATGCAAAGCGGCCGCTGTTGGAGGCTTCGTAGGCAACCGCGGCCGGCACGGTCAACACCGCTTCGGCGCCGGCGCATGGCCCTATAGCCAGTCAAAAACGCTCACGAATCTGTCATTTCCTTTGAACGCCGCTCCGGCTGCCCCAGTACCCTTCTCAACCACACCACCCGTCTCCTATTTTGCTGTGGTCGATCCGAATCACGTGCTGCCTAGAACGTACGAGTGGAATGCATCCGCGGAACAAAGCTTGGGAACCCACGACGTGATCACCCCTAGCTAGCTACGTGGGGGCCGGAGCCCGAACGCTGATGAGGCAGGACCTTTACCGCGTGCCCAACCCGAACTTCACTGGCGAATTCGATGTTATGAGAAATGGCGCCAGCGCGAACTACAACGCCCTTCGGGGCCAGTACCCGCATCGCTTCACGCATGGCTTGCAAACGCTGGCCTCCAACACGTGGTCGCACTCTATCGACAATGTCTCCTCAGACGCCTACTACGCTAACGTGCCGCTTGGCGCATCGTCGGACCGCGGTTCTTCCAGTTACGATATCCGGCACACCTTTTCCGGCGCGGTCTCGTACGACATCCCGGCGCCCCGGGCCGAAATCTGGAAGTCGATTCTGGGAGGCTGGTCCACGGATTCGATCGTCTACGCCCGCACTGCGCCGCCCGTCAACCTTGTCACCGGGCAGAATACATTTGGGGCGTACCTCTCAGCCGCCGCGAGCGTCCAGCGTCCGAATCTCGTTGCCGGCGTCCCCCTCTGGATCTCCGACCCCAACGTGGCCGGCGGAAAGGAATTCAACAAAACTGCTTTCGCGGTGCCGAGCGGAAAGGTCCAGGGAACGCTCGGCCGCAACGTCCTCAACGGCTTCGGCGCCACCGAAGTCGACCTAACGCTGCGCCGACAATTCAAGCTTCGGGAGCGACTTTCGCTTCAGGCCCGCGCCGACTTCTTCAATCCCTTCAACCACCCCAACTTCGGCCCGCCGACGAGTTACGTGACCTCACCTCTGTTCGGTCAGGCGACCCAGATGCTCGGTGCTTCGCTGGGCGCCGGGCGCCAGACCGGCGGTCTCAATCCGCTCTACCAGATCGGCGGTCCGCGTTCCGCACAACTGGCGCTGAAACTGATGTTTTGACTCCGCTTCCGCGAAGACAGTTCGACGAGACTCTGGATGCTCCGGACGAATTGGAGAAACAACAGACCCCAAAAGTGGTATTGGCGCCTCTCACCAATGAATCAACCGCCAGGGTGACGATAGTGGGTTGGCTTCCAGCGGCACTGGATTCACACTGAGCTTATCCGAAACGAATGCCCGCAATTTGGCGAAGGCGGCGCGGCGGCTAAACGAGTATGAGTCTCGGAGACTCGATTTCAAAGGGCGTTCCGCTGCCGCTTAGTGGTGAGGCCATGATACTGAGAATTAACAGCGACGACATCGAGGAACTTCGGCGGGCGTTGTCTTCTGCTCACAGGGAAGTGATCCGGGAATTAGGGCACTCCCATGGTATTGGAAGCGATCTGGTTGGAATTGAGTTTTGCCGGCGGAAATGGAAGCTGGAGGCGCTCCTTCGCCAGCTCGAAGGTCCGGGGGAACCGGCTCCGCTGCTTCAAATAGTCCCCCGGAGAAATCGGGCGGATTGCGAGGAGGCAGCCGCGTGACGAATCGACCCGCGAGGCGGTCGGCCGAGCGGGTGCGGGAAGTGCACCCAACATCCGGAAGCGATCGCCTGCGGAATCAACAGATCCTAGGCAACTGCTCGGCGAAGGGGACGTCGATGACGCGGGAGCCGCCGATCTCGGTTTTGACAATGACGGCGCCGGAATGTTCCGCGACCACACGGCCGATCCGGCACGCGCCTCGCCCCTCGGGAAGCGAGCGCATCGCGGCCAACACGGCATCCGCACTGGATTCCGCCACCATGGCGACTAACTTTCCCTCATTGGCGACGAAAAGCGGATCCATACCCAGAATCTCGCAGGCAGCCCGGACTTCTTCCCGTACCGGCACGGCTCGCGCATCCAGTTCTACGCCAACCGACGAAGAGCTCGCGATCTCGCACAAGGATGTGCCGAGACCGCCGCGCGTGGGGTCGCGTAGCACGTGGACGTCGCCCGCTCGAGTCATGGCATGAACCAGCCTGTTGAGCGGCGCGGTATCAGACTCGATATGGCCCTCGAATTCAAGCCCTTCGCGCGTGGCCCACACTGCCATCCCGTGATCGCCGATGGTGCCACTGACGATCACCGCGTCTCCCGGTCTGGCGTTCGAGGCGGAGATCGAGATCCCATCCGGAACCACGCCTACACCGGCGGTAGTGATGAATAGCTTATCGGCAGAGCCATGGTTCACAACCTTGGTGTCGCCAGTCACGATGGACACTCCCGCTTCCGACGCGGCCTTCGCCATGGATTGGGTAATGCGCTCGAGATCGCCGATCGGCAGACCTTCCTCGAGGATAAAAGCGGCGGTCAGGAAGAGCGGACGCGCGCCGCTCATGGCGAGATCGTTCACTGTACCGTTGACGGCCAGTCGGCCGATGTCGCCGCCCGGAAAGAACAAGGGAGTTACCACGAACGAATCGGTGGTGAGAGCAATTCTTCCGGAATCAACAGGCAAGACGGCCTGGTCATCCAGCTTGCGCAGGGCCGGGTTATCGAAGGCCGGAAGGAACAGATCGCGCACTAATTGAGCGGTAAGCCGGCCGCCGCTGCCATGGCCGAGAACAATGTTTCTGGGCCGGCTAACCGGAAGGCCACAGGACAATGCAAATGCGTTGGGCATCAGGACGCACCTTCCATGGCGGGCAATCGGACCAACTGCCGTCCGTAGTTAAAATACGCGGCACATGCTCCCTCCGCCGACACCATGGTGGCGCCCAGTGGATTTAGCGGCGTACATTCCCTGCCGAATGCCGGACAATCGTGCGGCTTCTTCAGTCCTTTCAGGATGCTGCCGCTGATGCAGGCTTCCGGCTCGGGGGCGTGTATGGTGTCCACTTCAAAGACACGTTCCGAGTCATAGTCGCGGAAGGCTTCCCGCAGACAGTAACCACTTCCCGGAATGCTGCCAATGCCACGCCAGCCGCGGTCACAAACCTCGAACACCTGACGAATCATTTCCCGCGCGGACTGGTTGCCGCCGGGCTCGACAGCGCGCGCGTACTGGTTTTCCACCTGGGCGCGCCCCTGCTCCAGTTGGCGAACCGCCAGCAGAATTCCCTCGAGCAGATCCAGCGGCTCAAAACCAGTAATCACGACCGGTGTGTGGAAGCGGGCGGCAATGGGCTCGTATTCGCGGTATCCCATCACCGCGCAAACATGTCCCGGCCCCAGGAACGCCTGAACGCGATTGTCCGGCGATTCCAGGATTCCGGTAATCGCCGGCGGAACCAGCGCGTGCGAAACCAGCATCGAGAAATTACCGATGCCCTGTGACTTCGCCTGCCACACCGCCATGGCATTTGCCGGCGCAGTGGTTTCGAATCCAACGGCGAAAAAAACTACCTTCTTTTGCGGATTCGCCAGCGCGATTCTTAGGCAATCGAGTGGGCTGTATACGATCCGCACATCGGCCCCACTGGCCTTGGCCTGAAAAAGGTCGCCGTTCGACCCCGGAACGCGCAACATATCGCCGAACGAGCAGAAGATCACATCGGAACGGCGCGCAATGGCGTGAGCGCGGTCGATCATCTCTAACGGCGTCACGCACACCGGGCACCCGGGGCCATGCACCAATTCCACTTCGTTCGGCAGGAGGTAGTCGATTCCGTACTTTACGATCGAGTGAGTCTGCCCACCGCAGACCTCCATGATGGCCCATGGCTTGGTCGCCGCGCGCCGGATTTCGCCGGCCAGCTTCTCCGCCAACTTTTGATCGCGGTATTCATCCACGTACTTCATGGCATTGCTTCCGGCGGGGTTTCCGGCGCCGCGATCTCTTCGAGTTGGTTCATTTCGGCCAGATATCTGTAGGTCCGCGCAGCTTCTTCGGCATCTACCTTGCTGATGGCGAACCCGACATGCACCATGACGTAATCGCCGATCTGCGGGTCGGGGATGTACGCCAGGCACGCCTGACGCGTGATGCCGCCGTAGTCGATGCGGCCCATACGCATCGAACCCTCCTCCTCCAGCTCAACGATTTTGCCCGGAATGGCGAGACACATGGCGATTCCTCAATCGAGCCGGACTGCATTGTCCAGCACGAACGTCAGCCGCGTTTCGGAAGGAATATGGACGCGCTGTCCCTTGGTCAGGATCTCGGCTCCGGCGCCTGTGGCGGCGCCGGCGCCGAGGCCGATCGCGGCGCCCTTTCCGCCGCCTGCGACCGCCCCGATGATCGTACCCAGCAGCGCCCCGCCTCCCGCCATCTTCGCGGTGCGGGCACCGCGTGACGAACTCTCTTCAGTCACGGTTTCGGTATTGACGTCGACCATCCGGCCATTCACCTTCACGCTCATCAGATCAAGCGTCAGAGTGGTTCGGCCGGTGAGCTTACCCGATTCCTTGTCATCCACGAGCTTGACAACCACGTCGGCTCCACGAGGAATTACGGTTTCACCGTTGATCATGATGGGTTCGTCCAGACTCGCCGCGAATGTCTGGCCGATGGCGTTACGTTCCGAATCCACGCCGTCGATCATGCGGATCGCAAACCTGGTGCCGGCGGGAAGTACGGTGCGCGGGCCTGCGGGCGTGGCCGCATCCTGGGCGGAGCCGAATTGTATCGAGGCGATTTCCTCAATGTTCAGAGTTTGCAGGCGATCGCCGACATCCAGTTTCACCTCGTGCGAAGAACCGCCCAGGTAGGTACCGGTGACCACTCGACCGTTTTTCAAGGTAACCGTGTCCGCCGCCATGGCAGCGAGCACACAAGCCAGACTCAATCCGATGTGTAGCAGACGCATTCTCGTTCCTTTCGTTGTTCAAAAATTGGATCCCACCAAACGGCTGGAATACCGGCACTGGCCTTCGGTTCGCACCAGGTATCCAGGCGGTGGAGTTCTCTCCGGACCGCGTCGATGACTCGGGGAATCGACTGTCGTACGGGGGGCGACAGCGGCGACCCAGGCTCGAAACCGCGGCCCTCGACGCCGATCAGCAGCAAATCGCGCGGCATCGCCCCTGTCAACTCAACCAGCGAAATCGATTCCCTCAACGCGGGCGAATGCGGATCGATGCGGGTGCGGTGAGGTGTGCAGACGATTTCGTCCTTACGGAACATACGCGTGTCGCCGGCATCGCCGCCGAACTTCGCGGAATCGATGAGGATGACCGCATCGGCACCCGAAAAGTAGACCGGTAAATCCAAGCCTGGCGTGCCGAGATCCGCGAGTTCCACACTTTCGGCGAAGTCGTATTGAGACTCCAGCACCTTGATGACGAATGGCCCAACGCCATCGTCGCCCAGCAACACGTTCCCAATCCCCGCGATCAGCACCCGCCTCACAGGACCTTCACCTGTGCAATTTCTCTGCCGTCCGCATCGAAGGTGTGGCACGCGCACGCCATGCACGGATCGAAGGAATGAACGGTACGCAGTAGTTCCAGCGGCCGCTCGGGATCCGCGACGGGGTTGCGCAGGAGGGACGCCTCATAGGGGCCCACCTGTCCCTGGCTGTCGCGCGGGCTCGCGTTCCACGTTGTGGGGACCACCGCCTGGTAGTTGGCGAGCTTCCCGCCCCTGACCACGACCCAGTGCGAAAGTGTGCCGCGCGGCGCCTCGTGGGTACCGACGCCCTCGACCTCGCCCTTGGGGAACTGCGGCGGGTTGTGGGTGGCCACATCGCCATTCAGGATGTTGTTGGTCAGCAGTTCGCAATGCTTCACGGCGAGGTCGGCCAACATAGCCGATCGGATAGCGCGTGCGGCATAGCGGCCCATGGTGGATTCCAGTTTGTCGACCGTGACCTTACGTTTGGCCACCGCGGAGACGCGGGCGATCGCCTCATCCGTCCACTTCCGCGTGAGCGGATGCCCCTGAGCGTATCCCACCAGAACGTTGGCGAGCGGACCCACCTCCATCGGGCGCCCGTCGTAGCGCGGCGCCTTCACCCAGGTGTACTTGCCGTTGTCCTGGAAATCGGTGTAATCCGGTTGGGTCTTGCCCTTCCATGGATGGAGCGCGCCGCCCTTGTACCAGGCGCGCGTCGAGTCTTCCGTTACGGCCCGGCGGAAGTCCGGATCGGCCGCAGTCTCAAACTTCCTGGCAGCGCTCAGATCGCCGGAGAAAATGACTCCTCCGGGGAGATCGAAGCCGGATCCGTTCGGAAGGTCCGGCACGGCGAGGTAGTTTCTGGCGCCGCAGCCGACATCAAACCACTCCGGGTACATTCCCGCAATCGCGCACACGTCCGGGAAGTAGACCTCATGAACGAACGGAATGACCTCATCGATGAGGGAGCGGATCATGGTGAGCCGATCCATCGTGAGTGTGCCCAGGCTGTCCAGATCGATGGCATTGGCGACGCCGCCCACCGTCAGGTTCTGGATATGCGGGGTCTTCCCGCCGAGGATTGCGACCACCTGGTTCGACTTGCGCTGAAATTCGAGCGCCTGCAGATAATGAGTGAAGCCGAGCAGGTTTACCTCCGGTGGCAGGTGCATGGCCGGATGGCCCCAATAGCCGTTGGCGAAGATTCCAAGCTGCCCGCTGGCGGCGAGAGCTTTCACCTTGTCCTGAGCCGACTTGAATTCCTGGGGCGAGTTTCGGGTCCACGAGGACAGGCTCTGCGCCAGGGAGGCGGTCTTCACGGGATCGGCCTTGGGGATCTGCATCACGTCGATCCAATCCAGCGCCGAAAGATGGTAGAAGTGCACGATGTGGTCGTGGAGCGCGTGAAGGATCAGAATGAGATTGCGAATGTATTGCGCATTTGGCGGTATCTGCAACTTCAAAGCGTCTTCGACGGCGCGCACACTGGCCAGCGCGTGAACGGTGGTGCATACTCCGCAAAAGCGCTGCGCGAACAGCCACGCCTCGCGCGGGTCGCGGCCAATCAGGATGTTCTCGATGCCGCGCCACATGGTGCAGGAAGCCCAGGCCTTCGAGACAAGCCCGCCATCCACCTCGGCGTCTATGCGCAGATGACCTTCAATCCGCGAGATTGGGTCGATTTTGATGCGAGAAGTCATGAGTCTTGAGTCTCCAATTCTGGTGGACCACCCCTGCATATTCCTCCAGGTCATGCCAGGCCGTAACCGGCGCCGGCAAAATAGGCAAGTACTTCACCGCCGCGACAAAAGTCGCAAGCGCGAAGCAGACGGCGCCAGCGCCGATGAGAGCTTCGATTGCGGAGGGGAAATACATCGCTCCCGGCCGGGCCGCAAAGGCAAAGCTGGTTGGATCGAACCGGTACAGCATTCCACCTGCGGCAATCAGCACATCGGCGAGGAATAAGCGGTTCGGAATCCGCCAATGGCCGCCCGCGAGTAAATAGACGGAGGGAACAACCAGCAGCAGGGTCTCCAGCCAAAACAACAGGCTGAAACGGTCGAATGCGAACGCTGCGCCGATCTGGCCGCGCGCCAGTATGTCCAGAAATCGGAAAATGTTCCAACTTAGAACCAGCCAGCACATGATGCGCGCCAGCTCCCCGAGAATCGACATGTCCAAGGGGCGCTTCCAGGAGAGGCACGAGACCATCAACACGCCGAGCACACAGGAGTAGCCGAGAAATGCCGCGGCCCAGACGTACAAAAGCGGCAGAAATGGCGTCTGCCAAAGGACGTGGACGCGCGATCCTGCAAGCAGCATCAGAGCGCCGAGCGACGATTGGTGCATCATCGGCAGCGCGTAAGCCAGTGCGACCACATAAGGGTAAGTCACGCGAGTCACGGGAACCACGTACTTCATCAGGATGGGCCGGAACTTCGGCCAAGTGTAGAACCAGCGCTCGAAAAGGGGCGGAGTGTTCTCCAGGAGTAGCGGGAAACATGCGTAAAGCGGCATGCAGAAGCACACTTCCAACAATGGCGAATGCCCGTTCCATCTCCACGGCATCAGCACCTGGTAGAAGTTCCAGGGCCGCCCGACGTCAACGCCGAGTGCGATCAGGCCGCTAAAGTAAGCCACGAAGCTGGTGAGGACCGCCGTCCGCATTACGGAGTGCAGCTTCCTGCGAAAGAAGATCCACGCCGCGATGCCGATCGAGAATCCGCCGGATCCCAGACCAGTCAGGACCATGGTGTTGAAGGTTTTCCAGATTCCCCAGGCGTAGATGTCGTTCAGGCCGCTGACACGGCCCAGGCCGGTCAACTCGCGATAGACACTGAGGACGATGGACAACGCCCCCATGGCGCAAAGGAAGATAAAAAACGGCGTGATTTTGGCAATGGCGTAAACGGGCACGCCACGCTGCCAACGAACAATAATGTGCTTCTTCACAGTTGTGGCCTCAATCCCGTTCGTCTTCCTTCTTCCTGCATTTCTTTGCGGTGATCGATCCAGTTCTTCTTCATCAAGCCGGCCAACCCGGCGTAGAGCAGCAGCGGCAAGGCGAGGAACTTGTAGACGCGCTTCTGCCATTTCAGCCTGGCGGGAATCGGCTCCGGTCCCAAGTTGGGCAAATCCAGGTCCTCGAACGGCACGTGCGACAAATACAGCACCTGCGTCCCGCCCGCCTCGTGTTCGCCGTACACGCGGTTCTCGAAGTACTTATCGGGCGCTTGCGCAATCCGGTCCTTGGCCTGGGTCAGCAGACCCTCTCTTGGGCCGAAGATCACGGCATGCGTCGGACATACCGACGTGCAAGCCGGTTCGTACCCCTTGGCAAGCCGCGGCCGGCACAGCTCGCATTTGACGATCCTCGGGTTGATCCTGTCCCACTCGAACTTCGGCACATGGTACGGACACGCGATCTCGCAATAACGGCATCCGATGCAGCGCGAAGGCTCCCAGGCAACCAAGCCGTTGCCGTCGTTCTTCCAGAGCGCTTTGAAGGGGCAAGCAGCGACGCAAGCCGGATCCAGGCAGTGCATGCACTGCTGTTTCACGAAGGAGTCCGGGCTGTTGTCAGTGGGTTTGTAGAGCTTGATGATGTTCTTGGTGAACGCATTCAGATCTTCGGGCGCCTGATGCAGACCATCGAGCGAGACGTCCCTCGGAAGGTCGTTTGCCTCCGCGCACGCGACCACACACGCCTTACAGCCGATGCACAAGGTCGCATCGTAGAGCATCCCGACCGGCGCCTTCGGCTGGGAAGGCGTCTCCTCGGCAGCTTCCGCGGGAACGGCCAACGCTGCCGCGACCGGAACGCATCGCGAGACGACGCCTAGCAGTGCTTCCCGGCGGGTCAGTTCCACTTACCGGCCCTCCGTATTGGGGTTGTCCTTCGGCGAGCTCGGGAGGTTGGCTTTGATGATCGCGGCTGTTTCTTCTTCGCTTTGGAACCGTCTCGCCGCAACCCACGCAGCCCCACCGAGGGCCCCGCCGATCAAGCTCACGACCGCCACGCCTGGCGCCGAAATCGTGCCGGTCGCGGTGTGGACTGGAGGATAAGTGTCGGGCGGTGTGGCCGCGTGGATGGGAACCTCTTGGAAAAGCGGCACCCGGAAAGCCAGATGCTTTTCCGTACAACCGATGCACGGAGCACCAATGCCAATTGGCCACACGTCGGGAATCTCATTGAAATGCCGTGTCGAACATCCAGCATGCGTGTCCGGCCCCTTGCAGCCGAGCTTGTAGAGGCACCATCCATGGCGATGTCCCTCGTCGCCGTACTGCTGAACGAATCGCCCGGCATCGAAGTGGGCGCGCCGCGGGCAGTGATCGTGAATCACGCGGTCATAGGCGAACTTCGGCCGGTGCTGATCGTCCAGTTCGGGCAGCGTTCCCTTGCGGGCAAATTGAAAGACAACCCCGAGTAACGTGTAGGGATTGGGCGGGCAGCCAGGCAGATTGACGACCGGCTTATTCTTGATGATCTCGTCTACGCCCACCGCGCCGGTCGGATTGGGGTCAGCCGACGGGATTCCGCCCCACGACGCGCACGACCCGATCGCGATAATCGCTCCGGCCTGAGACGCTACGTCTTTCAAGACGTTGAGAGCCGGCTTGCCCGCCAGCTTCATGTAGATGCCCTGATCCCTGGTGGGGATCGAGCCTTCCACCACCAGCACGAACTTGCCTGCGTTGTTGTTGACGGCCTGGCTCAGTGCCGCTTCCGCCTGATATCCGCACGCGGCCATGAGGGTCTCGTGATAATCGAGCGAGATTACATGCAGAATCAAGTCGGCCAAGTCCGGTTTGGACGTGCGCAAAAGCGTTTCCGAGCACCCGGTGCAGTCTTGAAAATGGAGCCAGATTACGGATGGCCGGCGCGCCAGGCCGATTTCCCGCGCGACCTCGGCGGCAGTAGCCTTTTCGGTAATCGCGAGACCCCAAGGGGCGGCAACCATCAGTTGCGTGCAAAACTGGAGAAAATCGCGCCGGGGAACTCCACAGCGTTTCAAGTGGGCGGCGACAGTTGGTTTCGGCTTCCCCGACCAGATCATATATTTATTCCTCACTGCAATACGGCTGTCTCGCGAGCGGCTAGGAACGCAATCCAATCCAACCAGCGGTCCAGGCCCTCGCCGGATCGGCAGGAGAGCGGAAACGTCCTCAGTCCTCGATTCAAGGCCTCGACGCCCCGCCTGAAATAGTCGAGGTTGAAGGTTACATAGGGCAGCAGGTCGATCTTATTGATCACCAGGGCATCCGCGCCGCTATACATTCTCGGGTACTTGTATGGCTTGTCGTCGCCTTCCGGGGTCGAGGCGATGAGCACGCTCAAATGCGTACCGAGTTGCCAGGCCGCGGGGCAGACCAGGTTACCGATGTTCTCGACAAAGAGGAGGTCGATCTCCCGCAACGGCAAGCAAGCAATCGTGTCCCGTATCATGCCCGCATCGAGGTGGCATCTGCCGGTAGTATTCAGATGCACCGCGACAGCGCCCGCTCTCTCGGCGCGTTCGGCATCCATGGCCGCTGGGCTGGTATCGCTGTTGATCATGCCGATGCGTATTTGGCCCTTGAGTTCAGCGACGGTCCTCTCGATCAGCGAAGTCTTACCGGCGCCCGGAGAGGCCATCAGGTTCACTGCCACCACCCCCGCGGAATCCAAAGCTGCGCGGTTCTGTACGGCGATTTCGCGATTCGCATCGAGAGCGTTCTGTGCGACTTGAATCGTCTTGACAGTCATGTCACCCCCCGCTGGTCTCCACCTCAATCGACTCCACGTAGCATTCCGGGGCGTCGACGGGCTTCACCCATTGGCTGCCACACTCGGGACACCGGCAGACCTCTCGGCCGCCCGCGAAGCTCTTCGAGCATGCCAAACACAGCCACTCCCCAGGGACATGGACAAATTCGATCTGCGCGCCTGAAATTTCCGAAGTCTCGCAGACTCCATCCCAAAACATCGCCAGGGCATCCTCGAGATACCTCGAAGATTCGGCGATTGCCACCCGAACAGAGAGAATGCGCGAGGCGCCCGCCGAACGGGCGTGACTCAGCGCAATTTCCCGGATCCCCTCCACTACACCCAGTTCGTGCATACGATCACTCTCGCCGCGCCTGGCCGATTTCCCAGGCGACCGCTGCGGCGGCCGTCCCTTCGGTGATGGCTAGGCCCCCTCGGAGCCGCTACCATGGGTCGTGTACAGAACTGTAGGATGCCCCTGGCAGGCATTTCTGTAAACAGCGCCGATCCGCAGATAGCAGAAGCAATTCGACGACCAGTTTGGTCCACTCACTTCCACAATCGGACGCGGGGCCTCAGCCGTTTTCATTTGAAAGATCGGGCATTAACAGCTTCCCAGAGATATGGAGGAGTGGATTCGGTCCCTTTGCCGCGCCACTCGGGGCGCTAACTGTCAGCCTGGTTCCCTCACTGAGAATGATCGCTGACCTGCCCTCTTCGGCACGCGCCGAGGCGTCATCGGCACGTGGCATGGCAATTGACAAGAGCACGCTCCAGAGAATCATAGGCAGCCAACAAGATCTTCTTATGACGTATCGCCTTATCGGTAAATCACGCCAGGCGGCGTGCCCGGCATGACGGTTGCATCGAGGTCGAGCTGAACCAGGCCCAGGAATGAGCAATGTGAAAGGGTTCTATGTCCAAGACAATTCTCATCGTCGACGATCATGCTGCAAACAGGGAATTGATACGGGAGGCAATTGCAGACTTCGAATGCGAAATCAGTGAAGCATCTACGGCATCAGAAGCTCTGGAGCATTTTCGGTATTGCGAGACGGCCCTGGTCATCACCGATGTATGCATGCCCGGCATGTCCGGAACCGATCTGCTCGAAAAGGTGCGCGACAACTACCCCGAGACCGTCGTTGTTCTTGTTACCGCCTTTGCAACAGTTGCAAACGCCGTGGAGGCGATGAGAATGGGGGCATATCACTATTTGACTCTGCCCATCGATATCGACGAACTGCGGGCCGTCGTCTTGCGGGCGCTCGAATGCCAAGAACTCCGCGCAGGTGACAGACTGTCCGGCAGCGGAGATCAATCGAGGCCCTCGGGCTTCGAAGAGACTTTGGGAAATTCAAAAGATCTTGTCTATGTACTGGACCAGGCTTCGAGGGCCGCAAGGAGCAATGGGACGGTCCTCATCTTGGGTGAGAGCGGCACGGGTAAGGAACTCCTCGCCCGCGGGATTCACGCTAATAGCTGCCGTAACAAAAAGCCGTTTGTCACGATCAACTGCGGCGCGATTCCGCGGTACCTGATGGAATCCGAACTCTTCGGCCACCTCAAGGGCGCCTTCACGGGGGCCGTGCGCGACAGTAAGGGCCAGGTTGAAGCAGCCGATGGCGGGACGCTGTTCCTGGACGAAATCGGTGAAATGCCCCCGGAGCTGCAAGTGAAGTTGCTACGTCTCCTTCAAAGCGGCGAGATTCAAAAGGTTGGCGCTGTCTGTAGCACCCGGGTCGACGTAAGGGTGATCGCCGCAACCAACCGGGACCTTGCTCGCATGGCGGACGACGGAACGCTTCGCGAAGACCTTTATTATCGCCTCAATGTCATTCCACTTCGCTTACCAGGTCTGCGCGACCGCCGAAAGGACATCCCGCAGTTGCTGCGATTCTTCTTCGAGCGCAGCCGCGCCAAACATGGCCGGGACGAGCTCAGGCTTTCCGAGCGCGTCTTAGAGCATTTCTTGAGCTATGACTGGCCAGGAAACATTCGCGAGCTCGAGAATGCGGTCGAGCGCATCGTCGTCCTCACGCCGGGCAACCAAGTCGAGGTGGCCGACCTGCCCGAGTTTCTCCGCCCGGGACCCACTCCTCTGGAAACGATCGACCTGCACCTCCCGGCGAACGGCATCAGCTTGGGAGGCCTAGAAAAAGAGGTGCTCCTTAGCGCTTTGAAGCGATGCCGTTGGAACCAATCCGCCACCGCGCGATATTTGAATTTGAGCCGAAAGACCCTCATCTATCGCATGCACAAGTACAATTTGATGCAACCACAGCCCCTGCGCATCCCCGTCGAGCGTTCCAAGGTAATTAAGATCGCTTGAGGAGTCTCTCACCATGGATTGCAAGCACGCGGCCGGGCTCGCGAGCAACTCCGGGCCGGACAACCACATCGATAACCGCTACAGGAGATTGCTGGAATGCGCTCCCGATGGAATTGTGGAAGTGGATGGCGCCGGCCGGATCGTATTTCTTAATTCTCAGGCCGAACAGTTATTCGGCTACCGCCGCGTGGACCTCCTGGGCAAATCCGTCGAGTTGCTGTTGCCGGAGAAATTTCGGCAGCACCATACTGCACACCGCAAGCGCTACGGCGATCATCCTTCCGTCCGTCCCATGGGATCCGGGCTCGATTTGCGGGCCGTTCGTGCGGATGGAACGGAATTCGCCGTTGATATCAACCTGAGCCCATTCGACGGAGAGAGCGGACCGAGCGTGATCTGCGCGATCCGCGACATCACCGATCGCAGGCTGGCGGAAAAGCGCATTCAAGAACTGAACGAAAGGCTCGAACATCGCAGCCGCGAACTAGCGGCCATAAATTCAGAATTGGAAAGCCGGAACCGGGAAGTGGAGAAGGCGAATGGCCTAAAGACCGATTTCATCGCTACCATGAGCCACGAATTGCGGACGCCACTGAACGCGATCAAGGGATTCACCGATCTGCTCGCGAGACAAACGGCGGGGCCCTTAACAAAGAAGCAGGAGCGATTCGTCCAACATATTTCGCAGGGTTCCCGGCACCTGCTTGCGTTAATTGCAGATTTGCTTGACATTTCGAAAATCGAAACCGGGCGCCTGGAGTTCCGATTCGAAAACTTCCCGCTGAGCGCTGCCGCAGAGGAAGTGCTGTCGGATCTGAACCCATCGGCGGTAGCAAAGCAAATTGAAGTCGAGACTGATTTCAGCGCGGACCTCATCCTACATGCCGATCGCCTGCGCCTGAAACAGGTGCTGTACAATCTGCTTAGCAACGCCATCAAATTCACGCCTTCGCGGGGGCGCATCCGCCTAGCTGCGCAATCCGACGGCTGCGTGGCCCGCATCTCGGTTATCGATACCGGAATCGGCATACCGATCGAGGAGCGCGACAGAATTTTCGAGCCGTTTCACCAACGGCTGACGCCGCCGGATGAAGCCTGCCAGGGCACCGGGCTAGGTTTGTCGATTACGAGGCTCCTGATCGAAAAACAGGGCGGCGCGATCGCGGTGGAAAGCGAGCCCGGTAAAGGCAGCTGTTTTTGCTTCACCCTACCGGCAGCGCGCTCCTAACTGATCCTTTTGAGGCACTTCGGTTTTCTGCACCTGCCTCATTTGAAGCATGAAAGACGACTACCGATGTCCTGGCGAACAGTGACTCGTGCAACGCTGTCGCGAACTTGCGTTGAAGCGTCGTTGAATAACCCGGGATTGTGGGTTGGTATCCCGAGTGCACTTGTGATGGGCGAGTCGATTCCTGGCTCACGATATCAAGGAAGAACAGGTGGATCGCTACCGAGGTCGAAACAAATTATGAGCATATTGACCGCAGAGCAGCTCGAAATTCAGAAGGCGGCGAGGGAGTTCGTCGCCAAGCACATCATACCGAACGCCGCCGAGTATGACAGAAAAGGAGAGTTTCATCCATTTCTGCTCGAAGCGGCAAAGCAAGGCAAAGTTTTTGCGATGGCCATACCCAAAAAGTACGGTGGCCTCGAGTACAGCGGCCTTACACAGGCGTTGGTCTTGGAAGAGTGGGGTTACGGCTGCGCAGGCATGGGCACCACTTTGGCAGCCAGTATCCTCGGTATGGATCCCCTGCTGGTCGCCGGAACCGAGGAGCAGCGGCAACGTTTTTTCGCTCCCATCGTGAACGGCGGCATCGCCGCTTTCGGCCTGACGGAGCCGGGCGCCGGTTCCGACGCGGCTGGAGTCAGAACGGTCGCCGTGAAATCCGGTGATGAATATGTTCTCAATGGGAGTAAGTGCTTCATCACGAATGGCGGCTACGCCAGCATGTATGTGATTTGCGCCAGCACCGACCCCAGTAAGGGAGTCAAGGGCATCAGTGCCTTCATTGTCGAGAAAGGACGCCCGGGCTTCCGCGTGGGAGCCGTGGATCACAAACTGGGCATCCGAAGCTCGAATACGGTCGAGCTGTTTCTGAAGGATGTTCACATTCCTGCCAACAACCTCCTGGCGAAGGAGGGTGAGGGGATGAAGGTCGCAATGATGACATTGGATCTGGGCCGCACCGCAATCGCGGCACTTTCCGTCGGCATGGCGCAGCGGGCGCTGGATGAGTGTGTCAAGTACCTGCAAAAGCGGTTCCCGGGCAAGCAACAGCCAGGGCAGACTCTACAATTCCGGCTGGCCGATATGGAGATGCAGGTCGCCAGTGCGCGCGAAACGCTCCATCTCACGGTGAACCTCCGCGACGCCGGCGTGCCCTTCTCCAAAGAGTCGGCGATTTCCAAGTGTCTTTGCGGCGATGTCGCCATGTCGGTTTCCAGTCAGGCGGTCAGCCTCACGGGCTCGTATGGATACACGTCGGAAATCTCCAAAATCATGCGCGATGCAAAAATCATGCAGATTTATGAAGGGACCAACCAGATCCAGCGTCTGGTGATCTCGAGGGCGGTACTGAGTCCGGCGCCGGCTCCGGCACCGGGGAAGAAGGCAGCGT
>Ga0335078_10006781_pt1 | contig 16952 bp, 17 predicted proteins | sample Lox_Sample_32_FD_206711 | JGI IMG/M metagenome (GOLD analysis project Ga0335078, IMG submission 206711) | Soil microbial communities from Loxahatchee National Wildlife Refuge, Florida, United States - Lox_Sample_3.2 | ecosystem: Environmental > Terrestrial > Soil > Wetlands | place: USA... | reverse complement strand
AGAGCCGCGCGCCTTCCCGCACGTCGCCCTTACTTCTTGAATGGCGGCAAAAACGATCGCGTCGGATCGGGCAGCAGATTCGAAAACTTCAGCTCGGCGAAATCGCCGATTACGTCGATTGCGAAGAACGACGCATTGTCGACGCGCAGTCGATGGTAATAGCGGAGATCGAGCTTCATGAAGTGGCAGACGACGGTGCGGATAATGTCGCCGTGCGAGACGAACAGCAGGCGCTGCTCGTTGTTGGCGCGCAGAGCGTGCATCACGCCTTCCACGCCGCGCGCTTGCACCTGCACGATGGTCTCGCCGCCGGGCGTCATGTTTTCGATTGGAGCCTTACGATATTCAAGGAAGCTTTCATCCTTGATCAGCTGATGGTAGGTCATGCCTTCCCACTTGCCGTAGCGCACTTCCTCGATCAGCGGTTCCTCGACGATCTTAATGTCACCGATTCCATTGGCGATAATTTCGGCGGATTGGCGCGCGCGCGGGAGAGGACTCGAGACGATCAGATCGGGCTTCAGCAGGCGCGCCAGCGGGACGGATTCTTCAACCTGGCGGCGGCCGGCTTCGTCGAGCTCGACCGGCTGGCGGCCCATCACGCGCCCTTCGCGATTCCAAGGAGTCTCGCCGTGGCGCATCAGCAATACGGTGCCGCGGATCCGCACCGCTTCCTTCAATTTGTCGGCAACGTGAAAAGGACCGAGAGCCATCGCGGCTATATCAAGCGAGGATCGAAAACGGGCGCCCGATTGAGAGCGCCCGTGGATTTTGGTTTAGGGCCAGGGGCTTACTTTACCTGTAGCTCGGCAGGATGGCTGCCGTTTGCCGCTCCGACTGTGGGCGACGCGCCAAGCCCGCAGAACGCCTCGTAATCGATTAGGCGAGTCTGGGTCGGATGGTCGCTGCAGACCGGGCAGTTAGGATCGCGCTTGACCTTCAGCTCACGCACGTAGTCGCGATCGGACAGAGTGTCGAAGTAGATCATCGTGCCGATCAGCGGTTTGCCCACGCCGAGGATCAGTTTGATCGCTTCGAGCGCTTCGATCGAGCCGATCAGTCCGGGTAGAACGCCGAGCACACCCGCTTCAGCGCACGAAGGCGCCATGCCCGGAGGCGGCGGCTCCGGATAGAGGCATCGATAGCAAGGGCCGCCCTTGGCCGGATAGAAGACCGTCGCGTTGCCCTCGAACTGGAAGATCGCGCCGTCGACCAGCGGCTTTCCCGTGAACACGCAAGCGTCGTTGATCAGGTAACGAGTCGGGAAGTTGTCGCTGCAGTTGATGATCACGTCGTAGGGCTTGATGATGTCGGTGACGTTTTCCGAGGTTAGCCGCACCTCGTGGCGATTTACCTTGATGCCGGGATTGAGCGCGTTGATCGACTTCTGCGCCGACTCGGTCTTGAGCATCCCGACCCGATCGGTGGCGTGGATGATCTGCCGCTGAAGATTCGAGATATCGACCTCATCGTAATCGACGATCCCGATCGTGCCGACACCGGCGGCCGCCAGGTACAAGCCGGAAGGCGAGCCCAGCGCGCCCGCACCGAGCAGCAGCACCTTTGAGTCTAGTAGCTTGGCCTGGCCCTTCTCGCCAACCTCGGGGATCACGAAGTGGCGCGAATAGCGCAGCAGGTCGTCCTGGCTGAACTGGCGATCGGCGATCCAGGGCAGACCTTTTTCCTTCCACGCGGTGAAGCCGCCCTGCAGATTGTAGAGATTCTCGTAACCCATCTCGCGCAGGTTGCGCGCGGCCAGCAGTGAGCGCGTGCCCGAGGCGCATTGCACGATTATCGGCGTCTTGCGGTCTGGAACTTTTTCTTCGACGCGCAGTTCGAGGAAGCCGCGCGGGATTCCGATCGCCTGCGGCAAATGACCCTGGCGCCACTCTTCGCCTTCGCGAACGTCGAGCACCACGGTGCCTGGTTTTTCGAGCATCTGCCTGGCTTCCTCGACGCCGATCTGTTTGATCTCGGCACGCGCCTCGTCGAGGATGCCTTTCGAAGTCTTAGCCATGATATTCACCCGCCCCGCTTCGCGCGGAGCCTTTTGCCTGCAATCCAACTAATCTAAGCACGATCTGCGAAGCCGCCGCAGGACGGCGAAAGATTAACAACAGTATACATGGCGTCACGGCTCTTCGAAGGGGATGCCATTCTTTTCGCAGAGCTCGCGCAATTGCCGGATCATCCGCTCGCTGCGCGCCAGATGAGCGATCGCGATGAAATTGGCGAGCAGCGCGGCCATCAATGCCCCGGTCGCCCAATACATGTGGCCCAGCGGATCGCCGCCGTGGATAACGCCGATGCCCTTGCCGTAGGCGACAAACAGCAAGACCATCGCGAGCGCGATTAGTGCAATTGTGATGCGGGTCATCAGCGACTCGTCCGGGCGTGTGTCGTTACAAAATCTCTTTGACGCGGTACCAAGAGCGTCAGGTGATCGGCTTTATGCATCTTTGAAGCAGGGAACGCGACTTCCGTAGACCGAACTTTCCCGTACTTTGGCTTGTCACTATAGGTGCCGCAAAGAATCACAGTCAAGCCGCGGATCTGGGGCGAATATAAGGCGGAAGTGAACGGTAAGATATTGAAATCGTTGAATATTCGATCGCGAGTGCGAATCGGGATTACGAGGTCGAGGAGGCCGCGCGCAAGATCGTGTCGGGGGAAGGTTGCTCTCGATAGTAGGGCGACGTGAAGATCCAGCGCACGACTCCACCATGGTCGATCAGAAATAGCGCGGGAATCGCATTGTCGGGATCGGCATTGCGATGATGCTGCACGAGGCCGAGCGGACCCAACAGCGTTTCATGCGAATCGCTCAGTAGCGGGATATTCGTGTTTAGGAAGGCGGCGAGGCGGCGCGAGTTCTCGGCCGGGTCGAGGCTGATCGCGACCACGTCGAGTCCCGCTTTCTTGAAATCCGCTGCGCGCTCGGACAGCTGCTGAAGCTCAAGCCGCGCGAACGGGCACAAATCGCCGCGATAGACCACGATCAACGCCCCGGAATTCGAAATCAGATCCGATGTGCGATGGGTCGTGCCATTCTGATCGGGCAGTGCGAAATCGGGAAATCGATCGCCGACCTTCAAATTGAGCGTGAACGGAGGATTCCGCGTCGCGCGAAGCGTGTAGCTGATGAAACGTCCCGAGCTAACGCCGATCACTACGGCGGCAAGAAAGCTGAAACCCGCGATTGCAAGCTTCGCGTGTGGCGACCAGATGCCGAGCGCGAGTCCGAATCCGAGGATCGCGACGACGAGCGCTGCCGTGAGCAGGAAGTACGCAAAGTAGGGGATGTGCTGATAGAGGCCGAGCGACGGAGACGACCAGAAGTTCAGCAGCACGTACGCGTAGAGCACGACCGCGGCCGATAGTGCGGCGATCGAGGCGAGGATTCGAAGCGGCTGGCCGGGCGGCGGCGTCCATCGCAGGTCGTCTTCCTCCGCGAGTGCCGCGTCGATTCCCTCGGCGGAAGCGGGATCGACATTTTCTGGCGACGGAGCTTTCATCGATCGAAAATGATCCGCGCGCGCCAATCGCCGGTTTTATGCTGGGACACGCTCAACTGATGATACGTCACTGCTTTGATCTCGCCGCGTAATTCGTGGCGCAAGCGATCGAAGGTTTCACCCGCGAGTTGCGCGGTTAATCCGCCGCCAGTCGCGACGACGGAGGCGTCACGCCAGATGAATTCATCGACCAGGAAAAGGTTGAGGGCCGCGGACAGCAGATCGTGAATCAAGTCGATGTCGTTATTCGCGGACACGCTGACGGTTCGAGTTTCGAGAGCGCGAATCGCGTCGCCCGCGACCATCAGGCGAGCCATCGCGACCAGGGCGCATCCGAAGAGCGCGGGACGGGACGCCGCACTGACCTCGATCCCGACGTCACCGGTATGATCGAACTCGGTGAAGTTTGCCTCGCTCACGAATCGTCAGATCGCGAAGCCGCCGTTGGGACTTAGCACCTGGCCGACCATGTAGGAGGCGTCGTCGGAGGCGAGGAAAAGCGCAGCGGCCGCGATCTCGCGCGCTTCGCCGAAGCGTCCGATCGGCGTCAAAGCGAGCGCGATCTGACGGATTTCGTCTCGAATCGGCGCGGTCATCGGCGTGTCGATAAATCCGGGAGCGATACAGTTCACCAGGACTCCGCTGGAGACGACCTCGCGGGCGACCGACTTGGTGAACGCGATGATTCCGCCCTTGGCAGCGCAGTAATGCGCCGAGCCTGCGAGACCGGTAGTTCCCGCAACCGAGCCGAGATTGATAATGCGGCCGGATTTTTTTGGAATCATAACTTTGAGCACTTCGCGCGTGCAGTAGAAGGTGGCGTCGAGATGGGTTGCGAGCATGTGATGCCACACCTCGTCGCTCATCTCGGCGGTGGCTTCGGGAAAATGCTCGGCGCGTCCGATACCGGCGTTGTTGATCAGCACGTCGATAGTGCCGAATTTGGCCACGAAGTCGCGCACGATTTTCTCGACCGCGGCGCTTTGCGATACGTCGGCGACCAGCGCGATCGCGTCACCGCCCGCGCGTGCGATTTCGGTCGCGACGTTTTGCGCCGATTCGGGCCGGATATCGTTGACACCGACGCGAGCACCCTCGCGCGCGAACGTGAGCGCGGTCTCGCGCCCGAGCCCGGAACCCGCGCCGGTAATCAGAACCGTTTTTCCGTCGAGTCTCATCGTCACCCCCACTTAGTGTTCGTCGCGAAACCGCTGAACCGATTCCTACTTCTTGGCTTCCTTCAACTGCCGCTTCCAGTCCAGGCGCCGGGCTTCGGCGCCCGCGGCCTCGGCTTCTTTGATCATCCCTTTCTTCTGGTAGAACATACTCAGATTGGTGAAAGCGAGGATGTCCTCGGGAGTCTGCTCAATCCATTTCTTGGTCAGATCGATTGCGGCGTCGAGATCGCCTTTGGCCTGGTAGCACATGGTCAGGCCATGCACCGCGTCTTCGAACTTCGGATCGAGTTCGAGCGCCTGCTGATACAGCGCAATTGCTTCGTCGAACTTGTCGTCAGCGTAAAAATCGACGGCGTCGTCGCAAAGCTGCTCCTTGTCGGCCATCGCCCGCCTCCCGGTCTCACGGATTCTGAAAACGATCTTACTCTCCGTATATAATAAACGTAGCAGGCGCAGAATTGCACGGCGCGGTCACAGTGCGGCGCGCGCCCGTGCTACGATTGAGGCCTCGATCATGCTGACCGAAGATCAAGTCTACGGCGTGTTGCGTGAATGCTACGATCCGGAGATTCCGGTAAACATCGTTGACCTGGGATTGGTCTACGCTATCGAGCTCAGCGGCGATTCGGTGATCGTTCAGATGACGCTGACGTCGCCCGGATGCCATATGGGATCCATGATCGCGAACGACGTCGAGGACAGACTGCTCGCGCTGCCTGAATGCCGCGAGGCCAACGTCGAGCTGGTGTGGGATCCGCCCTGGAATCCGCAGATGATGAGCGACGAAGCGAAGAAGAAACTGGATATCGATTAAGGCGAGGCGAAGCGATGAAAGAAGGCAATCGTCCGGTGGCGGTAATCGTGGGAATCGGTCCGGGTCTTGGTGCCGCGCTGGTGCGGCGGTTTGCGCGGGAATATCGCGTCGCGATGATCGCGCGCAGCGCCGACTACTTGAATCAGCTCGGTAGCGAGACTCGCTCGACCGGCGGCGAGGCGAGCGCATATCCGGCCGACGTCGGGTCGGTGGAGCAGGTTGCGGCGGTGTTCGAGAAAATCCGGCGCGAGCTCGGCGCCCCCGACGTGCTGCTCTACAATGCCGGCGCCGGGCCGTTCGGTGCGATCGCGGAAATAACGCCGGAGCAATTCGAAAACTCCTGGCGTATCAATACGTTCGGCGCCTTCCTATGCTCCAAGCAGGTGATCGGCGAGATGGTTGCGCGCGGGCGCGGCGTGATCCTTTTCACGGGCGCGACCGCCGGAATCAAAGCCGGTGCGCGCTCGGCCGCCTTCGGACCGGCGAAGTTCGCGCTGCGCGGATTGGCGCAATCGATGGCGCGGGACCTCGGCCCCAAGGGAATTCACGTCGCGCATATCAACGTCGACGGCGTGATCGATATTCCCGGCCGCAGCTATTCGGGAATGAAATCGGAAGACCTGCTGAAGCCCGACGCGATCGCCGAAACGTACTGGCATCTGGCCCATCAGGATCCCAGCTCATGGACGATGGAGCTGGAGGTGCGCCCGTTCAAGGAAAAATTCTGATCACCTCGCGGGGTCGATCAGAACTCCCGGATTCAGAATCCCGCGCGGATCGAGCTCGCGCTTGGCCGCCTGCAGGCCGCGCGCAAAAACGTCGGGGCGCTGGCGATCGTACCAGGGACGATGGTCACGGCCGACCGCGTGATGATGAGTGATCGTGCCGCCCATCCGAATCAGCGTGTCCGATGCGGCGAGCTTGATCTCGTTCCACTGCTCGAGTTCGCTGCCGCGCCGACCGGGCGCGAGAATCGTGTAATAGGGCGCGGGGCCGTCGGGATAAACGTGGGTGAAGCGGCAGGTGACGGTGCCGGTGCCGCATACTTTTGCGACTGCGCGCTTGGTTGCTTCCATCACCTGGGCGTGAAAATCGGGAAAGCGGTCCCAGGTGATCGCGGTTTCGAACGTCTCGCTGACCACGCCCAGCCCGATCAGCACGTCGCGCACGTAGGGGGCGTTGAGGAAAGTCCTGCGCCACGCGCCAGCCGCGCCCTCCTGCGAGGCGCCGCTTTCGCCGCTGGTCTTAACCGGCTGTGCGGGGATCCTGCCGCCGTGATCGGCGCAACATTCGAGAGCGCGCGCGATCCACGGGTCGAGGTTGTGATCGGCTGATTCGAAATTCAGCACCAGGATCGCCTCGCTGCCGTCGCCGGCACCGGCCGACAGCGCCTCGCCCGGATCGAGCAATCGACAATTTGCCGGATAGAGGCCGGCTTGCGAGATCGCGCGGGCGGCGTTTGCACCGGAAATGAAATCGGCGAACGGGACCGAGGCCGCCGCGCGCAGCGTTGGCCGATCCTGTAATCGCATCCAGGCCTCGGTGATGATACCGAGGATTCCTTCCGAGCCGATGAACATCCGGTCCGGGCTGGGACCGGCGCCGGAGCCGGGCAGGCGGCGCGATTCCATGATCCCGATCGGAGTCACCACGCGGGTCGATTCGACAAAATCGTCTATGTGAGTGTAGAGCGTCGCGTAGTGTCCGCCCGAGCGCGTCGCGATCCATCCGCCGAGCGAGGAGAATTCGAACGATTGCGGAAAGTGGCGCAGCGTCAGGCGATGCGGCCGCAGTTGATCTTCGAGCGCGGGGCCCATCACGCCGGCCTGGATACGCGCGGCGCGCGAGGTTCGATCGATTTCCAGCACCTTGTCGAGATGGCGCAGGTCGATGGTTACCACTGCGCGATAGTGGTTGTTATCAAGCGGTCCGACGCCGCTGACCACGCTCGAGCCGCCGCCGAAGGGAATGACCGCGGCGTTGGCGCCGTCGCACCATTCCATCAGGTGCGCGACGTCCTGCTCGCTGCGCGGGAATGCAACGACGTCAGGCGGGCTTTTAAAATCGCGACGGAACATACGCACGCCGTCGCTGTACGAGCGGCCGTAGGTATGCAGCGCGCGCTCGTATCGATCGGTCGAGCAGAGCGCGGCGAGACTGGACGGCGGTGAGATTCGCGGCGCGCGCAGATCGAGCTCGTCGAGCGTTGGCGGCGGCGTCATCTTCAATTCGGCCACGCCGAAACGCTTCGCCATCTTCTCCGCGAGGCGCTGTTGTGCTTCGGCGTTTGGTCCCTGGTCTTCGTAACCCCAGCCCCAGAATTTAAGTTTGCGCTCGGCCATCGCCAACCTGCCTTATGCTTTTGCGAAAAAATCCTACGCTCGCGCGATTTTGCGCCCCGATGCGGCAAAGCGCAAACCGTCACGCCGCCGAATCGAAACCAGCGGGCGCGTCAGTCGCCCAGATTGATTTCGAAATCGGCACCCTCGCGGTTCCTGAACGCCACCGCCACGCGCAGCCGCTCGAGATGCTGATCGATGGTCTTGCCGCCCTGCTTGACCTTGTGTTTAGCGAAGAACTCGCGGACTTCATGCTCGAGCGTCGCCAGCGCGACCACGCCTTCGCACATCCGTGGTATAGAGTTTTCCGGATAACGCTCGATCATCTTGTCCCAGTTGTGCTTGAGGAAACCCCATGCTCGCTCGCGGCACACGGTGTTGTAGAGCAGCGAATGCAGCAAGTAGGGCGCGTTTTGCGTGCGCACCTCGCCGCTGAGCGTCATCTCCATCGTGGCGCGCAGCAGCTCGGGATGACGGAAGTTGGCCAGCGAGAATAAATAGCGCTGCTCTTCCTGCGGCGTGCGCGCGGCTTTGAAATTGTCTTTGAACTCGCGGTATTCGGCTTCGCCGCCGCTGGAAGCAAGGATCGATATCAGCGCGGGCACCAGGTTGCGATCGACCGAAGCGGGGTCGCCCCGATAATTGGCGTACATCTCGCGTGCCCGATCCCAGCATTCGCGATCGGCGCCGAGCGTGCCGAGGGTTGCGAGGACGAGCGCGCGCAGCTGACTCTGCAGCTCGTTTTCGTCGCGCTGCGGGGACCATCCGAGGCGCGCGGCCGCCGGCGCAAGCAGCTCGCGAACACGAGCCTGCAATCCGGGACGGACGCCGTCGTCGATTATCATCTCGAGGTAATTGAACCCGGCCAGCAGCGCGCGCCAGACGTTGAGATCGGTCTCGTCGCGGAACAGCCGCACCATCTTGAGAAATTCAGCCAACGGCGTGAGTCCGGCAACCACCGCCGCCCACGTATCGCTGACCAGCGAGAAGCGCTCGACCGGCGCGAGCTCCGACAGCGCCGAGGTCAGCGAGCTCAAAAGCTCCGGCGCGTAGCGCGTGCGATAAAATCCGTGACCACCCTGGTTGGCGAGGCCCCACTCGACACGCTCGGGAATCTCGAGCGTGGTTTCCGGGCCGTCGAGCAGCAGCTTGTGTGTGCTGGTTCCGTGCTCGGTGCGTACCTTCACGATGATCGGTACGTGCCATCGCTGCTCGTTGGGCTGATCGTGCGGGAGATACGTGAAACGCCGCTGGCTCAGGATCAATCCGCGGCCGTTGGAGGCGGGCTTCACGCTGACCACTGGAAAGCCGGGCTGGAAGATCCACGAATCCATCAGCTTGCGCACCGGCTGTCCCGACGATTCTTCGAGTGCGTCCCACAGGTCGGTGGTCTCGGCGTTGGCGTACTGATGCTTGCGCAGGTAGAGCGCGATTCCCTTGCGGAATTCGTCGGCGCCGAGATACTGCTCGAGCATCCGGAGCACCGCCGCGCCCTTTTCATAAGTCAGGATGTCGAACATACCGCCGGCTTCGCTGGCGGCGCGCACGGTGTACTCGATCGGGCGCGTGCTGTGCAGCGCGTCGATCGCCATCGCGGACGCGCGCGAGACGCTGAAGCTGACCCATCGCTGCCATTGCGGCTTCCAGGCGTCGACCGCGAGCATCTCCATGAAGGTGGCGAAGGCCTCGTTGAGCCACAGGCCGTTCCACCATTTCATCGTGACCAGGTCGCCGAACCACATGTGGGCGTTCTCGTGTGAAACCACGTCGGCGACGCGCTCGAGCTCGGAGCGCGAGGCGGTTTTTTCGTCGACCAGCAGCGCGGTTTCGCGAAACGTGATCGCGCCGAGGTTTTCCATCGCGCCCGAGGCGAAATCGGGAATCGCGATCAGATCGAGCTTGTCCCCCGGATACCTGACGCCGTAGTAATCGGCGAAGAATTTGAGCGAGAAGGCGCCGATGTCGCGTCCCCAACTGGTAAGTGCGCGCTTGCCCGGCACGTGCACGACCCTCAGCGGAGTGCCGTCGACGTCGACCGCGTCGGTCGCTTCGAATTCGCCGACCACGATCGCCACCAGGTAGGTGGACATCCGGATGGTTTCCTTGAAGTTCAGCTCTTTCCTGTCGTTGCCCACACGACGTTCACTTTCGAGCGCGGTGTTGCTAATAGCGGTGAGCTTGTCGTCGATCACGAGGCTCACCTTGAAGCTGGCCTTCAGCGCGGGTTCGTCCCAGCATGGGAACGCGCGGCGCGCGTCGGTCGCCTCGAACTGCGTGGCGGCGACGCGATGGGTCTGGCCGGAGGAATCCTGGTACTGGCTGCGATAGAAGCCGTGCAGCTTGTCGTTGAGGATACCGCGGAAAGTGATCGTGAGCCGCCACGGTCCTGCTTCGAGCGTATCGGCGAAGCGCAGGCGGGCGCGCTCGTTTGCGGAGTCGAGCTCGATCCCGGAGGCGGTGAGTTTGCGGCCGGCGCGCTCGACCACGGCGCGATCTATCTCGAGCTCGATCGCGTTCAGTACGATTTCGTTCACCGGCTGATGAACGGTAATCGCGATCGTCTCTTCGCCGGCGAAGGTGTATGACTCCAAATCGGGCTGCAGGCGGATCTCGTAGCGGTCCGGAGTGACAGTGGTTGGCAGCCTGTAATCTTCGGCCGTGACGCTGGTCACCGCCGCTTCCTGATCGTACATCGCGTCCCTTCCTTGGCCCGCGCCGAATGGGGCTTGGATGATTTTTGATAACGGGCACGGCGGCTCTGGCCATACGCGCCCAGCTCATTATTTTTAACCGAATGGCGCTGTGCAGAATAGCGTTCAGGTTCGAGCCGCAAAATGGCGGCGTCGCAGGTCAGCGCTATTGGCGCGCGAGCTCGGCGAAATTGGTGAGCTGCACGCGATGGGTATCGAGCGCGCTGCGCAGCCCCGCGCTGGTCAGCAGCTCGACTTCCATCTGGGCGGCAGGGGCGGGAGGCAGGCCACCGATATCGGCCGCGGGATGAAAGTAAAGCTCGGTGGTTCCCTCGCGCAGTCGCGCGACCACACCGTGCAGATATTTCTCGCTCAGATTACCGCTTTGATGGAGTCCGAAAAGCCAATCGGTCGATTTGATCCCGCGCTTGGTCATCCTGCGCCGCGCCCGCGCCGACAGCGAGCGAAAGATCGCCGCCTCGGTCAGCTTGCGACCGAAATTGTCGCGTGCCAGCGCAACCGTCGTGAACACCGGCTCGCGCGGCAAGCGAATGTAGGGCACGCGATATTCGGCCGCGAGCTCGATCAGGATATCGGCGATCACCGGATGGACGTGTATGTTAAGGTGGCCGTCGATATGGTTCAGATATCCGATAAGTTTGAGATGGCGCTCGATTTGAGCACGGGATTCGGCGCGAATCCGCTCGCGCAATTTGCGGTTGAAGAAATAGCGCATTCCGGCGCGGGTCGGATTGGCGGCGAAACGGCCCTCGATGTCAACCAGTCCGCCCAGTTCATGATGCGCCATCGCGCTGGTGCCCTGGCACATCACCAGATGCAAACCGACGTCGAGGCGGAGATTGTCCCTGGCCAATTCGGCCGCGGCTTCGCGCGCATCGGCGGTGACCATCAGGCTCGCGCTGGTCAGCACGCCCTCGCGATGCGCCCGGATCACGCCGGCATTAACTTCGGGTGAATAGCCGAAATCGTCGGCGTTAATGATGATCGATTTCATCGGGGCACCAGGCGCGGCCGGCGGCGGAGCGAGCGGGTGCAAACGGCCAGAACGATCACGTTGTGCGCGGAGCGGCTCACGCTTGACGAGCCCCCCCGCTCGCGCAATTTTGCTCGCAACGTGAGCGTCGCTCAAGAACCCCCGGGGCTGCTGATCTTCTATGCGTTCGCGCGCGAGCTAGCCCATTTCAGACGCAAGCTCGAAAATCGCTCGGCGATTTCGATCGATGGCCTGCGCGGATTCCACGGCAGGATCAACGGAGTGGAGCTGGCGCTGGTCGCGACCGGTATCGGTGCGATGCGCGCGCACATCATCGCGCGCCGCGCGCTCGACGCTTTTCCCAGTGCAAAGATGGTTATCTCGGTGGGCGTCGCCGGCGCCTTATCCGAGGGTTTGAAGCCGGGTGACCTGGTGCTGGCGGATCGCATGATGCTGGCCGGCAAAGACCGCTCGAGTGTCGATTGCATCCTACCGCTTGTAGCAGAGCAGGTGCGTTCGGCTGAACGATCGCTGCGCTCCGCGGGCGTACGCTTCGCAACCGGCGCGATGCTCACGGCGAACAAGATACTCGCGAACGGTGCGGCCAAGCGCGTGGCCAAGGAGCAGAGCGGAGCGATCGCGGTCGACATGGAGAGCGCCGCGCTTGGCCTCGAGGCCGCCGCGCGCGCGCTGCCGTTCATTTGCATCCGCGCGGTGCTGGACGCCGTCGACGATGAAATCCCGGCGGCGGAGCTGGGCGGTGAGGACGGCCAGGTGCGACCGCTCGCGGCGACCAGCTTTCTGATTCGCCATCCGGGGACGATACTCAAACTGCCAAAGCTGATGCGCAATCTATCGCGCGCGACCGCAGCGCTGGCCAAAGCGCTCGAAGCCCTGGCGCAAAATCGTTCGGACGGGGAATCTTATTCCGAATGAAACGAAGAGCCGCCGACAGACATCGTTTCGAAGCCTGACGCGCGCGCCGCGTGCTCCTCGAACACGTTTCTTTCATAGGGGAAGTCGGCGAGGTGACACGCGATCGCGGCCTTGTCGCCACAGCAGTCGCGGCGGGTGAGTATATTGGCGATCAGTGCGAAGAACGGGATGAAGATAAACACACTCGCCCAGGCAGTTTCCGCAGCGCTGATCCAGAACAGCATCGTGATCCCGAAGCCGACGATGCCCGCATAAAGCGCGAGTCCCAGCAGCGCGCGCGACGGAAATCCCGGCACGACGCCGAAAGGCTTGTCGCGGCCGCGGTTCAATCGAGCGTCGAGCGTCTGGAAAATCGCGACCGTCACAGCCGCCACCAAGAACCATCCAAGGTAATTGCTGATCGGCACGCCGAAGTGCGGCCCGGGCGGATCGTACCAGAATATTTTTCCGAGGAACCATCGCTCGCCCAGCACGCTCAGCGGATCGACCACGAGATCGATCATCACCATGAACGTCGCGGCCATCAGCCATACGCGCGGTGCGCGCCTGAGCTTCCAGGTGTCGAGCAAGCGCACGTCAAATCCGCGTCGGTAAAGCGGCGAGGCCACCAGGAGCGCCACGCTGTAGCCGACGAATGAAAGAAATGTGAAGGAGAGCGAATCCATCAGCGGTACGCCCGCGACCCAAATCTCACGCCCGCGGGTAGCCTCGACGTAGTGATACAGGCCGAAGGGAAATCCGTTGTGTACCGAGCTCCACTCGCATACGAGCGCGACCGCGTAGGTCAGCATCGTGAACAGAATGGTGGTGCGCAATCCGAAATTGATGATCGCGATGAAGAGATAGCTGGCGAGGAAGATGAAAACGTACGGGCGCAGCGCGATGGTTGACAGCAGCAGGCTCACGGCGGTGTTACCTGGCGTGCGCGTTCATTTCGCGGAAGTACGCGATCGCGCGGGACAGCGCGTCGTCAACTGAACCGGTGGTGTAGCCGAGCTCGCGGCGCGCTTTGCTGGAATCGAAAAACATCCGCTTGCGCGCCATCTTGACTTCGGTCAGGCTCGCGCGCGGCTCACGTTTCGTCACGTTGCGCGCGATCACGTCGGCGGCCAGCGCGAAACCGTAGGCGATCGCGTATGGAATTCGAATTTTCGGGGCCGCGACGCCCGAGAGCGCGGCGAGCCGCTCGAAAATCTGGCTCAAGGTGAGGTTCTCGCCGCCCAGGATGTACTTCTCGCCGATTTTGCCACGCGCGGCCGCCAATAGATGGCCGCGCGCTACATCCACGACATCGACCAGATTGAGTCCAGTGTCGAGATACGCGGGCATCCGGCCGTTGATGAAATCGACGATCATTTTTCCGGTCGGGGTTGGCTTGTAGTCGAGCGGACCGACTGGCGTTGACGGGTTCACGATCACAACCGGTGTGCCGTTGCGGGAAGCTTCGAGCGCGGCCTGCTCGGCCATGAACTTCGAGCGCTTGTAGGCACCTACCATGTTTTCGAGCGCAACCGGCGTGTCTTCGGTGCCGACGCCGCCGTACGGAATTCCGAGCGCGCCGACGGTGCTGGTATGAATTACCTTTGCGACCCCTGCGCGCCTTGCCGCGGCGAGGACGTTTTTCGTTCCTTCAAGATTGGTGGCGTACATCGGCGCTTCGTCGAGCAGCCACAAGCGATAGTCCGCCGCGACGTGGTAGATCTCTTCGCATCCTTGCGCCGCTCGCGTCACCGCTTCGGGATCGCGCAGATCGCCAACGAACGTTTCGTATTGCACGCCGCCAAGGCTGCTGACGTCGGCGCCGGCGCGGAGCAGTACACGCACTTCGCGACCGTCTTCGAGCAGCGCGCGCACGACGTGGCATCCGACGAATCCGTTGCCACCGGTGACCAGGGCTTTGCGCGGAGCCATCGCACTATTTTCCCGCGACCCAGTCGTTTTGCCCGACACGAGCGATTACCGCGGCTGCGGCCGCGCGTCCGGAAACCACCGCGCTTTCGATCGTCGCGGGGAGACCGGTTTGGATCCAGTCGCCGGCAAGGAACAGATTGGGAATCGGCGTCGACGTGGTGGGCCGAAGCCCGTGCGAGTCCGGCGTCGGCGCCATCGTCGCCTGTTTTTCCTTCAGCACCAGCGCTTTCACGATCTTGGCTTCACGAGCCGCGGGAACCATCGCTTTGAGATCGTTCATCACCTGGTCGAGCAGTTCTTCGTTTGGCTGATCGACCATCGCGCGCGCGCCGCTGATAACGAAGCTGAGATAGCCGGGATGACGCTCGCCGCTCTTGTCGAAAATTTTGCGCTTGTTGAAAAGCCATTGGGTCGTGGTGCCGATAAATCCGACGAAGGCCGAATCGGCCACTTCGCGATCGAGCCATACGTGAACGCAGATGATCGGCGAGAACTTGAGCCCGGCGAGCTTCGCGAAAAAGGGATCGGCGGCAGAGGCGGCCGGCAGCATCTGCAACAAAGATGGGCATGGCACTGCGGCGACGTAATTGGCGGCGGCGAGCCCGTTGCCGTCGCGCAGGCGGGCCCGCGCGATCGTGCCGTCCTCTGCGAGCTCGAGTGTCTCGACGCCGGTGCGCGAGGTGACGATGCCGTCGCGCTGCTGGATGAAGGCGGCCGCAGCGGCGCAGTAAAGATCGCTAAGGCCGACCTTCGAGTAGACGAAAGCCGAATCACGGCGGCGCGAGAAAAATGCGCGCTTCATGACTTCGGCGAGCAGGGCGGAGGAAGCCAGCGCGGGCTCTTCGTTGAGTGTTGCGATCGTGAGCGGATACCAGAAACTCTGACGCGCGTTCTCCGACTGATGCAACCGGTCCATGATCGCGGCGACATCGGTGGTCTCCAGCGAAGCGCGGTCCGTGCGATGGATCTTAAGCAGGCGGCGCGCCGCACGCATCAGCGCGATTCGTTCACGAAACCTGAGATGCTTGTATCGCATCACCGCCGCGGCCATGTGCAGCGGGCTTGGCAGCGACGCGGTGCGAAGCGACGCGCGCTTGCCGCCGGGCGCTATCATTTCGATCTCGAGCTTATTGCGGAACACGAGCTTGTCGTAAGTTCCAATCTGCTTCAGGAACGCCAGTGTCTCGCCGTAGCATCCCATCAGGACGTGTTGACCGTTATCAACGAAGTCGCCGCTTTCGGCGTCGGGGAACGAGTAAGCGCGGCCGCCGAGGGCCGGCTTTCGTTCGAGCACGGCGACGCGAAAGCCGCGCTCGGCCAGCGCGACACCCGCGCTAAGGCCGGCGAAGCCGCCGCCGATTACGACCACGTCGCGATTATCCGCCATCTTCGCTAGCGCGCGGGCAGGCCGAGTCGGCCGCTGGCCCACGCGCGCCCGACCAGGTAGAGCTTACGCGGCGTCGACAATCGATGGCGCCGGTCGAGCACGTGATAGTTCGAGTCAACGATCTGGCGCAGAATCGCACCGTAGATCAGGCGCATCGCCTCTGCCGCCAAAAGCGTCGGACGATCTTCGGCGGGCAAGGCGCGCTCGGCATCGGCGTAGTAGCAGCGCGCGCGCTCGGCTTCGAATTTCATCAGGGCCTCGAAGCGTTCGCTGTGCGCGCTGGCGAGGATTTCCTCCTGGGTGACCTCGAAGCGTGAGAGATCTTCGAGCGGCAGGTAGATTCGATCGCGGCCGGCGTCCTCGCGCACGTCGCGCAGGATGTTGGTGAGCTGGAATGCGATTCCGAGATTCTCAGCGTATTCGCGGGTGCGCTGGTTCTGGTAGCCGAAAATCTCGATACAGATGAGTCCGACCGCCGAGGCCACGCGGTAGCAGTAAAGGCGGAGCTCGTCGAAGGTCGCATAGCGCTTGCGCTCGAGATCCATCTCAACGCCCGAGATCACCTCGTCGAAGAGGCGATGCGGAATATTGAAGCGCGTGACGCTGTCGCTGAGCGCGCGCGAGATCGCGCGCGTCGGAGTGCCGTCGTAGACACGATCCAACTCCTCGCGCCATCGCGCGAGTAATGCGGCCGCGCCCCGGACACTCTCGTCGTCGGCGATATCGTCGATGAAGCGGCAGAAGGCGTAGACGGAATAGAGCGCGCGCCGGCGGTCGGCCGGCAGCAGCATGAAAGCATAGTAGAAGTTGGAGGAGGAGCGGCGGGTTATTTCAGCGCATCGCGCGAAGTCGTCGTCGAGCCGATGCGGGCCGGATGTGACAGTCGCCGCGTCCTGGGCCAAGCGCTCAGACCTCCACACGCCCGGCTAGGGCATGCCATCCGAGTTTCAGGTAATCGAGCTTGCCGAGCTTCGGCCGCCGGCGAAAAACGTCGTAGCCGATTTTCTCGATCGCATGCAGGATCGCGAGACCGCCGCCGGCGAACATCAGGATGTCGCGCCGCAGCCGCCAATCGACTAGTCGGCTGAGCGCCGCTCCCGATTTCAGCAGCTCGCGCGCGAATGCCACTTCGTGCTTCATCAGCTCGATAAAATTTCTATTTACGACGCCACGATCCAGATCTTCGAC
>Ga0335078_10006778_pt1 | contig 16957 bp, 15 predicted proteins | sample Lox_Sample_32_FD_206711 | JGI IMG/M metagenome (GOLD analysis project Ga0335078, IMG submission 206711) | Soil microbial communities from Loxahatchee National Wildlife Refuge, Florida, United States - Lox_Sample_3.2 | ecosystem: Environmental > Terrestrial > Soil > Wetlands | place: USA... | reverse complement strand
TGCTCGCACGTTCCTGCCCGGTGCCCACGCACCGGGCCCGGGTGGCCGGTCGGCCAGGCGCCGCCAGCTGGCGTCGTGGACCGAGCCGCGAACACTGCTGATCGGCCTGTTCGTGCTCTGCATGGCGCTCACCGAGGGAACCGGCAACGACTGGCTGTCGCTGGCGGTCATCGACGGCTACCACAGCGCGGCGGTCGCCGGCACCCTGACGTTCGCCGTCTTCCTCGCCGCCATGACCGCTGGCCGCTGGTGGGGCCCGGGGCTCATCGACCGCTACGGGCGGGTGCGGGTCCTGCGGGTGTGCGCGGTCACCGCGCTGGCGGGCCTGCTGCTGATCGAGCTCGGCGAGGTGCTGCCGGCGGCGGCGGGCGGCGCCCTGCTGCTGGGGCTGGGAACCTCGCTGGGGTTCCCGGTCGGCTTGAGTTCCGCTGCCGACGATCCCGCCCACGCGGCCACCCGGGTGAGCACGGCGGCGTCGATCGGCTACGTGGCCTTCCTCGCCGGGCCGCCAGTGGTTGGTTTCCTCGGCGACCGCGTCGGCGTCCTGCACAGCCTCTGGGTTGCCGCGGTCGCGCTCGCCGCAGCCTTCCTGCTGGCCAGCGCCACCGCCCCGCTCACCGCCGACGCCGGGCCAGGGCAGGACGGCGAGTGACGGCCGCGGAGGCCGTTCCCGGTCCATAACGCGCGCGCTTGTTGTCTGCCGCGCGGCGGGCCGTGATGACCGCCCCGAGCGGCTCGCGATGCTCAGCGCCCAAACGCCCACGCCACCATCAGCGGGAACTCGTCTCGCCAGAACGCGTCGCCGTGCGACCCGACCCGCTCGGTCATGACAACGTCCGCACCTGCGTCGCGCAGCGCGCCCGCCCACCGAGTCGCGTTCTGGAGAAAGAACGGCTCCAGCGTGCCGGCGACGAGGTACACGCGCGGGACCGAATCCGGCATCACGGCAGGCGGCCGGTAACCTCCGCCAGGCGACGCGCAGAAGACCGCACTGTAGAGACGGGGATGGCGGAGCCCCAGGGCGAGCGCGAGCTCTCCACTCGCGGAAACACCGAACACCGCCGTGCGCTCGGCGGGCAGTGCGACTCCGAAACGTGACCGCGCCCATTGGCGGACGTCTTCGACGAAGAACCTCTCGTGTGCCGCGAACCGTTCCGCGTCAAAGACCGGCGAGTACTCGCGGAGCCGCAGCATCTCGTCGTCCACCCGGTGGGTGCCGACAATCATGGTCGGCGGTACGTCGGCGGCCTCAAGGTCCCCGCCCCACCGCGAGATCAACTGGCCGTCACCAGCGAACACGACCGCTTCGGGCGGAACTGGCGGGATGTACACCGTCACCTGCCGGCCACCGTCGTAGTTGTCAAACGTCTCGGAGGCGAACTCTCCGGTGATGGACGACAATGTCACGCCTCCTTGTCAGCGGCGGCCGCGCTCGCAGGGGGTGAAGGTGATCCAACGGAACAGTGTGGGGGTGGACGCCAGGTTACCGGCGGAGCCGGAGGGCAACCATGATCACGGTCGCACCGACGAGCAGGGCGACCGTGTTGGGGATCACCAGTGCCAGGAGCCCGGCCGCCGCCCCGTAGGCGATCCACAGCAGGAACCCGATGAGCAGGATGGTGAAGTAGCCCACCGATACCTGGCGGGAGGACCGCTCGCGCAGCATGCGGCGGATCTGCAGCACCGGTGCGATGCCCATGAGGACCGCCCACGACGACGCGGCCGCGGCGAGGACAGTGGTAGCCATGGCGCTCCTGTGGTGAGGCGCCCGGGCCCTGCGGATCGTGCTCGCCAGTGACCTGGTGAGGGGCGCAAGCACGACCGTGGCCATGGTACCGCCGTCATGGCGGCCCGCAAGGCAGCGGCAACCGCCTCCGGCCCCGGGTGCTGAGACCAGGTGATCGGCACCGCCGCCCGGCACCTCGGCCGGGCCCTGATCCCGTCAGGAATCGAGAAGCGCCGGCGTGCGGCCGGGCCTAGCCTTGCAGTAGAAGCCAGCACGACACCGAGCCCTGAGCGCCCGGAAAGGAACCTGACAATGCCCACGGAGAATGCCACGACCGAATCCGGCGGATTTAGCGCTCAGGAGCGCGCCGCGATGAAAAAGCGCGCAGCCGAGTTGCGTGCCGAGGGCAAAAAAGGCGCCAAGAAGGCCGACGGCCTCCAGGCGGTCCTCGACAGCATTGCCGAGATGGCACCAGAGGACCGGGCGCTTGCCGAGCGCGTGCACGTGACGGTCACCGCCACCGCCCCCGAACTGTCGCCGAAGACCTGGTACGGGATGCCCGCGTACGCGAACGCGGACGGCAAGATCGTCCTTTTCTTCCAGAACGCGGGCAAGTTCAGCTACCGCTACTCGACCGTCGGCTTCCAGGACGTGGCCAACCTCGACGACGGCGACATGTGGCCGGTGGCGTACGCGCTTACGGAGTGGAGCCCCGCCGTGGAAGAGAAGCTCGCCGCACTGGTGCGGGCCGCGATTCACTAACGGAGCCAAGCGCCGCCAGGCCGGGATGGGCACGAGCCGGGCGCGGGCCACGTCAGTGCCCGGCCCGGCTCGCCCACTTCTGCGCGCCGGCGGGGCCCGCATTACCACATTCTGGCGAGGTTGTGCGGCGGTTTCCGCTTTGGAAAGCAGAAGTGATATCAGCCGCTATGCCCTGGCACCCGCAGAACTCAGACAATCTTCACATTCGGGCCGATGTAGCTAAACTGGGTAAAGCGCCCGTTGGGTAGGAACCTGGGTCGCCCAAGCTGTATTCTGTAGGCCTTCGTTGCCGTGCTGTCGTGCGAGCGCCGCCGAGTAAAGGGACTTGTGCAGGCGTGCAACACGCAAGTGATATGGCACGCAATCCCGGGGGTGTGACCAATGGGTATTACCACGGTCAGGATAAGCAGAAAATGTGGCGTCACCGTAAGCTTGGTCGCCTTCCTAGCACTGATCTGCTCGGCTTGCGGGGGCAGTGTAAATCCGACCTTAGGTTACAAGGCACCAGCATTACTGCCGTTTCACATCTCCATTGGCAAGCATGACAACAATCCAACCATCCAGGGCAACCTATCCTGGATAACCGAGCTAGGCACTTTCTCCATAGGTGCGCAGTATGAACTCCCGCCGCCGGTGAGCGGCACCATTCGCGTTATCCTCAGGAATCACCGCACCGGATTCGACGAGGTCTACCAGGTACGTACCGCCGGGGATCAATTCGCCGCCGTTGTCAACGGTACTACCACTATTAGTGTATCCCAGGGCCAGGTCCTGATCGATATCACCAAGGGAAACATAAAGAAAATCACCTTCAAACGAGTCAATACTCAGATCGCCGTGGCCAAGAACAGCAGCCGGCTCTCAGGTGTGCAGCACACCATGGCGGCCAGGTGGGACATGGGCTGGAGCCGGTCCTGGTACAAGCCGTTCATGCTGAGCAGATGGGCCTATGACGACTCCACCGTAACCAAGTGGTACGGGCTGGGGTTCCTGTGGTTTCTCTTCCGGCTGATCCTCGCCTGCTTCCTGGGAGCGGCCGATATCATCCTCACAACCCTGTTCCTCATAGGCCAGGTTGCCGTGATGTGCTTCGGAAACTCGCTCTGGCCAGGAGGACTGGGATAACGGCGAAACATTGGCCGGGTTCATGTGGCGAGGGGCTGTCCCCCGGGGAATTCGGCCCGGGATCGGGGGCCGTGCCGGAATCGGCCGGGTCACATCGGGTTCCGCCCGGCCGGCCGGGCGGCGAGGAACATGCCGGTGAGGTAGCAAGCCAGCGCGAGCGCCCACAGGCTGGCCATGATCATCGAGCTGAACGGATGGCCGTAGTTCAGGAAGCTGACGCCATTGAAGGCGGACCCCAGGATGGCCAGCGCTCCGAGCACCGAGAGCAGGGTGGCCGCGCGGCTGCGTTGCTCCCGCGCCAGGACGATGCCGGCGAACGCGGCCAGCACCAGCGCCAGGCCGAAGGCCGCGTGGGCGGCGGCCCAGGCGGGGCCGTGCGGGATCACCCAGCCCAGGCCGGCGGCGGCGCCGGTGAAGTAGTCGCTCGCGGAGGCACCGGGATGCCGGGCAGGGAGCACGACGTAGACATTCACCGCCATGCCCAGCAGGTACTGGATCAGCAAGAGCAGGCAGGCGGCGAAGTTGACGGCGAGCCGGCGGCCCGCCCTGCCCGCCTGGCCCTTGCCCGCGCCGGTACCCATCGGCTCGCCGGTCCCGGTTCCGTGCCCAGCGTGCCCGCGCACGTCAATCCGCCGCCTGCCCGCTCCCGGGAGCGCGGTCGCGCCGGCGAACCAGCCGGCCCGCCCGCGCCGCCAGCAGCGGGACGACAACCCACAGCAGCCACGCCCGGGTCGTGACGAAGAACAACGGGATCGACAACCCGAAGCCGGCCATCAGGACGAAACACTGCCGGGTCATGTCGGTCACCACCGGCCGCGGGGCCCCCGGCGCCTGCCCGCGCGTGGTCATGTGCCGCAACATCGCCAGCAGCGCCCCGGCCTCCAGCACCTGCAGCATGGCGTAGAAGCTGAACCGCAGGGCGTGGGCGTCGAGGGTGGGGTGCCCGAGCGAGGTCAGCATCCTGGTCGCGAACGGGGTCAGCACGATCATCAGCAGCCAGATCATGTTGAGTGTCCGCAACCGCGGATCCGCGCGCCTGAGGTACCGGAAGAGATCGTCAGGCGCTCCACGGCACGGGATTCGGCCTCCTCCGCACCGGACACCAGCCGGCCCTCCCCGCGCTCAGTTGCCAGGCTTCGCGATCGGCGTCCGCGTGCCCGCCGGCCATCCCAGGCAACCGTAGCGACCGCCCCGGACCCCGGGATGCCCCACGCGGCGGCCCGGCCCGGGCCGGCCGCAGTGCCCCGGCGGGGCCGCCCGCAGGTGTCAGCGCTGGGCGGCGACATCGGCGAAGCGGGTGAGGCTCCAGCCCGAGCCGACCGCGTCCCGCATGCTCTCCCAGCCGTCGCCGTGACGGTCGAGGTGGCGGTGGGTGAGCACGACGCGGGTGCGCGCGGGGCCGTCGGGGGTGAAGGTGACCTCGACCTCGCTGGCCTTGGCCGGGTCGGTCTCCAGCTGCCAGCTCAGGCTGATGTCCCAGCTGAAGCGGACCCGGCGCGGCGGGTCGTAGGCGAGCACGCGGGCCCAGCGGCACTCGCTGCCGTCGGTGCCGCGGTCGATGATGTGCCCGCCGGCGAACGGCTCGAACACCATCTCGGCGAGTTCGGCCGCCAGAATGTGATGGCCGGCATCCCACCAGGACCCGATGCCCTCGGTGAACACGCGGAAGGCGTGCTCGGCGGGCGCGTCCACCTCGACCGACGTGCTGACCGAGGTCGCCTGGAGCTGTGTGGTCATGTCTCCTCCTGGATCGGTTGGCTGGCAGCGGCGCGGAACCTGGCGAGGGACTGCCGCCAGAACTGCTCGAAGTAGTCGCGGATCGCGGCAACACCCGCGGGATCGACCGAGTAGACACGGCGCGTGCCTGCCGCGTGGTCGGTGACCAGCCCGGCCGACTTGAGCACCTTGAGGTGCTGGGAAACAGCGGGCCGGCTCACCGGAAGCTCCCGCGCCAGTTCACCGACCGCGCTCGGCGACCCGGCCAGCCGCTCGAAGATCGCCCGCCGGGTCGGGTCCGCAAGCGCGGTGAGCACTGCTGCATGGTTAGTCATGACTTACGGTAAGTTACCGCTTACCGAGGTCGAAGTCAAGGAGGCGCCGCCGCGGCCGGTGCTCCGCCGCCGGGCGCGACGTCGGCCCGGCAGACGCTTACCGGCGACGAACAGGGACACATCGTTGGCGGTATCGCAAGTGAATGCGCGGCCTCCCGGCGGGCACGCCAGCCCTAGGCCGGAGTTCCCACGCCCAGCCGGGCGGCCTCGCGGGCCGCCGCGGTGCGGGATGAGACGCCGATCTTGGACAGCACCGACGACACGTGGTGGTGCACGGTCCGCTCGGAGATGAACAGCCGCTGGGAGATCTCCCGGTCGGGCAGGCCCTGCGAAAGCAGCACCAGGACCTCCTGCTCCCGGGCGGTGAGCCCGGCCGGGGCGCCCCGGGTCGCCGGACGGGGCCCGCGGGGGATCGAGGTCATGCCGAGGTCTTTCATCCGCCGCCTGGCCGCGGCCCCGGTGGCGCGGGCGCCGAGGCCGTCCAGAACGGCGAGGGCGGCCCGGAGTACGGCATCGTCCCCGGCGCAGACGGCCCGGGTCAGGGCGGCGTCGTAGGTCCGGCCGAGCCGGTCCCAGGCTGCCGCGGCGCCCTGCCAGTCGCCGGCGATCTCCAGCGCGTACGGCTCCGGCAGGCCGGCCGGCAGGTCCGTCCGGGCACCAAGTCGCCGGAGCCAGATCGCCAGCGACCCGGTCGTCCAAGGATCGGCACGGCCGAGCGCCTGCTCGTAGGCCTCCAGTGCCTCCTGGCGGGCCAGACCAGGCTGGCCCGATACCCACAGCAGCTCCGCCCGCACCGCTCTGGCCTGGGCGAGCCATGTCGGCGAGACGATCCCCGCGGCCAGGCCCGCCGCCTCGTCCAGTAGCTCAGCGCCACCCGGCTCGCCGCGGCGGCCGCGGATCGTGCCGAGGATCCGCGTCGGGTAGAGCCGGTTCGACGCCGACACACCGGGGATGGCGAGCACCTCGTCGCACAGGTCGGCGGCCTCGTCCCAGCGCCCGAGCAGCAGCAGGGTGCCCGCCTGGGCGCCGCGCATGCAGCGCGTGGACCAGCGCAGCTCGCGCCGCTCGCAGAAGTCCATGCCCGCCGCGTAGCAGCGCTGGGCCTCGGCCAGCCGCTGCACGCTGACAAGGCAGTCCTGCAGGCTGACGTACGCGTCGCTGACCATGTGGTCCAGCCCGGCGTCGCGCGCGAGCCGGAGGGATTGCTCGATCGAGCCGATCCCATCCTGGCCGCCGTCGACGCGGAAGATCCCCGTCAGGATCAGTGCCTGGCACACGACATCGTCGCGGCCCAGCCGCTTGCCCAGGTCCCGCGCCTCGGCAATGCCCTCGAACGCCTCGGCCCGCCGCCCCGCGGTCCACATGCTGGCGGCCACGGCAAGCTGGGCCATCGCCAGCTCCGGGCCGGGCGGCAGCGGCCGCAGCACCCGCAGGGACTCCGCGGCCGCCCGCATGCTCTCCTCCCCGCGGCACTGCTGCCACAGCATGTCCGACAGGATGCTCAGGTCCTCGCCGGCCCGCAGGGCGTCGCCCAGCTCGCGCCGGCGCGCCAGGGCGGCACGCAGCGCAGCCTCGGCGTCGTCCAGCCGGTCGAGCAGCGAGTACTCGGCCGCGAGCCGTTCCTGCAGTTCGGCCAGGCGCGGCAGGTCAGCGGGGTCGGCGTGGCGCAGCGCCCGCCGGTACTGCGCGGCCGCCTCACGGTGGGCGCCCAGTGCCGCCGACCGGCGGGCCGCGTCCGGCGCATACCGCCGGACGGCGGCACCGTCGCCGGCGCCCTCGGCGTGGTGGGCCAGCACGGCAGGGTCGGCCCCGCCGGCGTCCTGGAGCCTCGCCAGCAGGCGCGCGTGCAGTTCGGCCCGGCGATGCGGGGTGATCGCGTCCGCCACCGCCATCCGGACCAGCTCATGCCGGAACCGCAGGCCGTCCGCGTCGGCCGTCAGCAGGCCGGTCCGCAGGCAGCCGTCCAGCACCGCCGCCGGCCCATCGAGAACCGACACCAGCAGATCCCGGTCAATGCCGGTCCCGATGACGGCAGCCGCCTGCAGGGCCACGCGCACCTGGGCGTCCGCCCGGGCCAGGCGCGCGGCGACCACGTCACGGACGGTCGGCGGGATCGCCGGCCAGCCCGCCTCGATGGCCTCGCAGACAAGGAAGGGGTTGCCGCCGGTCACCCGGCGCAACCCCGGGGCATCCACGTCCCGCTGCCCGGCCAGCGCCCGGACGGCCTCCTCGGACAGCGGCGGCAAGCCCATCCGCCGGGTGGCATGCTGGGTCGCCAGGTCACCGAGAAGCATCCGCAGCGGATCATCATCGCCGAGTTCGTCGTCGCGGTAGGTGACCAGGACCAGCGCCCGCATCCGGCCCAGCCGCCGCCCGGTGAACCGCAGCAGGTCGAGCGTGGCCTCGTCGGCCCAGTGCACGTCCTCGATCACCGCGACGGTCAGGGCCGCAGGCGAGTCGAGCTCGGCCAGGAACGCGCCGAACAGCTGACCGGCCGCCGCGCCCCGGCCGCACAGCTCCGCGAGCCGGCCGCCGGCCTGTGCGGCCATGTCGAACAGCGGGCCCAGCGGCCGCGGGGTCAGCAGTCCGTCGCACGCGCCCCACAGCCAGCGCGCACCATGCAGCTGCGCCCGGAACGCCTCGACCAGCGCGGTCTTGCCGATGCCGGACTCGCCCGACACCAGCACAAGCCGGCCACTCCCCTGCCTGGCCTCGGCGGCATAGTCAGACAGCGCATTGAGGAACGACGCCCGCTCGAGCAACTCCATGGGACAACCCCCAGCCCTCTACCAAGCATTCTGGCCCCGGCCAGCGGTAAGCACCACGCTGCTATACGGGCCCGCGTCACTCCTGCTCGGCCAGCGGCTGGAGGCCGGGCACGTCTATGTAGCCACCGCGGTGCAGGTCCGCGCCGCGGCCACAGGGAGCATTGACCCGGCATGCAGCTTGCGTTCAGATGGTGCTCCTACGGTGGGGCCGGGCGAGAAGCCGACAACCCTGATGCCGGGCAGCGAAAGGGCGGGGCATGGTGCAGGACGACGTGGCCATCTGGTACCGGGGCGCGAATTACCAGCTCGGCCGCTGGCGGCACGGTTACGGGATCTGGCCGGTGGCGGGACGGCCGGAGTACCCGCTGGAGCAGTGGCCGCCGACCCCGCAGGGATGGGCCGCGGCGTGGTCCCGGTTCGCCGCCATCGAGCATCCCGCGGCCATCGTGCACCTCAGCGAGCCCGTCGTGCCCGTGGCCGGCCGGGGCAGCTCGACCGGCGCGGCCAGCCGGGGCGGTCCGGCCCCGGTGGCCAGCCGGGGCAGCTCGATCGGCGCGGCCGGGCTGCTCGGCACCGGTGTGGCCTGCGGGATCGCCGGGCTGTTCCCGCCGTACCTGTCCGGGGCGGGCCTGGCGGGCCACCCGGCCGACCTCGTCCCGCACGTGATCTACCTGGCCACCTGGCTGGCCGCCGGGATACTGGTCGCGGCCGGGGGGACCTGGCGGCAGGCAGGTGCGCTGCTCGGGCTGGGCACCAGCATCGTCACGTTCGGTTTCTTCTTCGCCGACCTCGGCACGGTGATCTCCGGCGGTATCGGCCTGCTGGGCTCCGGCCTGGCGCTGGGGCTGATCGGCTGGCTGCTGTGCACCACCGGCGCCGCGCTGGCGGCCTGGCCACCCGGGCTGGCCGGTGCCCCGCGCTGGCGCCTGGCCCGCCGCGGCCGCCCGGCCGTGACGCTGGCGGTCACCGCGGTGCTGGCGGCCGGCGCGGCCATCACGTTCGCCCCGTCGTGGGACAGCTACACACTGCGGACGCCCGCGCAGGCCCAGACGGTGACCGCGGGCAACATCTTCTCGAACCCGGGCCCGGTGATCTTCGGCAACCTCGCCGTGATGGTGGCACTCGTCGCGGTCGCCGCTGCCGCCGTGCTCTGGCGGCCCGGCCGGCTGGGCGCCGCGCTGCTGGCCGGCGCGCTCATCCCCATGGCGGCTCAGGCGGTCTCCGCGCTGATCCAGTTCGGCCAGGGCGCGTCGCCGGCGCAGTTCGGGATCTCCGCCGCCCGCGCCGCGCAGGCCGGCCTGACCATCACCAGCGGCCTCACCCCGGCGTTCTGGATCTACTGCGCCCTGGTGCTGGCGCTGGGCGGGATGTGTGCCTGGCTGCTCATCCCGGCCCGGCCGCAGCGCAGCGGCGGGACGAGTGCCGTCACCGCCCCCGCCGCGGTCTCGTGGCAGGCATGACCACGGCGGACCGGGCCCAGGGGGTTGCCAGGACCGGCTGACCAGGAACGGCGGTTCACGCCGGGCGGCCCAGCTCGGCTGGGCAGCACGGCGCACAAGGTGATCCACCTGGCCGACCGGCCGGTGCTGGTGGTTCGCTGAGCGACGCGGCCTACGCGGTGGCGCCGCCGGGCCACGGGCGGCCCGCCAGCACCGCCAGGTGCAGCGACATGAGCGTCTCCTCAAGCCCGGGCAGGCCGTCGGTCCGGCCCGCGCGGACCATGGATCGCACCACTTCGGCCGTGGCACCGGCGAGGGCGAGGTACGCCTCGGCGGGAACGGACGGCCACTCGGGGTGGCGCTCTCGCGCACGCTGGTGCCACTTCCGGTTCAGGTCAGCGAACAGGCCGGTACCGGCATCGAGGCGGTCCACCGCGTGCGGCCCCGCGGCCGGCATGTGGATGTAGAAGACCCTGGCGAACGCCGGCTCGCCGGCGAGGAACGCGAGGTACGCCCGGCACGCGGCCCGGAGTACCTCCTCGTCGTCGGCCCCGGCCGGCAGCGCGCGCGTCGCGGACACCACCTGGGCGACCATCAGGTCACGGCCTTCGCCGGTCGCGGCCAGGAAGCAGTCCTCCCTGTCCGCGAAATGGGCGTAGAAGGCCGCCCGGGACACCCTGGCCCGGCGCACGATGTCGCCGACGGTGACGGGCAGGTAGCCGGATTCCGAGACCGCGGCGATGACCGACCGCAGCAGCCGTTCCCGCTGCGATGCGCGGACGGCGGACAGCGGGAGGCGGCTCCTGCCGCGGGGCAGACCGGGCATGCCCTCGTGCGTCCGGGCGAGCGTCCCCCCTTGCCCCGTGTCGGTCACGCGCATAGGGTAGCGGACGAAACCCTAAAGTACTGATCTGTACTTATGGTGAACGGGTGTCCCGTGGTTCACGTGACCGGCGTTTCAGTGGAGCTGAGCGGGCTCGAAGCCGAGTTCCCTGGCTATGAGTTCGCTACGCAGCAGACATGGGGCGGCATCGCCATCATTGCCAGGTGCCGGTGGGGCTGCGCACGGCCGGGCGTGTACGCCGTTGTCACCGGCGACCCGGACGAGATCCGCCGCGCGCTCGTTGAGCATGAGCCAGCCAGCCGGCCGGGTGACGGCCTGCGTCAGCCGTGAAGGGAGACCTTCGATGTTGGGGACTTGGACCGGATGGCGGGCCCGTGCCCGGCTGGCGGCAGCCGGAGTCACGCTGGGGGCCCTGGTCGCCGCCGCGCCCGCGGTCAGCGCGAGCACCCTCGGCGGGCAGGCGGGCGGCGGCGGGCAGGCGGGCGGCGGCGGGCAGGCGGGTGGCGGCGGGCAGGCGGGTGGCGGGCCGGTGGCGGGCACCGCCGGCGGCCCGGTTCGTGGCCTGGCGAACGGGGCGGTCGCTGAGTTCCTCGGCATCCCCTATGCCGCGCCACCGGTCGGCCCGCTGCGGTGGCGGCCGCCCCAGCCCGCCGCCAGGTGGTCCGGCGTGCGCGACGCGACGCAGTTCGCGCCGCATTGCCCGCAGCCCGCGTCGCCCTTCGGCCAGGCCAGCATGTCCGAGGACTGTCTGTTCCTGAACGTCTTCACGCCACGCCATCAATGGGCCGGCGCACACTTCCCCGTCATGGTGTGGATCCACGGCGGCGCGCTGGTGACCGGCGAAAGCAATGACTATCTCCCCACGCAACTGGCGGAACACGGGGTAACGGTGGTCACCATCAACTACCGGCTCGGCGCGCTCGGTTTCCTGGCGCACCCGGCCCTGGCCGACGCGAACGGGCAGTCGGGCGACTACGGCCTCATGGACCAGCAGGCCGCGCTGCGCTGGGTCCAGCGCAACATCGCCAGCTTCGGGGGCGACCCGCGCAACGTCACCATCTTCGGGGAGTCCGCGGGCGGCCTGTCCGTGCTGTCTCAGGTTGCCTCGCCACAGGCCAGGGGGTTGTTCGACCGGGCGATCGTGGAGAGCGGGTCGTACAACCTCACGCAGGCATCGCTCTCGGGCGCCGAGGCGTCCGGTGAGGCATTCGCGGCCAGCGCGGGATGCGCCAGCCAGACCGCCGCCTGCCTGCGGAGCCTGCCCGTCTCGACCATCCTGGCCAACCAGAACGCGGCCGGCTACACGCCCAACGTCAACAGCGAGGTGCTGCCGCAGACGCTGCAGACCGCCTTCGCTACCGGCGACTTCAACCGCGTCCCGGTGATCAACGGCACCAACCACGACGAATGGCGGCTGTTCGTCGCGCTCAGCGAGCTGGAGGGCAACCCGGTCACGGCAGCCAACTACCAGAGCATGATCTCATCCACGCTGGGCGTCCCCGCGGCGGTGGCGGCGGTCATCGCGGCCAAGTACCCGCTGAGCGCGTTCCCCAGCCCGGCCGTGGCCCTCGGCGCGGTCGGCACCGACGCCATCTTCGCGTGCCCCGCGCTGAGCATCGACCAGTCGCTCTCGCGCTTCGTGCCGACCTTCGCCTACGAGTTCAATGACGAGAACGCGCCGGAGAACTTCCTTCCCCCGGTGAGCTTCCCCTACGGTGCGGCCCACGCGACCGAGATCCAGTACCTGATGGACCTGCCGACGGCCGCCTTCCCCGGCACGCTCTCGGCACCGCAGCAGCAGCTCGCGGCGATCATGAAGGGATACTGGGCGAACTTTGCCGGGCGAGGCTTCCCCTCCTCCTTCGGCACCCCGTTCTGGCCGCCCTTCAACAGCCTCACCCAGCGGATGGAGTCGCTGGCGCCGCCCGCACCGCAGACCGAGACCGGCTTCGCCAGCACGCACGACTGCGCGTTCTGGGCCGCCCTGGCAGCGGGCTGACCCGGGCGCCGTCCGCGTGCCCGGACTGCGGGCATCGACCCGAAAGCTCCTTCTGCGCCCGCTTGCGTAGGTCGGGACGTTCGGCCCTGCAGCCCGCCGGAGCGCTCACCGATGATAGGGCGTTGGCGCCCGCCCGGTAACGGCGGTGCGTCGTCGGGTGTTCCTGGGCCGACCGGCGAGGCGGCGAGGCGGAAGATGACTGGCAAGCGGGTTCTGGGCATCGTCCTGGCGGGCGGGGCGGGGAAGGGGCTGGCCCCGCTGACCGCGCACCGGTCCCAATCGGCGGTCCCGTTCGGCGGGGTGTACCGGCTGGTGGATTTCACGTTGTCCAACCTGGTCAACGCCGGCATCCGCCGGGTCTGCGTGCTCACCCAGTACAAGAGCCACAGCCTGGACCGGCACCTGGCCACCGCCTGGCGGCTGAGCAGCCTGCTCGATGACTACGTGATGGCGGTGCCGGCCCAGCAGCGGCTGGGCCCGTACTGGCAGGCCGGTTCGGCGGATGCGATCTACCAGTCGCTGAACCTGATCGACCGCGACCGGCCCGACCTTGTGGTGGTCGCCGGGGCCGATCACGTGTACCGGATGGACCCGGCGCAGATGATCGGCCAGCACACCGCCTGGGGGGCGGGGGTCACGGTCGCGGCGCTGCCGGTGCCGCGCGCGCAGGCGGCCGGCTTCGGCGTGGCGCAGGCCGCGCCCGGCGGTCACCGCATCGAGGCGTTCTGGGAGAAGCCCGCCGATCCGCCCGGCCGCCCCGGCCACCCGGACCAGGCGATGGCGTGCATGGGCATCTACGTGTTCACCACCAGCGTGCTGGTGGAGGCGCTGCTGAAGGACGCCGACGACGAGGGCAGCCGGCACAGCATCGGCGGGGACATCATCCCCCGGCTGGTGCGCGAACGGGCCGCGCACGTCTACGACTTCCGGCAGAACGAGGTCCCCGGGGCCGGCCCGGGCGACCGGGACTACTGGCGGGACGTGGGGACGATCGATTCCTACTTCGGCGCGCACATGGACCTGTGCGCGACCGTGCCCACGTTCAACCTCTACAACAACCGCTGGCCGATCCTGACCCGCGTGCCCGCGCAGCCGCCGGCCAAGTTCGTGCACAACGACGGCGACCGGGTGGGGCACGCGGTCGACAGCGTGGTCAGCAACGGCGTCGTGGTCTCCGGCGGGCTGGTGCGCAGTTCCGTCCTGTCCCCGGGGACCCGGATAGACAGCTGGTCCCGGGTGGACCGGGCGGTGATCTTGCACAATGCGCGCGTCGGCCGGCACGCGGTCGTCCAGGACGCCATCCTGGACAAGGGCGTCACCGTCCTGGCGGGCGCCACGGTCGGGGTGGACAAGCAGCGGGACCGGGCCCGCGGCCTGACGGTGTCCGGCGGCGGCATCACCGTGGTCGGCACGGGACAGGTGGTGCCGCCCTGACCGCCGGGGCGAGGCGCCATGCTCCCGCGAGGCTTACCGCGCCTTTACGAGCAGGCCCAGCCGGTCGTTCACCTCGGCGAGGGACAGCTCAGCGGGGTCGAACTCCGCGCCGCTGTCCAGGCCGAGCCACTCCAGCATCTCCTCATGCTCCTCATGCGACGGGCTGGCCAGGATCTCTTTCAGGCTGGCGTAACCCCACGCCCCGCCGCAGTCCTCGGGCGGGCACGCGCCCTTGCCCGCCACGCACATGGGGTAGGCCTCCCCCGGCCCGGCCGGGCGGATCGCCTCCAGGGCGATGTCGTGTTCCCAGCCGTCGCCGAAGTCGTAGGTGTAGCGGAGCCTGTCTCCAGGCATGGCGAGCACATCGGACAGGCGCGCCTTCTTGTCGCTGGCGTACCCAAGCTCCGGGTTCGGCGAGCCGTACTCCTGCCAGCCCGTGCTGAACACGTGCATGTGGTAGTTCTCCCAGCCCATCGCCTGCTGGATGACCTCGTGCACGTCCCGGAGCGTGCTCCCGGCGCGGACCAGGACGCGCCGCCACACCGGCGGCTTCGACACGCCGCGTAGCGTGATCTTGAGCTGGTAAACACCCGCCCCGGGCCCCGGGCCCCGGGCGCCCTCACCGGACGGCCGGCCGCTGAGGCCGGACTGGCCGGGGCCGTTGCGCCGGCTGCGCGCCATCGCCGGGGAGGGGCGGCCAGTGAGCCGCGCCACGATGTCGGCGGCCCTCGGGTGCCCCGACCCAAGCATCCACTCCACCGCCCCGGGGACGTCCGCACCGGCCTGTTCGGCAAGGACGGCTTGCAGCAGCACCGGCGGCACGATGTCGGTCAGGTCGTCCAGCAGGACACTGAGCGAATCGACGGCCAGCCATGCCTCGTCCGCAGGCTCCTCGGCCACAGCCTCGCCCTGCGACCGCAGCCACTGGCGGGCATAGGCGCCGATCCCCGGGCGGCCGGCCCACGTCCGCCACGCGTCTTTGGCCCCGGTCCCGAGCTGGGCGGCGAACGCCACGGCGGCGAGCCGTTCGGCGCTGTCCGCGGACTCAGCGAATGCCAGCAATTCCCGGGCCGCGTCCGCGGCGGACCGCGCATCCAGCCACCGGCGCGCGACGGTCCGGGCCACCGGCGGGGGCAGCTCGCCGATCGCGGACACCAGTGCCTCCGCATCGGCCTCGGGCGGTGGGGCAAGCCCGTCGAACACCGCCGCCGCGAGCAAGCTGCCCAGCGGTGTCAGCCGAACCGCCCCGCCCGCGATGTCCACCGCCCCGAACGCCAGCAGGTCGCCGGCCGCGCCTTCGACATGCCCGGCGAGGTCCTCCTCCCCCTCATCGGCAAGGAGGTCACCCAGGCCGAGGAGGCCGCCCGGACCGTGGGCCTGGCCGCAGTCCGGGCACGGCACGCTCTCCGGCATCCCCGGCTCCAGCACGCCCTGCACCGCGCCCGCGAGCCGGTCCACGGTCACCGGCCCGTCCGCGGCCGACAGCTCGTCCAGCACCAGCAGGCATGCGGAACACGGCTCCTCGTCCAGATCCAAGACGGCCACCGCGGCCTGGGCCCAGGCGCTCACGATCGCTTCCGGGCCGGCATGCGCGCCACCGCCTGCCGCGGGCAGGTCCGGCGCCGCCCGGGCATGGCGGCCGTCCATCTCAACGAACCCGGCCGCCGCCGCGACCAGCCAGTCCCTCATCAGCTCGTCCACGTCCAGCGCGCTGCGCAGCCTCGGCCCCGGCACCTCGATGCCGAGATCCTGGCAGGCTCGCACGGCCTCCGCCGGGCGCAGCACGCCGCTGGCCGTCAGTGTCCTCCCCGGGCCCACCCATTCGGCGAGCGCACGTGCCCGAGCCAGGGCAGCACAGGACAGCGCGGCAGCGGCGAGCTCGGAGATGGCCATAGCGGGGGCGGGGCCAGTCATGTCGCCCGACACTACCCGCCCGCCTCGCGCATGGGGACGCCCGCCGGTCCACCCAGCCCGCCTGGCCCGGCGCAGGCGGCCGCCGTCAGGTCACCTCGAACGTCGCGCCGATGCCCATGCCGGTGATCCGTGCCGGCCCGGGCTCGTAGCTCAGGCCCGCTTGCTCCCCAGCCCCGGCGCTGTCCCTATCGTGGCGGGATGACCATCTCCATGCGCACGGTGATCCGCCCGCACCTGCTGCTCGATGTGGTGACCGGTGAGCTGCTGCCCGACCGCGCCGTCATCATCGAGGGCGACCGCATCGCCGGGGTCGCCGCCGCCGGCGACGCGCCGGCCGAAGGGCCTGCCTTCGTGGACCTGCCGGGCCAGACGCTGCTGCCCGGCCTGATCGACTGTCACACTCACCTGGTCGGCGAGCCCGACAGCGGCCACGGGTACGCGGAGATACTGGCCCGGACCGGCGCCCAGGAGGCGCTGTCGGGCACGCGCAACGCGCGGGACACCTTGCTGGCAGGCTTCACCTCGGTGCGTGATGTGGGCACGTTCCGCGCCTTCGTCGACGTCGCGCTGCGCGATGCCATCGGCGCGGGCTGGGTGGCTGGCCCCCGGATGCGGGTCGCGGGAGCCTACCTGACCTGTTCCGGCGGTGGCGGCGACATCACCGGCCTGGCACCCGACGTCGATGCGGTCGTGCCACATGAGTTCCGGATCGGGGTGGCCGACTCCGTCGATGACATGCGCCGGGCGGTGCGCCGGGTGCTGCACGGTGGCGCGGACTTCGTGAAACTGATCGCCACCGGCGCTGTCATGGCACCGGGAGGCGTGCCCGGCGCCCCCGAGCTCACCGCGGAACAGGTCCGGGCCGCGGTCGAGGAGGCGGCGCTGTCCGGCGCGG
>Ga0335078_10006776_pt1 | contig 16958 bp, 13 predicted proteins | sample Lox_Sample_32_FD_206711 | JGI IMG/M metagenome (GOLD analysis project Ga0335078, IMG submission 206711) | Soil microbial communities from Loxahatchee National Wildlife Refuge, Florida, United States - Lox_Sample_3.2 | ecosystem: Environmental > Terrestrial > Soil > Wetlands | place: USA... | reverse complement strand
CGTCGCAGAGAGCGGCGAGTTCCACGTTGGGAACATGCGCAAAACCGCGGATGTGATCCACGCCGCGCCCGCGCACTCCGCAAACGGCTACGCGGACCCGGTCGTTGGCGCCGAGCACCTTGCCGCCCATCGCGAGCGCAGCCGCGCCCATGGTGATCGCTTTTCCCGTCGTTTTCAGGAAGTCCCGCCGCTCGATTTCCACGCTTGCCACCTTATTTGGGAAGTCGTCTTGCTAGACGCATAGTATATGCCTCGCGGTACGCATGCGCGCTGAGCTTGTTCAAGGTGCCCGCACATGGCCTGGCTCGGCAGCCGGGACCTCCCGGACCACGCTGCGTCGGAAAACTCGACCGCTTTGCCGGGCAATTGCTACCATAGCCGCTGAATCCATGACCAAAGCGGTTTCTTCAAAAGTGAAGCTTCGGCGCAAAAAGAGCGGCGAACTTGCCAGACGATTACTGGAGGGGTTGGCGCACGCCGCAATGTGGAGCGCCGGAGAGCGTGTGGGCGTGGGTGTGTCGGGCGGGGCGGATTCGGTGGCGCTGTTGCTGCTCTTGCTCGAGCTTCAGGAAGAGTTGGGCGTGGTACTGAGCGTGGTGCACCTCAACCACAAACTGCGCGGAAGAGCTTCCGACGCGGACGAGAAATTTGTCGCCCGGCTGGCGGCGCAACATGGCCTGGACTTTCACGTGGAACGCGTCGATGTCGGCGCGAGAGCGAAGCGCGAAAAAGCGAACCTGGAAGACACCGCGCGCCGCGCGCGTTACGAGTTTTTCACACGCCTCGTCAAAGAAAAGAAAGTAGATCGCGTGGCCGTCGCGCATACGGCCGACGATCAGGCCGAGACGGTGCTGGCGCATATTCTGCGGGGCACGGGACTCGCGGGACTCGGCGGCATTCATCCGGAAACGGATTGCGTGGTCCGGCCGCTATTACATGCCCGGCGCGCGGAGTTGCGCGCGTACCTGCGGTCCAGAAAACAAAGCTGGCGCGAGGACGCGACGAACCGCGACACGACGCGAATGCGCGCGCGGATTCGAAGCAAGCTGCTTCCCCTTCTCGAAAAGGAATTTCAGCCGGGCGTCGTCGCGCATCTTGTTTCTCTCGCGGAGTTCGCGCGCGAAGACGAGGCGCTGCTCGAACTGTTTGCGCGGGAGCGTTACGAGGCGCTGGTCAAGAAAACCAAGGATGCCGCGCGGGCTTCGTTGACCGCTCTGTTGCAGCCACTGAATGAACGGAAATTTAACGCTGCGGACGCAGAGGGCACAGAGAAGAAGAAGCAAGGGAAAGTCTTCAACGCGCTGACCAAGCGCATGCTGCGTCGTCTAATAGAAGAGACAAAGCTCGACAAAGGCAACAAGGGCTATAGCTCGACGCAAATTACCGCGCAGCATGTCGCCGCTGTCCTAGAACTGGCGCGTCACGGCGAGAGCGGAAAAACGCTGCAGCTGCCGGGCGGTGTGGAGGTGCGGCGCGAGCGAGGTGAACTCGTCTTCTGCAGCGGACTGTCCAGACCTGCGACGGGGAAAAACGCAACTAGAGAACTCGATTACGAATACCAAATCGATTTTGAGAATGGAACTGCGGCCATTCGCCTGCCCCAGGCAGGTTGCGTCTTCCGCCTCAGGGTCATTGACTGGCCCACCAATAGAGGAGAAACTAGAGATTCAGGGACGGTGCTAGACCGCGACCGGCTGTGTAGCTCTCTCGTGCTGCGCAACTGGCGTCCAGGGGACAGATTACAACCCACGGGGCATCAGAAGGCGCACAAGCTGGCACGCTTGTTTAACGAAAAGCATATCAGCCGCTGGGAGCGCAGAGGCTGGCCAGTGCTCACCAGCGAAGGCACGCTGGTCTGGGCGCGAGGGTTTCCCATCGCTGCTGGATTTGCGGCGGGCAACGACACTCGTGAAGGAATTTTGATCGCCGAGGAAAAGCTTTGATGCGTGGCGGCCCAGCGGTCAAAGTCAAACCGAGCGCGTCCGGCCCCAGGGCGATTTCCGCCGCACGGATCGGTGCGCGGGTCGCGGCTCTGGGACGCGAGATTACGAAGGCCTACCAGGGCCGGCCCGTGGACGTGGTGATTACGCTGGATCGCGGCTTCGTTTTTGCCGCGGACCTCATTCGCGAGCTGGGCACCGCGGTGGTCTGCCACTTCGTGCGCGAGGATGTGCGCGACGTGAGCGACGGCAGCGGCAACGAGCGCCGCGAAGTTTTCTTTGGGGCGCGGCCGGAGTTGAAAGGCCGCGATGTACTGCTGCTCGACGCGGTGCTGGAGAGCGGCGTAACGCAAGAGTTCCTGCTGCGGCGGCTGGGAGAAAGCCAGCCTCGCTCGCTGCGGCTGGTGGTGCTGCTGGATAAGCCCATGCGGCGGCGCGTGGGTCTGGAGCCCGATTACTTTGGGTTCCGGACGGCATCTAATGCGGTATGGGTCGGTTACGGTCTGGCGGCGGCCAATGGGACAGGGCGGAATTACCAGGCTCTTTCGGCCGAACGCGGGCAGGCCAAGCGGCGGCAGGCTGGTAAGAGGTAAGATGGTTGCAGGTGCTGGCCGTTCCCTCGCGCAGCAGTTCGCGCGAGGTGCAGGACAAAGGTGAGGTCAACGTGAACTCTAGTTCGACGGCTAAAACAATTCTGTTCTGGATTTCCATCGTCTTCCTCGGCGTCATGCTGTGGAGACTGGTATCCGCCAATGGAAGCCAGGCACGGGAGCAGACGCCCAGCTACAGCGAGTTCATGCAACAGGTTGACGACGGCCACGTGCGAGAAGTCACCCTATACATCTCGCCGAACAGCTACGAATTGCAGGGCGAATACAACAATCCAGCGAACACAAAATTTGTTGTGACCGTTTTCAAGGAAGGCGCTCCCGACTTGATCAAAAAGTTGCGCGACAAGGGCGCGATGATCAAGGGCATGAAGGAAGTGCGCAGCAGCGATTGGATTCTGATTCTATTGAATGCCCTGCCGCTGCTCCTGCTCGTGGGGTTCTGCCTCTTCCTCATGCGGCAAATGCAGGCCGGTGGAAACAAGGCGTTGAGCTTTGGCAAATCGCGCGCGCGTTTGCTTTCCGCACAGCAAAAGAAGGCCACGTTCAAGGACGTCGCGGGAACCGATGAAGCCAAAGAAGAATTGCAGGAGATTATCGAGTTCCTGAAGGACCCCCAGAAGTTCCAAAAGCTGGGCGGGCGCATTCCGAAGGGTGTGCTGCTCGTCGGTCCTCCAGGCACGGGCAAGACCTTGCTCGCGCGCGCCATTGCCGGCGAAGCGAACGTGCCGTTCTTTTCCATTTCCGGCTCGGACTTTGTCGAGATGTTTGTCGGCGTGGGCGCGAGCCGTGTGCGCGATTTGTTTGAGCAAGGTAAGAAGAACGCGCCTTGTATTATCTTCATTGACGAAATTGACGCCGTCGGGCGCCACCGCGGCGCAGGTCTGGGCGGCGGACACGACGAGCGCGAGCAAACGCTGAACGCTTTACTGGTCGAAATGGACGGCTTCGAGTCCAACGAAGGCGTCATCCTGATCGCCGCAACAAACCGCCCCGATGTGCTCGATCCGGCGCTGCTGCGCCCCGGCCGCTTTGACCGCCGCGTGGTGGTCGCGCGTCCTGACGTGAAAGGCCGCGAAGAAATTCTTCGCGTGCATACGCGCAAAGTACCTTTGGCGGATGACGTGGAACTCTCCATCATCGCGCGCGGCACGCCCGGCTTTTCTGGCGCCGATTTGGCGAATCTCGTGAACGAAGCGGCACTCTGGGCGGCCCGGCAAAACCGCAAGTTCGTCATGATGCAGGACTTCGAGATGTCCAAAGACAAGGTGTTGATGGGCGTCGAGCGCAAGTCCATGATTCTGTCGGACGAAGAGAAGAAGAACACCGCGTATCACGAAGCCGGGCACGCGCTGGTCGCGGCCATGACGCCGGGCGCCGATCCCGTTCACAAGGTGACCATCATTCCGCGTGGCATGGCCCTCGGCCTGACCATGCAGTTGCCCGAAGACGACAAGCACACCTACACGCGCGAATATCTCGAAGCCATGCTCGCCGTATTGATGGGTGGGCGTTCCGCGGAAGAAATCTTCCTTGGGCACATCACCACCGGCGCCGGCAACGACATCGAGCGCGCCACGGAAATCGCCCGCAACATGGTCTGCGAATGGGGCATGAGCGAGCTCGGTCCGCTGGCCTTCGGGAAAAAAGACGAAGCCATCTTCCTGGGCCGCGAAATCACGCAGCATCGCGACTATTCAGAAGACACCGCGATTCAGATCGACAAGGAAGTGAAGCGCATCGTTAGCAGCGGCTACGAGCGCGCCAAGTCCCTCCTGTCGAATAATCGCGACACGCTCGAGCGCATCGCGCAGGCCCTGCTCGAACGGGAAGTGATTGACGCCAACGAAGTGAAAATGCTCATGGAGGGCAAGACGCTGCCGGAAAAGCCCCGCACGCCGCCTCCGCAGGCTCCGCCCGCGCCCAGCGCCGATCCCAAGGTGGTTCGCCCAGAGTTGCGGCCCGCTCCCGGATTCACTCGCGGCGAAAACCCCGCAAAAGCATAAAAACTCTCTGTTACTTCGGAGGGCGTCCGCTAACAGCTGGCGCCCTTTTTCTTTGTCATATCCCACTTCCGTGCCGCGGGGTGTTTCCAGCGGCTGGAGTTGGTTATAGCTTCGGCACGTTGATCCGTCCTGGAACAGATTGATGTGAGAATAAGCCTATGAAGAGAGCCGCGCTTGTTCTCGCCGCGGTGGCCTGTGTCGTCATCGTGTACGCCTTTGGAAGATTCGCAACACACCGTAATTCAGATGCGCCCAGTGTCGCTCAATCCAAGGCGGGCCCACCTCCTCAGAAGTCATCAACGCCTCGACCCCAAGCTGAACTCGCGGCCGCTCCGTCATCGAATCAGACACCGCAAGCTGGCTCGGATCGGTCCGAGCAACTCCCGCCAACCCTTCTGGCAGGCATTGAGACCGCCTTGCCCGGCTATCATTTGCCGAACAGCAAGGACGGCGATGCCAAGAACTCTCGCGAAACTTCCTCGCCATTTTCGTTCCATTGTTCGGGAGACTTCACGTCGAGCGGCCACGAGGAATTTGCCTTAATTCTGCTAGGCCAGGACCAGCTCCGCGTCGCCATCTTCGCTCCAAACGCGGGCGGGCCGTATCGACTGATCTACCTCGCGCGCCCCAAGATCGCGGAAGAATGGGGTGAGTATGCCGAGGGCTCGCTTGTCCAGCACGCCGAGCAAATCGAGATGCGTACCATACCCAAAGGAGAGTCGTGGGCGCCCGAATCTGGCGATGTCTTCGAGAATTTCCATGCCCCTCGTGACGCCATTGACCTCCATACCCACCCCAAGCCCAATTATGATTTTGCGTCTTTACTTCTCCACGAAAACGGCGAGTTTCAGCAACTCAATTCGCAACCCCTGATTCGGCTCCAATAACTCTGTCCGTTCCTCGTGAACCCTTACCTCGCTTCCGAAAAAGTCGTACAATGTGCGTATGGGAAATCGCAGCGGCGAAAACCTGAACGTAACGTGCCCGTGCTGCCAGGCCAAGCTCGTGGTGGACGCGGTTTTTGGAGCTGTACTGTCGCATGAAGCCCCCGTGAAGCCGGGGCCGAATGTCGACCTCGAAAACGCGCACGGCATTCTCGCCGAGCAGCACCGCCAGCGCGAAGACAAGTTCGCGGACTCCTTTTTCCAGGAGACGCACAAGGAAGACATCCTGGCCAAAAAGTTTGAAGAAGCCATGAAAAAGGCCAAGGACGCCCCCGCCGGCAAGCCGCTGCGCGATTTCGATCTCGACTGAATTCCGCGTCTTCTTCCGTTTCGTTCAACCGTTCTATTCGTTTCGCGCCCAGTTGGCTTCCGGCCGTTTCTGCGAATGCTCTGTTGCCTCTGCGCCTCTGCGTTACCCTTTTCCTCTCCTCCACGCTAGACTGCCTCTCTCGTCGCCATGAAGCCCAGAACAACATTCCGTCTCCAGCTCAAGTCCTCCACGCTTCTTCTCGGTCCTCGCACGCTCCTCATGGGCGTGCTCAACGTGACGCCAGACAGCTTTTCCGACGGCGGCAAATTCTTCGACCCGCAAAGGGCTGTGGATCACGCCCTCGCGATGGAGCGCGACGGCGCCGATCTGCTCGACATCGGCGCAGAATCCACTCGGCCGGGTTCGCAGCCGGCCACCACCGCCGAGGAACTGTTGCGCCTGCTTCCGGTGCTTCGCGCACTGCTGCCGCTGCTGAAAATTCCCATTTCCATCGACACCCGCAGGGCCGAAGTCGCGGAAGCGGCTCTCTCCGCAGGCGCACAGCTCATCAACGACGTTTCGGGCTTGCGCCACGATCCGCGTCTCGCGGAAGTCGCAGCCAAGCACAAAGCGCCGCTTATCGTCATGCACATGCGCGGCGAGCCCGGCACGATGCAAAAAGGCCCTTTCGCGCGGGACGTCCTCAAGGATGTCATGCGCGGGCTACGAGCCGCCGTCGCAAAAGCACGCCAAGCGGGCGTTGCAAAGTCACAGATTATTCTCGACCCCGGCATCGGCTTCGGCAAAACGCACGCACAGAACTACGAGCTGCTGCAAAAGCTTCCGCAACTCGCGAAGCTCGGCTATCCGCTGCTGGTAGGCACATCGCGCAAGGGCTTCCTTGGCGCCACGCTCGCGCGCGAAGGAAAGCCTGCTCCGCCGGAACAACGCATCTGGGGTACTGCCGCCACAGTTACAGCGAGCATCCTGAACGGTGCGCACATCGTCCGCGTTCACGACGTAGCAGAAATGGCGCAAGTCGCGCGCGTCGCCGACGCGCTCGTCTCCGCAATCCTGTAGCCGCGGTCTTCAGACCGCGGGGTTTAGACGAACTTCCGCCGAGGCCATAGCTGAGAACGCCGCACCACAGCGTCCCGAGCGCCTGCTACCCACTACGGCTTCAGTTCCAACACATCCATGGTGTCGCGGTCCACGGCCGACTTGCTGAAGCGCAGCGGGAAATACTGCCCCTGCGTCCACAGCGGGATGAGATCGTCATAGTGCGTGCTGCCCGGCTGGCCGCTCTGGCCCGGCACATTCACCCCAACTCCTTTGTCCCAGTCGCTCAAGTCAAAAATCTCGCGGTAACTCGCGCCCGCCAGTTGGTTGAACGAGCCTCCATAAAACGCCGTCGCGTCCACGGTGTATCCGTCGCCCGGCCGCGCAAACGGCCCGCGGTCGCAGAGCTTCGCCAGCGCAGCGCTCACATCCAGCGAATGGCTAAACAGCATTTGATGCAATTTTCCCCACGCCCAGTTTTGGGGGTCGGGGCCGAGCTTGGCAGCGACCTTCTCTTCGGCCGCCTGCAGTGTCTCTAGCAGCAGCGCGTTTCGGCCGTTCTCGGGATTTTCGCCAAAGATCTGCGCCTGCAGGTGCTGCAGATCTGCGACGATTCTCGGCAAATAGAGTCTCGCGGCTTTGCGCGCCTCTGCGGGAACTACCCGCTTCGTCACCGCGTCCTGCAGTTCCTCAACCCAGAACTCATAGAGCGTCGCAGCCGAAGAATCCATCGAAAGCGCGCAATCCCAATCCAGCAAAAGCTTTGCTGCGCTGCTCGGTGAATTTCCGGCAGCGCTCTTCAGCAGACTCTGCAACTTGCGCGCCGGCAGCGACACCACGTCGTTCTGCAGCTTCTCCATTTCCGCCACGTCCAGCTTGTGCCCGCTCTTCGCGGCGCCGTTCAACACTTCCGAAATGCGCTGAAATCTCTCCGGCGAACCCCACTGGAAGCCCACCGCATAGGGATAGTTCTCCGGAATCATCTTATGGTTGGCCGTGGCCACAAATCCGGATGCGGGATTGTAGGAATGCGGCAGCTCCGCGTTCGGCACGAAGCCGCTCCATTCGTAGCCGCCGTTCTCCGGCACGGGCAACAGGCCGGTCCAGTTTTTGCGCAGCGGCGCCAGCCCCGTTGAATGCTCACCGATGTTCCCGTCGCGATCCGCGTACACGATATTTTCCGAAGGCACTTTCCACCGCACCATGGCTTCTTCAAACTCCTGCCAATTCGACGCCTGATCGAGCGACAACGACCCGAGATAACCTGCCGTGCCCGGGTCCGCGCCCACCCAGCGCAAAATCAAGGCGCGCTTGCCGTCTTCCCACAGCACCGGTCCGTGGCGCGTGAACTTAAGCTTCACCGTGACCGGAGCACCGCCGCGCACGCCAATACTCTCCGTCTGCACCTCCATGCGCGCCCAGCCGTGCTCCGTCTCGTACTGCTCCGCATCCGCCGGGTTGACCTTCGCCAAATACAAATCCTGTTGGTCCAGGCCGAAAATCGTGAAGCCCCACGCGATGTGCTCGTTGTGGCCGACGGCCACTCCGGGAAGTCCCGGCTCGCCCGCGCCAATCACGTCCCAGCCCGGCGCCACCAGATGCACGATGTAGCGCAACGAAGGCTCGGCAATCACGCGATGTGGATCATTGGCCAGCAGCGGCTTGCCGCTGGCCGTTAGCGCGCCGGAAATCGTCCAGTCGTTGCTTCCTTCAATCTGCGCCCCGTGAAAATCAATGCGCGCATCGCTGCCTACCAGGTTTTCGAGCAGCGTCGGCGATAGCCCGGAAAAATCCATTCCCGGCGCCGGGTCGAGTTTCACCGGTGGATCGAGCTCCAGCAACTGGGCCGCTTTTTCCGCTCCGAGCAACTGCACCAGTTGCGCGTTGTGCAATTCGCTCGCTCCGTTGCCCGTCATGGAGTATGCCGCCATGCGGTTCAGGCAATCCTCCGGTTTCCACGGCTCCGGCTTGAAGCCGGCAATCTGAAACTCCACCGGCAAACCGATACCGCCTGGCTTTTGTATCTCTGCGATGTAGGCATTGATGCCCGCCGTGAACGCTTGCAAAATCTCCTTGGCATGCGGCGCGTAGCTTTTGTATTCCGCGTCCATGTCGCCGCGATACCGCAGCAGCCGCGCACTCACGTCCCTCTTGACTGCCGACGGCCCCAGGACTTCCGCGAGTCGGCCTTGCCCCGAGCGCTTCCACAATTCCATTTGGAACAAGCGGTCCTGCGCCACGACAAATCCCTGCGCGAAAAACAAATCGTGCTCGTTTTGTGCGTAAATGTGCGCGACGCCCCAATGATCGCGCTGCACCCGCACCGCCAGCTGCAGCCCAGGCGCCTTCAGCGTCCCGTGGATCACGGCCACCGCAGCCTTAGCGCGCTCCTCCAGGCTCCCCTGCGCCTTTTTCGGAGCTTGCCCCGCGCCACCCGTCGCGAAGGCCAATGCCACCAGCAAAGCCCCAGCCACTCGTCTCATTGCTGTTCTCCGAACTGCTTCGCGCCCCTGCCCGCCACCGCCGGGCAAAGCTGGCCGCGTATGCGAACTTAACCCCTTTAGATGCAACACTTACAAAATTCGGGGGGGGCTGAAGCACACGGACTCGCCTTCTAAACCAGCGATTCGGCGCTGTGCTCCGCTCCCTGGCTTCCTACCTCCCGATTAATATTTACGTGTGGTAACGCCATAGCCGCGGCCTTCTCCCCGCCCGCCGTGCCCGTTTCACCGCAAACCGCCGCGAGCTTATACTACTCCGCGTTCGGATGCACCATCCGCAGCGAATAACGGCGCGGTCTGCTGCCCACTCGGAGAACAATTGAGAATGCTTCCTTATCGTTTTTTCCTCACCTCCTCACTTCTTTGCTTCTTTACTTCCTCTTCTCTCGCGCAATTCCCTCCCGCCAAGGACTCTCTCAATCCCGCGCCATCCTCTCAAGGAGCCGCCGGCTGCTCCACCACCGACGCCTCCAGTTGTGCGCAAGCCGCCGCAAAAATTCTTCCCATCGTGATGGGTCCGTCGCCGATGGAAGAAAATCTTCGCCGCCTCACCGACGAAATTGGCGGCCGCGTCACCGGCTCGCCCGAAATGGCCAAGGCCGTCGACTGGGCCGTGGGCGCTTTCCGCACCGCCGGTATTGACGTGCACACGGAAAAGTACACGCTGCCGGTCAGCTGGAGCGAAGGCGATACCCGCCTCGAACTCCTCGGCCCAATCCAATTCCCCGTGCGGCTCAAAGCGGAGGGCTGGTCTCCCGCGACACCCACTGGCGGCATGGAAGCCAATCTCGTGGACGTGGGCTACGGGACCGAGGACGATTTCGCGCGCACTCGCGGCGCCCTCAAAGGCGCCATTATTCTTGTCCACAGCGACATCGGCGCAACGTGGGCCGATCTTTTCAACGAATACCTCCGCCCTCCGGACATCATTCGCCGCGCCATCGAATCCGGCTCCACCGCCATTCTTTGGATGGGTGCGCGCGAGCGGCTGCTGCTCTATCGCCACACCAATGCCCTCCAAGGTCAAATCGACAAGATCCCCCAGGCCATCGTGGCTCGCGAAGACGCCATGCGCCTGGCGCGCACCGTCGCAGCCTATCCCGGCAAAGTGCGTCTGCGCTTGTCGATGCCCAACAAAGTCGGCGGACCCCTCGAGCAGCAAAACGTCATCGGCGAAATTCGCGGTTACGAGAAACCCGACGAAACCGTGATTCTCGGCGCGCATCTCGATTCCTGGGAACTCGGCACCGGCGCGCTCGACAACGGCTGCAACGCCGCCTTGGTTATCGAAGCCGCGCGCGCCATCAAAGCCACCGGTCTGCTCCCTCGCCGCACCATTCGCTTCATCCTCTTCAGCGGCGAAGAGCAGGGCACCATCGGCTCCTGGGAATACGTCAAAGCCCACCGCGCGGAGATGGACAAAATTCGCGCCATGATCACATTCGATGCGGGCAACGGGCGTCTCACCGGTTATTCGCTGGGTGGGCGCCGGGATATCGAGGCGGGCGTGCGCGAGGTGTTGAAGCCGCTCGAATCCTGGGGCGCGAACGAGCACACCGTCGATGCTTCGTTCGGAACCGACAATTGGGATTTTCTGTTGGAAGGCGTGCCGAATCTAGTGGCCAATCAGGAAGTGTCCAACTATCTCGTGAATTATCACGCCGCATCCGACACGCTCGACAAAGTCGATATCCGCGAGCTGAAGCTAAACACCGCCCTCGCCGCCCTGACTGCCTGGGGCATCGCCGACCGCATTGAGCCTCTCGGCAAACGCCTGACGCGCGCCGAACTCGACGCCCTCGTCAAAGAAACCGGCCTCGACCAGCAAATGAAGGCCCTCGGCTACTGGGACGCCTGGCAATCCGGCGCCCGAGGCCGCCAACCCTGACCCGACTGAGCCTCCTGTAGAGGAGCGTTTCAGCGCGTCCTCTTTGTCGGGCACCGTACGCGCTGCCCCTGAGGGCCCGATTCATCCTGCTCCTGGCCTGAGCCCGCTTCCGCGTGCTCTAACGGATACTCTTACCCTTGCGCAGCACCGGACATCTTGCGAATGGCATCCCGGTATACTGGTAGTGTGAGCCAGACCTCTTCAGGCGCCCAGAGCGCCAAAACTGCGCATATCCTGGCGCTGGACTATGGGCGGGCACGGATCGGCATGGCTATCGCTGCCGTCGATTCTTCCCTGGCGCAGCCGCTGGCCACGCTGCACCGCATCAATCGTAACGAAGATATGCGGCGGCTGCGCGAAATCGCCCGCCAGCATGGTATCAAGCAAATCGTCGTCGGCCTGCCGCTGCGCCTCGACGGCACGCGTGGAGAGATGGCCGAAGAAGCCGCCCGCTTCGCGCAGCGCGTCCACAAACAGCTTGGGCTGCCGGTCGAAATGGTGGACGAGCGGCTTACCAGTTGGGAAGCGGAACGTCAGCTCGAAGAGCAGCAGGGCCGCACCTTTCACGCAACATCGCCGCACGCGCCTGCGGGCGGCAGAACTCGCGCCAAGGGCAACGCCAAAACCAGTGTGGACGCCATGGCCGCCACCATCATCTTGAAAGAGTACCTGGACCGGCAACGTCAGAGCACCGAGCCGGCAGCCTAGAACGGGAGCGCCAGAGATTCGCGAGGCGGATTTGAAAAAACTTGCCCTCATCATCGCGCTAGTGCTTGTCGCCGCGGGCGTAACCGCCGCCTGGCTGTGGTATTGCACCACCAAGCCCTACCAGGGCTTTGCTTCCGAAGGCGTGTTCGTCACCGTGCCGCGTGGCGCCACCAGCCGCAGCGTCGCCCGCCTCCTCCAGCAGAACGGCGTGATTCGCAGCCGCCTGGCCTTCGAGTTCTATGCGCGCCGCCACGCCCGCCGCACGCTGCAAGCCGGCGAATACCTCTTCGACAAGCCCGTCACCGGCCGCGACGTGTTCTGGAAGCTCGCCAAGGGCCAGGTTTACGAGATTCCCTTCACCGTGCGCGAAGGCGAAACCATCTACGACATCGCCCACGATCTCGAAGCCGCGCGTTTCCTTCCCGCGGACGAGTTCATCCAAGCCGCCAGCGATCCCACGCTGGTCCGCGACATTTCGCCGCACGCCCTGACGCTCGAAGGCTTTCTCTTCCCTGCAACCTATCAGCTGCCGCGTCATCCAATCGCCACGGAACTGGCAGCCAGCATGGTCAAAAAGTTCAAGGAAGAGTGGTCCCACATTTCCCCGGCCGCTTCGGGAACCGGTGACAAAACCGGCCTGGCCGTGGGCATACCGGTCTCTTCCGTCGTTACCATGGCTTCGCTCGTCGAGCGCGAAACGCCCAAGCCCGAAGAGCGCCCGCTCGTCGCCGGCGTTTTCGAGAATCGCCTCCGCAAAGACATGCGGCTCCAGTGCGATCCCACGGTGATTTACGCGCTGCAGCAGGACGGCCGCTACAACGGCACGCTGACCGGCGCGGATCTACAGGTCGAGTCTCCCTACAACACCTACACCCACCCCGGCCTGCCGCCCGGCCCCATCGGGAATCCGGGTGAAGTTTCTCTGCGCGCCGCGCTGCAGCCCGCAAACACCGACTATCTCTATTTCGTCGCCAACACCCAAGGGGGACATTTTTTCAGCGCAACACTGGCCGAACACAACCGAAATGTGACAAAGTACCGCCGTCTGCTGGCCGGCCTTCCGGCGGATCCGCCGCCGCCGCCGAAGTCCAAGCCGAAGCCGACAACGAAGACCGTGAGCAGGAAGAAAACGATCAGCAAGAAGCAAGCGCACATGCATTCGCACAAGGGCACTTCTGGATGACCGATCCGCAGCACACCAAGAAAGAATTGATCCTCGAAACGGCCCGCGAAATCGGGGCTTCCCGATGGACTCTTGCGGAAATCGACCAGTTGCGCCGCCGCCTCCTCGCCGAACACGGCGAAGAAGCCAAAACCAGCTCCGATTACATCGCTGAAGTCTTGAAGAACGCTGGCTGGAAGGTCTTGCTGAGTCTTCAGGAAGAAGCCGAAGAACAATACGAAGAAGAATTCGAGGATTTGCTGCACTTCAAGACACTGGAAGACGCCGAAGTCAGCATCATGCGCCTCGACGAGCTGATGCGAAAATTTCGCGCCCACGACGAGCACGCCGCCGTCGAGCGTGTCCTCAACATCGCCCGCCTCGGCAAGCGCCGCGCGGAAATGATCGCCCATAATCACAAAGTCGAACCGCACAAACGCGCCGAGAAAGAGGAAATCGCCAGCTGGTTCCGCATCTGGCTGGAAACTCCCGACGCCTTCTTCGACTGGCTCGACGTGCGCAAGCAATCGCCCGACTTCAAAGCACGCTTCCCCGAAGCGGACATGGAGTCCGTGGAATGAGCCTTCCCCCGGAAGCGGTTCCCGGCGCTTTCGAATTGCCTGCTCTCTCGCTCGATGTCGAAGCCCAGGATCTCGGCAACGAGGTCAAAGCCGTGGGCCTCGAACTCATCGAAACCAACGATCGCGAACCGGTCCGCGGCGCGCAAGCCGCCGAGATTTGGTCTGCCGCTTTCCCGGCCCTGGCCGCCGACGAGTATCTCGTCGTGGATTTTTTCAGCCATCTCGAGCGGGTTCGCGAATTTTGCGACGCCCACAAAATCAAATATCGCGAAGCGGCCGGCCGCTGCCTGGTTCTGCCCCGCCCTTCCGCCTCGCAACTCCGCCAACTTTTCGAGCGCTTCGAGGGCGAAACGTTTGGCCTGCGTGCCGGCGTCGCCGCCGAAAATTCCGATCCCGCCCTCGAAGGCGACCTCTCCAAGCGCGGCGTGGACGCCTACGAGCCTGCCTATCCGCGCTATACCTTCTGCGCCATCTGCGACCTACAAGATGGCTGGGTCACGCTCCTCAGCGCCACCCTTTGGGCCAGCGAAGTCATTCGCCGCCTTCGTCCTGCCCTGCAATCCTTCGACCTGTACCTCGCTCGCCCCCACTGAGCTCAAAGATCGCTATTGCTCTTGCGTCGCGAACGTCTTCATCACGGCCTGGGAACCGCGGGCGTGCTCTTCATTTGCTCGGACATCGCGCGGAATTTCTGAAACAAAGCCGGTGGGAGCACTGCCTGGAGATCGTCCAGGCTCTCGAAGAAGCCTCGCGCCCGCCGCGCAGCAACGATCTTCCGCGCTGTGGCCAGATCCACACCCGCAATGGTCATCAAGTCCGCTTCCGTTGCCGTGTTGAGGTTCAACGTGAACGGCAGCGTCCGTTCCGAACTCCAAACGGCGGAGGCAATCTTGAAGTCGCCATTCACCATCCAAAGTTGCGGGCCCAGATTGGCGTGCAGCGCGAGTTCACCGCGAACCACCCGGTCGGTGGTGCTTTTGAGCAGCGAAAACGCCGCGCGCGAACTGGGCCGGAACGCTCGAATGTCGCCGCGCCCGCCGTCGCGAGCCGCGTGCTCGAAAGCTTCGGCGAGTTCCTGTGAAGCGGTGGCACCCCTCGTCGTTTCGAGAAACACCTTGTAGACCGCCGGCGCTTCATCGGGAAACGCGGCGGCGTAGCTCACGATGAGAGCAATCATGGGCGGTGTACCCGATGCGATGCCCTTGGCCGCGCGGTGCATCGCCTCGAAGATTTTCAAATTCACGTTCTCATAAGGCGAAACAACGTGGCGCAGCTCCTCGGCCTTCACACCGGTTCCGCGAAACGGACCGTAGAATGCCGCCTCGCGGTAATGATCGCGCAGCCCCGGTTCGTGAACCATGCGGTAGAAAAGCGTGGCGATAACGCCCTCGGAGGCCATCATCTGCTGTCCATTGCGCAATTCCTCGTTGACGAAGGCCGTCGAGGTTTGCTCATCGAGATAGACGCGGTAGCGATCGGCGCTGGCGTCGAACGCGGAGGAGGGAAGCGCCTTATTGTGAATGAAGACGTTGCGCTTCACGCCATCCGTCCGCAATTGCTGGTCGATCCGGCTGAGCCACAGTAGATCGAGATCGCCCGACGAAGCTCCTTTCGTCAACTGCCGTAAATGCACGTTCGTGGTAGCGTCCCGCGCCAGCGGTTGAAAGTGCTCGGCGTAACCTTCGTCAAAAGCGGTGGGATCATCCGTGATGGTCATGCTCTGGTGCATGTTGCGCGACGCACCCGGCGGAAGCCCGCCCACCAGCTCGCCGAGAATTTGATGTCCCAGTTCGTGCGAAAAAATCTCTTCCAGATTTCCGCTATCCACAAACTCCTCGTCCACCACAAGGTCCACATATCCGGCGAGTACCAACTGCCGCTGTCCTTTGACCTCTTCCATCCAGAAGCCGTGGCGCGCGAAACCGCCTTCTTCCTCGGACATCAACAGGTAGGCTGGCGCGGTGAGCTCCTGCGGCGCTGCTTGGGCCGTCGGTTCGCCGAGCAGTAAGTTGCGGGCGTAGCGATCCAGCAAAATCACCTGGTGCGCGAAGCTTGTTTCCAATACTTCGTAAACGTGACGGACCAGCGCAGAGTCTTCCGCCGCTCGGAAAACCGGATAGGACTTGCCGTCGGCCGCTGCGGCTTCGATGACGCTGCCCTTGGCATCCGTCACCGGAACCAGCACCTTCACCGGCGCGCTGAGTGGCGCCTGCGCGGCCGCACCGCAAAAACCAAAGCAGCTAAGAAGGACCGCCCCAAGAAGCCGGCTGGCCATCGCAACACCTCACGCAATCTCGGTCCGAAGCCACACCAGGGGAGCTCGCGGCTCGGACCGGTTTATTGCATCTCCATTGCCCAAGAAGGTCGGCATTCTAGCCTGTTGCTCGGGGTACTGTTCAAACCTTCGGAAACCGTTGCCTTATACTCTTAGTTTCAGCGGTTTGCGGGCATTCCCTGACTTCCCGACACCCCGGGGCTTGCTCCCAATCCAACAGCGCCGAATCGCTCCCGCGGCCCCTCTCGTTCATAATGTTCTTTGGACTTGGTTGACGCTGGTCTGCCTGGTTGCTAAATTGCCTTGTTTATGCCCAGAGGACGGAACTTACTGATGCGGCGTGGGTTTTTCTGTATGGCGGTGGCGACACTGACAGCGCTTTCCGGCGGTTGTGGCGGCGCGGTCAAGAACACCCATCCTGTTCCGGCGGGGCAAAAAGTTGTCGCGCTGGACGCCACGCGCGATGAGCTGATCGAAAAATACAACGCCATCGCCACCGGCGTGAAAACCTTTAACGCTACCGTGCAGCTCAAGGCCACGACCGGCTCGCAGTACAGCGGCGTCATCGACGAATACCACGAAGTGAAGGCCTTTCTGCTCGCCGCGCGGCCGGCGTATATCCGCATGATTGGACAAGCTCCGGTGATCGGCAAAACTATCTTCGACATGGCCAGCGACGCAGAAACCTTTCGCGTTTCCATCCCCTCGAAGAACAAGTTCCTGGTCGGACCCGTCGCCGTCGAGCGGTCCAGCAGCAAGCCCATCGAGAATCTCCGGCCGCAGCATCTTCTCGACGCCATTCTGTGGTCGGAAATCCAGAAGCCGGAAACGGTCTTGTTTGAGGAATTTAACGACGAAAATGCGCGATACTATGTGTTGACGGTTCTGCGGGGCGGGTATCAGACGGAGATTCTCCGCAAAATCTGGTTCAATCGCGCGGATCTGCAGGTGGCGCGTCTCGAGGAATTTGGCCCCAAAGGCCATTTACTCTCGGACACTCTTTATTCCGACTGGGAACCCGCGGCTGCCGAGCCAG
>Ga0335078_10006775_pt1 | contig 16963 bp, 17 predicted proteins | sample Lox_Sample_32_FD_206711 | JGI IMG/M metagenome (GOLD analysis project Ga0335078, IMG submission 206711) | Soil microbial communities from Loxahatchee National Wildlife Refuge, Florida, United States - Lox_Sample_3.2 | ecosystem: Environmental > Terrestrial > Soil > Wetlands | place: USA... | reverse complement strand
CGACAAAAGCGAGATGCTGGAGATCGTCGGTGTGGCCCGGCAGAGCAAGTATTTCTTCCTGGTCGAGCCGCCCATTGAGTACCTCTACCGGCCGCTTTCGCAAAACCCCCAGCAGGCTATGACCATACTCATTCAAACCACTGGTCCCTCCAGCGTGGCGGCCGCGCCGCTGCGCGACACGGTCCGCTCTTTGGATGCCAGCCAGCCTATGTATGGTGTGCGCACCATGGAGGAGGTCGTCGACCAGCGGGCGGCCAACACCCTCGCGATAATAACCGAGGCAATCGGAGGGATGGGGCTCCTCGGTTTAGTCCTGGCGATGGTGGGGCTCTACGGACTGATGTCTTATTCGGTAAGCCTGCGCTCGCGGGAGATCGGAATCCGCATGGCCATTGGCGCGGGCCGCTCCGGCGTGCTGGGTATGGTCATGAAGCAGGGAATGCTGCTGACCGCCGCAGGAGTATCGGTCGGTCTGCTGCTGTGCTTCTTGGCGAGCAAGGCGGTCACCGCTGCGGTGGGCGTGCCGGGTTTCAATTTGCCCTTCGTGGCTCTGGTGACGGCCGGACTGGCGGCCGCGGCGGCGCTGGGCGCTTATGCTCCAGCACGGCGGGCATCGCGGCTGGACCCGAATGCCGTGCTGCGGCAGGAGTAGGGTATCACACAACAGCGGATTCTGGCGGGACAGGCCTCCTGGCCTGTCTTGCTTTTGCTGTGGGAGCTAGTGGTCGGCGGGGCCTCTGCCGTCATTTCCTACAAGGGCGTCGAGAAATCCGACAATGGGCTCGCGCGTTGAAGTGTAAGGTGGTTAGCCGAGCTTGCGTGGATCGGGGTGTCGAGAAACCCCGCACCCACAGTATGTGGTGGGATTTTCGACACCCCCAAGTGTTTGCAAATACAGCAGATAAGAAGGTCTAAAACACCACACATTGGCCCCAGGCGTGCCCTGTATGGCATTGGAAAAAGGAGGCACGTCATGACAGTCATTCTGGTTTTGGTAACATTCTCGATCTTTATCCTGCTGGATTGGGTAGTCAACCGGCGGAAAGCGCCACAGGTCGTTGCGGTGCCCGCACACACCACAGCTCTGTCGTTGGATCAATCCTATGTAGAAGGATTTCTGGTTCCCGAGCAGTTGTCGTATCACCCCGGTCACAGTTGGGCCATGCAGGAACGCCGCAATCTGGTGCGGATCGGCATCGATGATTTCGCCGCCGCACTGGCGGGACACGTCGAGCGCATCGAGTTGCCGAAGCCCGGCCAATGGATCCGGCAGGGCCAAAAGGCCTGGTCTTTGTTCCGCGACGGCGAAAAGACCGAGATGGTGTCGCCCACCGAAGGCGAAGTCATTGAAATCAACCCGGAAGTGGCTGCCAATCCGGAGCTGCTGCGGAAAGACCCATACGGTAAGGGCTGGCTGGCGCTGATCCACGTTCCCGACGAAGAGAGCACCACCCGCAACCTGGTTCCCAAGGGGTTGGTACGGAGCTGGATGCGGGAAGCTGTCGGGCGGCTGTATGCGCGGCAACCGCAGCTTGCGGGGGCAGTTGCAGCCGACGGCGGTCTGCCCACCGAGGATCTGCTGGCGAGCCTCCCGGATGCCAACTGGCGGCAGGTGACTAGCGAATTCTTCCTCACTGCGTAGATTTCCAACACCTTTTGCCGGGAAGTGCGGTATAAAGGAGTTAGACATCCGATTATGTCTAGAACCATCCTTTACGACAGCACCATGTGTATCGGCTGCAAGGCCTGCGAAGGCGCCTGCGCCGAGCGTTGGCATCTCCCTTACGACGATAAGGTAGCGGCCGAGACCCGGCTCTCGGCTCACAAGCTAACGGCCATTCAGACTTTTGGCGAACATTTCAGCCGGCGGTTGTGCCAGCACTGCGCCGTGCCAACCTGCGCTTCGGTGTGCCCGGTGGGCGCGATGCAGAAGACCAGCCTCGGGCCAGTGGTTTACGACGCTCAAAAGTGCATGGGGTGCCGGTATTGCATGACGGCCTGTCCGTTCCAGGTGCCGGTTTATGAATGGAACAGCCGGCTTCCCAAGGTGCGCAAGTGCGACATGTGCTACGACCGGCAGCGCGCGGGCAAGCCCACAGCCTGCGCGGAGGCCTGTCCGACCGGGGCCACCACCTGCGGCGACCGTGACGCGCTGATTGCCGAGGCGCGCCGCCGCCTGGCCGCGAAACCGGGCGATTACTATCAGCATATCTATGGACTGGAGGTAGTTGGCGGAACTTCGGTGCTATATCTTTCGGCCGTCCCGTTCGAGCAGATTGGGCTACGGACCAACCTGCCCCAGCAGCCCCTGCCGATGCTGACGTGGCGAGTGCTGGAGGCGGTGCCGGACGTGGTTTCCGTCGGTTCGGTGCTGCTGGGCGGAATCTGGTGGATCACCAACCGACGCGACGAAGTGGCCCGGGCGGAAGGGGGGAAGAAATGAGCGGGCGCACGCTGCCGCGCTTCACCATCTGGCGCGCCATCTTTGTGGTACTGATGGCGGCGGGCGCATACGCCACCTATTTGCGCGTGCGCTACGGTCTGGGCGGCGTCACCAACTTGAGCGACCAGTTTCCGTGGGGCATCTGGATCGGCTTCGACATCCTGTGCGGCGTCGGCCTGGCAGCCGGCGGCTTCACCCTGGTGGCGGTGGTCCACATCTTCAATGTCGAACGATATAAACCGATCCTTCGGCCGGCTGTCCTCACCGCGTTCCTGGGATACGTGCTGGTGGTGCTGGCGCTGCTGTTCGACCTGGGGAGGCCCGACCGCGTATGGCATCCGCTGGTAATGTGGAATCCGCACTCGGTGATGTTCGAGGTGGCATGGTGCGTGACGCTCTACACCAGCGTGCTGGCCCTGGAATTCGCGCCCGCCGTTTTCGAGAAGCTGGGATGGCACAAACCCCTGGACTGGCTCAAGTTCATTTCGGTGCCGCTCATGATCGTGGGTGTCATCTTGTCCACCCTGCATCAGTCCTCTTTGGGCAGCCTCTACCTGATCGTGCCGTATAAACTCTACGGGCTCTGGTACACCCCCGTGCTGCCGGTCTTCTTCTTTCTGTCGGCTATCTGCGCGGGGCTGGCCATGACGATCTTTGAGTCGTGGCACAGCAGCAGGGCGTTCGGGCGGGCGTTGGAACTGCCGCTGGCCGCCGGACTCGCGCGTGTGTTGGCTATGTTGCTGATGACTCTCCTGTTTGTGCGCTTCCTGGACCTCGAGCAGCGCGGCGTACTGGGTCTGTTGCGCCTGAACCGCACCGAAACCTGGCTGTTCGGACTGGAAATCGTGTTACTGGCCGTGCCCATGGTGCTGCTGTTCCGGCGGCGGGTGCGCTGGAATCCCGCGAAATTGTACGGTTGCGCGGTGATGGTCATTTTTGGTTTCGTCGCCAATCGCCTCAACGTGAGCATAACCGGGATGGAGGCCGCGTCTGGCACCCACTACGTCCCGCGTTGGACCGAAATTGCGGTGACGCTCGCGATCATTGCCCTGGGCTTCGCCGTATTCCGCGTGATTGCGCAATACTTCCCCATTTTCGAGGAGCGGCACCGGGACGAGGCCAGCGCCGGTCAGGCGCCGGCCCGCGAAACACGCGCCAATGAGCGTGTGCCCGCCCCCATTGGCTAGGAGGCCGATGCATCCGCCGAACAGACTGCGTATCGGCTTGGCCGCCAAACTCGCGATATCGCTGATCGCGAGCACGGCGGGTTTGTTCGTTCTATTCGGCTACTTCAACCTGCGGGACCAGCGGCGCCACGCCGAGGAGATGGTGATGCTCTCGGCGGAGCGGGTTACCGATGTAATCCAGCGCAGCACGCGTTATGAGATGCTGCATAACGACCGCCAGGCGCTCTACAACGTCATCCAGGAACTGGGCAGCGAGCCGGGCATCCGCCGCATCCGCATCTTCAATAAGGAAGGCCGCATCTCGTTTTCGACCGACGCAGCGGAAGTCGACCGGGTCGTCGATAAGCGGGCCGAGGCCTGCTACGGCTGCCATGCCCAAAGCGCGCCGCTGGTGAAGCTGAACCGCCCGGACCGGGCGCGCATATTCGCCGGGCAAGGGGAACGTCTGATGGGGGTGATCCGCCCCATTGAAAACGCCCCGGGCTGCGTGGCCTGCCATCCCGCCGGGCAACGCGTGTTGGGGGTCATCGACGCCGACCTGTCGCTGGCCGCCGTGGACGCGCAGACGGCTGAGCACCGCGCCCATCTGGTCCTGTTTATGGCGATCACCCTGGCCATGATCTGGGTGGTCAGCATGATGTTCATTTGGGGCGTGGTCTACCGGCCGGTCAAAGAACTGATCGCGGGCACCCGCCGGGTGGCGGACGGCGACCTGGATTACCGCCTGCCGGTGCGCTCCGCGGACGAACTGAGCGACTTGGCTGCCGCCTTCAATAAAATGACCGCCGAAGTGGCCGGGGTGCATGCCGAGATCGAGGAGCGCGTCCAGCGCAAGACGGCGGAACTGGACCAGGCGCACCGCTCCCTGCTGGCCAGCGAGAAGATGGCGTCCATCGGCAAATTGGCCGCCACGGTCGCGCACGAAGTGAACAATCCCTTGTTCGGGATTCTCACCTATGCCCGGCTCACGCTCAAGGAAGTGGAGAAGGGGCCGGCCGGATCGCGCGCGGAGATGGTCGAGCAACTGCACATCATCGAGCGGGAGAGCAAGCGCTGCGGCGACATTATGCGCAATCTGTTGACGTTCGCGCGGCAGGCGCCCAGCCACCGCGAATCCAACGATCTGAATACGCTGGTCGGGCGCGCGCTGGTGCTGGTGCGGCACCAGGCCGAATTGCTGGGCATCGACTTACGCAGCCGCCTGGATGGGAATCTGCCGCCGGTCTCGTGCGACGCCGGGCAAATCCAGCAGGTAGTGCTGGTGCTGCTGGTGAATGCCACCGAAGCGATGCCGCGCGGTGGCGTACTGGAAGTGGCCACGGAGATGGACGCCGCGGCCGGAGAAGCGCGCATCCGGGTGCGCGACACCGGGTCGGGCATCCCGCCCGAGGTGCTGGCGCAGATCTTCGATCCGTTTTTCACCACGAAGGAGGATCAACAGCGCACGGGCCTGGGCTTGGCTGTGGCGCGCAGCATCGTCGAACAGCATGGCGGCCAGATCGCGGTGGAGTCCACGCCGGGCCAAGGCACGGAGTTTGTGGTGGCGTTGCCGGCAGCCCGGCCTGCCGCGGTGTTGACTCCGAGCCGCGACCGTGAGGGAGCGGTTCTCAAGAGTTAGTCGGAGGAAGACATGGTGACGGAAGTGGAAGAGCCGGTCGAAACAAAAACCAAGGGTAAGATACTGATCGTGGACGACGAGACGGTCGTGCGCGATTCCCTCGGGAAGTGGTTCTCAAGCGAGGGTTATCAAACCAAGCCTGTAGCCAGCGCGCGCGAAGCGCTGGAATCCATAACCAGCAACGAGTACGACGTGGCGCTGCTGGACATCAAAATGCCGGGCATGGACGGCATGGAGCTGCAAGCCCGCCTGAAGGAAGCGGACCCTGAGCTGACCGTCATTATCATGACCGGTTACGCGTCGGTGGAAACGGCGGTGCAAGCCCTGAAGCACGGCGCGTATGACTACATCACCAAGCCCATCGATCCCGATGAGCTGTCGCACCTGGTGGCCAACGCCATGGAGCACCGGCGCGCGCGCCGCGAAGTCGTGCGGCTGCGCGAAAACCTGCAGGAGGTGTCTCCCTCGACGGAGCTGATCGGCAAAGCTCCCTCCATGAAGAAAGTGTGTGAGCTGATCGAAATGGTGGCGCCCACCGAGGCCACCGTGCTGATCACCGGGGAGAGCGGGACGGGCAAGGAAGTGGTGGCGCGGGCCATCCATGCCGCCGGTCCGCGGCGGTACATGCCGATGGTGACCATCCACTGCGGCGCGCTGACCGAGACGCTGCTCGAAAGCGAGTTGTTCGGGCACGAGAAGGGCGCGTTCACCGGCGCGCAGTACCGCAAGAAAGGCAAGTTCGAAGTGGCCGACGGCGGCACCGTGTTTCTGGACGAAATCAGCGACATCAGCCTGAAGACCCAAACCGATCTGTTGCGCGTGCTGCAGGAGAAGGAGATCGTGCGGGTGGGCGGCAACCAGCCCATCAAGGTCGATTTTCGCTGCGTGGCCGCCACCAACAAGAACCTGGAGGACCTGGTGAAGTCGGGCACCTTCCGCCCCGACCTGTATTACCGGCTGCATATTTTCTGTATCGATCTGCCGCCGCTGCGCGACCGCCGCGAAGATATTCCGCTGCTGGTAGCGCACTTCCTGAACAAATTCTGTATGATGACCAGCCGGCCCGTGCCGCAGATCTCGGCGGAAGCGTTGCAGGTGCTGATGAACCACGAATGGCCGGGCAACGTGCGCGAACTGGAGAACGCCCTGGAGCGCGCCCTGGTGGTCTGCCGCGGTCCGGAGGTCAAACCGGCGGACTTCTCCTTCCAGTTCCAGACCAACGGCGCGCCCACTGGCCGCACCCTGGATGACGTGGAACGCGTGCATATCGAGCGGGTGCTGCGGGAAACCGATCACAACCTGTCCCGCGCGGCGCGCATTCTGGACATCGATCGCACCACACTGTACAACAAACTGAAACGCTACGGCTTGAAGTGACGTGATCCAACTGCTGGGCATAGAGGTCGCGGCGGACTTGCTGGCCGATCTGGCCGCCGAGTTGGCTCCTGTCTTTCAGATGGCGTGCCAGGTGCGGCCGGAGCGCCTGGATGTGGACTTCGCGCGCGACGCCATGCGCAATCAGTATTACTCGACCACCATTCTGCAAGTCATGCAGCCGCTCGTCCAGCCGGGGGCGCGGCTGCTGGCGGTGACCTCGTTGGACTTGTATGTTCCGGTGCTGACCTTCGTGTTCGGCGAGGCGCAATTGAGCGGCAGTTGCGCGGTGGTGTCGCTGCACCGGCTGCGCGAGGAATTTTACGGCCTTCCCAGGCGCGAAGACCTGATGCGGGAACGGCTGGTGAAGGAAGCGGTCCACGAACTGGGCCACACCTTCGGCCTGCGGCATTGCGACGACTGGCGTTGCGTGATGACGTCCAGCCATGGGGTGGAACGGCTGGACGTGAAAAGCGCCGGCTTTTGCGTTCTATGCGGGCGGGTGGTGGCGGGCGTTCGCGCTCCGGTGCTGGTGTAGGAGCAAGCGTCGGCGCACATCTACCGAAATACTCGCGATAGCGCCAGAATTGAAATGGCCAGCTTGGAAATCCTGGTGTATACTTCAAAGAACCCAGGAAGCCAAAGAAGAAATCCTGGAGGATTTCGTTGAAAAGGGGAATCTCGTGTCCAGATTCGCGAGTTTTTCTGCCAGTATTCTGTTGGTGACTATCCTGCCATTTCAGGTGTCCTGTGCCGCCCAGACTCCGGCAGCCACGCCCGCCCCTCCGGCGCCCACCGCCTCCGCGGGAACGTTCTCGATGGAGGCGGAGGTTTTCGCCTATCGGGCGCTGCAATCGGATGCCGAGTCAATTGCTTGCGATGTTGGAGGATACCTGACGTCCACTGTTGCGCGGCCTTCCGATTCAAACGGATCTTGCACTCCAGCTCTGGATGGGACAGGCAAGAAACTTATCATAGTTTCTTCAACCAGCACCGTCCTGTCTAACTTTCAGGTCTGGCGCGCCAATATGGCCATCGCGCAGGAACTTCTGGATCTGGCAAAAGAGCAAGGATGTCCCGCGCCCCCGTCGGGCGAGCACAAGCTTTCTTTTGTCGCAGCTGCTCCGGTGGTGCTCAGCCTGATTCAGGGAGTCCTGGCGCTGTTCGCGACCAACCAATCGTCAACGGGAGTTCAGGGCGCGATTGTGGACCAGGCGATCATGAACGGCGTCGCGAGGCAACTCCGCGCGCTGAAGTTCGAGGTGTTCATGCCGGACGTTTATATGCCCCACACGCTGGGCGGCCTCGACTACGCCAACTCGCCGTTTCTCGCGAGATTGAAGAATCTAATCGATCAACGAAGCTGCCTGAACAGCCAGTTGCTGCCTCTGTTTCAGTCCGTGCAAGATACCGCTAAGAAAATCGCCGACGATCAGGCGAAATTAGTAGGACCACCGCCGGCCGTCGATCCGGAGAAAACCCGGCTGAGCGGCGAAATCGCCACGCTCAACGTGACCTTGTCAACGAAGAACGCGCAGCTCGCCAGCTTGCAAAGCGTGATCGCCGGAATCGATGGCTTCGTCGCGTCGCTTGCCGGGGCTGCGGCGCCGGCAGCCCCGGCTTCCGCCGCTGCCACTCCAGCCCCAAGTCCGGCGCCGCCCTCCCCCACGCCGACATCGCCCATCGTGGCGATTCTGAACGCCGATGGACTCGCGCGCGCTATCGGCGTGAAATCCGACGGCGCTTTGGACTCCACCGACGACTACCGCGTGTTAGCGCTCAAGGCCCTGGAATCAGGCGGCGCACTGATCACTGAGTCGAATGTAATCGGCGAGAAGGTCCATTTCAGTGGCGGCGCAGCGGCTACCTATGCGTTATTCCGCCTGGAGACCGGTAATCTCGACTGCTCCGGAAATGTCGTCGACTATGGCGGATACATCGAGGCTAAGGAATTCGTGAATGACTTCCGTGCGGTGCCCATAACGCCGTCAAAGCAGTTGTTGTTCCAAAGAGGTGCTTGCAGCCCACCTGCCAAATAAGGTAGATCGGCTTGAGAGGTCACCCCTCGGCCGGATGTAAGGGCGGCCCATTTGGCGCAGGAGCTCCAGATCCTGCTTCCTGCTGGAACACTTCTGCCATACGCCGCGGGCGAACCTAATACGTCCTACCGTGCTGTGGCGCGCGGGAACAGGATGTTGTTCTCCAGGTGGATGTGCTGGTGCATGTCCGCCTCCAGCTCCTGGAGGCCGGCAAACAGCGCCCGGTAGGAGTTGCAGGCGTCGGCGGGCAGCGCGTAGTTGCCCGTAACCGCGCGCATGTGCTCCAGGGCCCGGCCGGCTGAATCGTGCTCGTGTTCCATCACGCGGATGGGGTTCGCAACAGCGGCGCTGCCCGCGCGGATCATGGGGAACAGGATCATCTCCTCCTTCATCATGTGCGCTGCCAGTTCCTGCCGCAGCGCCTCGAATGTTTCACCCAGCGGGACGAGCGACTTGCCGTGCGCCGCCGTTACTTTCTGTTGCAGGCGGGACAGGCGGGGCAGTTCCGTCTTCAGCCAGGCATGGTGTCTGGTCAGAATGTGATCGATCAGGTCCGTCAGGCTGGCGCTCTGCCAGTCGGGAGACTCGCCTGCAGAGGGCGCCAAGGCGGCATCGAGTTCCTCGATCAACCGTTCGGGCGCGATGCCGCGTCCGGCGCAGGCGGCCGCCAGCGAGGTCTTGCCGCCGCAACAATAGTCGATGTCGTACTTCTCGAAGACGCGCACGGAAGCGGGCCGCTCCGCGGCGATTTCACCAACTGTTCTTTCTTCGGTCAGGGTGGGCATACTTCGATTGTCGCCGGCGCGCCAGCCTGGGTCTGTGACTGGAGTCACCACGCCGGACAAGTCGTGCATTACAATCGTCACTGATGCGTCGATACATGTTGTGGGGAGCGGCGATACTGATTGGCTCGGCCGGGGCCTGGGCTCAACCGCCACAGCCTTCGGGTCCGGCGGCTCCGGCCAAGCCAGAGGAGAAGGGCAAGGAAGACAAGAAGCCGCCGGAAGAGAAGGTCTCCGAGACCAGGCACACCATTCAGATCGGCGACAAGGACGTGAAATACACGGCCACCGCGGGGACCATGCTGTTGAAGAAGGAAGACGGCACGGCCACGGCCAGCATCTTCTATATTGCCTACATCAAAGACGACGTGCCGGACACCACCCGGCGGCCGCTGACGTTCGCCTTCAACGGCGGGCCGGGATCGTCGTCGGTGTGGTTGCAACTCGGCGCGCTGGGACCCAAACGCGTGGATATGGACCCCGAGGGGAACGCGCTGCCGCCGCCTTACAAACTGGTGGACAACGAGTATTCCATCCTGGACATCACCGACCTGGTTTTCATCGATCCGGTCTCCACCGGATTCAGCCGTGCGATTCCGGAACAGGATGCCAAGAACTTCCACGGCATTAACGGCGACCTGGAGTCGGTGGCCCACTTCATCCGGCTCTACACCACGCGCCATAGCCGCTGGACCTCGCCCAAGTTCCTGGCCGGCGAAAGCTACGGCACCACGCGCGCGGCGAATCTTTCCGGGTACCTGCAGCAGCGCATGGGCTACGCGCTGAACGGGGTCATATTGATCTCGGCGGTGCTGAACTTCGAAACCATCAGTTTCGACCGGGGCAACGACCTCCCGTACATTCTATTCCTGCCGACTTACACGGCCACCGCGTGGTATCACAAGAAGCTGCCGCCGGAACTGATGGCCAGCCAGAGCAAGGCGCTCGCAGAGAGCGAGCAGTACGCTTCGCATGAGTACACCCTGGCGCTGCTGAAGGGCGACGCCATCTCCAGCGAAGAACGCGCCCAGACGGCGCGGAAGCTGGCGCGCCTCACGGGCCTCTCCGCCAAATTCATCGACGACAGCAATCTGCGCGTGCCGATCTTCCGCTTTACCAAGGAACTGTTGCGCGGCGAGCGCCGCACTGTGGGCCGTTACGACAGCCGGCTGGAGGGCATCGACCTGGATCCGACCGGCGCGTCTCCGGACTACGATCCCAGTTACGCCAGCGTGTATGCGCCGTTCACCGCCGCGTGGAACCAGTACGTGCGTGCGGAATTGAAGTGGGAGAGCGACCTGCCATACGAAATCCTGACGGGGCGCGTGCATCCGTGGAGCTGGGGCGACAATGAGAACCGCTACGTGAACGTGTCGGACAGCCTGCGCGCGGCCATGACGCAGAACCGTGACCTGAAGGTATTCGTGGCCAACGGGCATTACGACCTGGCCACGCCTTTCTTCGCCACCGAATATACTTTCGACCACCTGGGGCTCGATCCGACGTTGAGGAATCACGTGAGCATGGATTTTTTCGAAGCCGGCCATATGATGTACACCTACAAGCCCGCCCTGGAAAAGCTCAAAGCGGACCTGGCGAAGTTTATGGGGATGGCGGCGCCGTAGGGGTCAGGAGAGATTGCGCAAGAACCGTTCGACTTCATCGTGGTTCCCTAGGAAGACGAAAATAACCTGATTGTCCTCGAGACGGAACACCGCGCGCATCTTCAGTCCGACCCGGGCTTCCCACACGGGATGTGGGTTCAGTTTCCTAACGCCCAGCCCTGTGTGGCGAGCAGGATCGGCGAGATGTGCCCTGAGATCGACAAAGATTTGCATTAACGCCGCATGCTCGTCCTTCGTGAGGCGGCGGCACGCTCGCAGGAATGAATCTCTGAGAACGATGTTCAACGCTTCTTCCTAAACTCCGCTTTGAGGTACTTTACCGCCGCTTCTGGGGAGGCGAATGTCTTGCCGGGCTGTTTGCGATCCCACTCGACGAGACGTCGGTACTGGGCGTCCGTAATCCCTGGCGCCAGATCCAGATCGGAATCGTCGATCGGCCGCAGGGCTGCTACGGGCCGCGAATCCTTGATGATGACGACATCCTGGCCCTGGCGGGCCTGCTCAATCAACTTGCCGAGTTCGCGGCGCGCTTCGGATATGGATCGGGTGATCATAAGATTACTTTAATTGTACATGAAACGGGCCTTCAAACGGCAGCGCCCTTCGCCATCTTCCGCTCGTACGCCCAGTCTTCAATCCGCAGATAAGCCCTTATGGCGTGCGCGGCGGCGCTGCGCAAGGGCTCCGGCGGCCAGGGGATGACGCGCCGGTTCACGAAAGGGCAGGCCGTGTTTTCGGTCTGGCGCTCCAGCAACAGGTCTGTCAGAGTAATGGCATTCTGGTGGGTGGTGGAGACGCCGTGGCCGATGCAGCCGAGGCTATAGACGGCCCGCTGGTCGCCCAGAAACCCGAGCGCCGGCGTCAGATCCAGCGTTACGGAAAACGGGCCGCCCCAACGATGCGTGATCTTCACATCCTTCAGGGCGGGGAACAGCAGCCGGGTGTGCTCTTCCAAATGACGCCATGCGGAGTCGCTCGAATCCACATCCATGTTCGTGCCGGAGCTGAGGCCCACCGGCCCGCCGCCCATCACCAGGCGATTGTCCGGCGTGATGCGGTAATAGTGAATCAGGTTGCGGGCGTCTTCCACGCCGTTGCGCTCCTGCCAGCGGATGCGCGCGAAGTGCCGGTCGCTGAGGGGCTCGGTGGCGATCATGTAAGTCCAGGCGGGCGCCTGCCGGTTCTTCAACTCGGGAAGCAGGTGCGAGTAGGCGTTGGTAGCGAGCACCATCTTATCGGCCGTGATGGTGCCACCGGGCGTGCGCAGGCTGAACTTCGCGCCGCGCTCGATTTCAACGACGGGCGTGCGTTCATAGACCTGCGCGCCACGCGCGACAGCCAGCCGTTTCTCCTCGCGCACCAGCTTGGCCGGGTTGACCAGGCCTAGCCGCGGTTCCCACCATGCGCCCAGATACAACTCGGAATCGACCTTGGCGCGCGCGGCGTCGCGATCCAGCCACTGAATGCCTTGAATGCCCAACTGATTCGCCAGGTCGATATCGTGCCGGATGCGCTTCACATAGCCCGGCGTGGTGGCCATGCGCAGAAAGCCGGGCCGGATGTAATCGCACTGAAGCTGGTTGTCGCGGATCAGGGATTCGAGTCCGTCGACGGCGCGCTCCATGTAGGCATGGGCTTCGCGCACGAACGGCTTGCCCTTCAGCATGGCGGTCGGCCCGATGCCCAGGCCCACCACGGTCATGGAGAAGGAGCCATTGCGGCCGCTCGCGCCATAGCCCACGGATTGGTGCTCCAGCACGGCCACGCGCAGGGCCGGCTGTTCTTTCAGCAGGGTGTGCGCGGTGGCGATGCCGGTGAAACCGCCGCCCACAATGGCCACGTCGACGGCGGCATCGCCCTCGAGCGGCGCACTGGGTTCATACGGACCGTATTCCGCCAGCCAGAGGGACAGGGGCGATTGGGGAAGTGAGTGAGTCATGGCCGGGAGGCCCGCCGTAGCGCTAAAACGATAAAGTGCCCGAGCGGGGCTCTTCTTCGGGATTCGGGAGATAGAGCGTCTTGCAATGCTCGCAGCGATACACCTCGGCGTCTGCGCCGAATTTCTGTTTCACTTCGTCGCCAAAGAAATACCAGCGCTTGAGGTGGCCCGCGCAGAGCTTCCCTTTTGCGTCCTTCTCGTTGCAGGCGCGCATACGCGGAACGCGGCGCTTCACTTTGGTGCCATCGCCGAGCGTGGCGACAAGTTCGGAAACCGGGACCGGCTTATCGGAGACTGCGTATTTCGGATTCGCCATAGAATTCAGCCGAAGCCCGAGTATAACAATTTCAGGCCTGGGCCGCGCCTGGTCCGGCCGCTTCGACGACCCGGCGCAGGGTGCGCAAACCCTCGAGAATGGCCGCACGCTCGGCTGGTTTGGCGCGGCGCAAGGCCGCCGTTACGGGATGGAGAGCGATGGCCGGAAGAGAATTGCGCATATAGTCCTCAACTTGCCTCGAAACCACAATGGTGCTGGCGCGGCCGTCGGTCGGGTTGGGCCGGCGTCGGGCCAGTCCGCGCTTCTCCAGGCGATCCACGATGCCGGAAACAGTGCTGTGCGCCAGCCCCACGCGGCAGCTGAGGCCGCCGCCGTGAAATAGGGCTTGCATCACGCTGCGCTGCGGGGCAGTCAGGTTGCCGCGCGCGAACTCGGCTTCGACGGGCTGGCGCAGGATCTGGCGAACGGCGCGCAGGTGATCCTCGATCTCCTGCGCCATGCGGGTCAACTTCGGTGGCTGGGCCATGGCTTTCTACAGAACGAACGGGATCAGCGCCTTCACCTGGCGCTGATACTCGGTATACTCGGCGCCGAACTGTGCGGTCATGAAGGCTTCCTCCAGGCGCGACTTCCAGCGCCATCCGGCGAATGCCAGCGCCAACCCGGCGATGCCGCGCCATTCGCCCAGCGCCAGTGCCGTGCCCAGCAGGGCCAACAGGAATCCGGAGTAGATCGGATGACGGACGATGGTGTAGGGGCCTTGGCGGATGAGTTGGTGCCGCTGCTTGACCGTCACGCTGGAACTCCAGTTGCCTCCCAGCAGCGTGCGTGCCCAAACCGCGAAGGCGCAACCAGCGGCGGTGAGGACCAGTCCCGTCCAGGCGATCGCGGGCGACTCCGGCACGAATCGCCAGCCCAGCGCCCCGACGTGCAGCTTGCCGCTGAAGGGCAGCGCAAAGACCGCGGCCATGATGGCGATGTGCAGCAGACGGGAACTGGCCGGCTCGCTGCGCACGGTCTTCTTGGATGCCCAAGCGGCAGCCAGCCACACGATCCCGACCGCGCTCCAGATCCATTCGATGTACCGGTTCACATCGGCTTGCATGCTGTCCCCCTGATATGTCGTATACGACGCGTCGTATACGACATATCATACCAGGAACAGCAGGCCAATGCCACCCGCCAAAACCGCCTACTTCTTCGTGCGCAGGTAGATCTTGCCGTTGAAGGTGGTGAACTGCATCTCCGCGCCGCCGCCGTTAATGGAACCGTACACGGCCTTATCGAACTGAACGTGGAAGCGCCCGTCCTTGCCGGACGTCTCCGTCATTTTAGGGCTGTTGACGCTGGCTTCGGTATGCACGTCGAAATCGCTGTAGATCTCGCCGTTGTCCGATTTCAGTTTGACCCGTGCTTTCACATCCGCCGGCAAGGTGACGTCCACATCGCCGTTCATGGTGCTGAAAGACATGGCCTTTCCCGGAGTCGCCTGGTCGAGAGTTACCACCACATCTCCATTGAGCGAATGCGCCACCACCGCCCCCGAAATGTTCAGCAGCTTGACCGGGCCATTTAAATCGTCCGCGTCGACCTCGCCCGAGACCCGCTCCACCTTGATATCGCCGTCGTTGAGGCACTTCAGCCTCAGCGAAGTATGGAACGGCACCTGGATGGTCAGGTCCACAGTGCGGCTCATGGCGTTCACTCCGATGTGGACTTCATTATCCTGCTCGTCGACGCGGAGGCCGCTGCCCCGGCTGTCCAGGCGGTGCATACCTTCGGCCCTACGGTCCGGCTTGGATTCCCGCGTGCCGCCCTGGCGGGAACGCGCTTCCACGATAACGTCCTTGCCGTTATAGCCGGTCACGGTGATGCCGCCGTTCATCAGGGAGGCGTGCACCACCGCCGGCCGAGATGGATCGGTCAGTGGCACATTCACCCGGTCGGGGGTTTCCTGCGCGAGGCCCGCCACACTCGCCGCCAGGAAGAACGCACATACGTTGATTGCTGTTTGCATGATTACTGTCCTTGATTAAGAATTCGAATATTGCCGTTGAACCCGTCGAAACTAAGTTCCGGACCGCCGCGGCCCACGCGCGCCGCGGACCAGTCACTGCTCTTGTACACAAACTTCCCGTTGCGGCGTTCGCCCACCGAGGCGGGACGAGGCAAGTAGGCCACCGGATAGTCCGTGTAGACGCCGCCGTTGAACGTCTTGAAGCGCAGGTCGGCATTCAGGTCCGGCTGGAAACTGACGCGCACTTCGCCGTTCAGCGAGCCGAAAGAGCTGGCGGCACGCGGGTTTTCGCGGAACGACACTTTCACTTTGCCGTTCAGCGCGTAGACTTTGCCGGAGCCGGAAAGGCCGGTCATTTCGATGCCGCCGTTGATGTTGTTGACCTTGTAATCTCCGGCCACGTCCCCCACCTTGATCTCGCCGCCATTAACGGTTTTCAGATCGATGGCCGTGTCGTGTGGCGCCTGCAGTTCGAAGTCGTACGTCACCTCATACCCCAGGTCGCCGTGGATGTGGACGCCGCCATCGCGGCAGCGGAACGGCCCGTCCACGTAGAAACGCACGGTGTTGGCATCCTGCGAAATGTCCAGCTTGACCTCGCGCCGCGCCTGGTCTGCCGCTTCCGGCGAATCGGCGCGCAGGCGCTTGTGCGCCACCAGGCGGACTTGGTTGCCCGCGTAGCCGGTCACCTGGATCGATCCGTTGACGTTGTCTACGATGACTTTCTTGGGCGCGGCGGCCACCAGCGAATACGTTTTCTGGATGGTTTCATTCTGCTCCACCTCGGCCGCCGGCGCGGTCAGCGGCAGGCACCCGAGGAGCAACCCCATCGCGATCGGAAATCGACTCTGCATGGCTTTTCTCCTTACTGCGGCATCTACTGCAATTGGGACAAACCCCAAAGGGCCTTTTCCTTGACGTTCTTGTCGGCGGTGGGGCTGCGCTCCAAAGCCGCGAGCGAAGGAACCGCGGACACGTCGCGCGCGTCCACCAGGAAATCGATCAGCGCGAGCTGCACCAGCGGCGACTCCTGTTTGACCAACGACTGGTCGAGCGAACCCTTCACCGAGGGGTTTCGGGCGAACTTGCGCAGCGCGTCCACCGCGGCCAGGCGCACATTCACGTTGGGATCGTGATTCACGGCCTGCAGCAACGCCGCCAGCACCTGGGTATCGGACTGGTCCACGCGGCCCGAGTAGTCCACGCCGCGCAGCCGCTCGCTGGCGGATTGCTGCTCCAGCAGCGAAAGCGTAACCAACTGCCGCATGTGGTGCACTTCATCCTGCAAGCCCGCCAGGTCGGCCCGCCCGCGGTCGCGCCCGCCCAGCCATTGGCCGACGCCGATGCCCACGATCAGCAGCGCCGCCGACCAAGCCAACCCTCGCCAGCCCCAGTCGAAAAACCGGCGCCGGGCGGGCGCGGGGGCGGCGGACTCCAGGCCTTGACGGTACGCTTCCAGAGACTGGTAGAAGCGCGGCCGCATTTGGGCGCCAGGCTGCTCCTGCTCCAATAGGCCGAGCATTTCCCAGGTCTCCGACACGGCCGCGGCTTCCTGCCTGCACGCGGCGCACCGGGTGAAATGTTCGTCCAACTCCTCAGCCTCGGCGCGGCCCATGGCGCCCGCCAGATAATCGGCGATATGTTCCTTAACCTGATCGCAAT
>Ga0335078_10006774_pt1 | contig 16964 bp, 10 predicted proteins | sample Lox_Sample_32_FD_206711 | JGI IMG/M metagenome (GOLD analysis project Ga0335078, IMG submission 206711) | Soil microbial communities from Loxahatchee National Wildlife Refuge, Florida, United States - Lox_Sample_3.2 | ecosystem: Environmental > Terrestrial > Soil > Wetlands | place: USA... | reverse complement strand
GATCGGCGGAAGCCAGAACTGCGGGGTTAGACGGGAGCGGCAGAACGGGGACCCGGGCGAGAGAGCTAGAGTAGCCGGTCCATTGAGTGGCACCAACACGGCGCAATTGGAGGTCCAGGTCGCCCAGGTGGTAATAGCCGTCGTGTGAGCGCTCGCGAAGCAGATCGCCGGGAGTGAAATCGAAGCTTTCCTTGCCTTTCGTTGTGAGTGACGCGACTGTCTGCGAGGATCGAACCAGTTTTAGCGTGAATTCGGGCGCGTCGAGCTCAATAAATCCGTCATTGAGCATCGGTCCCGATGAGATAGGGCCCCCCTTGGGAGGCTCTTGAACCACCGAGAGAACCGTGACAGAGAGTGCGAGAAGCAGTATGAAAACAAGGCGTTTGTTCATGGATAGACCTGAGCCCCTGGCCTGTCGGCAAAAACAAATTTGGTGGTAGCAGACTTTTTATAAAGTATACTTTCCCCGCGCCGGACCTTACTTTACCGAGTTTCTTCGCCTTTCAGCAAGACCTGCATTCTTGTTGCTGCGCCCCAAAAACTTCCTTGGCCTGCAAAGGTTCGGCGCCCGCGGAGGCCCTTATGAATCGTCGGAGTTTCCTTCAAGGATTGGGCGTAACGACGGCGGGAGTGAAAACACTTCACGACCCGGCGCACATAGCGCGATCTCTGCCTCCCGAGGAGTTACTCGAGGGTTTGGGGCTCTCCGCAGTACCTGACATACAAGGGCACACGCTTTTGGCGGAATTCCCATTCGCTGGAGCGGATTGGAAGGTCTACGAAGATCTGCGGACGCGGGATGGAGTGATCACGTTTGTATCTTCGCTCGGGCAAGTGCTGACCCTACCTAAGAGTGCGGAAGCAACGTTCGCGGAGGCCACTCCTCCTTATCTTGGGTTGAGTCTGGACGATATTGGTTTGGACGGGCGGGATCTGTTGGCGGAGAAGCTACTGGAGGGGGGAGGGGGGGACCCAGACCCCGAAAGAGTGAAGGCCGCAGCACCGCCGCTTGGCTCGGCGCACGATGACTCTGAACGCTGGGGCCGCTTGCCCTGGAATACCTTCGTGGGCACCAGGGAGTGCTTCGACACGATGCCAGTCTTTCCGAGCGGCAGCACGCGGACCTATCACCCCGTCCAATACTTTCCGGAACTGACAAGCAAGGCAGCGGAAAAACGACTGGAAGGCCTGGTCGGCGGGTGGTTGCCGGCGGTGCGCAAAGTTTTTCCGGGTAGCGGAACAGGCTACTACGAGGCGGTTGTCTTCGGCGACGTGGAAGCGCCGGACAAGTTCATCGTGCAGACGTGGCACCGGACAGCGCATGTAGAAGAAGGAAAAATCACGAAAGTGGTGTACGGCTATAGCTATCCGGACTTCCCACCACGACGCCGCGCTCCGAGCGCCGCCGAATTCTATCGCGCGTTGCTTGTGTTTGCCGCGTACTGGGAAAAGGAACTCGCGGATATGGCGGAGATTGCTCTACCGCGAGGAGAGTGGGTGCACATGACGAAGCACGCGGTGGCGCGTGAAGTCATGGTGCGTCCGGGCGGCGTCTATCCAAAGTATGGCGCAGTTGACCGCGATTACTATGGTCCGGAGTACGACGGCTTCCAAGACATCTTCACCATGTCCCTGTATACCAATCTGGAATTGGGCCGGCTTGAATCAGCCAAGGTGATTCTCGACAACTACATTTCCGATTTCGTCGATGAAACAGGAATGGTGAATATGCGTGGGCCTGAAACGGCGCAGTTCGGGATGACGCTTTCGTTGTTGGCGCGCTACTTCAACTACACCAAAGATTCCGCAACGTTGCTGAAGCACAAAAAGAAGATCTTAGCGACGGTGGAACTCCTCAGCGAGTTGCACGATATCGCTTTGAAGCTGCCTCCAGACGACCCTGGAAGTGGACTCATTCACGGATGGAGCGAATCTGATTCCTGTCTGATGCCAAAACCGATGATGTGGTGGTTGCCGTACTACGCGAACAGCGCTTTTGCGGCGCGCGGATTCCGAGACTTGGCGAAGGTGTGGCAGCAGATCGACCCGTCAGACGACGCGAAGGGCCGCGCGGCCTCGTGGGCGAGCCGAAGCGATACATTGACGGAAACCGTGGTCGAGGTGTTGCGGAAGAACGTGCGGCAGGAGATGAAACCGCCGTATATCGGAACGTATCCAGGGGCGAAGCTGACTTTCCGGGACTCGATGGCGAAGGAGCATCCGAGTCCGCAGGGCTGGCCGCACCGGCCGTATGCGGAACTGCTTCAGGCGGACGTCCTACCTGGTGATCTGGCAAACGTGGTGATCAACTGCATGCAGTCATACGGAGCCACGACTCTGGGTGTGGTGGCGAACGTCGGTCCCGCACGGCCGAAAGAACGGGCGATTCTCGGATTCATTTCGTACGGCTATGCGCAGATGCTACTCCGCCTAGAGCGGATTGAGGAGTATTTGCTTTTTCTCTATTCGCACCGTTATCACGATCACACGCGCGGCAGTTGGACGGCGGGCGAGGTCTCCGGAATCGATGGTGACACGGCCATCTTTTGTATCCCGGCCCAGCAAACAATTCCTCTGCTGATTCGGTGGATGCTGGTCCTCGAAGACTCCGACAAACCCATATTGTATTTGGCGAAAGGCATCCCCCGCGATTGGCTTGCCTCAGGCGAGGAGATTCGGATCGAACGCGCGCCAACGCGGTGGGGAACCGTGACGATTCGGATGAAGATGGACACGGAAAAGAGCCGAATCGCAGCGCATGTTCAATTAACTGGGAGTGTGGCGCCTGAAGAGGTTCACGTGAAACTACGGCTTCCGAAGACCAACCGGTTGAAGCGCGTTACCGTGAACGGCAAAGAAGGAGAACTGGCTGCAAATCGGGAGACCGTCGTGATCCGGACCGGTTCTGAACGATCTTTTGACGTGACCGGAGAAGTCGGCTAACGGTCGGCGGCGGGCTTGATTTCGAAGTTGTGAGGCGGCGTCACGCCAGCCAAATATTGCGTAAAGTAATCCCACCTGCGGCGAACCAGGTAGTCGTTGGCCTCGCCGTGATGCATATTGGGAACGAAGAGCATATCGAAGTCTTTTCCGGCTTTGATCAATGCGTCGACAAAACGCATGGTCTCAACCGGGTGTACGTTGTCGTCCATATCTCCGTGCTCGATGAGCAGGTGACCCGCGAGGCGCGCGGCCATGGTCACGTTGGATTGATCGGCATAGTCGGCTTGCAGCGGATACCCCTGGTACAGCTCATTCCACCAGGCTTTGTCCAAGCGAGCGTCGTGATCACCTGAGATGGTCACCCCGACTCTATAGAATTCGGGGAATACCAGCATCGCGTGGGCCGCGCCATATCCCCCCGCGGATGTGCCAAAAATTCCGACGCGTGAAGCGTCCATGTAGCTATGCTGCGCAGCCATCTGCCTGATCATGGCTACGTGATCCTCGAAGGAACCGCCGAGATTGCGATAAGAGAATTCGTGGAAAGTTCGCGAGCGCCCTGCGGTGCCACGTCCATCGATCATCACGACAACGAAGCCCAGCTCGGCAACCGCCTGTGACCCGCCGCGGTAAACCGCTCCGCCGAATGACTTCGGCACAAAGAAATGCTGCGGCCCGGTGTAAACGTGTTCGATCACGGGATACTTTTTTGCGGGGTCGAAGTTCGAAGGACGCCAGATTAATGCGTACAGATCGTACTTCTCATCCGCGGATTTGCCTTTGAAGGTGACAGGATAGGTCCATCCCGTCGCCAGCAGTTTGTTGGCATCTCCAGTTACGAGGGTGCGTACGGTTGAGCCGTCCTTCGTGCGGCGAAGAACGCTCTGCCCCGGAAAGTCTGGCCGGGAGTAGCCATCTACGAAATAAAGATTGTCTGGTGAAATGCTAATCGTGTGATTGGCATCCTCAGCTGTGAGAGAAATCAGATCTCCGCCGTCGAGACTGATGGAGCAAAGGTGAGTTTGATACGGGTCCTCTCCCGGCTGCCGTCCACTGGCAAGAAAGTAAACGCGGCGGCTTTTTTCGTCAATCGACACGATGCCGCGGACAACCCAGGGGCCGTGCGTGAGTTGCCGGACAACGGCACCGGTCTTTTCGTTGTAGAGATAGAGATGGTTCCATCCGTCGCGTTCTGAAGCCCAGACAACTTCGCCGGTGGAATGGATGAAGCGATAGAAAGATTCGCCAGGATCAACATAAGTGCGCGCTTGTTCGCGAATGACCACGTGTTCGTCGCCGGTTAGCGGGTCCACAACGCGTAGTTCGATCGACTTGTATCCTCGTTCGCTGTAATCGTAAAAGAAACCTTTGCTATCCTCGAACCATTCGAAGCCTGGTCCTTCCTGGAACGGCAGCTCGATCGGAGGGGCCTTTACGTCAATGCGTTTGCCGGATGGCACTTCGAAGACGAGGGGTTGTGCGGTGGCGAGGGCTTCGCCCGGCAGCGGGTAGACGTAAGTGAACGCTTTGGGCCGCAACTGACCGGGTGGAACGAATTGAATGCTGGTGAAGCGTCCCGAATTCCGCGAATCCAGACGATAGGTGACCAGTTTGGAGGAATCTGGCGCCCAGAATACGGCGGCATGTGGTTTGTACCCGTCGGGTCCCGACTCTTCCAACAGGCGAAGTGACGGAAGTTCGGTGGCGTAATCCCAACCTTCGACGCCGTCCCGAGTCAATTGAACCACTTGCCCAGTGGAGGCATTGCGTAGAAACAGATTGTAGTCTTTTACAAAGGCGACCCAGAGACCGTCAGGCGATCGCTCCTCGACAGGATTGTGGTCGTCGGAAGCCGGCGTGCACTTGTAGTTGGCGAGGTCGCAGACCCAGCTGCCGGCGTCGACGCGCAGCTTGATGGATTTCTGGTTGTCGACATACTCGAAAGTCTCAAACGGAAGCTTGTTGGCTTTGTATTCGCGTTTGGTTGCCGCGGTCAAAGCAGCCGCGAGCCGTTCGTGATCGAAGGCGGGACTGCTGGTGTTCGATGCGGAATCGACGAGCACGAATTGCGAGCCGTCCGGACCGACGCTCCTATACCAGAACTTATTGGATTTCTCGATCCAGTGAGGATGCACCTCGGCGTCGGTGATCAACTTTCGATGTTCGCCGGTTTGGAACCGAGAGGCACGCTGATAGTCCTCAAGCGTTCCCTGCGAATTCGCAACGTTGGGCGAGCAGAAGATCAAGACGACCAGGATGAGAGGCCGAGCAGAGTCGTTCATTGGTGACAACCTCGTGTAAGGTGAAATCCAGCCAACTGTCGTTCGAGAAAAACCAATCAACGAGCAACCGCTTTCAACCGCACCAAAACCACGCCATGGGCGGGAACGTACGCGCTGAAGCTGTCGTCGTACTCACCAACCGCTTTGTGCAGCCACAGGTCTCGAACGGCGGCTTTGGCGGAGAGTCCAATGTGCGAAAACTGCACCGTCATGCGGTCTTGTTCTTTGCTGCGATTGAACAAGCCGGCCACGATGCTCCCATCTTGCATTGGCTTCATCCAGACTTCGAAAGGCCCCTCCTGCACGACGGGATAGCCCTGTTTGCCGAGGGGGTCCTGATTGACCGCCAACACTTCGCGATTGGTCAGGATCTCCTGGGTGTACGGCGTCATCTTCGTCAGGTCGTTCCCCGCGATGAGCGGAGCGGCTAGAACGCACCAGAGACTCATGTGGGTGCGATACTCGTCCTCATTCATGCCGCCGTTGCCGACCTCGAGCATGTCAGGATCATTCCAGTGTCCCGGTGCGGCATACTTTTCGTGGCCACTTTGGCTGAAGCCAATCCGTGACATCGAATCGTAGTTGTCTTCAATGTCGCCGGTTGTTCGCCACAGATTGCCCCCGACTTCTGCGCCCCACTCCCACACGTTTGCCCAGCCGTATTGGCAAAGGCTGAAGACAGTCGGGCGGCCGGTATTCTTCAAAGCGTTGCGCATCTTGGTATACGCCGCTTTCATCTGCTCAGCTGTGCCTGTCGACTGGCACCAGTCGTATTTCAAATAGTCGATGCCCCAGTCCGCGTACGTCTGAGCGTCCTGCTCCTCGTGGCCGAGACTCCCTTCGTAACCAGCACACGTTTTGGGGCCAGGGGACGAATAAATACCGAGCTTCAGCCCCTTGCTATGAACATAGTCGGCCAGCGCCTTCATGTCGGGGAATTTTTCGTTGGGATGGATAAAGCCTTTATCGTCGCGCTTCCCTTCCCAAGTGTCATCAATGTTGATGTAAACGTATCCGGCGTCTTTCAATCCGCTCGAGACCATCGCGTCGGCCTGCATGCGGATCGTTCGGGCATTGATCTTCTCTGCAAAGTGATTCCAACTGTTCCAGCCCATCGGTGGAGTGGCAGCGAGGGACTTCTCTTGCGCATTCAGAGTGGGATTCAATGTAGACAGAAAGCAGAGCACGAGCAGTTGCACAACGAGTCTTATGCGTCCGGACATGGTCTACACCAACTTTCTCGGGGCAGGCCCCCGGGGCGATCGCGGCACCCATCGAACCTCCTGGCCATCTGCAAAAACAACCAACTGCGGAGTAGCGGAGGGCTTTGCCAGGCAACGCCTTGAAAACAAGGAGAATTCGAACGAGGCTACAACGATTGCATTAAACGGGATAATGTATACACTATTCTGCGCATGTTTCCAACGCTGGTCCGCTTAATTCGCTCCCCCCTTGCCATTCGGCAAGGCCGAAGTGGCTTCCGGAGCGTCTTTCGACCGCTCGTCGTCCATGGTGCCTTCTGATGGCGATAACAACGGACGTCACCGTTGTCGGCGCGGGGATAGTCGGGGCGGCTTGCGCCTATTTTCTTGCGCGCGAAGGAGTTCGCGTTCAGGTGGTTGACGGGCGGGGAATTGGCAATCTGGCAACTGCGGCGGGCATGGGGCACATAGTCGTCATGGACGATTCCGAGCAGCAGCTTACGCTGACCCGCTGTTCGCAGCTTTTGTGGGATGTACTCGCGGAAGAGTTTCCAAGAGAACTCAGTTTGCGTCACACGGGAACTCTTTGGGTCGCCGCGGACGAGGACGAGATGCAAGAGGTACGCCGAAAATCCGCCGTTTATGCGAAACACTCAATCCGCACGAGAATTCTCGATGCAATCGAACTGCGCGAGACGGAGCCCAGCTTAACGACCGGTCTCAGCGGTGCGTTGCAGGTCCCCGGTGATTCAGTGGTTTACCCGCCAAGAGCTGCGGACGTTTTGATTCGAAAGGCTCGCGAATTCGGGGCGACCACGTCCTTTGGAAAGCCGGTGCACTCGATCGGCGAACGCCGCGCCTGCTTGTCGGATGGCACGGTGTTTCATTCGCGGATGATCATCAATGCGGCGGGACTGGAGGCTGCTCGACTAACTCCGGGGATCGGGATTTATCCTCGCAAGGGGCACTTGGTGATCACGGACCGCTATCCGGGAACCGTGCGGCATCAGCTCGTGGAACTTGGCTATCTAAAAAGTGCGCACACCAGTTCGGGCGATTCCGTCGCGTTCAACGTCCAGCCACGCGAGACCGGGCAGTTGCTGATCGGCTCGTCGCGGCAAAGGGGCGTGAGCGACTGCCAAGTCGACTCTGTCGTTTTGTCTCAGATGCTGAATCGCGCGTTCCTTTATATGCCGAACTTGGCCTCTATGAGCGCAGTTCGGGTATGGACTGGAGTCCGCGCCGCTACACCGGACAAGCTGCCCCTGATCGGACCATGGGCCAGGGACGAATCGGTTTTTCTGGCGACCGGTCACGAAGGTCTTGGGATCACGACGTCGCTCGTCACCGGACGGCTGGCTGCGGACTACTTTCTAGGAGGCGAACCAATCGTCCCACTTGAGCCCTATCTACCGTCGCGGCCGTTTGAGGCAGGCGCGCTTGTCTAAGTTGATCACGGTTCGCATCAATGGCAGGGAAGTTGTCGTTGAAGAAGGAAGCAGCGTCGCGGCAGCGGTGATTGCGGCGAGAGAGCACTGCCGGACGTCTGTGAGCGGCCAACTGCGCGGCCCGTTTTGTGGAATGGGCGTCTGCTTCGAGTGCCGTATGGTTATCGGCGGCAGGCCACACGTGCGAGCGTGCCAGGAACTATGTGAGCCGGGCTTGGAGATTCTCGTTGATGAATGACGTACGCGATATGTGCTGCGGCGTGCTGGTCGTTGGTGGCGGGCCGGCGGGCATCGCGGCCGCAGCGACTGCTGCAGAGACAGGATCTTCGGTTGTGTTGCTCGACGACAACCCTGCTCTGGGCGGCCAGATTTGGCGTGCAGGCCGCAAAGTAGCCAACGTGACGGCTGCAGAGAAATGGTTCTCGCGACTCGAGCGTACAAAGGTCAGCGTAATATGCGGCGCACGGGCCTTTCATGCCGAGCGCAAGGTACTTTTTGCCGAGACACGCGACGCTGTATGCCGGATCGAACACGAAAAACTGATCCTGGCGACGGGCGCGCGGGAGCGGTTTCTCCCGTTCCCTGGTTGGACGTTGCGGAATGTTCTCGGAGCTGGAGCTCTGCAGGCACTGATCAAGTCCGGCGTACGGGTGGAAGGCAGACGCATTGTGATGGCTGGAACGGGTCCGCTGCTGTTCGCCGCAGCAGATTGTGCCCGTCAGCATGGTGGGATCGTTCTTTGTATCGCAGAACAATGCTCCTGGTTGCAATACTTGGAATTCGCTTTGCGCACACTCGCGACTTCTACGAAGAATATTGAAGCCCTTCGCCTGGCATGGAATCTGCGGAACATCCCACACTGGAAAAACAGTTGGCCCGTGGAGGCACTGGGCAACGATTCCATCGAAGCCGTCCGCCTGGCTCGTAGCGGCAAAATGGAAGAAATTGCCTGCGATTATCTGGCCTGCGGTTTTCATCTCGTTCCCAACACGGAACTGCCGGAATACCTCGGTTGCGAGCTAGAGAATGGCTGCGTGCTTGTCGGTGAGGATCAGCAGACGACAGTCGCAGGGATTTATTGTGCCGGCGAACCCACCGGAATTGGCGGGGTTGAAGCTGCTTTGACGCAGGGAGAAGTCGCGGGTTGGGCGGCTGCCACCAACCAGAAGACCGTACCTGAGCAATTTCGCGGGGGGTTCAAACGTGCGCGTCACGTGGTGAAGATTCTCGAGCATGGCACAAGGCTCAGAAGAGAACTTCTATCCCTGCCTACCGCAGAAACTTTTGTTTGCCGATGCGAAGATGTCCGCTTTGCGGAACTGCATTCCCACAGTTCGGGCGCGTCAGCAAAACTGCAGACGCGTTGCGGCATGGGCGCGTGCCAAGGAAGGGTTTGCGGCCCCGCCGTAGAGTGGTTCTTCGGTTGGAAATTGAATCGACAGCGACCACCGATCTTCCCCGTGCGATGCGGCAGTCTTGCCACCCTAGGTGAAGGGCGGAAGAGACCTGATTCTTGGAGGACAGAATGAAATGGACCGGCGTTATGCCAGCCATCACAACGTGCTTTACGCAAAACAACGAAGTGGACTACTGCTTCGTCGCGAAACATGCGCAATGGCTGCTGGAGAATGGTTGCGCCGGAATCGTGGCGCTCGGCTCGCTTGGCGAGGGCGCCACGCTCACTTCCGAGGAGAAAGCAGGGATTCTGCAGTCTCTTGCGCAGCAAACGAGAGGAAAGGGCTTTCTTGTCGGTGCCGTCTCCGCGCTGTCTACCGACGAAGCCGTTTGCCTGGCCCGCAAGGCAGAAGCGGTTGGTTGCGACGGGTTGATGATATTACCCCCCTATGTATACCAGGGCGATTGGCGAGAAATGAAGTGGCACGTCACCACGGTGTTGCGTGCTACGCGCCTATCCTGCATGCTCTACAACAATCCTGTTGCCTACGGTACCGACTTCACCCCCGCGCAGATCGCCGAATTAGCGAAGGAGCACGAAAATCTGCAGGCCGTCAAGGAATCGAGCACGGACGTTCGACGCGTTACGGCCATCCGCGCGTTACTTGGAGACCGTCTCGCGATCTTCGTCGGCGTCGATGACGCCATCCTTGAAGGTATTGCCGCGGGGGCGGTAGGTTGGATTGCGGGTCTGGCCGATGCTCTGCCAAGGGAGTCAGTCGATCTGTTCAATTCTGGGATGGACGGAAGTAAACAGGAAGCGTCCGAGTTGTACCGTTGGTTCTTACCCCTGCTTCGACTGGATACGGTCCCGAAATTCGTGCAGTTGATCAAGTTGGTTCAGGAGGAACTCGGCGTCGGCAGCGCCCGTGTTCGGGGACCTCGCATGGAACTCACCGGATCAGAGTTGGAGGGGGCGCGTTCGTTGATTCGGGAGTCCTTGCGTACGAGACCCTCTCGCCGAAGTTTTACTTTCGCTGGAGCGTAGGAAGCGATGAATTTATTAGGTACGTCTATTGTTGGCGGGAGCCGCGGTCTCGCGGGCTCCGATTGTTTTCGGGCCACCGCGCCCGGCACGGGAACAGCACTCGAACCGGCGTTCTTCGCTGCCTCGCGCGACGAAGTGGACCGAGCGGTCACACTGGCAACCGAAGCGTTCGAGGTTTACGGACGCCTGTCCGGTGCCGCGCGCGGCGAGTTGCTTCGACGAATTGCAGCACAGCTGGAAAGCGTGGAGCCGGGCCTCATTGAGCGAGCGCACTTGGAGACGGCACTTCCGGTTGTACGCTTGCGCGGAGAGATTGGTCGTACGTGTTCTCAGTTGCGCCTCTTCGCTCAAGTGGTGGAAGAAGGTTCTTGGACGACTCCGCGCATCGATCACGGCGATCCGAACCGGAAGCCATTGCCAAAACCAGATGTGCGTTCCATGCTGCGGCCGCTAGGACCTGTCGTTGTGTTCGGCGCGAGCAATTTCCCGTTTGCATTTTCTGTCGCTGGCGGAGACACAGCTTCGGCCCTTGCCGCTGGCAATCCGGTGATCGTCAAAGCGCATCCGGCACACCCTGGCACCAGCGAACTGGTCGGCCTCGCTATTCGCGCCAGCATCAGCGAACTTGGACTGCATGAAGGCTGTTTCTCGCTGCTGTTTGATTCGCGGAATCGTGTAGGCGAGGAACTCGTCAGGCATCCGCAGATCAAGGCGGGCGCATTTACAGGTTCGCTCCCGGCAGGCCGCGCCCTGTTTCATATGGCGGTCAACCGGGCCGAGCCGATCCCGTTCTATAGTGAGATGAGCAGCACGAATCCCTTATTTATCCTGCCCCGAGCGCTCGAGGAATTTGGCGAGAAGATCGCGGAAGGCCTCTTCGGCTCGTTTACCTTGGGAGCGGGCCAGTTTTGTACCAAGCCGGGTTTGGTGTTCCTGGTGCGAGGCAAAGCGGCGGATGACTTTGTGAATGCTTTGCGGTCGAAAGTGGCCGAGTCTACTCCATCTACCCTTCTGACTTCAGGAATCGCTGAGCACTACCGTGGAAGCCTTGAAGTTCGAAGAGGAAATCTGGGAACACGCTTGCTGGCAATGGGCGCGCCGGCTTCGGAAACACTCGCAACGACGGCCGTCACAGCGTTGTTGCAGAGCGAGGCTGAGCGTTTTCTCGAGAATCCGATGCTCGCCGAAGAGCACTTTGGACCGTCTACTTTGATTGTTGAATGTCAGTCTAGCCAGGAGTTTTTGCGCTGCGCTGCAGTCCTGGGAGGTCAGCTGACTGCAACAGTGCACGGCACTGAGCAGGAGATTCGAGAGTACGCGGATTTGCTTCGCAGACTGGAAGCCAAGGCGGGGCGAGTGATTTTCAACGGTTATCCGACGGGCGTGGAAGTAGGCCACGCTATGGTTCACGGAGGTCCATACCCGAGCACGACCGACGTGCGCATGACTTCAGTGGGGACGATGGCGATCCATCGTTTCGCGAGACCGATCTGTTATCAGGATTGCCCGGAATCCATCTTGCCGGAGGAGTTGCGCGACGATAACCCGATCGGGCTGTGGCGTCTTGTGGACGGCAGATTCTCAGATGCAAAGTCATGTTAAGCTGAACACGAAAACTCGGTGCAACCAGACCGGAATGGCTCATCTCGAGCACTGAGGTGCCGCAGAAAGGCTCAGTATCTATTGCCACGATGGCTAAGCGTCAATCCAAATCCACGAAAGTTCTTGGTTCTGCCTTGCTCCAACGGAAGTCCCCCTCGATTCCGAAATTATCACAGCCGATCCCGCGGCAATCCTTGGCAGAGGCTGTAACCGTCCGTTTGCGCGAACAGATCTTGACTGGGCAATTGCGAGAAGGACAGCAATTGCGACAGGACGCGATGGCGAGAGAACTGCAGACGAGCCGAATTCCCGTTCGCGAGGCACTGAGCCATCTCGCTGCCGAAGGGCTCATCACTATTGTGCCTAACCGTGGAGCGATAGTCTCACTGCTCGCTCCCGAAGAGATTGAACAATTGTTCGAGACACGAGCTGTCCTTGAGTGTTACATGTTGCGTTGCGCGATTCCCAACATCAATGAAAAGGATTTTCTTCAGGCCGAAGAGATTCTGAAGAGCTTCGAGGAATCGCTCGAGAGAGACTCCGAGATGGTCAATTGGGGCGCCTGGAACTGGAGTTTCCATTCTACCCTGTACGCTCCTGCAAGACGTCCCACGATGCTTTCCTATATTCGGACCCTAAATAACAATTGCGACCGGTACACACGACTACATCTGGTCGTCACACGGTCGCTTCACCAAGCTGGAGAAGCGCACCGAGAACTGCTGAAAGCTTGTCGATCGCGAAATTCGGACATCGCTTCAGCTGCGCTTTGGCGACACATCACCGAGGCCGGCGCCTACCTCAAAGAGTTCATCCAGCGACGCCGCGCGCAAAATGAGATGCCTAACGACTGATGTGACTGTGCGGTCGGCCCCAGCGATAACCACGTCAGGCCTCAATTCCAAATCGGAAAGAGTCCTCTTGATCGAAAAGCACGTCCGAATCGGCGGTAATGAATGCCGAGCCCTTGATAATCGGAATGACTTCGCCGGCGTGAACTTCGACGTGCCCCTCGAACACACTACCGACGATACTCTCTTGCCTCCAAACCTCCCCCGGCCTCAGTAGGCCGTCAGCATAGAGGCATGCAAGTTTCGCGCTAGTGCCGGTTCCGCAGGGAGAACGATCGTAAGCTTTTCCAGGACAAAGCACAAAGTTCTTGCTATTCACGCCAGGAGTCTTCGACGGGCCAAAGAGTTCGATGTGATCAATCTCCTTGCCATCCGACCCTCGGATCCCGCTCTTTGCCAGTGCCAACCGAATCGCCCATGCGAATTGCGTCAGTTCTTCGACGTTGTCCAGTATGAGTTCGTAAGGGTGTTCATTTACTAGAAAGAACCAGTTTCCGCCCCACGCAACATCGCCCTGTACGTTCCCGTAGCCTGAAACCCGAATTGCCACGCCCTTTGCGATACGGCGACTCGGTACATTGGCGACGGAAATTTCGCCGGTGGTGGACAGCGTTGCCGAGACGGTGCCAACGGGTGTGTCGATTCTGTGGTGCCCCGGTTTGATTTTTTTCAGATAGACGAGCGTCGCCATGAGTCCAATCGTCCCATGCACGCACATCCCTAGATATCCCACATTGTTAAAGAAAATGACTCCCGCAGCGCTTCCTTCCGAGATCGGATCGCTCAGCCAGGCGCCGACAGTTATGTTCGACCCACGCGGCTCGTTCACGAGGGCTCGCCGAAGGCAGTCATGGTGAAGCTTGAATGCCTCTAACCGTGCGCCCATACTACCGGCGGATATGGTCGGTCCTCCAGAGATAATGATACGAGTCGGCTCTCCTCCGGTATGTGAGTCAATGACATGGATACACTCCATTTGTTTCAGCATCACGTCTGGTTCTCGCTTGTGAGGGAGGCGAGGGCCGCAGGGGTCCCGCCCGTGTGAATACAATATACGATACAGAAATCAACTGCAAATCGTGCTCCCGGGAAAACGTTTGCTAAATTCTTTTGCCAGTCGGTTTGCGAGCAATCGTCCACAGAAGGGTTTCGAGGAAGAACTGGTCGCCCGCAAGGATCGGGCAAACGTTTACACAATCCTCTTGACACACTGGCTGGAGTGCGATAGAAGCAGGATTACATAATGTATACAATCGCCGAACGTTTGAGGGTTGCTGCCAAGGAGAACCACATTAGGCCCGTCGAGGAAAGCTTTCTGTCCTCGCCTTCCGAAGGCGGGTGCGCCTTCAAGGTGCTACCTCCTTTACAGCGACGTCTCGGCTGATTGTTTGTTGGCTTGCTTTCGTTAGCGGGGTGCTTGTCTGGCGCATGGGTGTGGATTCGTCCGGGCGCCCCGAGATCCCGAGTTCGCGTCGGAGGTGGGGTGATGTCCGCAAGAGTTCTTTACTTAACATTAAGGCTATCCGCAGGCCTGGCAGTGCTGCTATTTCTTGCTTTCCGGCCGGTATATGGCCAAATGGGTTCCGAAGGAACACTCAACGTAGTGGTGGTTGATCAGAGCGGCGGCGCGGTGGAAGGCGCGCAGCTCGAGTTGAAAGACGTCGGCACGAATGAAGTGCGTACGACAAGCACGCAACAGTCCGGCGCCGCCGTTTTTTCCCACGTTCCGCTAGGCACGTACCAGTTGACCGTCCGCAAGAGCAGTTTCAAGGATTCGGTCATCGAGACGGTGATCATTCAGGGAGGCCGTGTCACCGACCTAAAGGTTCAATTGGAAGTCGGTGCCGCGGTAGAGAAAGTTGTGGTGGAAGCCGCCGCTTTGCCGCTCATGGAAACCACCTCGAACGCCATGGTGACAACCATTGATATGAAGCAACTGGAAGACCTGCCGCTGTCCGGGCGGGACGTCAGCGCGCTCGCCCAGCTTTCGGTCGGGTACAGCGGCTCAAACGGCCAGGGGACCTGGAACGGTCTCCCGCTAACGGCACAAGGCAACACCATTGACGGCGTAGTCTCAGCGACCAGTCGCATGAAGTTTGCTGGAAACGTCACACCAGGCCTGGAAGCGCGCCTGGAGGACATACAAGAGATGACCGTGCAGACCAGCCAGGTGGACTTGAGCCAGGGCATGGGCATGGCCGCAATGCAGGTGAACTTCGTGACCCGCCGCGGCGAGAACGATTATCACGGCCGAGTGTACGAGGATTTTCGCAACACCGTGCTGAACGCCAACAGCTGGACAAACAACGCGGAAGGCCTCGCCAGGACACCACTCATTCTGAATAACTTTGGCGGCAGCGTTGGCGGCCACATCATCAAGGACAAGCTGTTCTTCTTCGGCTCTTTCTCGATGGCCAAACAGCCCGGCGGATATGTGACGGGAGCGAACGTGTATCCGTATTTCACGACGGCTCTGACTCCCCTGGCGCAGTCGGGAATCTATACCGATTCAAAGGGCAACCAGATCAACCTTTTTCAGATTGCTGCCGCAACCGCAGGACTGCCCACCACTGTCAACGCAGCAGTGGCGGCACAGCAGGCAAAGATCAATACGGCGATTCAGACTCCGGGAACAGCGATCAGCGGTTCCGGGAATCCGAACATTAACAACGTCAACTGGCTGGTCAATTCTCCGACCACGCGGTACTATCCTGCGTTCCGAGTCGACTACAACGCCTCGCAGAAGCTTCGGTTTGATTTTTCGTTCGAGGAAACCAAGTACAACCAGCCGAACGCAGCCTCGCCCTACTTCCCAGGTTCCGCCTTCGCAGACCAGGCAGCCTCCAACAAATCCAACAACTACATCGGTTCGTTGGGAATTGGCTGGACCATCAGTCCCATGCTTATTAATCAGTTCCGTGGCGGCTATTACTACAACGCGGTGTGGTACAGCCAGGGTTCGAAGACGGACTGGCTGACGCAGGACCAGGTGGCCTGGGGGGGGCTGAGCGGCATCGGCGTAGCCTCCGGACAGACGTTCAATCTCCCGATTACGACGTACTACCCGGTCGTGAACTTCTCGGACAACCTGACGTGGATGAAGGGCAGGCATTCGGTCACTTTCGGCGCGGACTTTTATCGCGAGCAGGATCATTACTACAACGCGCCAGACGGCATCCCCAATCTCAGCTTCGGTCTTGCACCCGGCGACCCCGCCACTAACGCCTTCAATGCCGCTTTGGCCAGCGAGCCGCAGCAGGATCAGACCGACGCCAAGCAACTTTATGCCATGCTCGTCGGGCGACTCTCCAACGTGGCGCCGGTGGGCAGCGGGTTCGCCCTTAATCAGAAGACCGGGCAGTACGCCACTACGGCCGGTCCTAGCTTTAATCTCGACGAGCTGCAAAAGGGCTGGGGCCTGTTTGCCCAAGATTCGTTTCGCTTGCGGCCGCATCTGACAGTCAACTACGGCATACGCTGGGACTTCACGGGTGACGATCACGATCTGACCAGCCGATACCACGGCGCAAATGAGAGTCAGGTCTATGGACCTTCGGTGCCCGGCCAGTCTTTTGCTCCAGGAACGTTGTCGAACAACCTCAATCCGGCCTATGTTGCCGCAACCCATCAATACAACGGCTTCAACAAGACGCCGCAGCCGACCATCGGCTTAGCATGGAACCCGTCAGTGGATTCCGGCATCTGGCGAACAGTTTTAGGCGGGAACAACACTGTCATCCGCGCCGGCTTCGATATCAAACGCTACACCGAACCTTATCAGTTCTTCTGGAACAATGCTTCGAACTACGGAAAAGCGTTCTTCCAGGCATTTGCCCTGCAGCCCATAGCGGGCGGCGGAGTGGGTACTTTCACTCCGGGTACTATCAGCTATGGCGACACGCTACCGGCGTTTTCGCTCTTCCCCAGCCAGTACTCAACCGTCTTACCTCAGTCCTTGTACACCTACAATGTTTACTTCGGCGGGGCCGGAATGGATCCCCACATTCATGAGCCTTATTTGCAGGAATGGAACCTGGGAATTCAGAGGCAAATAGGAGCGAACAACGTCCTGGAGATTCGGTATGTGGGCCACAGAACCTTGCATCAGTGGATCGCACTTGACACAAACGAAGTAAACATCTTCGAGAACGGCTTCCTGAAGGAGTTCCAGGCCGCCCAAAACAATCTGAAGA
>Ga0335078_10006772_pt1 | contig 16968 bp, 15 predicted proteins | sample Lox_Sample_32_FD_206711 | JGI IMG/M metagenome (GOLD analysis project Ga0335078, IMG submission 206711) | Soil microbial communities from Loxahatchee National Wildlife Refuge, Florida, United States - Lox_Sample_3.2 | ecosystem: Environmental > Terrestrial > Soil > Wetlands | place: USA... | reverse complement strand
CCTCTGCGTCTTTCAGTCGAAGGACGTCGTTGAGGGGAGATTAGGTCTGTGCCGTGGAGAGGAACAACCCGCAGGCGGTGCATCAGCATTTCACCACGAGAAACAACAATCCTCGTCATCGGCGTCCGCGTGGTTTGGTTGGTTTAATGCCGGGCAAGCTGTTCTATTGCCAGGCGATCGTTACTACGGAGGTGCGGGGCTAGTCTGTTGGCCGTTTGTTTCCGTGTGGGAGGCACACGATAACTCCTGCCGCGACGGTGCGCGGCCTCCGCGCCAGTCCAAAAGACGACCGGAAGGGACGATCCCTTCCGGTCGCCGAACTGAACGGTCTGCCGCGGGGCAGGGGGCATTGCGACCGTTCGTGGCCGACGACGTGCGAACTATCGGATGCGAGATCGTCCACGCGCCTGACGGTACGCAGCGAGCACAGCACCAACAAGGCATGGCCGATTGATGCGGGTTTCCTGAGAGTCAATGCCGCACTCCCCTGCAAGCGCGGCCCGCCTCGCATATTCTGTACCACCTAGTACAGTTTTGTTGACAGGCTGCCATCGCCGGTATAAACTGTACCGAACAGTACATATAAGAGGATCGAGAGAGCAACTATGAAGGCTTCCCAATGGTTTGCCGCAAGTGCGATCGACCTGATCGAGTCGCTGGCGCTTGCAGCAAGGGGTCAAGACGACGCCTCCCGGTTCGGGAGCGTCCCATGAGCGCAAGGGACTTACGCGCTTATGGCGCAGTCGCCGCTGTGGCGCTCCTCGGGATGACCGCTGGTCCACGCAGCGCGGCGGCGCAAGAGACGTCGGTGTGCGAAATTCGGCTCACGGTGGAAGTCAGCCCGAACGTGCCGCAGGCAACCGACGACGGATTTCTGAGCTCACTGCTCAACAATCACTTTACCTATCGTCTGGACCTGCTGCGACAGGATGCTTCCACGGTCCTCGAGGTCGAGCTCACAGGGCCTGGTCCAGACTACCGCTGCCAGAATGTGATCGAAGCGATGCGCAAGGACGCGCGTGTCCAGTCGATCCACGTCGAGTCAACCTGAGATCCCTGACGCAGTTGATTTTTGGAGCACATGTCCATGGACAAGCTTACGAGCATGAAAGTCTTCCGCCAGGTGGTCGAGTCCGGCAGCTTTGTCGGAGCGGCCGATCGGCTGGGGATTTCGACCCCCATGGTCAGCAAGCACGTCATGGCGATCGAGAAGCGACTGCAGCTGAGGCTCCTCAATCGAAATAGTCACAGGCTGAGCCTCACCGAGCCGGGCAAGCTGTATTTCGAGCGCTGCAAGAGCATTCTGGAGGACCTGCAAGAGACGGAGCTGGAGCTCGAGTCGTTGCGCTCGGCACCTTCCGGCACCTTGCGTATCGCCTTTTGCGATACGTGCATACCCGGTCTGGGGTTGGCCAAGGATCTTGCTGAATATCGCCGACGCTGGCCGGAGGTGATACTCGATGTTTCTTTCGCCCGCCGGGACGGGGACTCAGCCGAAGACGACCACGACCTCGCCTTGAGTGTCGTAGGCGATGATGCGCTCCCGCCGGACATGGTGGCACGTCTGGTGCGACGCGTTCCTTTCCGTCTCGCGGCCTCGCGGGATTACCTGGAACGCCATGGGGTGCCAAAAGCACCCGACGATCTGCGCCGGCACGACTTTATCACTGTGGGCGGTCCGCAAACGCTCTCTCTGGAAGGTCCACACGGTACGATGGAAATTCCACTGCGGGCTGGATTGCGCTGTCGAACGATGGCGGATGTTGCCATCGCCGCCGCCAGCGGGGTGGGCTTAGCGGTATTGCCTGCGGCTATCTGCAGCGATCCGGCATTCGCGGGTGTGCTGCGGCCCGTCCTGACAGAATTCCGTCTGAAGGAGTCCGGACTGTATCTGCTCTATCGCAGTCGTAAGCATTTGCCTCTGAAGGCGCGGAAATTCATCGACCTGGTGCTCGAATCTGGTGCCAGCATGGGGGAGCAACGGCACACCGCCGCCGCAACGAGCGTGCTTCAATACCCGCCACGGAGGGCATCGGAGGCAGCCTTGGAGAAGCACCGTGAACGCTCAGGGCCTCCGGCGGAGCCGTATCGAACCCAGCGGGGTGAGCTCGCAGTCGCGAGGCCAGCCGCAGGCAGCGCCCGCTAGCGGCGCTCGTACCCGGAGAGGAACACCTCGACCGCGCGACGTACGCTGCCCTTCAGCGCCTCTGGTTTCACCGAGTCCGCGACTCCCAGCAGCGTCCGTTGCAGCAGCTCTGATTCAAGCAGGCTGAGCAGCTGCATCGCGGCGATCTTCGCATCGGCGCTGCGTAGCACGCCCCGCTTCATGGCTTTTCTGAGGAATTCGGCTACCTGCTTCTCCATGGGAACGGTCGATCCCTCGAAAACGACCTTGCCAATGCCGGCCTGACCCGATTCGGCGATCGCGAGCCGACGGATTGCAATGGCTTCCGGAGAGTAGAGCGCGGGCAGTAACTTTTGTCCGAAGTGCAGCAGCTCCTGCTTCAGGTCTTCTGCTTCGGGGTCGAGGGCAGCGGCGATCGCACCCAGTTCAAGTTCCTTGGCTTGATACATGACTTCGAAGAACAGCTTCTCCTTCGAGGGAAAGTAGTTGTACAACGTCGCTTTGGAGCCGCCGATCCGCGAGCGGATCTCCGACATAGAGGCGCGTTCGAACCCGACTTCCCGGAAGACCTCGGCGGCCGCCTGGAGGATGGCCTGGCGTTTCGCTTCAGTCTTGGTCTTCATGGGCAAAGCGATCTGTCAGAACCGATCGGTACAGTTTAGTTCTCAGCGTCTGCTGCTGCAAGCCTGGTCGATACGCCCGTTGGCCATCGCGCGGCGCGGCGTGCTTGGTGGGAGGAAACTCGGCCGATGCTTACGCCACTCGCCGCTGCTTCGATCGAGTTTGCAGCGGCTTCAGTTGTCGGCGAACAGGCGCGTAAGCCCTGAGGAAGGCGGCCACTGCACGCCTGGCCGCCAGCGCGATCTCCTTCTCTCCTGGAGATCCTTCACGCACGTGCAACAGCAGGGGTTCGAGGATCTCGGCTTCGAGCAACGCACCGAGGTGATCGGCGGCAAGCAGGGGGTCCTCCCGGCGCAGCATCCCGGACGCCATGGCCCCGGACATGAATGCGGAGACGTGGCGTCGCAGCACGGTGATCTTGTCGAAGAAAAGCTTACCGGTGCCAGAGCGCGCAGCCTCCGCGACCATCAGCCGCCGCACCTCCAGCTGTTCGGGCGAGCAGATGAAGTTCAGGAAGCTTCTGCCAAAGTCATAGAGCACAACCGCCGGATCGGCACTTGCTGCGTCGAGGTGCTTCAGCGTCCCCGTCATGTAGTTTTCAGCCGCCGCCATCATGCACTCGACGAACAGCTCTTCCTTGGAAGGGAAGTGGCTGTAGATGGTGGCCTTGGAACCGCCGACCGCCGCGGTGATCTCCGCAACCGAGGTTCCATCGAACCCTTGCCTGCGGAACAACCGGTAGGCCGTGTCCAGGATGACGCGCCGCTTGGTGTCGCTCTTCTTCACGTGGGTCGGCTTCAGACGGTTACCGCTGTGACCTTTAATAGTGTACTCGAAGGTACAGTTTAGGCCTATATGGGCGTACAGTCAATGAAGGCGAACCGAACCGTACCGTTTTATCGGCGTCAGCTGCGGCACGACATGAGACTCGGCGACGTTCAGGCCCACCCCAAAAGAGTCAGAGCAGCGCAGCACCCTGCCGGGGCCATCCGGGCGGCAGGCGTGGTGATTCACTGATAGGAAACCTCCATGCATCGGACGCGCGTTGTTCGGCATGCGCCGCGTGCGTACCGTTGACAACGCTTCGCAGGATAACTAAACTGTACCGAACAGTACGGTAATCGGAGATGACTGCTATGCAAGATACCACCGGCTCTTCCACGCGCTGCGGGCGGATGGTCAAGCTGCTGCTCGCCGCCAGCCTGCTGGCGGCCGCAGGCTGTGCGCCGCTTCCCCGCATGGACTCGGCGCCGACTCTGAAAAAGGTCGATGAGCTCGGCAGCTCGAAGTCTTTCGCAGCTACTGAGGCGGCGTGGCCGGGCGATGGATGGTGGCGTGCTTATGGCGATGCGCAGCTCGATGTGCTCATCGATGAGGCGCTGCGCGGGTCCCCTGACTTGGAGCTTGCGCAAGCGCGACTGCACGCCGCGATGGCCCAAGTGCAGGGCGCGCATGCCCCGCTGATTCCTGAGGTGACCGGCACAGCCGCTGTCACCGAGGAGAAGCAGAGCTACAACAACCTCATCCCGAAAGCGGCGTTACCCCAGGGCTGGAACGACTACGGTATCGCCACGGTGAATCTGGCCTGGGAATTGGATTTCTGGGGCAAGAATCGCGCAGCGCTGGCTGCCGCAGTATCCGAGCAGCGTGCCGCGCAGGTCGAAGTGGCGGAAACCCGCCTGATCCTCTCGACCTCGGTAGCTTCCGCCTACGCCGGGCTCGTGCATCTTTACACGTTGCGGGACAACGCAGCACAAACGCTGGATCTTCGAACCAAGACGGTGGCGCTCTTCCGCCAGCGGCACGATTTCGGTCTCGAGACCCTGTCGAGTGTGCGAGAAGTGGAAGCCCGGCAGGCCGGAGCGCAGGCCGACCTCCTCGCGCTCGACGAGCGCATTGGCCTGCAGAGGAACGCGATTGCGGCGCTTCTCGGTGCCGGTCCCGATCGGGGACTCGCCATCACGCGTCCAACCGCCCAGTTTTTGGGTTCCCAGGGGTTGCCCCAGAACCTGGCTCTGGAGCTTCTCGGACGGCGACCCGATATCGTTGCGGCGCGGTCTCGTACCGAAGCCGCCGCCCGACGCATCGATCAGGCGAAGGCCGGCTTTTACCCGAGCGTGAACCTGATCGGCTTCGTGGGCCTTCAGTCGCTCGGTATCGAAAATCTCACCAAGTCAGGCTCCGGTCTCGGAAGCATCGGACCAGCGATTTCCCTGCCAATCTTCAACACCGAGCGGTTGCAGGGCCAGTTGCGCGGTGCGCACGCGGAGTACGAAGCTGCCGTCGCAAATTACAACGCTACGCTCTCGAACGCGCTCCGCGAGGTGGCCGACGCCGCGACCAGCCGCAGGTCGCTCGATGGGGAGCTTGCCGCATCGCGCGCAGCCGTCGCCGCGGCGGCCGAAGCAGAGCAGATCGTCAGCCGGCGCTACCAGGGTGCACTCGCGACCTACCTCGAGGTACTCACTGCGGAAGATCAGCTTATCTCGGCTCAGCGGGCCGACGCCGAGCTGGAAACGCGTGCGCTGATTCTCGATGTGGCGCTGGTGCGCGCGCTCGGCGGCGGCTTTTCGCCCGAGAACCTCGGCGCCCAATCGAAAACCCCCAATGTAGAACCCAAGCACTCTTGAGGAGAATGCAATGAACCCGCCCATCAACGCTTCTGAGATACCTGCTTCGGCTTCGGCGCCGAAAGAACCGGATGCCAAGAGCCGCCGGAAACGCGCGCTCCTGTTCTCCCTCCTGGCTCTGGCTATCGCGGTTGCGGGAGTCGGCGGTTACACGTACTGGAAGCTCGTCGCTTCCCGCTATGTGTCGACCGACGACGCCTACACCGCCGCCGAGGTCGCCCAGGTCAGCGCCGAGATCGATGGCCCCGTCGCGGCCGTGAACGTCGTTGACAGCCAGCCAGTCAAGCGCGACGAGATTCTAGTCGTGATCGATGACACGGATGCGAAACTCGCCCTGCGGCAGGCCGAGGCGGATCTCGCCCGCGCCCAGGCACAGGCGGTCTCCGCAACGGCAGACGTCGAGCGCTCGGGAATCGACCTGCAACGCCGTCAGGCATTGGTCGCCTCGGGCTCTGTCTCGGGGGATGAGCTGACGAAGGTCATCAACGAGGCGAGCAATGCGCGGGCGTCACTGAATGCGGCCCGCGCCTCGGTGGCCCAGGCACAGGCCCGTGTCGATAAAGCGAAGGTCGATCTCGGTCGCACGGTGATTCGCTCACCGATCGACGGGGTCATCGCCCGACGCGCGGTGCAGCTCGGGCAGCGCGTCCAGCCGTCCACCCCGCTGCTGGACGTCGTTCCGGTCAGCGAGATGTACGTGAACGCCAATTTCAAGGAGGTGCAGCTGAAGAAGGTGCGCCCCGGCCAGAGCGTCGAGCTCGAGTGCGATCTCTATGGCAAAAAGGTCGCCTTCCACGGTGTCGTGGAGGGATTTAACGGCGGCACCGGCGCGGCGTTTGCCCTGATCCCGGCGCAGAACGCGACCGGCAACTGGATCAAGGTGGTGCAGCGGCTCCCCGTGCGCATCCGCCTGAATTCCGCTGAATTGGCAGCCCATCCGCTGCGAGTCGGATTGTCAATGGATGCCAAGGTCGACCTGCGCAGCGACTCGCCTGCGCAGCAGCTCGCCCGCAGCACCTCGTAAGCGATCTCCGCAGCAACTCCTCAAGGGACCCGTCATGTCAAACCTTCCCATGGACCTAGAGCACGCGCCCTCTCTGCAGGGCGCGATGCTATGGGTGGCAGCCATCGTGCTGGCGCTCGCGAACTTTGTCGCGGTGCTCAACATGACGATTGCCAACGTCACGGTGCCGGATATCGCAGGCGCCCTCGGTGCAGGCTCGAGCCAGGGTACCTGGGTGATTACCTCCTACGCCGTGGCGGAGGCTATCACAGTGCCCCTGACTGGATGGCTAGCGGGCCGCTTTGGCGCGGTGAGGCTGTTTTGCATATCAGTAGTGCTCTTTGGCGTCTTCTCGCTCCTTTGCGGGATGTCGACATCGCTCTTCATGCTGCTCGGCATGCGCGTGCTGCAGGGTATGGCAGGCGGACCCCTGATGGCGCTCTCCCAGACGCTGCTGCTGCGCATCTTCCCCAAGGAGCAGTCGATGCAGGCCATGGGCCTTTGGGCGATGACGACGCTGCTCGCGCCAGTGGTCGGCCCGGTGCTTGGTGGATGGCTGTGCGACAACTACTCCTGGCCATGGGTGTTCTTCATCAACGTGCCCATGGCGTTCGCTTTTGGCGTAATCGCCTGGGGCTTGCTCAAGCGCTATCAGGACCCCGCGGTCATGAAGCCCGTCGACAAGATCGGCATGCTGCTGCTCGTCATCTGGGTGGCGGCGCTACAGATCATGCTGGATGAGGGCAAGGACAAGGACTGGTTCTCCTCGATGGAGATCCGCGTGCTCGCCATCATCGCCGTGATCGGCTTTCTCGCCTTCCTCATCTGGGAATTGACCGACAAGAATCCGATCGTCGATCTGCGGGTGTTCCGTCATCGCGGATTCAGTTCCTGCATGTTGGTGCTCGGCCTCGCCTTCGGTGCCTTCTTCGGCCTCAATGTGCTCACCCCCCAATGGTTGCAGTACAACATGGGCTACACCACGACCTGGGCGGGAATGGTAGTCGCCTGGGGAGGTGTCATGTCGGTGGTCTTCTCCCCGATCGCAGCGAAACTTGCGAACCGCGTCGATCCGCGCCTGCTCATCTTCGGCGGCTGTCTGTGGCTCGGTCTCGACACCTTCTGGCGCGCCCACGCCACCTCCGACATGAGCTACTTGCTGATCTGCATCCCGATGTTCTTCATGGGTATCGGCATGCCCATGTACTACGTACCGCTCACGGGACTCGCCATGGGCTCGGTCCATGAAGAGGAGACGGCTTCCGCAGCCGGACTCATGAACTTCGTGCGCACCATCTCCGGCGCCATTGCGACCTCCCTCGTCACCACCTCCTGGCAGAATCGCAGCATCATCGCGCACGATAAGTTGTCGAGCGTGGTCGACCCGACCGGACAAGTCGCCTCGATGCTTCCTCCGGGCCTGAGCGGACAGGTGGTGCGCGAGATGCTCAACAACCTCGTGACGAGCCAGAGCCTGATGCTTGCCACCAACGGCCTCATGTTGGTAATTGGTGCGATCTTCATCGTGGCGTCCGTTTCCATCGTGCTTGCGCCGAAGGCGGCTCGCGCGGTGGACGCTGCCTCGGTCGGGCATTGAATTCTTCGCAAAGCGCCCAGGAGGTAATGCGAGATGGTCACCGGAATGGGACGCACAGGGTCGATGAGCGACCACCTGAATTTCGACCATACGGTGCTGGGCGAGCTCATCGCGCGGCGCTGGCAGGAAGATCCGCCTTATTACACGTCGCAGCGGAACGTGCGCGGACCGTGGCTCGAGCCTGGTTGGACGCGGCGAGCGGGGCACAGCGCGTTGGAGCTGCACTGGATCCGCCGCGCCGTCCCCTCCCGGGGCTGAGCTGCCTGTTACCGAGTAGGCAAGAACAGGAGTGTGACATGAGTGGCGGGGCTCGCACCGATGGGGGCATAAAGAGGGAACACGTGCATGCCGATGCAGCCGCTGGATGGCTGCGCGACCACGGCAGCCGCATCCTGGCTGCGGGCATCATCCTCGCGCTCTTGTATCTCGGCCGATCGGTGCTGATACCGCTCGCCCTCGCCATCATGCTGAGCCTCCTGGTGGCGCCGTTGGTTCGAGCCCTGCGGCGAATCGGAGTCGGCAGGGCCTCTTCGGTATTGCTGGCGGTCGTGGCCCTGACCCTGTCCTGCCTGGCAGTTGCGGCCGCGCTCGGCACACAGGTCGTGCGTATCGCCGAAAGTCTTCCTCAGTACGAGTCGAACGTACAACGCAAACTCAAGACCCTCGACGAGTTGACCGTCGGACGGTGGCGGGTGTTCACCGACGAAACGAGCCATCTGTTCCAGATACACGACCCAGCAGAGCGGATTCCGGCGTACGCCCGCGATGGCGCGGGCTCCCCGCCAGCGCCGGCGCGAAGCATTGGGGCACCCGAGCCGCCTGAACCGCGATCCCAGCCGCTACCGCTTATGGGAAGGCTTCTGACCACGGTATGGGGCCCAGTGCAGTTTGCCGGCATCGTGCTCCTGGTCCTCATTTTCGTGTTACTTGAGCACGAATCACTGCGCGACCGCTTCATACGGATCGCCGGAGCGACCGACTTACGCTCGGCAACTCTCGCACTCAATGATGCCGGTGAGCGACTCTCCAGGTATTTCGTCTCGCAGTTCCTGGTCAATCTCGCTTTCGGGGTGGCCCTCTGGATGAGCTTGAGCATTCTGCGCCTCCCCCAGGCACTGCTGTGCGGAATGCTGGCGAGTGTGATGCGCTTCGTGCCCTACGCAGGGGTCGGAATAGCTGCGCTCTTTGCCGCCGTCCTTGCCTTGGCCGTCGATCCAGGATGGTCACTGGCGGTGAGCACCTTGTGTATCTTCATCCTGCTCGACATCGTCGTCGGACAGCTGGTGGAACCGCACCTTTATGGTCACGCCACCGGGTTATCGCCGCTCTCGGTTGTCGTGGCAGCGATATTCTGGAGCTGGCTCTGGGGTCCGGTCGGGCTGATTCTGTCGACGCCCCTCACCTTGTGTCTGCTGGTTGCGGGACGGCACATGAAGGGGCTCGGGGTGCTGGAGCTGCTCTTGGGAAACGCCCAGCCGCTGACCTTGCCGCAGAGGTTTTACCAACGGGCGCTCTCCGGTGATCCCCACGAGATCATCGCCAATGCGCGAGCGTTTCTGAAAAGTGATTCGCTCGCGGCCTATTGCGATCGCGTGATGATTCCAGCTTTGCATCTGGCACGTCTCGACGCCGAGGCGGGCGCGACGACCGCCGACCAGCAGGTGAAAATTCGGCGGGTCATCGTTGATGTCGCGGCCGCGCTGAGTGGCATCAGCCCCAAGCTCCTGCAACGCCGCCCTCGAGGGGCGGTGCTCGAGGAGGTAAATGCCGGACGCTGGCTACGCCAGGAGCGCGAGCAGCTGACCGGCAAATGGCAGGGTCCGCTTGGCGTGCCTGCAGGGTCTATTATCCTCTGCGTAGGGTTAGGATCAGCAGCCGATGATCTTGCGACCGAGCTGCTCGCGCGATTGTTGCGGAAAGAGGACATAGACGCGCGCCATTTCTCCGCGGCAGATGTAAATGCAGGGCTGCCGCCAGGCGCGGACCCCGATGGCGTAGCTATCGTCTATCTGATGAGCGCTTTCCCCGGCCCCGAACGCGAAGAAGCCCGCTCGATCAGCCAGCAGCTTCACGGACTCTTTCCACGGGCAACTCTCATCAGAGTGTTTTGTCCCGGAGTGGCCGCGCTCGCCGAACCGGCCGAGAGCGGCGATGCGCTAGGCTCTCTCGAAGAGGCGGTCCAAATGTCTCTCTCCTGGCAGAAGGTGCGCGACGACCCTGGATCTCCCAGCCGCGCAATCGCCATGAGCGCCGGGCTCGTGCGATAAAACGAAGCCCTGGCGGGCCAGGTTCCCTACGTGAAGAGCTTGAAAGTACCCACCTCTTCGCGCGCTGCTTCGCTGAAGTCTTTCAGCGGGTCGATGCCGGCGCCGCACTTGATCAGATCACGCAGCTGTCGCACCGAATGGTTCGGCGAGAAATAGGCGTCGATGATGGTCAACATGACCTTGTCGGCAGCGGCCACGGTGCGCGGGGCCGCCAGGACCCGCATCCGGCTGATCATTGAATAGAGAGCAATGAGCTCGGGCAGCTGCGGCTCGCTGCTCACGAGCGCATCGCCGTAGGTCTTGGACGCTGCGACGATGAAGTCCCGGAAGAGGTCCTCGCGGCGTTCGAATTCATGGGCCAATTGCCCCGACCGCACCTGCGCCCGCTGTGTCAGCCAGGTCATCCCGGTTGAGGTCAAACCGCCCACCACCGAGCCGGTGAGGGCGGAGAGAGCGGATACGTAGCCGACATCCATTTCCGTCTCTCAGGTGAATGAAGGCTCAGCAACGAGCGCGGCTAAGGTCTGAGCGTGTGACGGGGCGCAATGTGGCTGCCGCCTTCCGGCAGCGACCGCTGCACCCTGTCGAGCGCTCCAACAGGCGCTTGAGGTCGCCAAGCACGCCTGATATGCGCCGCAGCGGGGCCAATAAGTGCTCCACCTGCAGACTGCGGTGCTCGCCGTTCACCCACCACTCACTCAGATGCTCACAGTTGTTGCTGAAGAAGCGATAGCGGTTTTCTCCAATTCGCGAGCGCGCCCGCCGTATGATCTCGGCGCGCTGCAGGCCATGGGGCCGTGCTGGCCGTACCCACACGATTTGTCCGCAGGCGAAGCGTGTGAGGGAAGTCTCTTCCACCGGTCCTCGGCGCCAGTGCTTGGCAAAGGCGGCGTAGTGAACGACGCGCCCGCCACCCACGTAGACACCGTGATGCGCATAGGCGAAACGCGGCGTAATGAGGTGTGTGCCCACGGGCGGCTCTTCATTTGCTGCCAGCAGCCGATCGCCTCGGTGGTAGATCGTGAACACGTGAGTGATATCCACGGCAGTCCCGTTCGGAAATTCCGCATCAGCCGGCGAGCGCGGCCACGCGCCCTTGGGGCTCGCTGCGTCTGCGGTTGGCCGCGAGCGGGGTCCTATGCGGCTGACCTTGGCTGCCGGACTCGAGCACCAGGTCGATGAATGCACGCGCCTTGAACGGCACGTGCTTGCGGCCGGGATAGATCAGATAGAGAGTCGATTCTTTGATAGGGAATTCCGACAGCACGGGCCTGAACACTTGGGCGAACGCGGGATCATTTAGCAGAGCTGCGGGCAAGAGCGCTAAGCCCATGCCGCCCGCGACGGTGATGGCAGCGTCCGCCAGCGTGCGACAGCGCAGGGCAATCCGAAGCGGAACTTCGACGGTGCCCTGCGGAGACTCGAACGACAGCGACTCCGTGCCGCCTGCCACGATGAAATCGTGCTGGCTTAGATCCTCGGGGACCTTGGGTACGCCGTGGCGCTCCAGGTAGACCCGCGACGCGGCCAGGCGGAAGGGGATGGATCGGACGCGACGCGCCACGACTCCGGCTGGAAGTGATTCGTCCCGCACGATTCGGAACGCGACATCGTAGCTTTCCTCAACGAGGTCTACCGCCCGATCGGTGAAGGACACATCGAGCACGACCTCGGGATAGCGACGGCGATACTCGGCCAGCACGCTGGCCAGCCCGAGCCCCGGAATGCAGGTATCGCCGCAGGCAAGGCGTAATGTGCCGCAGGGCGCAGAGCTCAGAGATTCCAGTTCGAGCTCGGTCTTCTGCAGATCATGAAGAATGGCTTTGCACCGCTCGAGATAGAAACTGCCTGCCTCGGTAAGGCTCAGCTTATGGCTGTTGCGATGGAGGAGTCGCACCCGCAGGCGCTTCTCAATGGCCATGACGTGCTTGCTGACCATCGCGGTCGAGAGATCGAGTCGATCGGCCGCTCCCACGAAGCTGCCGGACTCGACCACCTGGCGGAACACGTTGATGCTCGTGAGCGTATCCATCTGAGTAGTCCACCCTGTTCAACTCTTCAGCGTGGGGACAGTGTCATGGCGGGCGGGATGAGCGGACATCCCACTGTCAGAAGGATTTGAGACGCGAAGGCGTGTTGCTAATGCTTCGTAGTCGGTGTACCGGACGGTCTGGCGGCGTCATAGAGCCTGGCAACACCTTTAAATTCTGGGCAGCGGGTGGTGAAAAAGCGCATGCGAGCTGCTCATTGATCCTTCTCGAGGGTGAGGAGGGTGACGTGGGGCGAGGGCGGCTGGCGCGTAAGTCTTTGATTCAGAAAGTCAACACCCTTCGAATGCTGCACCGGGGGGTCATTGCAAGAATCCCACGATTCGTGGGATGTGCTCGTGGCACGAAGCCCTCATCCTCGGTTCCAAGCGATCGAGGACTTCGAGAGACGATGCCAGCAACCTATGTAATCAGCATTCGCGGCCAGTTGGGAGAGACAATCCTGCAGGCCTTTCCGGGCTTTGCCGCCGAGCCCGGCGAAAATTCCACCTTCTTACGCGGAGTGGTTCCCGATCAGGCTGCGCTCCACGGCGTACTCGCGCAAATCGAAGCGCTGGGGCTTGAGTTGCTCGAGATTCGTCAACTCCGGGCAGCCAAGTAGCTGCCATTGACTCATGCCGCTACGAGCCCGGCGCGAGCAACCCGAGCACTCGAGCTGCTTTGATGGCATCACTCCGATCGTGGACCGAAAGCTTGGAGTAAAGGTGTTTCAGGTGCGTCTTGACGGTGTGCACGGACACATGGAGTTCCGCGGCAATCTCCGGCGCTGAGAGATTGGTCGGCAGGTAGCGGAGCACGCGTGTCTCGCTCTCGCTGAGGGGCTCGCTCAAACGTGTCGGTTCCACACGCGCCGGCCGCATGGAGCTTTGAGTCAGCCGATCGAGAATCGCAGAAATCAGGAACGCATGCGCCGTGCGCCGCCCTCGATGCCGTTCGAGCAGTTCTGGAGCCGGATAGAGAAGGAATGGTGAGAGCACCCCGTCAGGCTCAGCGAGATCGAGGGCTCGCTCGAGGGCGGAGGCGGACGCGGACGGCTCGCCGAGTGCATCGCGCGCCAGTGCTTCCAGCAGGAAACCGACGACCAGCCAGTTGTTGTGGTACACCGGAGCCGTACGGTCGAGCACGGGTTTCAGCGTGATGCTCGCCGCGTGCGCATCCCGCCGCGCGAGCTGCAGCGCCGCGAGGGGGAGGAGTATCTGGCCAGCGCCGATAGCCCGCTCCTCATCGGTCAGTTTAACGAGCACTTCCTCAACGCGCTCAACTTCGCCCAGCTTCAGCAGTGTCAGCAGAAAGGCCGATTTGGTCTGCAGGCTCACTGGCCGGGCGGCAGCGAGCATGCGAGATAACCGCTCGCCCGCCCCGAGGGCCGCCAGCGCCTCAGCGTAGCGGCCGCACATGAGCTCCAATTCTCCGCGAATGAGGTAGAACACCTCGCCCTGGCCCGGATCGAGCTCCGCGCGCAACGCCCGGGAACCGAGCTCGAGCCACTCATCCGCCTCCTTCCATTGGCCCTGCCACATTCGCACGACACCGACGACCAGATACGCCGGCACGATGACCGGCGCCTCGCTCCAGCCATGACTTCGCGCCAGCTCGATCGCCCTCATGGCGGTCTCGACCGCTACCCGGTGGGGGCGCTGCATGACAGCCGGCGGCGCGAGAAACGCCAGGCCATAGGCCTGCAGGTAAGGCCGCCGGATGCGTTGCGCCAGAGCGATCCCCTGCTCCAGGTGTTGCTCCGCCTCCTCGTGGCGGCCGATGTTAGCCTCGGCCACACCCAGACTGATCAGGGCAAGCGCATGCCGCTCATCACTGCCTGCGAGCGGATGCGGTTGTTCCTCCGGCGCACTGAGCAGGCGGGTCGACTCGTTGACCACTGCCGGCAGGTCTCCGCGTTGACGAGCCAGAGAAAGGCGCAGTATGGCGAGCAGTACCTGCAACCGGCCGCGCCGATCCTCGGATACCGAGCTCGCATTCTGCGCTGCTCGGCTCACATACCGCTCCGCCTCATCGAGCGATCCCCGCTCCAGCTCGCCTGCTGCAACAAGGGCTGCTAGTTCCGGATCTGTCGCCACTACCGCCGGTGGGAAGCGCCTGAGGAGCTCGTGTGCCGTTGCACCCTGTCCATCGAGCTGCAGCGAGAAGTAGTGGTCGGCAAGCAATTGGGTGGCGAGCTTCCAGTCTCCAGCCGCCTGTGCGTGGCGTATCGCCTCGACCGGGTAGCCCTCCGCCGCGTACCACCCAGCGGCCGTCGCGTGCAGCCCGGCAATTTCGGCTCCGGCGGTACGTCGCAGCTCGAGTTTCAACAGGTCAGCGAACAGATGGTGATAGCGGAACCAGGTTCTCGCAGTGTCGAGCGACACCACGAAGGCGTTCGAATCCTCCAGATCCTGCAGTATCCGCTCGCCGCTGGACCCGCCGGTCAGGGCATCGGCGAGCGGACCACTGAAACGCTCGAGGAGTGAGGTCCGCAGCAGCAGACGCCTGACGTGTTCCGGCTGCCGGTCCAGGACCTCGGCGAGCAGGTACTCGGCGACCGTTCGCTCACTCCCCGAGAAGTCAGCCGCGAACCGCTCGGGGTCCGGATGTCGCGCGAGGGAGAGCGCGGCCAGCCTCAACCCGGCGGCCCACCCTTCGGTTCGCTCCACGAGAAGGGCTAACGCACGATCTGACAAGTCGATGCCCGATGACTTGATCAGGAGCCGGGTGTCCTCGAGTGTGAAGCGAAGCTCGCGGGCGCGGATCTCGGTGAGCTCGCCTTCAAGGCGCAGACGATGCAGGCCGAGCCGCAGGTCGTGACGGGTCAACATGACGAAGCGCAGAGACTTCGGCGCCCGCAGCAGTAACAACTCGAGCTGGCGGAGCGCCTCGTCCGCCCGCAACTCGTGCAGATCATTGAGCACCAGCCAGACGCGATCTTTCAGGCGGGCGAGGGCCTCCAGGAGCCGCTCGACCGCGGCCCAGCCATCGAAGGAAGGTGACGGCTCGAGGGGACGCAACAACTGCGAGCCCGGCGCGGTGCCACGAAGTGCTTCGACGACACCCGTCCAGAACTTCTGGACATCATGCTCGTCGCGCTCGATCGGGAGCCATGCGGCCCTCTCGTTGAGAGCTGTCTCTTCGATCCAGGACCGCAGCAGAACCGTCTTGCCGCTGCCAGCGGGAGCACAGACCAGCGTGATGCGAGCCGCCCCCTCCAGCAGACCGAACAGCGTGGGTCGGGCGACCGCGGCAGTTCCGCCGCGTCGCGTGATCATGGGCGAGTCGGAATCGTTAATGGTCAGACTGCGATGGTTTAATACAGGTAAAGGCTCGGGTCATTATGCGTTATTTCGATCAGGGGGTCCGCGCTCCGCGCGCGGACTCTTCTGCGATCACCGCGTTGATGGCGAGCGACGCCCGGCCCAATCAGAGTTGTGCGAGCAGCATTTCTCGCGCTGGACTGCTGCTGGAGATGTGCACATCCGGGCCGCGGAACCAAGCGACTGCCGCTTTGACCTTGCTCTTCAGCTCTGCAGTTGTCCAACGATGCCAAACACTGCGCCGCCGCTGCCCCCGATGGGGAGTGCATCGCACAATCACCCCGCCTGGTCGCAGCGATCAATGTCGGGCTGGTTCAGCCCGAAGTGACTTGCCGCCGCCGTGGCGAATGGGGAGATGACTCAGCGACCGGAACACTCGGCAGCGCCACCGGCGGCAGATTCCCGCACAACTGCCACGATCTCATCGGCGATAACCCCGACGGCACGCTGATATCCCCTGACGAGCTCGGGATAACCACCCGTCACCGCTTCATAGGCTTTTGTTCGACACGCCACCAGCACATCCTTGCGCGACATCTTCAGCTCGAGCGACCAGGACGCTTCGACAAGCGCATAGCGGGAGGGCGCGGATTCGAACCGCTCGACATTGAGCCGAACGGAGATCGAATCCGTTCCTACGGTGTTTACCGGATCGGCACCGCCGAGCCTGCGCAAGAGCTCGACCGAAAGCGCGCTTTGCAGCTCATCAGCGACCGGTGCGATCCATCGTTCGCCGTCGGCAACGGTGATACCGCCATTGGGAAGCCGGGTCACAAGTTCCAGACGATCGACCTGAGCGGGAATCCTCACCGGGTCGACCTTGAGTCGAACCTCCGCCCTAGCCGGTGTAGCAGTGCTGCGCTCCGATTCGCGCAGCAGGGTGTGAAAGTGAGGCGCGGTCGAGGCGCAGCTACACAAGAGCCACGCGAGGACGGTGCAGCTGTAGCGCGCGAAGTTCATTCGGTCGCCACCGCAGCGGACCCGGATTTGTCACTCTCGCTCATGGTCGATTGGGAAGGGCGTCGGCCGCGAAGCAACGCCTCCGGGTGACGATCGAGATAGTCCGCCAACGAACGCACCGAGCGCAGCGTGCTGCGTGCTTCGAGCAGCGTCTGGTCGATGTTGTCACGCCAGGGAGCATCGTCCGCCAGCCCATGGTCGACCCTCGCCATTGTCTTCTCCATGGACTGCAACGCGGTGGTGCCCGCCGGCAGCACATCCGTGCGCAATTCCCCGAGAGCGCCGTCGAGGCCGACGAGATCCGTATCGAGATGGCGGCCGATTTCTGCTATTGGGAGACGATCGATCTTGTCGACGACACTCGCGAGCTTCTGTTGCAGCTCTTGAACGCTGCCGGAAACCGTCGGGATCTCGA